>WNFU01016294.1_pt1 | contig 18918 bp, 17 predicted proteins | sample 5400121 | NCBI WGS metagenome assembly WNFU01 (sample SAMN13153360, study PRJNA577476) | soil metagenome | isolation source: 100 cm soil or saprolite under grassland replicate 1 | place: USA:California | collected 2016-06-15 | reverse complement strand
GTTCGTCCATGCGGGTGTTGCGGTCCTTCATCGAGGTGAGTTCGTTCTGGAGGTCCGCCACCTTCGACTCGGCCGCACGGACCCGGCCTTCTGCCTGCCTGAGCATGACGTCGCGATCGGCCAGGATCTGATTGACCGCGGACTTGCGATAGCCGAACAGCCCCTTGCCGAGATCGGGCGGGTCGCTCGTCACGTGACCTCCAGGTCCTTCCTCTATTGTGCGGGCGAAGGGCCTGAATTATCGGCACGCTCGCACGGGGTGATCAATCACCCTTGTATCCCTTTTTCGACGGACGGGCAAAGCCGCTTTAGCACCCTGGGCAAAGGGCGTCGGAGGCTGGACGGGCCTGGCGAAAGTTGATAATCTAGCGCTCAGGCTTTATCTTGGCTTTGCGCTAAGACTCTCTTCAATAGGAGGACCGGAATGCCGCGAGCTGTGGGAATCGACCTGGGAACCACCAACTCTGTGGTCGCAGTGCTGGAGGCCGGGGAGCCGGTGGTCATCCCGAACGCCGAGGGATCCAGGATCACTCCTTCCGTGATCGGATTCTCCAAGACCGGAGAGGTCCTGGTGGGGGAGGTCGCCAAGCGACAGGCCATCACCAACCCGGATCGCACCGTGCGATCGATCAAGCGGGATATGGGCCGCCGCGACTGGACGCTCGACGTGGACGGCAAGAAGTGGACCCCCCAGGAGATCTCCGCCCAGATCCTGTCCAAGCTGAAGCGTGACGCGGAGGCGTACCTGGGCGACAAGGCCAGCCAGGCCGTGATCACCGTGCCCGCGTACTTCGACGATGCCCAGCGACAGGCCACCAAGGAGGCCGGTCAGATCGCGGGGCTGGAGGTCCTTCGGATCATCAACGAGCCGACGGCGGCCGCGCTCGCCTACGGACTCGACAAGCAGCAGCACGATCAGACGATCCTCGTCTTTGACCTGGGCGGAGGGACGTTCGACGTCTCGCTGCTCGAGATCGGAGACGGCGTGTTCGAGGTCAAGGCCACCGCCGGCAACACGCATCTCGGTGGCGACGACTGGGACCAGCGGATCATCGATTGGCTGGTCAAGGAGTTCAAGAACGCCCACGGAGTCGATCTGTCCAAGGACCGGATGGCGATGCAGCGGCTGAAGGAGGCCGCCGAGAAGGCCAAGATCGAGCTCTCTCAGGTGATGGAGACCACGATCAACCTGCCCTTCGTCACCGCGACGGCGGAAGGGCCGCTCCACATGGAGTCCAAACTGTCTCGCGCCGACCTGGAGCGCATGACCGCGGACCTCGTGGACGCCTGCAAGGGGCCTTTCCAGCAAGCGGTTAAGGACTGGGGCAAGGACGTCTCGGCGATCGACCACGTGATCCTGGTGGGCGGGGCCACACGCATGCCGATGATCCAGGAGCTGGTGCGCGACCTCACTGGGGGAAAGGAGCCCCACAAGGGCGTCAACCCCGACGAGGTCGTCGCCGTGGGCGCCGCCATCCAGGCCGGTGTGCTGAAGGGCGACGTCAAGGACATCCTGCTCCTCGACGTGACGCCGCTGTCGCTCGGCGTCGAGACCAAGGGCGGCATCTTCACCAAGCTCATCGAGCGCAACACCACGATCCCCACCCGCAAGAGTGAGGTGTTCACCACGGCGGACGACAACCAGACCACCGTGGAGATCCACGTGTTGCAGGGTGAGGCGGAGACGGTGTTCTCACCGGGAGTGCGCTCGCTGGGCAAGTTCCACCTGATGGGGATCCCGCCTGCGCCGCGGGGCATGCCGCAAATCGAGGTGGCGTTCGACATCGACGCCAACGGCATCGTGAACGTCTCCGCCAAGGACCTTGCCACCGGCAAGGAGCAGCAGATGACGATCACGGGGGGGACCGCGCTGGGCAAGGACGAGATCGACGAGATGGTGCGCGACGCCGAGAAGTTCGCGGAGGAGGACCGGCGGCGCAAGGAGGCAGCCGAGGCTCGGAACAACGCGGACCAGCTCTCCTACCAGGTGGACAAGGCGCTCTCGGAGTACGGCGACAAGGTGCCTGAGGCCGACCGGGAGTCCGTGCGCAGCGCGAACGACGAGGTCAAGGAGGCGCTGAAGGGCGACGACGTGAACCGGATCAAGGCAGCCACCGACGCCTTGATGCAGGCCTTCCAGAAGGTCGGGCAGGCCATGTACGCGCAGCAGCAGGCGGCCGGCGGGTCCGGTGCCCAGGCCGCCGCGGGTGGTTCGGCGGGCGGTTCGTCTGGCGAATCTGGCTCCTCCGGGGACGGAGACGTCGTGGAGGGAGAGATCGTGGACGAAGGGGGTGCCTCGTCCGGATGAGCGGGCACAGGCGAGACCGGGAGGAAGAGGAACCGCGGCCGCGCGTGCGCGTGACCGACAAGCGTCGCGTCCGGTCGGATGTCCCCAGTGAGGCAGCGACGCCCGCGGCCGCGAGCGAAACGGGGCCCGCCCAAGCCGAGCCCGGGGCGATCGACAAGGCGCGGAAGGAGGCATCGGAGTACCGCGACCACCTCCAGCGCCTGGCGGCCGACTTCGACAACTACCGGAAGCGGGTGCTGAAGGAACAGACCCGCGCGGTGGAGATGGCTTCCGAGCCGCTGATGCGGCGCCTGCTCGAGGTATTGGACGAGTTCGAGCTGGCGCTCATGGCCGCGGAGCGAAAGCCCGACTTCGAGCAGTTCCTCCACGGGGTCGAGCTCGTGTACGCGAAGCTGCTGGAGACGCTTCGCTCGGAGGGGCTGGAGCGCATCGACGCGCAGGGCAAGCCGTTCGACCCGTCGCTCCACGAAGCGTTGATGCAGTCGGGCGACGGCGAAGGCCAGGAGGAGCCCGTCGTGGGCGACGTCCTGCGCCAGGGCTACACGCTGCGAGGGCGCGTCATACGCCCGGCCGGCGTGAAGGTCATCCGGCGCTGAGGGGCGCGGTTCGCGAGCTGGCATGAACGGAGACGTCCGCCGGGAGTGGTTCGAGAAGGACTACTACCAGGTGCTGGGCGTCCCCAAGAACGCTTCGGCCGCCGAGATCAAGAAGGCCTACCGGAAACTTGCCCAGCAGCACCACCCCGACCGGAACCGGGGGAACAAGGACGCCGAGGACCGCTTCAAGGAGATCTCGGCCTCCTACGACGTCCTCGGCGACGAGGAGAAGCGCAAGCAGTACGACCAGGTCCGGGAGATGGCTTCCTCGGGCTTCGGAGGGTTCGGCGGCGGGGGAACGGGCGGGTGGCCGGCTGGAAGCGGACGCGTTCGCGTGGAGGGTTTTCCGTTCGGCCAGGGCGTGGGCGACATCGGAGACCTCCTCGGCATGTTCACCGGGCGAGGCCGGGGCGCTCGAACCCGGGGGCCCACCAGAGGCGCGGACCTGGAGACCGAAGTCCGGGTCTCCTTCGAGGATGCGATGAAGGGCACCACCGTACCCTTGCGCATCCAGGGGCCGGCTCCGTGTCCGGTGTGTGGAGGTTCGGGGGCGAAGCCGGGGACGGCGCCCGACGTGTGCCCGCAGTGCCAGGGAACGGGAACGGTGGCCGAGGACCAGGGCTACTTCTCGCTGTCCCGCACTTGTCCGCGGTGCGGCGGCTCCGGGCAGATCATCCCGAATCCCTGTGAACGATGCGGCGGCTCGGGAACCGTTCGGACCACCCGCGAGTTCTCCGTCAGGATCCCCCCGGGCGTGAAGGACACACAACGCATCCGGCTGGCCGGGCGAGGGGAGGCGGGGCCGGCTGGTAGTCGTCCCGGCGACCTGTTCGTCGTGGTCAAGGTGGCGCCGCACCGCATGTTCGGCCGGAAGGACTCGGACCTCACGCTCGAGGTCCCGGTGACGTTCGCGGAAGCGGCCCTCGGCGCCAATGTGAAGGTCCCCACGTTGAACGGGGCCGTCACGCTGAAGGTGCCGGCCGGCACGCCCTCCGGCAAGACGTTTCGCATCCGCGGGAAGGGCGCCCCCCGGCCCAGAGGCGGCAGCGGCGACCTGCTGGTCACCGTCCGGGTCGACGTCCCTTCCAAACTGTCCAAGGAAGAGAAGGAGCTGCTGACCCGCCTCCAGGCGATGGAGAGGGAATCGCCCCGCAAGGGAATGGGGGCAGAGGCGTGATGAAGCGTCAGGGAGGCGAAGACCGGGCCGTCTACATCATCAGCGTGGCGGCCGAGCTGGCCGGCGTGCATCCGCAGACCCTACGCATCTACGAGCGAAAGGGACTCCTTCGCCCGGCTCGCACCGCGGGCAACACTCGCCGGTACTCCGAACGCGACATCGACCGACTCAGGATGATCCAGCGCCTCACCCAGGAGCAGGGGCTGAACCTGGCGGGCGTGAAGATGATCGTGCAGATGGAAGACGAGATCGACCGGATGCGCCTGCGCATGGAGACCATGGACCGGGAGCTCCAGAGAGCCCGGCGGCGGATGCGGGAGGAGATCGAGCGGCTCCGCAGGGAGTCGCGCCGGGCCGAGATCGTCCCGCTGTCGAGCGTGCCGCGATTGCGCATCCGGGTGAAGGCGGAGCCGGAACGGCAGGGGCCCTTCGTGGCCGGGCCGGGGAGCTGACGTGGACACGAACAAGCTGACCCTGAAGTCTCAGGAGGCGCTGCAAGCGGCGCAGGAGCTGGCCAGGGCTCGCAACCACCAGCTGGTCGAGCCGGCTCACGTCCTGTTCGCGCTGCTGTCCGACCCCGAGGGCGTCGTGTATCCACTGCTCCAGAAGCTCGGGCAGTCACCGCGGCTGGTCCGGGATCGGGTCGAAGAGGCGCTCGACCGGATCCCCAAGGTCTACGGGCCGGCGGGGCAGGAGCTGTACCTTTCGGCGGCCACTCGCGCCGTGCTCGAGAAGGCCTTCTCGGAAGCCACCGTTCTCACCGACGAGTACGTGTCCACCGAGCATGTCCTGCTGGCCCTGCTCGACGGCGCCACCGACGCCGCTCGCGTCCTGAAGGACGCCGGCGTCTCCCGCGACGCGGTCCTGTCCGCGCTGGTCGACATCCGGGGGCGCCAGCGCGTGACCGACCAGACCCCCGAGGAGAAGTACCAGGCCCTGGAGCGCTACGGGCGCGACCTCACCGAGCTCGCCCGCAAGGGGAAGCTCGACCCGGTCATCGGTCGCGACGACGAGATCCGCCGGGTCATCCAGGTGCTGGCGCGGCGAACGAAGAACAACCCGGTGTTGATCGGGGAGCCCGGCGTGGGCAAGACCGCCATCGTGGAAGGCCTGGCCCAGCGGATCGTGGCCGGTGACGTGCCGGACTCGCTGAAGGACAAGTGGGTCGTCGCGCTCGACATCGGCGCGCTGGTGGCCGGCTCGAAATACCGGGGAGAGTTCGAGGAGCGGTTCAAGGCCGTGCTCCGGGAGATCGCCGAGAGCAACGGCCAGATCATCACCTTCATCGACGAGCTGCACACGGTGGTGGGAGCGGGCGCGGCCGAGGGCGCGGTCGATGCCGGCAACATGCTCAAGCCCATGCTGGCCCGGGGGGAGCTCCGCGCCATCGGCGCCACCACGCTCGACGAATACCGCAAGCACGTGGAGAAAGACCCAGCCCTGGAGCGGCGGTTCCAACCGATCCTGGTCGGTGAGCCGTCGGTCGAGGACACGATCGCCATCCTCCGCGGGTTGAAGGAGCGCTACGAGGTCCACCACGGCGTCCGGATCCAGGACGCCGCCCTGGTCGCCGCCGCCATCCTGTCCAACCGTTACGTGACCGGGCGGTTCCTTCCCGACAAGGCCATCGACCTGATCGACGAGGCGGCCAGCCGTCTGCGCATCGAGATCGACTCGATGCCCGTGGAGATCGACGAGGTGGAGCGGCGCGTGAAGCAGCTCGAGATCGAGCGGTCCGCGTTGAAGAAGGAGACCGACCGCGCGTCGAAGGAGCGGCTGGAGCGGATCGAGCAGGAGCTGGCGGATCTCCGCGAGCGGTCGTCCGGGATGAAGGCGCACTGGCAGCAGGAGAAGGAGGCCATCGACCGCATCCGCAAGCTCAAGTCCGAGATCGAGAACACGCGCCTGGAGGCCGAGCGGGCCGAGCGGGAGGGACAGCTCGAGCGGGCGGGCGAGCTTCGCTACGGGCGGCTGATCGAACTGCAGAAGCAGCTCGAGGCGGCCAATGAGGCGCTGGCCGCGTTGCAATCCGACCAGAAGATGCTCAAGGAAGAGGTCGACGAGGAGGACGTGGCCGAGGTCGTGTCGAAGTGGACCGGCATCCCCGTCTCCAAGCTCATGGAGGGCGAGGTCCAGAAGCTGGTCCACATGGAAGAGGGTCTCCACCAGCGGATGGTCGATCAGGACGAGGCCGTGACCGCGGTGGCAAACGCCATCCGGCGAGCCCGGGCCGGACTGTCGGACCCCCACCGCCCCATCGGCTCGTTCATCTTCCTCGGTCCGACCGGGGTTGGGAAGACGGAGCTGGCCCGGGCCCTCGCAGAGTTCCTGTTCGACGACGAGCGGGCCATGATCCGCATCGACATGAGCGAGTACCAGGAGCGGCACACGGTCTCGCGACTGATCGGAGCCCCGCCCGGCTACGTCGGGTACGAGGAGGGCGGCCAGCTCACCGAGGCCGTCCGGCGGCGCCCCTATTCGGTGGTGCTGTTCGACGAGATCGAGAAGGCCCACCAGGACGCGTTCAACGTCCTGCTCCAGCTCCTTGACGACGGGCGGCTCACCGACGGCCAGGGCCGGACGGTGGACTTTCGCAACACGGTCGTGGTGATGACCTCGAACATCGGCAGCCATCACTTCCTCCAGCCGGGCGTGTCCCCGGACGACCAGCGCGAGGCCGTGCTGGCGGAAGTGCGGCAGACCTTCCGGCCGGAGTTCCTGAACCGGGTGGACGAGATCATCGTGTTCCATCCCCTGGGCAAGGAGGAGATCGCCGGGATCGTGGACATCCAGGTTCGGCTGCTCCAGCGGCGGCTGGCGAACCGCAAGCTCACGGTGACGATGACCCCAGCGGCCCGCGAGTATCTGGCGGTCAAGGGGTACGACCCGGCGTACGGAGCCCGGCCTCTGAAGCGCCTCATCCAGAAAGAGGTTCAGGACGTGCTGGCCCTCAAGCTGTTGTCGGGCGAGATCCGGGAAGGCGACGAAGTCGAGATCGATCGAGGCTCCGAGGGCCTGGAGTTCCGCCGCCTTGAGCCAGCCGCGACCTCGTCCTGAGGGAGAATCCCCGCATGCGGATCTCGAGCAAGGCTGACGTTCCTGCTGAAGATCCTGTCGGAGCTGCGGCACGCCGGGGTCGTTCGAAGCCACCGTGGCGCGGAGGGCGGCTACGAGCTGGCCCGTTCGGCCGACCGCATCAGCCTGGCCGACGTGATCCGGGCGGTGGAAGGGCCGCTGGCCAACGTGCACGAGGCCCGGCCGGAGGAGATCCGCTACGAAGGGCCCGCCAAGCCGCTCCGCGAGGTGTGGGTGGCGGTCAGGTCGAGCCTCCGGGCCGTGCTCGAATCCGTGACGCTGGCCGACCTGGCCCGGGGCACCTTGCCCGAGTCCGTGAAGTCGGTCACCGCGAAACGGGACGCCTGGCGCCCTCGCTGATCTCAGGAATTCGTCCGAACGGCCCTTGGCGCGATCGCCGGGCGATGCCTACAATCAGGACCTCTTCGGTCAAGATTATCGGCAAGTCTCTTCGGAAAGAGTGATTGGCGTTGCACATCGACCTTTACGTGGCCCTAGCCGGCCTCATCGTCGGCTTCACCGTGGGGCTGACCGGAATGGGCGGCGGTGCGCTCATGACACCCATCCTGGTCCTGCTGTTCAAGATCCAGCCCCTCGCCGCGGTCTCGAGCGACCTGGTCGCGGCCATGGTCATGAAGCCGGTCGGCGGCAGCGTACACATGCGAAGGGGAACGGTGAACTGGGCCCTGGTGAGGTGGCTGGCCCTGGGGTCGGTCCCGGCCGCGTTCGTCGGCGTCTTCATGCTCAAGCAGCTCGGAAACGGCACTCAGGTCGAGGACCGGCTGAAAGTCGCGCTGGGTGTGGCGCTCATCGTGGCATCGGCTTCGATCATCGTGAAGAGCCTGATCCAGCTACTCCAGGCCAGGCGGCGCGAGGCGCTCATCATCTCCGGCCGGATGCCCCAAGTCCGTTCGTTCCGGCTGAAGCGGCTCCCGACCGTGGCGATCGGCCTGGTGGGCGGGGCCATCGTCGGCATGACCTCGGTGGGGTCGGGCTCGCTGATCATCGTGTCGCTCCTGTTGCTCTACCCGATGCTCGCCACGCGCGAGCTGGTCGGCACCGACCTGGTGCAGGCCATCCCGCTGGTGGCGGCGGCGGCCCTGGGGCACATCCTGTTCGGTGACTTCCAGCTCAGCCTGACCGCGTCGGTCCTGCTGGGCAGCATCCCCGGCGTGTACCTCGGGGCACGGCTGTCATCGAGGGCGCCGGACGGCCTGATTCGTCCGGCCCTCGTGTTCGTCCTGCTCGCGTCGGGATTGAAGCTGCTGAACATGGGGACGGGCGCGCTTGCCCTGACGTTGGCGGTGTTCGCGTTGGTCGGCCTGCCGATATGGGGCGTGATCGATGCCGTCAACCGGCCCGATCGCCTGTGGCGGCTAGCCGGCCTGCGAAAGGAGCCCTGGATCTTCCTCCAAGCCGCTGGTGCCCCGTTCGGCATCGGCTTCGGCGCGGCCCTCGCCTACTTCGCCAGCGCCCGTCGCAAGCTTGCCACCGCGGCGGCGCTTGCCTTTGTCTCCGTGTGGGGCGACGAGCTTCCGGCGGCCTGAGACCTCGGCGAGCTCCTGTTCGGCCTGCTCGATGGCCTGGTCGATTGCGTCCATGAGCTCGCCGTAGCCGCCCCCCTCGTCGGGCGTGGCGATCTGCTGGTCGGCGGAGACCGACGATCCGCCGAGGAGGGTCTGGAAGAGCTGAGAAGGGATCATCCCGTGCCTGCCGGTCCTCTCGCGCCCGCTCGAGCGCGAGCGCTTCTCTCCTTCCAGTCATCGTCTGCCGGCCGGAAGCCTTGAGGGGCTACCCGCTGACCGTGATGGTCCCCTGCATCCCCAGCGCCCGGTGGTACTTGCAGAAGAACGTGTAGGTCCCGGGGGCGAGCTCGACGTCCTCGACCTCTGTCTCGCCGGGCTTGATGTCGTGGCTGATGTTCTGGCCTTCGACCGAGAAGTTGTGCAGGTTGCTCCCCGCGTTCTTCAAGGTGATCTTCTTGCCGGCCGGGAACGTGAAGGTCGAGGGATCGAACACGTTGTCCCTGGCGGTCAGCGTGGTCGTGGTCACCCCTGACGCCGCGGGCGAAGGGCTTTCGCTGGCCTGGGTGGTCGAAGGGGTGGTGGGGGTGCTGGATGTCGTGGTGCCTCCGCCGCAGGCCACGCCGAACAGGGCGAGGCCGAGAGCGAGCACGGACATGCGGGCGAGCTTCATTGCGAACTCCTTCCTTCACGGTATGTCGGGCATTTCGAGCCTACCGGTCATACGGTTGGCCCAGGCCAAGAGATCGGTAATGATTGGGTGAAGTTCTCTGAGTCAGGCTCGTTCGGCCTGCTCGATGTCGATGCGGATCAACACTCGTCGCTCCCGTTCCATGGCCCGGCGGTACTCCTCCCAGTCCTCGTGATCGCGCCCGGCCGAGCGGCGGAAGTAGTCGACCAGCGGCTCCATCGCTTGGGGCAGCGAGACCACGGTGGCGGCGCCATGCACCTGCACGCCGCCGCCGAAGAACCGGTCGGGCATCGCGCAGAGGCAAGCTCGCGGATCGCGGCGAAGGTTACGCACCTTCACGCGATCCTCGGTCGAGCTGATGATGGCTCGCCCTTCGCCGTCCACGCTGGCCAGCACCAGGGAGAGGTGCAGGCCTGCGTCCGGCCGGAACGTGGCCAGGACGGCACGGTGGTTCGCCTTCAGGAATCGTTGAGCCTCGTCGATGTCCATCTACGGAGTTCGCTCCTTCCGCCGCCCGGAGAGGCTGGTCATACTGCAGCCGATGGCACCCATAGTCTTCTTCATCCTGATCCTGGCCGTCGTGGCCGCCGTCGGCTACCTGTCGTGGCAGGCCAAGCAGAAGCGCCGCGAGGCGCTGGCCCTGTTCGCCCTCCAGCGCGGCTTCGAGTTCTCGCGTATGGACCCGTTCGACCTCGTCGGGGCCGACTTCCACCTGTTCCGGATGGGAGACGGGCGCGGATGCGAGAACGTGCTGTGGGGCACGTGGCAAGACCTGCCAGTGCGGGAGGCCGACTACTGGTACTACACGGAGACGTCCGACGGGAAGGGACACCGCAGCCGGACCTATCACCACTTCTCGGTGGTTGTCGCCGAGATGGGGTGCGCCCTCCCGGACGTGACGATGGAACGCGAGGACGTGTCGAGCTGGGTGGCCGGCCACCTCGGATTCCACGACATCGAATTCGAATCCGAGCGGTTCAACAGGATGTTCAAGGTGAAGGCCAAGGACCGCGAGTTTGCTTATCAGCTGCTGGATGCCAGGATGATCAACTGGATGCAGAGCACGGGCGGTGATTTCGGGTTCGAGGTGAACGGGCCGAGCCTGCTGGTGTGGTCGGACCGGCGGCGGCCGACCGAGCTGATCCCGCTGCTCTCGTACAACCGGTTCGTCAACCAGCGGCAGCTCATCCGCAACGCGTTCGCCAACATCGATACCGAGCTGCGCCGGCGGTACGACCTCATCCCCAACCTCGTGGAGACGGTGAAGGGCTATGCCGCCCACGAGCGCGAGGTGTTCGAGGAGGTCGCCCGTACGAGGTCGGCCGCGGCGGCCACCACCGGTCAGTCGCCGGCCGCGCAGGCCGCAGCCGAGGGCCCGTTCGTGGCGGCCCTGGGCCGGCTGTTCGCTGTGGCCGAGAACTATCCGCAGCTGAAGGCCAATCAGAACTTCCTGGCGCTGCAGTCGGAGCTGTCCAACACCGAGGACCGGATCCAGGCGTCCCGCCGCTTCTACAACGCGAACGTCCAGGACTACAACCGGCGGGTGAACTCGTTCCCGTCGGCGTTCATCGCCCAGACGTTCAACTTCAAGGAAGAGGAGTTCTTCGAGATCCCCGAGGCCCAGCGGGCGGTCGTGGCCGAAGCCCCGCGCGTCGACTTCGGGTACCGGGAAGGCGCGGCTCAAGGAGCGCCACCACCCCCCGCTGGGGGGCCAACAGGAGGATCAGCACCGCCCCCACCACCCCCGCCTGCCTGATCACCAAGCTGCGGGGGGGTGTCGGCGCGAGTATGCCGCCGCCCTAGGCGTGGCTTCCGGGTTTGGCCTTTGTCATTCGCGTTCTCGGGATGGGTAGGGCGGAGGCTTGCCATAGACGAACTCAACCCTTCCGCCGATCGCGCGCAGGTAGCGCTCTTCCCAGTCCTTAGGGAGTTCCAGTGTCAGGGGGCGCCAGCCCGGCCAGTGGAGCACATCTCCGGGCGGACCGTCTTACATAGGGTCTCTGATGCATACCCGCCCCACCAACCGACGAGGAATCGGCGCCGCCTTCCTGTCTGCAGAAGTACTGCCTCAAGTGGCTCAGCGTCTGGCTCGTCGCGCACTGCGATGACTTCGACGGGCACGTTCACCGCCGCCGCCACAGCCCGCACGAGCGCAGACGTCGGTGGACTCCGGCGGATCGATTAGCTCTCTTTGCCACGGGACCTACCTCCTCTTGAACCGACCCTCCAGACGGAGCCCGAGGATCACCCCTACGAATACGAGGAGAAGGTCGATGGGCAGGAAGATCAAGGGAAGGAACCATCGCCCGTGTGAGTCGGCCAACATCCAAGCGAACATCAATGCGGACCCCACGATGGAAGAGATCGCCGCGGCATGTACCGGGTGCTCGTGTGACCAGGCTCGCCGCCCCCTCATGGGTGGAAGAATCCGAATCGGCACGCTCCTACCGCCCTTCACCTACGAGTGGTGAGGCATTCGTCGCTAGCCGACAAGAAACCACACCGAGGGACGGAAGATCGCTCATTGAGTTCACGCCTCAATGATCGGCACTTCTTATGTGTGGGATTTAGTCTCTGAGCTGAGTGAGCGGCGGACTCCTCGCGTAGCCCATGTCCAGATCACGCTGTAGGCGAGCGTCACGCCGGAGAGGCCGAGCATCACGATCCTGACGTCCACGACGTCGGAGATCCACCCTGCGATGGTGGCGGAGGTCGCCAGCGTGAGCGTGATCAACCCCTCGTCGAAGGCGAAGATGCGTCCCCGGATCCGGTCGGGGACGAGCACCTGGAGCGCGTAGGACGAGAGCGTCCACTGCGCGCCGCCGCCCAGGTGCCCGATGAGGACCATCAGACCGGCCAGATAGATCACCGGCATCCACGGGACCACCGCGTAGGAAGCCCCGTACACCAGGAACGACAGGGAGATCCCCCAGAACAGCCCCTTCAGGTTCTCGTCGCCGATGAACCGGCGGGCGATGAACGGGCCCAGGAACACGCCCAGACCTCGAAACGCGTAGAGGATCCCGGTTCCGCGATCGCCGGCGTGATACACGGTGAAGGCCAACACCGGCAGCAGAGCCACGACCCCTCCGCCCAGCCCGAACCCACCCTTGACGGTGAGCATGGCCAGGACCCGGTGATCCTTGCGGGCGTACTGGACGGCCTCTCGGGTGGCCTCGAACAGGCCGGGATGCTCGTGGTGGGGCTCGCGGGGCTCGGCGAACGGCCGCCGGATGCGCGTGATGAGGGCCGCGGACAGGAAAAACGACACGGCGTCCCCGATGTAGCCCGCGTTGCGGCCGAAGGCAGCCACCACCAGCCCGCCGATGGCCGAGCCGACGGCCAGCATGGTCCCCCACGTGGCCCCGGCCATCACGTTGGCGGTGGGCAGATCCTCACGGTCCACCAGGTTCGGCATGGCGGCCATGGAAGCCGGTTCGAACACCGCGCCGAGTGCCGTGATCGCTCCCGCCAGCACGTAGACCATCCAGACCTGGGACTTGGTATGGATGACGAAGAATCCCAGGGCCAGGAACCCCCGCAGGACGTCGGCCACGATCATCAACGCCTGCCGGTTCAGCCGATCGGCGAGCGGACCGCCGATGAACTGGAAGAGAGCAAAGGGCACGGTGAGAGCCGCGTACACGGCCGCCACCAGCCCGGGGGAGCGGGTGAGCGAGAACACCAAGCCCGCCAGGGCCACGAACAGGAACCAGTCCCCGGAGAACGACACCACTTGGGCGAAGAAGAGCAGGCGGAAGTCGCGATTGCGACGGAGCAGGCTGATCACGGCATGACGCTGCGAACGCCTCGACGGGGGCGGCCGAGGAGGTTCGGGATGATCCATGCCGAACGGCGAGCCTACCAGCGCGCGGGGCTATCCTGGCTCAGGCGGGCTGGGGTACCCTGGTGGTTCTCCGGGGAAGTCAAAAGAGCCGAATCGTCACGAGGAGGGCATCGATGCTCGATCGGTTCACCTGGTTCCGGCAGTCGGCGTTCCTGTGGCGCGGCGACGGCCTCACCGTCTACATCGACCCGTGGGGCGTGACCACGGACGACAAGGCCGACGTCCTGTTCATCACGCATGCCCATTTCGATCACTTCTCGCAGGACGACATCGAGAAGGTCCGGAAGCAGGGGACCCGGATCTTCGCGCCGGCCGACGTGGCCCGCGAGCTGACGGGGAATGTCACGCCGGTGAAGCCCGGCGACTCGATCGACGTCGGGGGGGTGAAGGCCCAAGCGGTGCCGGCCTACAACACCGCGGAAGAGCGGCTGGAGGCCCACCCGAAGAAGAACAACTGGGTGGGCTACATCCTGACCCTGGGAGCGAACACCTACTACCACGCGGGCGACACGGACCACGCGCCGGAGTTGTCGAAGGTCCGGGCCGACGTGGCCTTCCTCCCGATCGGGGGCACCTACACGATGGACGCGCCGGAGGCCGCCGAGATGGCGAAGGCCCTCGAGCCCAAGCTGGCCGTCCCGATGCACTTCGGTTTCGTGGTTGGCACCCCCTCGGACGCGGAGCGGTTCGCCAAGGAGGCCGACCCCATCAAGGTTCAGATCCTGGAGCCGACCAATCCTTTCGAGAAGGAATAGGAGGGCCCGACGCGGTCGGCGCTGTGGTCACCGCAGCCGCTGCGGTGTCGGGGGCGGGGGTCTGCGCGGTCCCCGCCACAGATCCGGACATCCCGGCCGCGCTGGGCGACCAGGTCTGCTATCACCTGGTCCGGACCCTCGCGGAGCGAGTCGGGCTGGCCACCGCGGCCCTCACCGCCATCATCGCCCTGACGTTCATCGGTCTGTCCCGGCTGGCGGCGGGGGAGCGCCGGCGGGAGACAGCCGACCGCATCTGAGGGCGCGCCGCTATGGATCTGGAGGAGCTGGAGCGAACGGCCCGGGCCTTGGTTGCCCCCGGGAGGGGAATCCTCGCGGCCGACGAGAGCACCGGCACGATCAGGAAGCGGTTCGACTCGATCGGCTTGGACTCCACCGAGGAGAACCGCCGTGCCTACCGGGAGATGCTGCTCACGACGCCGGGGATGGAGCAGTTCATCAGTGGGGTGATCATGTTCGACGAGACGCTTCGGCAGTCGACCGCCGACGGAGTGGCCTTCACCAAGGTCCTCGAAGGCGCCGGGATCATCCCGGGCATCAAGGTCGACCTGGGGGCGAAGCCCCTGGCCGGGTTCCCGGGTGAACAGGTCACCGAGGGGCTCGACGGCTTGCGGGAGCGTTTGGCCGAATATCGCGAGCTGGGCGCGCGGTTCACGAAGTGGCGGGCCGTCATCACGATCGGAGAGAGCATCCCCACGCAGACCTGCATCGACGCGAACGCCGAGGCCCTGGCCAGGTTCGCGGCCCTGTCGCAGGAAGCGGACCTGGTCCCCATCGTGGAACCGGAGACGATGATGGACGGGGACCACACGATCGACCGGCACTACGACGCCACGCGGAGGACGCTCGAAGCGTTATTCGACCGGTTGTTCGCCCATCGGGTGGAGCTGACCGGGACCCTGCTCAAGACGAACATGGTCCTGTCCGGGAAGTCGGCCCTTGAACAGGCAGGGGTCGAAGACGTCGCGCGATGGACGCTCCGTGTTCTCCGGGAGTGCGTCCCGCCCGCCCTCCCCGGGGTCGTCTTCCTCTCGGGAGGTCAGACCGACGAGGCCGCCACCGCGCACCTCTCCGAGATGAACCGGATCGGCGGGGTGCCGTGGCAGCTGTCGTTCTCGTACGGGCGTGCGCTCCAAGCCCCGGCGCTGAAGGCATGGGCGGGGAAGCCGGGGAACGTGGCGGCAGGGCAGCGCGCCCTCCACCACCGGGCAAGGCTCAACAGCGCGGCCAGGACCGGAAGCTACTCGCCGGACATGGAGGACGCCGCAGCCTGACATCCGGGCTACTCGAGAGACCGAGGCCGCGCTGGGCAGGCCAAACCGGCTAGAGTTCGGCCACCTGGTGCGAACCGTATGTCGAACCGTGGAGGAGGAGCGATGGCCGTCATCAAGACGATCGACCTGGTCGGTGTGTCCACGGAGTCCTGGCGCGACGCCGCGGCCCAGGCCCTGGCCGAGGCCTCGAAGACGCCAGGCCCTGGCCGAGGCCTCGAAGACGCTTCGGGGGATCGAGAGCATGGACGTCCTGGAGACGTCGGCCGTCGTGAACGGCGACAAGATCAAGGAGTACCAGACGCACGTCCGGATCAAGTTCCGGATCGAGCGCTAGGCTTGAATTAGTCTCCCCCGAACCCCAGCCGGAAACGAGTGGAGTAGGAACAGAAGTTGTAGTTGTACGCCTGAACTCGAAGATGATGGTAACCGCTGTGTTCCCATGTGTTCATGCGCGTCAGCTTGTTGCTCCGAGCGAATAAGGAAAAAACTAGCCGGCGGGATGAAACGGACAACCTTAAACTTGACTACAAGCTCCATACGGCCATCCTCTGTCGTTGTGGGCGTAATATCAATCTTCTCAACAGTGGCATCCCCGTCAACCCTATATTGAGATACAAGCGAAGGACGTTGGCGGGCAGGTCAGTCGGCTCGGAAGTCCATTCGTAACTTCCTACGTGGTCGATTGGAATCGTGATGTCCTCGGCGAAGACCCCAGTCGTAGACGGGTGAACTTGTAAGGGGGCCGCTTTAACTGCGTCCCGGGCCGGTGCCAGAAGGGACAGCGGTGCAAGAATCAGAGCCCCCAACATCCCAAGCAGCAGAATGCGCGGATAGATCAGCCAGGAGCGCTTCGCACTATCCAAAAACTCACCAAGCTTTGATCGTTTGAATCTCCGTGTCAAAGGGTTCGAGTCCGAACGGACCTCCCATACGGATACAATCCGGCCGTGCCGGCGACGATCCTGGTCGGGACGCAGTGGGGAGACGAAGGCAAGGGGAAGGCCACCGATCTCCTGGCCGCTCGGACCGACTTCGTCGTTCGCTACCAGGGCGGCAACAACGCGGGCCACACGGTGCTGGCCGGCGGGCAGCTCCTCAAGCTCCATCTCATCCCGTCGGGGATCCTCTATCCCGACGTCACTCCGGTGATCGCCGACGGGGTGGTGATCGACCCCAAGGTCCTGCTGGAAGAGATGGATGCATTGGCGGATCGAGGGATCGATCCGTCACGCCTGGCCGTCTCGGGCAACGCCCACCTGATCATGCCCTACCACCTGGCGATGGAAGCGGTCACCGAGCGCTATCTCGGCAAGCACAAGCTCGGGACGACCAAGCGAGGGATCGGGCCGGCGTACGCGGACAAGGCCATGCGCCTCGGGCTGCGCGTCCAGGACCTGACCGACCCGAAGATCTTCCGGGAGAAGCTCGAGGTGGTGCTCAAGGAGAAGAACCTCGTGCTGTCCAAGGTGTACAACCGCCTGCCTCTCGACGGTGATGCGATGGCCGAGGACTACCTCGGGTACGGGAAACGGCTGGCCCCCCACATCACGGACACCGCGGCACTCCTGTACGAGGCGCTCCGGGCCGGCAAGCGCGTGCTCCTGGAGGGGGCCCAGGGCACGTTGCTCGACCTCGATCACGGCACCTATCCGTTCGTCACCTCATCGAGCCCGGTGGCCGGCGGGGCCCTGGCCGGCTCGGGTCTGGGGCCGAAGGAGGTCGACGAAGTGATCGGGGTCACCAAGGCGTACGTGACCCGGGTGGGATCCGGCCCGTTCCCCACCGAGGACACGGGCCCGGCCGGCCGGCAGATGGCAGAGAAGGGAAGCGAGTTCGGGACGACGACCGGGCGGGCCCGCAGGTGCGGGTGGTTCGACGCGGTGCTGCTCCGCTACGCGGTTCGGATCAACGGCTTGACCGAGCTGTTCCCTGTTCCTCACGAAGCTGGACGTGCTGTCAGGTCTGCCGCAGCTGCAGATCTGCACGGCCTACCGAGCGGGGGACGAAGTCTTCGACGACGTCCCGCCTCACCAGTCGTTGTTCCACAAGGCGGAGCCCGTGTACCAGCGCCTCCCGGGATGGACCGAGGACCTGACGGCGGCTCGCCGCTTCCGGGACCTTCCCCCGGCGGCCCAGACGTACGTCCGCCGCATCGGGGAACTGGCCGGGGTCCCGGTCCGGTACATCTCGGTGGGCCCGGACCGGGAGCAGACGCTCGAGGTGACGGCCTCCGCCAGGCATCGGCGGCCGGCATGAGGATCCTGATCGTGGGAGGAGGTGGGCGGGAGCACGCCCTCTGCTGGCGCCTGGCCCAAAGCCCTTCGGTCGACCGTCTGTATGCCGCGCCGGGCAACGCGGGGATCGGCCAGGTGGCGACGCTCGTCCACGTCTCGGCCGGCGACATCCTAGGCCTGGTGGAGTTCGCCGAGCGCGAGTCCATCGATCTGACCGTCGTGGGTCCGGAAGCGCCGCTCGTTGCCGGGCTGGTGGACGAGATGGAATCGCGGGGGATGCCGGTGTTCGGTCCGACGCGCGAGGCGGCGAGGATCGAGGGCTCGAAGGTGTGGGCCCGCGAGCTGTGCCATCGCCACGGCATCCCCGCGCCGCGCTCCCGGGCGTTCGACGACCTCCACTCGGCCGCGGCCTTCCTCGACGAGCTCTCTCCCCCGTATGTGGTGAAGGCCGACGGGATCGCGGGCGGCAAGGGAGTGGTGATCGCCGAAGACCGGGCCGCGGCCCTCGTCGCGCTGGAGGCCTGTCTGGTGCGGCGGATGTTCGGGGATGCCGGCCTGCGGGTGTTGATCGAGGAATTCGTCGACGGCACCGAGGTGACAGCCATGGCGCTGACCGATGGACGGGCGGTGCGCCCGCTGGCCCTGTCCCGGGACTACAAGCGGGCCCTCGACGACGATCGGGGACCGAACACTGGCGGCATGGGGGCGTACAGCCCCGTCCCGGGCGGCGCGGACGTGGAGGCCGAGATCGAGGAAGTGGTCCTGGGCCCGGCCGTTCGTGCGCTGGAGGAAGAGGGGATCCGCTACCGCGGCGTCCTCTACGGCGGCCTGATGCTGACCAAGGAAGGGCCCAAGGTCCTCGAGTTCAACTGCCGGTTCGGTGATCCCGAGGCCCAGGTGGTCATGCCCCGCCTGGCGGCGAACCTCCCGGAGCTGCTTCTGGCCTGCCTCGAGGGCAATCTCTCCCATTACCGGGTGGGCTGGGCGGAGGGTGCGTGCGTGGGCGTCGTCCTGGCCTCCACCGGCTATCCGGGGCCGGTCGAGACCGGCAAGCCGATCTCCGGCCTGGCCGATGCGGCCGGGCTTCCTCAGGTGCAGGTGTTTCATGCGGGCACGGTTGCCCGGGACGGTAAAGTGGTCACGGCAGGGGGGAGGGTGCTCACGGTGACGGCTCTGGGCAAGGATCACGACGAGGCCCGGAGCCGAGCCTACGAGGCCTGCTCCCGGATCAACTTCGACGGTATGGCCTACCGGAGGGACATCGCCGCCGACGCGATGGAAGGGGCGGCATGAGACTCCCTAGGTCAAGCTCACGCGGCTTGGAGCATCGCAGCACCTCCATGCTTGGTGACGTCGTAGGGCTCGCGGTCTTGCCACATGCGCCAGATCACACGGACCCATGCCCGAGCGAGTATCCGAA
>WNFU01004055.1_pt1 | contig 18922 bp, 14 predicted proteins | sample 5400121 | NCBI WGS metagenome assembly WNFU01 (sample SAMN13153360, study PRJNA577476) | soil metagenome | isolation source: 100 cm soil or saprolite under grassland replicate 1 | place: USA:California | collected 2016-06-15 | reverse complement strand
TACCGGGGCGAGGTCGGATCCGAGACTGCGGCGAGGAAGCGGTCGAGGGCTCGTTCCCGGGGCAGCCGCAGGACCAGCGAGAACGCCACCGGGCTGTCCCGGTCGGTCGGGCCGACGTACCGGCCGTACGGGGGCGGCCCGGGGGCGGGGGCGTTGCGGCTGCCCGACCCGGGCCCGCACGCCGCCGCCACCACCGTGACCAGCGCGAGGACGGCCCGCAGACGCCTCACGCGCGGACCTCCGAGGGGAACCGGAACGTGTTCATCAGGCTGTCGGCGACCTCGAAGGCGGCTTTCTTCGCGGCCTTGTCGGTGACGAGGGACACGACGACGTTCGCCTGGCCGTCCCCGGCCGCCATCACGACCGCGATCACCGCGCTGCTCGGGCCCTGGGGGGTGTCCGTGACGCCCGCCAGGATCTGGCCGACCCCCCGCCGGTATCCGACCGAGGGGCCAAGGATCGTGTCGCGGGGATCCGTGTCGGGGGAGAGGACCAGCGTGTCGGCCCCCAGCTCCGAGATCCGCCGGTCCACCAGGGTGGCCAGCGCCGCCGCGGAGTGATCCGTGGAGGCCTCGCCCTCGATGGTCAGGATCACAGTGACCCGATCCGAGTTCACCTGGAGCTCCAGGTCAGTCCCGTCCTGGCGCACCACCCGCCACAGGCGCCGGCTGAACTCGACGCGGTACCCGAGCTCGGGGCTCGTGAACACCGAGCCGGACACCAGCGCGGGGGTGTTCGGCGCCGGGCGGGGCGGCTTCCCGCAGGGCCGGTGAGACGGGCACTCGGGCTGCGGCGGCGGGGGCGCCACCGAGACCACCGCCCCCGCCGCGGCGCCCACGATGACGACGAGCACGAGCCCGAACACGCCGAGGAGCCACCGGCGGCGGAGCCGGCTGCCGGCGTGGCCCCTGCGCATCGGGAACGGGGGGGCCGGAGGGTATGCAGCGCTCAACCTTCGGCCTCCGGCTGGTGGCCGGTGCCCGGGCCCGGCCGCGGGGGCCGGGCCTTCGGCAGCGCCAGCAGCGAGATCCCGCAGTTGATGCAGAAGCTGTGCGCGGGCGTGGGCCGGCCGCAGTTCGCGCACACGATGTCGGGACCGACCTCGATCTCCGCGGCTTCCTCGAGCAGTCCAACGTGCAGGACTCGGCGCAGCCACACCAGCGCGAGGGCGTCGGCGACCAGGTACACGGCGAGCGCCGCGAGCTTCGGGAGCAGCAGCTGGGCGAGCGAGGTTCCGACGAGCATCGCGGCGGCGGTGAGGACCGCGGCGTCCGGACGCCCCAGCACCCCGAGCGCGCGGCGGTCACGGACGGGCGCGCGGAAACGCAGCCAGAACGCGGCCGACGCCGCGCCGACCACCGCCGCGGCCAGGACGGGCGCGGCCACCGCGATCTCCACCAGCCGGACCAGCCACGGGAACACCGGGTAGTCGGGCCGGGCTCCCGATTCCGACAGGAACGCGAACGCCTGGGTCAGGACCTGGGCCCCCGCCAGCGACACCGCCGATGCCGCGCCGAACGTCGCCCCGTCCAGCACGTCGTTGAACTTCCGGTACGCCAGCAGGAACAGCGGTCCGGCCAGAGCGAGCCCGAGGGCCAGCACCGGCAGCGCCACCCCCCGAAGCAGGGCCGTCGACCCCGTCGACTTCAGGAAGAAGGTGGCCCCCGAGGGGACCGACTCGCGGGCCAGCAGGCCCACGAACACGCCCGCGGCCGCCCCCCACACCATGGTGAACGCCACCACCGAGAACGGCTCGTCCTCGTAGACGTCGACGTCGTAGAGGTACAGGACCGTGAGCAGGGGGACGACGACGGCCGCCGCGACCAGGGCCAGCGGGTACAGCCTCGCCACGCCCAGCGCGACGACCACCGCCAGCCCCAACCCCAGCGCCGCGCGAAACGAGGCCATGGAGGCCCTCGGAAGGTGCGGGTAGATCGAGGAGATCAGCGCGGGCCGGTGGACCGGCTCGTGGGGAGCCACCGAGAACTCCCGCCTGGTCCTCGACGGCGTGCCCGCGGCCGAGGACAGGGGAGCTCCGCACCGGATGCAGAACGCTCCCTCGGGCACGTCCTGCCCGCACGAGGGACAGATCACGGCGGCGCATTGTTCTCCGGGCCCCAGGTGGTGTCAACCGCTCGCTTTCCTTGGAGACCGTCCGGCCGGGTGGTACAACGGGTCCCCGTGAGCCTGGACCTGCACGCCGGCGCAGAGTTCTCCGAGTACCGCATCCAGTCGGTCCTCGGGCGCGGCGGCATGAGCGTCGTGTACCTGGCGGAGCACATCCCGCTTCGGCGGAAGGTGGCGCTGAAGGTCCTGGCGGCCGAGCTGGCCACGGACCGGGACTTCCGGGCCCGGTTCGTCGGGGAGTCCCAGATCGCCGCCTCGATCGACCATCCGAACATCATCCCGATCTACGCGGCCGGCGAGTCGGACGGGGTCCTGTACATCGCGATGCGATACGTGGACGGGACCGACCTCAAGCAGCTCATCGACGCCGAGGGACCGCTGGCCCCGGACCGAACGGTCACGCTGCTGGCGCAGGTGGCGAGCGCGCTCGACGCGGCGCACGCGAGAGGGCTCGTCCACCGCGACGTGAAGCCGGCGAACATCCTCATCGCGCCGGGGGCAGGGGCGCGGGGAATCGACCATTGCTACCTGAGCGACTTCGGCCTGACGAAGCAGGCGCTGTCGAAGAGGGGCCTCACCCAGACCGGCCATTTCGTCGGGACGCTCGACTACGTTGCGCCGGAGCAGATCCGGGGCGGCCCGTTGGACGGCCGGGCGGACGTGTACGCGCTGGGCTGCGTGTTGTACGAATGCCTGACCGGCGTGCGGCCGTTCCAGCGGGACTCGGACGCGGCGGTGATCTACGCGCATCTCCAGGAACCGCCCCCGTCCGTGGGCGCCGCCCGCAGCGGCCTCCCCGCGGCCATGGACCGCGTCGTCGCCACGGCGCTGTCCAAGGATCCGGCCGGCCGCTACGCCACGAGCACGGAGCTGGTCCAGGCGGCCGAGCGGGAGCTCCAGACCGGGGTGGGGGTCGAGGCAGGGGTCGGTGCGGCCGGCGCGGCGGCGGTGGGCCGGACCAGGGTGGCGGCGCAGCCCGGCGCGTGGAGCCCACCCCCTCCTCCAGTGCCGGCCGGACCGGCCCTAGCGCCGGCGGGTAGACCACCCCGGAGGCGGCGAACCGGGCTGTGGGTCGGCCTGGGCGTCGCCCTCGCTCTGGTGGCTGTGCTGGCTCTCCTGCTCTTGCCGGTGACGACCTCCTCGTCGCACCTGTCCACGGGCCCCCCCGGGGTCTCGGGCGTGACGGCAGTGCCCAGCCCCTCGCCGAGCCCGGGCCAGTCGGGGACGAGCGTCCCGAACGCGAAGGACGTGCCCCTCGACACCATCCTCCGCCCGGGGACGGCGTCCGACCGTGTCCTGTACTCCGACCTGAACGGCGACGGCATCGACGAGATCGTCATCTCGTCGCACGCGAGGGCGCGCACCGCGATCGGCGGCCAGCAACCGTTCCTGGACGTGTGGAGCTTCACCGGCCAGAGCTTCCAGCGTGTGTTCGACGCCACGATCAACCGGCCGATCGGCGCCAAAGGGCCGGCCAACATGATCCAGGCGGACCAGGACGTGGTGTCGGAGGCGGTGTCGTTCGTCGACCTCGTCGACTTCCGCGGCGACGGCAAGCCGGAGATGGTGGTGGGCATCACGAGCTTCGGAGCGAGCGTCGGCCCGATGGACGTGTGGGCCATCTCGATGCGCCCGGACGGCTTCCACGAGGAGTTCTTCACCGAGACCACGCAGGACGGCACGCTCACCAGGTCGGGTGACACGGAGAAGCTCGACACCCCGTTCTTCCGCCCGAACGACCCCCTGTGCTGCCCCAGCAAGATCGAGCACGACGTCATCGCCCTCAACCCGTCCTCCGACGAGATCGAGATCGTCAGCCAGACCTTCACCAGCCCTTGAGGGCCCGTCAGGGCGGGGAGCTGTCGGCGCCGGCGCCGATGAACCGGCCGGTGCGCGCTTCGATCACAGCGCTGCCGTCGCCCTCGAAGCACGGGGGGATCGGCGTCGGGGCTCCGGCCGTCACGGAGAACGGCTCGCACACGCCGCCGTACTCGATCGCGTAGTAGAGGTGGCGACCCCGGCCCCAATGCCACCGTGCGGCGTTCGCCGATCCCAGGACCACCTGGATCGTCTTCGAATCCGGGTGGTAGAAATACCAACCCCGGCGCAGAGCCTGGTCGAACGTCAGGATGCCCTTCAGGCTCATCCCGTCCACCGGGCCGAGCGCACCGTCGTGGTCCTCGCCCTGGAGGATGCGGTTGGGGAGGCGCTTCGCGGAGCACGAGAGACCGATCTCCTTGCAGGGCCGCGCGGTGGGGACGGGGAGCGTCGTCGATCCCCGCTCGCAGGAGGCGGCGAGCGCGACGCCGACGCAGACGGCAGCCACGAGCCGGCGCACTTCAGGTGCCGCGGGTGGCTTCGGCGATCTTCAGGGCCACCCGCTCCACCGTGCGCTGGTACAGCGTCAGCGTCCGTTCGGCGATCGCGGCCCAGGTGAACCGCTCCAGGACCCGCTGGCGAGCCGCCGCGCCCATCTCGCGGGCTCGGTCCGGGTCGGCCAGCACGCGGTTCACCAGCGCGGCGATGCCCTCGGCGAACCGGTCCGGGTCCTTCGGCTCGCTGCTGGCGTCGTCCACCGGCTCGAAGGGCACCAGGTAGCCGGTCACCCCGTCCTCGACGACCTCGGGGATCCCGCCCGTCCGCGTCGCCACCACCGGCGTCTCGCACGCCATGGCCTCGAGGTTCACGATGCCGAGCGGCTCGTAGATCGACGGACAGACGAACACCGTGGCGTGCGTGAACAGCTGCACCAGCTCGGGGCGGGACAGCGTCGTGTCGATCCACAACAGCCGTTCGCGTTCCTTGCGCACCCGCTCGACCGCCTCCGCGACCTCCCGGCCGATCTCCTCGGTGTCCGGCGACCCCGCCACCAGCACGAGCTGCGCGCGGGGGTCGATCCAGTGCGCCGCCTGCAACAGATGCGTGATCCCCTTCTGCCGGGTGTTGCGCCCCACGAACAGCACCAGGGGCTCGTCGGGGCGCACCCCGTTGCGCTCCAGCGTCTCGGTCCCATGGTCGGGCCGGTACTCGTCGGGGTCGATCCCGTTGTGGATGACCTCCACCCGGTCCGGCGAGACCGACGGGTACGTCCGCAGGACGTCCGTCCGCATGGCCTCCGAGACCGCGATGACCGCGTCGGCCGATTCCATCGCGATCCGTTCGCAGAAGCTCGACAGCGCGTAGCCCCCCACCCCGAGCTGCTGGACCTTCCAGGGGCGGAGCGGTTCCAGGCTGTGCGACGTCACGACGTGCGGGAGACCGTGCAACAGCTTCGCGAGGTGGCCGGCGAAGTTCGTGTACCAGGTGTGGCTGTGCACGAGGTCGAAGCCCTCGAGGCCCGCGGCCATGGCCAGGTCCACGGACATGGTGGCCAGTGCCGAGCGGTACTCCTCGGCCCCGGCCACGCCCTCCCAGGGCTGATACGACCAGACCACGGGCTTGCCGGGCGTCTCGTCGCCCGCTCGGGGCGGGCCGAAGCAGCGGACCTGGACGTCGATCAGCCTGGCCAGCTCGCGCGACAGGTGCTCGACGTGGACCCCCGCGCCGCCGTAGACGTCCGGCGGGTACTCCCGCGTGAGCATGGCCGTCTTCATGCACCGTGATTGTTCGGCTCCCGGGCACCGGAGAGCAAGCGGTGTCGGCGGTCCCCCGATCGGGTAAGAGCAGGTCAGGCACACCGAGTCCCCGAACCGGAAGAGGGCCGCCATGGCCGAGGACGACGACGACCGCGAGGAGAACGACGAGCGCGAAGACCGCACGGACGAGCCCTCGGACGCCGAGGAGGAGAAGGCCCGGGAGGCCGAGGAGGAATCGCCCCAGGACGAGCGCGTGGAGGCCGACTTCACCTCGAACGACCGCCAGAGCTCGGCGTTCGACCCGGACAAGGAGGGCGTGGCGCCCCCGACCGGGACGCCGAAACCCGCCTGATCGTCCCGATTTCGGGCGATCTCACCGTCCGGAATGGCGACCCGCCGCGGCGGGTACGAATCCACCGTGAGCCTGGCCTATCCATCAACCCCTTCCGCCCGTCTCATCCGCCTCGTAGACGCGGCATTGATCGCGTGGACGGTGACCTGGGTCGTCGTGGGCATGGCCGTGGCCCGCGAGGTCCGCGGGCTGACCCAGCTCTCCTCCACGGTGGTGTCGGGGGGCCAGGTGCTGCGGGCGACCGGGCAGGAGCTTGGCGCGCTCGCCGACCTCCCGTTCATCGGCGGCCAGATCGGCGACGTGCAGCGGCAGCTCGAGGACACGGCCGACCAGGCCATCGCCAGCGGCCGTGACAGCGCCGGCCGGGTGAAGTCCCTGTCCGGCCTGCTCGGCTGGTGCATCGCCCTCATCCCGACCGTCCCGCTCGTCGCGCTGTACACGCCCCTTCGAGTCGCCAGGATCAGGGAGGTCCGGGCGGTCCGGCAGCTGCTGGCCGAGACGGGTATGGATCCGGTGTTCGAGCAGTTCCTGGCCCGCCGAGCCGTCGAGAAGCTGCCCTATCACCGCCTCCGGCGGGTCAGCGCCGACCCCTGGTACGACCTGGCCGCCGGCCGGTACGAGCGCCTGGCCGCCGCCGAGCTCGAGCGGCTCGGCCTCGTCCCCGTCCCCGCGCCCGCCCGCCGAAGCACCGCCGCCCGCACGAGGCCGGAGGGAGCCGGGGGGTGAGCGGGGTACGGGGGCGGCGACCGGACCCGGCCCGCCGCTCGATGAAGGCTGGCCGCATGGCCCGCGGATACGCCCGGGCCGTGGTCGCGCTGCGGTTCCTGTTGCTGCCGGCGTGGATCGCTGCCGCCGTGGCCGCCACGATCTCCCTGCCGGCGTTCGACACCACGGCCACGAGCGGCCTGGGCTCCATCGTGCCCGAGCACTCCACGGCCGTGGCGACGGAGAAGCGAGCGCTCCGGGAGTTCCAGCTGCCCCTGCTGTCCCGGGTCGGCGTCGTGCAGCGGAACCCCCGAGGCCTGCCTCTGCTCACCCAGCTCCAGGCGGTGGCCCGCGCCGTTCGCATCGACCTGGTGGGCGACGCGCACGATCCGGCCATCCGGGGCGCCCTTCCGCTCCTGAACACGCTCCGGCTGATCCCGGCGTCGCACGAGAGCTCCACGACCGCGATCACGTACCTGTTCCTCGACCCGGGCCTGGGGCTGTACGGCGAGGATGCGGCGGCTCGCCGGTTCGTGCAGCGAGAATTCAACGAGAAGGACGATGCGCTGGTCGGGCTGACCGGGTCGATCCCCGCGCGGGTCGAGCAGGCGGACCGGATCAACTCCGCGTTGCCGTTCGTGGAGCTGGCCACGGTCCTGTTCATCGTCCTCGTGGTGGGGCTGTACTTCCGGGCCATCGGGGCGCCGCTGGTGGTGCTGGCCGCCGCCTCCATCGCGTACCTCGTGGCCACACACCTGCTGGCCTGGTTGGGCGAACGGGCCGGCATCGACGTCCCCTCCGAGCTGGAACCCCTCATCGTGGTGCTGCTGCTCGGCGTGGTGACCGACTACGCGATCTTCTTCCTGTCGGGCACGCGCCACCGGCTGGCCGAGGTCCGCTCCGCGCCCGAGGCCGTCCGCGGAACGGTGGCCGAGTTCGCTCCCATCATCCTCACGGCGGGGCTCATCGTCTCCGCCGCGACCGGAACGCTCGTGGTGGCGTCATTGCGGTTCTTCCGGGCCCTCGGGCCGGGGCTGGCCGTGACCGTGCTCGTGGGGCTCGTGGTGGCCGTGACCTTCATTCCCGCAGCCCTCGCGATCTTCGGCCGGCTGCTGTTCTGGCCCCGGATCCCGCCCCGGCCGGAACCGGCCCCCGCCGCGGCCGGAGAGGAGGTTGCGTCCGAGGTCGCGCGCGACGACCTCCACGAGGCCCCGGAGACGGCCGTCGCTCGATCCGCCCGGTCCTGGCGGGAGCGCGCCGTCCGCTTCGTCACGGCCCGGCCGGTGGCTCTGCTCGTGTCGGCGGGAGTCATCTTCGGGCTGCTGGTCGCCGCGAGCGGGGTCCGCCAGATGCACCTCGAGATCAGCCTGTCCGAGGAGCTCCCGGCCAACGCGACCGCCAGCCGCGCTGCCGTCGCGGCCGGCAAGGGCTTTGCGCCGGGGATCCTCTCCCCCACCGAGATCGTGATCCATGGCGACGGCGTCGCCGGCGAGTTCGACGCGCTCGGGCGTCTCCAGGACCTGATCGAGCGGCAACCGGGCGTGGCCGGCGTGTACGGGCCGGCCACGGTACCGCTGCGGCCGGTGAGCTCGGTGTTCCTGGCCGACGACGGGAACGCGGCCCGCTACGTCGCCATCCTCGGCAGCCCTCCGCTCGGCGTCCGCGGTATCCGGACGCTGGAGGCCCTTCGGGACCGCATGCCGGCCCTGCTGGCGGGGGCCGGCTTGAAGGGCGCCTCGGCCGGCTTCGCAGGGGACTCCGCGCTGGCCTCGGAGACCATCGACCGGACGGTGGGCGACCTCGGCCGCATCGCCGTGGCGGCGCTGCTCGTGAACCTGATCCTGCTGATGATCTTCCTCCGCGCGTTCGTGGCGCCGCTGTACCTGCTCGCGGCGAGCGCGCTGGCCCTGGCCGCCTCGCTCGGCCTCACCACGTACGTGTTCCAGCACGTGCTGGGGCGGGACGGCATCACGTACTACGTGCCGTTCGCGGCCGCGGTGCTGCTGGTCGCCCTGGGCTCCGACTACAACGTGTTCGTCGTGGGGCGGATCTGGGAGGAGGCCCGCCGGGTGCCGCTGCGCGACGCCGTACGCATCGCCGTACCCCGCGCCAGTCGGGCCATCGCCGTGGCCGGGATAGCGATGGCGGGCAGCTTCGCCCTGCTGGCGGTCGTCCCGCTCGTGCCGTTCCGGGAGTTCGCGTTCACCATGGTGGTGGGCATCCTGCTGGACTCGTTCCTGGTGCGCTCGCTGCTGGTGCCGTCGCTGATCTCGGTCTTCGGCACGGCCAGCCACTGGCCTCGCCGGGCCAGGACGTGGGTGCGCACGCCGCCGGCGCCCGCGAGCGTGCCCCAGGAGGTGAAGGGAACGTCCGCGTGAGAGGTTTCCATCCCGTGAAAGGTACGATTCGCCCATGAAGATCAGCCGGTTCCTCATCGCGCCGGTCGTGGTCACGCTCGTGCTGGTCGGATGCGGCAAGAAGGCCACGAAGCCGAACCTCAACCTGACGCCGGGGGCGAAGGCCGAGCAGGCCCTGTGCGGGGTCGAGTCGAAGGTGCTCGGTGTCGTGACCGACGTCTCGTCGGGCACCATCACGTCCGAGGCGGACGTGGTTTCCCGGCTTGGCACGCTGAAGTCGGACCTCGACACGAGTGCCAAGGACTTCGAAGCGCACGATCAGGCCGACCTCGCCGCGAACATCCGCGACCTGTCGGCGGCGGTCGGGAAGCTCCAGGACGCCGTCACGTCGTCGAACGCGGCCGGGATCGTGACCGCGGCGGCGACCATCGCGGCGGCGGTCAAGGCCCTGCCCATCTGCGCCGGCGTCACGGCCAGCCCGTAACCCTCGTTCGGGTCCCGGGGTCCACGCCGCCTCCGGCGCCGCGTAACGTTTCGCGTCCGGGCGAGACTTCCAGGCATGCCAGATGCGAGGATCGCGTCCGTGCCTGACCCCGCGCCCATGCCCGACCCCGAGCGAGCCCGCCTCGAGCACCATCGCGCCTGGAGCCACTGGGGGCCGTACCTGTCGGAGCGCGCGTGGGGCACGGTGCGGGAGGACTACAGCGCGGGCGGCACCGCGTGGGAGTACTTCCCGCACGACCACGCCCGATCGCGCGCGTACCGGTGGAACGAGGACGGCCTCGGCGGCATCTGCGACGAGCCCCAGACCCTGTGCCTCGCGTTCGCCTTCCACAACGGCCGCGACCCCATCCTGAAGGAGCGGATCTTCGGGCTCACCGGCAACGAGGGGAACCACGGCGAGGACGCCAAGGAGTACTGGTGGTACCTGGACTGCACGCCCTCGCACTCGTGGATGACGTGGCGCTACGTGTACCCGCAGGGGGAGTTCCCGTACGCGCAGCTGGTCGAGGAGACGCGCCGGCGGGGCCGGAGTGATCCCGAGTTCGAGCTCCTCGACACCGGCGTGTTCGACGAGGACCGGTACTGGGACGTCACGATCGACTACGCGAAGGAAGGGCCGGAGGACATCTGTGTCCGGGTCCGCGTCCGCAACGCCGGGCCGGAGGAGGCGACGCTCGACCTCCTGCCCACGCTGTGGTTCCGGAACTCGTGGTCGTGGGGCATCGACGACCTGAGGCCATCCCTGCGGTGGGAGGACGGCCGGATCGTGGCCGACCATCACGCGCTGGGGCGCCGGATGCTCTCGGCGGACGGCGAGCCCGAGCCGTTGTTCTGCGAGAACGAGTCGAACGCCGAGCGCCTGTGGGGGGCCGCGGGGTCCACGCCGTACCCGAAGGACGGGATCAACGACCACGTCGTGCACGGCGCGGCCACGGTCGACCCGGACCTGACCGGAACGAAGGCGGCGCTTCGATACCGCCTCACCGTCGCGGCGGGGGCGACCGCGGAGATCCGCCTGCGCCTGGCGGAAGCGGACACCGACCTCGGAGCGCGCTGGGAGCAGACGCTCGCCGCCCGCAAGCAGGAGGCCGACGGGTTCTACGCGTCGCTGACGCCCGCCGGGGCGACCGCCGAGGAGGCCATGGTGCTGCGACAGGCCCTCGCCGGCATGCTGTGGTCGAAGCAGCTCTACCACTACGACGTGGAGCGGTGGCTGGACGGCGACCCGGCCGGTCCGCCCCCGCCGCCGGGACGCGAGAACGGCCGCAACTCGGTGTGGCGGCACCTCAACAACCACGACGTCATCTCCATGCCGGACACGTGGGAGTACCCGTGGTACGCGGCCTGGGACCTCGCCTTCCACTGCGTGGCCCTGGCCCACGTCGACCCGCAGTTCGCGAAGGACCAGCTCGTCCTGCTGTGCCGGGAGTGGTACATGCACCCGAACGGCCAGCTGCCCGCGTACGAGTGGGCCTTCGGCGACGTGAACCCGCCGGTGCACGCGTGGGCGGCGCTGCGAGTGTTCGAGATCGACGGCTCGAAGGACTTCGAGTTCCTCGAGCGCGTCATGCACAAGCTCGTCCTGAACTTCACGTGGTGGGTGAACCGCAAGGACTCGGAGGGCAACAACGTCTTCGAGGGCGGGTTCCTGGGCCTCGACAACATCGGGCCGATCGACCGTTCCGCGACGCTCCCCGTCGAGGGGCACCTGGAGCAATCCGACGGCACGGCGTGGATGGCGCTGTACTGCCTGAACCTGTGGGAGATGTCGCTCATCCTGGCCCAGCACGACCGGACGTACGAGGACCTGGCCACGAAGTTCTTCGAGCACTTCGCGTACATCGGCCAGGCCATGTACGACCAGGGGCTGTGGGACGACGAGGACGGGTTCTACTACGACAGCCTCCACCTGGTGGGGGGCGAGCGGATCCCGTTCCGGGTCCGCTCCATGGTGGGGCTCATCCCGCTGGTCGCCGCCAGCACGCTCGGGCTGGCCACGCTGGCCCAGCTGCCGAACTTCAAGGACCGGTACTTCTGGTTCATCGAGCACAAGCCCAAGTACCACGACGTGGTGGGCCACGCGTTCATCCGGGACGGCTACGAGGGCTGGCTGCTCTCGATCGTGGACCCCGAGCGGCTCGTCCGGATCCTGTCCACCATGCTGTCGGAGGAGGAGTTCCTGTCCCCGCACGGCCTGCGCTCGGTGTCGCGCTACCACCGCGACCACCCGTTCGAGATCCAGATCGCCGGCATGACCGCCCGGGTGGACTACGAGCCCGGCGAGTCCACGACGGGGCTGTTCGGGGGGAACTCGAACTGGCGGGGCCCGGTGTGGTTCCCGGTGAACTACCTGGTCATCGAGGCCGTTCGGCGGTTCTACCGCTTCGTGGGGGACGCCATCGTCGTCGAGCACCCCACCGGGTCGGGCCAGAAGGCGACGCTGCTGGATGTTGCCAACGACCTGTCCCGCCGGCTGATCTCGCTGTTCCTCGACGATGCAGAAGGCCGCCGTCCGGCATTCGGATCGGCGGAGAAGTTCCAGACCGACCCGGCCTGGCACGACGCGCTGCTGTTCCACGAGTACTTCCACGGCGACACCGGTGCCGGGCTGGGGGCGTCGCACCAGACGGGGTGGACGGGGCTCGTGGCCGACCTGATCATCCGCGCGAACGAGGGGGTGGACTAGTCCGTGTCAGACCAGATCCAGGAGTTCGACGTGATCGTGGTGGGGGCGGGGCCGCCGGGCGAGAACGCGGCGGGACGGGCCGTGGACAATGGGATGACCGCCGCCATCGTCGAGGAGCGGCTGGTGGGCGGGGAGTGCTCGTTCTACGGCTGCGTACCCTCGAAGACCCTGATCCGGCCCGGCGACGTGATCGCGGCGGCCCGGCGGGCCCCGGGCGCGGCCGAGGCCATCACCGGGCCTCTCGACGTGGCGGCGGCGCTTGCGCAGCGCGACTACATGACGTCGAGCTGGAGCGACCGCACCCAGACGCCGTGGCTGGACTCGAAGGGCATCGAGCTGGTCCGGGGGCACGGCCGGCTGGCCGGGGAACGCGCCGTCGAGGTCTCCCTGTCGGACGGGTCGGGCGTCCGCGCGCTGACCGCCCGCCGCGCTGTCGTCATGGCCTGCGGGACGGTCCCGGCGATGCCGCCGATCGAGGGCCTCCGTGAGGCCCGCCCCTGGGACAACCGCGACGCGACGGCGGTCAAGGAGCTGCCTCGCCGGTTCCTGGTGCTGGGCGGGGGCGCCATCGGCGCCGAGCTGGCCCAGTGCTTCCGGCGCCTGGGCTCCGAGGAGGTCACGGTCATCGAGGGCGGCGAGCGCCTCCTGGCCCGCGAGGAGCCGTTCGCGGGCGACGAGGTGCGCGAGGCGTTCGAGGCCGAGGGGATCACGGTGGTCACCGGCGCACGGGTCGTCGGGGTCCGCCGCGAGGCGCCGGACCGCCCGGTCACGGCGGTCCTCGAGAGCGGGAGAGAGTTCGAGGGCGATGAGATCCTGGTGGCGGTGGGGCGCCAGCCGAACACGCGCGACGTCGGCGCCGAGACCGTCGGGCTGGAACCCGGGAAGTACTTCCACGTGGACGAGCGCCTGCGGGTGAAGGGCGTTGACGGGGAGTGGCTCCACGCGGTGGGCGACGTGAGCGGCCTGGCCCTTCTGACCCACATGGGGAAGTACCAGGGCCGCATCGTCGGCGACGTCATCGCGGGCAAGGACGTCCGTGACGTCGCCGACCAGGGCGCCGTCCCCCGGGTCACGTTCACCGACCCGCAGGTCGCGGCCGTGGGGCTGACCGAGGCCCAGGCCCGGGAACAGGGCATCGACGTCCGTACGGTCAGCTACGGCACCGGCGACGTGACCGGCGCGTACACCCGCGGCAACGGCATCAAGGGCACGAGCCACATCGTGGTCGACCAGGGGCGGCGCGTGATCGTGGGCGCGACCTTCACGGGGCCGGACGTCCAGGAGATCGTGCACGCGGCCACCATCGCCATCGTGGGCGAGGTCACGCTCGACACGCTGTGGCACGCCGTCCCGTCGTTCCCCACGGTGAGCGAGGTGTGGCTGCGCCTGCTGGAGGAGTACGGGCTGTGAAAGCGGTCACGGTCATCCCTCGCCGGCCCGGCAGCACGACGCTTCGGGACGTCCCGGAGCCCTCCCTCGACGAGGTCACCGGGGGGCGCGGCGTCCTCGTCCGGATCCTTCGGGTGGGGCTCGACGGCACCGACAGGGAGATCGCCGCCGGCGAGTACGGCGTGGCGCCGGAGGGCTCGGACTTCCTCATCCAGGGACACGAGAGCTTCGGCGTGGTGGAGCAGGTCGGGCCGAACGTGGCCGGGTTCCGGCCGGGCGACCTGGTGGTGGCCAGGGTCCGCCGCGCCGGGACCAGCCTGTACGACCGCATCGGCATGCCCGACATGACCACCGACGACGAGTACTTCGAGCACGGCATCAGTCGCGTCCACGGCTTCCTCACCGAGCGCTACGTGGAGGACGAGCAGTACCTGGTCAGGGTCCCCACGGGGCTGCGCGAGGTCGGCGTGCTGCTGGAGCCGACCAGCGTCGTCGAGAAGGGCATCGCGCAGGCCTACGAGCTCCAGCGCCGGCTGAAGGTGTGGCGACCCCGCCGGGCCGCCGTGCTGGGCGCCGGCACCATCGGCCTGCTGGCCACCATGGCGCTGCGAGTCAGGGGGCTCGACGTCGTGACCATCGGGCTGGAGGAGGCGCCATACCTCAACTCGGAGCTGGCCGAGGCGGTGGGGGCCCGCTACGCCAGCACGAAGCAGGAATCGCTCGAGCAGATCGCCGCGCCCGCGGACGGCGGGCGGTTCGACCTCGTCTTCGAGTGCACCGGCTTCTCGCCGCTGGTGTTCGAGGGCGTTCGGACGCTGCTGGCGAAGAACGGCGTGATGGTGCTGTCGAGCGTGACCGGCGGCGAGCGCCGCGTGGAGGTCCCGGCCGACGCGATCAACCTGGACATGGTCCTGGGGAACAAGGTCATGGTCGGCACGGTGAACGCGAACCAGGAGCACTTCGAGTCCGGTGTGCGAGACCTGGCGGTGGCGCAGGCGGAGTACCCGGGGTGGCCGCAGCGGCTGCTCACGCACCCGGTCAACGGGCTCGACGAGTGGGAGAAGGCGTTCGAGCTGCTCGGGGCCCCGGGAGTCATCAAGGTCTTCGTCGAGGTCGCTCCGATCCCCTGACGGTCCCGTGGCCGCGGTCCGCTTCGGGCGTCAGGTGTGCGGCTCCCTCGATGACGGAGCTTCCCGCGAGTGGCTGGTCGCGGACGGGGTCGGCGGCTATGCGATGGGAACCGTGGCCGGCCTCCGGACCCGCCGGTACCACGGGCTGCTCGTGGTGGCCACAGAGCCGCCGATCGGGCGTCGCCTGGGCCTCGCGGCGCTCGACCCCGTGCTCGTGCTGGGCGACGGGCGGGTCCGCCTGGCCGTCCACGAGTGGGCGGGGGGCGCGGTCGATCCCGACGGGTTCGTCCACCTTTCCACCTTCGAGCTGATCGACGGCGTGCCGCGGTGGCGGTGGTCGATCGGCGACGTCGTCGTGGAGCGAGAGATCGCCATGGCGTACGGACGCCCGGCGGTGGGCGTCGTGCACCGCGTGGTCCGCTCTCCGGGGCCGGTTCGCGTGGAGCTCGCCGCGCTGTGCACGTGGCGGGACGTCCACGGGGAGCGGTTCGCGGGCGGCGATCCGCCGGTGGAGGGGACGTCCGATGGATTCGTGTTCGAGGGGCGGTACCGCGTGGCCGGACCGGGTTTCGACCCGGGGGGCCAGTGGTACAGGGGCGTCCGGTACCGCGTGGAGGCGGAGCGGGGGCTGAACGACCGCGAGGACCTGTGGTTCGCGGGGACGTTCCACGCGTCGCTCGCGGCGGGCGAGGAGGCGTCCGTGACGGCGTGGGCGGGCGACCTGGGGAACGGGCCGCCGCCCGCCGGGCACATCGTCGCGGCCGCCCAGGAGCGCGCCCGGGACGTCGCGGTCCGGGCCGGGGCGGCCGACGCCGTCGACCGGACGCTCGCCGTGGCCACGGACCAGTTCGTGGTGCAGGGCCCCACGGTCGTGGCCGGATACCCGTGGTTCGGCGACTGGTCCCGCGACACGATGACCTCCTACGAGGGGCTGCTGCTGGAGACCGGCCGGTTCGACGAGGGACGCGCGCTGCTGCTTCGCGCGGCGGGCTCGCTCTCGGAGGGGATGCTCGCCAACACCGCGGACGTCGGCGGGGAGCCCGAGTACAACACCGCGGACGCGACGCTGTGGTTCCTCCATGCCATCGGCAGGCACGTCGACGTCACGGGCGACCTCGACCTCGCCGCATCGCTGGCGCCCGCGCTCGACGACGTCATCGAGCGGCACGTGCGGGGGACCCGCTACGGGATCGGCGTGGACCGCGCCGACGGCCTGCTCGCCCAGGGCGCGGCGGGACTCGCGCTGACCTGGATGGACGCGCGGGTGGACGGCCGGCCGGTCACCCGGCGCGACGGGAAGGCCGTCGAGATCAACGCGCTGTGGATCAACGACCTGGCCACGGTGGTCTCGCTCCAGGAACGGCTGGGGCGCGACTCCTCGCGGACGCGATCCCTGGCGGAGACCGCCCGCTCGTCATTCATCCGGCGGTTCGTCCGGCGGGGCCAGGTCATGGACGTGGTGGACGCACCCACCGGCGACGGCGCGGAGGCCAGGCCGAACCAGCTGTTGGCCGTGTCGCTGCCGTACGCGCCGCTGCGCGAGGGCGCCGTCGTGCGCGCCTCCGCGCTGCTGCTGACCTCGGTGGGCCTGCGGTCGCTGGCGCCGTCCGAGCCGGGATACGTCGGCCGCCACCGCGGCGGGCCGGCCGAGCGCGACCGCGCGTATCACCAGGGAACGGTGTGGCCGTGGCTGATCGGCCCGTACGTCGAGGCCGCCCTTCGCACGGGCGTGGACGTGACGGGCGTGCTGGAGGGCCTGGAAGCGCATCTGCACGAGTGGGGCCTGGGATCGATCTCCGAGACCGCCGACGGCGACCCACCCCACGCCGCCACCGGCTGCCCCTTCCAGGCCTGGTCGGTCGCCGAGCTCCTACGGGCGCGCCGCCTCCTGGCTCGGCACGCCGGCTGACGTGCCCTTCAGCAGCGTCACGGCGACGATGGGGAAGATCAGCACCGAGAGCAGGCCCGCGGCGACGAATGCGGCGCCGGTGGCCTGGGTGATCGTGCCGATGTCCATACCGATCTGGGTGGCGGCGACGATGAATGGCAACGACGTGGCCTGCAGCAGGCCCGCCGCGACCACCTGCTTCCGGTCCGCCACGCCCCGGTACAGCAGGGCCGGCAGGCCGCGCACGACGAGAAGCGCCGCCAGGAACAGCGGCACGCGCAGGATGGTCGATGCGCTCGAGAAGAGCGCACCGCCGTCGAACGCGACGCCGCTCGACACGAAGAACACCGGGATCAGGAAGCCGTAGCCGATCCCCTCCAGCTTCACCCGGAAGTTCGGATGGGTCATCATCGCGTCCCGGTCCACCAGGCGCAGGATCACGCCCGCCATGAACGCGCCCAGGATCGTCTCCAGGCCGAACCGCTCCGCGAGCGCGACGAAGCCGACCAGCAGCACGACCGCGCCGCGGACCCGGATCTGCGCGGTCGTGTCCTGGAGGCGCAGCAGCACGGCGGACAGGCGCATGGACCGGCCGGCCCTGCCCACCACGAGCCCGATGGTCGCCAGCAGCGCCACGAACACGCCGAGCAGCACGAAGCGTGTCCCCGTCCCGGCGGACTCCCGGGAGTAGAACAGGGACAGGAGGATGACCGCACCGAAGTCTGCGAGCGTGCCGCCCGCCACCACGAGCTGGCCGAACTCGGAATCCACCAGCCCGGCGTCCTTCAGCACCGGGACCACCAGCCCGAGCGAGGTCGCCAGCAGGACGATGGCCACGAAGCCGGCCGAGCGCACCTGGCCGGTCGCCTGGAGCGCGGCCCCGATCGCACCTGCCAGCATCACCGACGCGACGAAGCCGGCGCCGGCCAGCCGGAGCAGGCGGCCGCGCAGCCGTTCCAGGTCGACTTCCAGCCCCGCCAGCAGCAGCAGGAAGGCCAGCCCCAGGAGGGCGAGGACCCGGATGGCGAGGTCCGGCTTCACCCACCCCAGCACCGACGGCCCGATCAGGATCCCGAGCACGATCTCGAGCACCACGGCCGGCAGCCTGAGCCGGGGAACCAGCCCCAGCAGGAGCGGCGCCGCGAAGGCGACGGCCGCCACGATCACCAGTCCAGAGAACGAGATGTCAGGCACGTGTCGCCCTCCCGGTCACGCCGTGTTGTCCGCCGACGCCGTCTTCCGTTACGGCTCGGTGGCGCGGCGTCCGCGGCTACGATGATCCCTCGTGATCCGGCAGCAGGCGTCTCCCCGCGACTTCGGGTTCGTTCCCGAGGATCCCTCGTTCGTGGCGGACCCATACCCGGCGTACGAGCGGCTGCGGGCCGCGGGGCCGGTCCTGTACGACGAGCACACCGACCACTGGCTGGTGCCCCGGCACGCCGACGTGGCCGACCTGCTCCGGGACCGCCGGTTCGGCCGGACCTACCGCCATCTTGCGACGCACGCGGAGATGGGCCGCCCCGACGAGCCGGAGTGGCACGCCCCCTTCTGGCGGCTGATCCGGGCCGGCATCCTCGACATGGAGCCCCCGGACCACACGCGGGTCCGCCGGCTGGTCCAGCGCGCCTTCACGCCCCGGACGGTGGAGGCCCTCCGCCCGCGCGTGCATGCCATCGTGGACCGCCTGGCGGCCGACCTGGCCGCAGCCGGCCGGGCCGACCTGATGAAGACCCTGGCCGAGCCGCTGCCGGTGGAGGTCATCGCGGAGCTGCTCGGCGTCCCGGAGGCCGACCGCCACCTTCTACGGCCGTGGTCCGCGGACATCTGCCTGATGTACGAGCTGAACCCCTCCGACGAGTCCGCGCGGCGCGCTGTCGTGGCCAGCGTCGAGTTCTCCGAATACCTCCGGGAGCTCTCCCGCGAGCGGCGGGCCAGGCCTGCGGACGACCTCATCACCGCACTGGTCCAGGTGGTGGACGAGGGCGAGCGCCTGACCGAGGACGAGCTGGTGGGGACGTGCGCGCTGCTCCTCAACGCCGGCCACGAGGCCACGGTGAACGTGACCGGGAACGGCTGGTGGGCGCTGTTTCGGAACCCCGACCAGCTGGTCCGGCTCCGCGAGGACCGCTCGCTCGTCCCCCGCGCCGTCGAGGAGCTCATGCGCTACGACACGCCGCTCCAGATGTTCGAGCGGTGGGTGCTGGAGGAC
>WNFU01004054.1_pt1 | contig 18923 bp, 12 predicted proteins | sample 5400121 | NCBI WGS metagenome assembly WNFU01 (sample SAMN13153360, study PRJNA577476) | soil metagenome | isolation source: 100 cm soil or saprolite under grassland replicate 1 | place: USA:California | collected 2016-06-15 | reverse complement strand
TTCGCGAGGATGACGCGGTGGTCAGCTATCACCCGGACCCGCGGCCGTCGCTCCGCGCTCGCCTACGGCTCGCGCTCCACGACGGCCGCGGAAGACAACTTCAACCGGCTCGTACACCACCAGCGGGGACGCTACTAAGCTCTGTTACTTCGCTGCCCTCCCGCTGATCCCTTCACCGCTCGCCGCCCCGAGCAGAGCGCTCAAGTGGAGAGGGACTGAACGCTTACGTCTTTTGTCGCCGGCTTTGGCGCAAACGACCGCCGGCTTCTTTCATCCCGCGCTCATCCCGCGCCAGTAATAGCCGGCCAGACCCGCCTCGAGCCGCAAATCCCCGCACGTCGGACGACCGGCCAGGTCGCCGATCGTCTTCCGGCAGCGGGATGAAGATGCCGCGTATTTGCAGGGCCTTTATCCGGCAGCGGGCGGCGTCCCGCTCCCATCCCGCGCCCGTTAGCCGTTCCAGATTCGACTGCCACGCCACGTAGACCAGGTGCGCACCAAGCGCCGAAAGAGATCTCAGCACCGCCCACCGCCGATCGACCGGAAGGAGAAGCCTCAAAGAAGAACCCGTGCTTGACATCCGCGCGTCCTTCAAAGAGACGAGTGGGCCGTCGCCCGCCGCTACATAGTGCCGAGTCGAACGCCAAGGCGCTCACCGACACGCCGGCCGACGAGCCCGAGGAGGTGATCGCGATCGCAGCGGCCGCGTAGACGTCAGGCGAGGATGACGCGCTCAGCCTCGTACACCACCTTGGCGGCAGGCCTGCTCCGCCCCCACGAACTCCTGCGGCGTTCGCACCCTCGTGCGCACGGCCGCGCAGGCTTTGGCACCACTGCTCTTCGGTGCGGTCTCCAACTAAGTTTCGAAGGCAGGCGCAGCGGCCTGCGGCGGACGGTCGCGGTCATGCTTCTCCCCTGGGTTGAAAGCTGCTGGCAACTCACGGATCATCCATGCGGATCGCCGTGATATCGGTGCACCTCGCCCAGCTCGCGCCTCCTCCCGCCGCAAGCCGGCGGCGGGCCTGGTGCTCGACGGCGGTGAGCTGACGGTGTCGGGTCGATTCGACGTCTTCCTGACGTACAACAGCAAGGACGACGCGGCAACTGCGCATGCGAAGATCATCGCGGCGGCGCTCGAGCAGGACGGACTCCGCGTCTGGCGCGACGAACGTGAGGTCGTCGCGGGCGAGACGATCGCCGACGTGAGCGCCAGGGTTCTCCGCGAGTCGAAGTGTTGTCTCGTCCTGTACGGCGAGCGCGGGCTCGGCCGTTGGCAGCGCGCTTTCGAGCCATTGCTGGCGAAGAGGCTCGCGCTCGAGAGCGGCGAGTTCCGGGTCGTCAGCGTCCTGCTGCCGGGCTCGCGCGGGCCAGACGACTTGCCGGAGGGGCTGCAGCTGTACGCCGCCCTCGATCTCCGCGAGCACTTCGGCACCACCGGGCTGACAGACGAGGGCGTCGCGAGGGTTCTTGCCGCCGCGCGCGGCGTGTCAGCCCGTGATGTGATGCACTCGCGCAGCGGGCGACACCGTGCCCTGCTCGTCGGCGTCTCCGCGTACGACGACCCCGACCTGGCGCGTCTGCACGGACCCCGCAGCGGCCTGACGCAGCTCGAGCAAACCCTGGGCGAGGCCCGGATGCCGCCGGGGAGCGCGTGGGCGATCGAACGGTGCGAGCAGCCTGATTACGACGTCCTATCGTCCGCCCTGACCGACGTCTTCACGACCGAAGACACAGAAGGCGACACCATCCTCTTCTACTACAGCGGGCACGGCGTGGTCGCGCACGGCGACTCGTATCTATCCGTCACGAACACCGCTCGTCGCAGGCCGTCGCTAACGGCGATCTCGACGCGGCAGATCGCCGACCTCGTCATGCAAAGCCGGGCGTCGGAGAAGATCGTCATCCTCGACTTCTGCCACCCGGCGCGCATCGAAGACACCGCGTACGAACGACTGGGAGGGGACGTCGCACTCATCGTCGCGTCGTCTCAGCGCTCCGAGGTCGTATCGACGACCAGTCCGTTCACTGGCGCCCTCGTCGATATCATCCGCGACCCCGCCGCCTACGGAAAGACGGGGCTGACGACCGGCACGCTCCTGACCGCGCTCAAGCAGCGCGCATACGAGCCATGGACGAACTCCGGCTACGCCCACGAGATCGTCGTAGCCGCCGGGCCGGCGGCGTCCGACCGCGATCGGCCGAAGGTGACCCCGCCCGCAATCCCGACGTCGCCCGCCGTCTCGAGCACGGTCCCGCGAATCTTCATCAGCTATCGGCGGGAGGACAGCGAGGGGCACACGGGCAGGCTCTACGACGCCCTCGCCGGCCGATTCGGCGCCGAGCACGTATTCATGGACATCGACACGGTTCCTCTGGGAGTCGACTTCACGCGCGTCATCGCGGAAGCCGTCGGTGCGTGCGACGTGCTGATCGCGGTCATCGGGCGCGATTGGTTGACCCTCGCGGATCCGTCCGGCCGCCGACGCCTCGACAATCCAGAGGACTTCGTGCGGCTCGAGATCAAGGCCGCGCTCGAGCGCGACGTTCGGGTCATCCCGGCAGTGGTCCAGAACGCGCAGATGCCGACGTCGGATCAGCTCCCCGCGGATCTCGCCGGTCTTGCGCGGCGGAACGGGATCTTCCTCCGGGGCGACAGCTGGCGCCACGGCGTCGAGCGCGTGATCCGCGCCGTTGAGGACATCGGGCGTGAGCAGGCCGAACGCCAGCCCCTCCCGCCGTACGACGGCGGAACACCCGAGGGCCCGTTCGGGTCCGACGTGGACAGCCTTCCGATCGAGGAGCTCGAGCTCGGCGTCCGCTCGTACAACCGCCTGAAACGGCACGGCATCGAGACGATCGGCGACCTCATCGCTACGAGCGAACACGAGCTCGCCGCGATCCCGGACTTCGGCGAAAAGTCCATCCGGGAAGTCAAGGAGACACTGGGCGCTCACGGGCTCGACCTCCGGAACGACTGATACGTCTCGGGTGAGAATCGTCGAAGAACCAGCGACGCCACCAGCGCGTGATCAGGCCGTTGCGCGGCCAGATCGGGAGATTGGAGGCCAGGGGGCGACGACCGCATCCCGCCGTATACGGGTTGTTGACAGTTGAGACAACGAGTGCATCCCGCATACATCCCGCAGGAGGTCGCCGGAAGCTCCCGCCGTTTCCCAGTGATCCCCGCATGGCAATGGGCGAAAGGGCCTGCTCTCGCCGGTAATCCCCGCCTATCCCCGCTCAGCCCGCAAGCGCCATGACCGGCCTGTCACGCTGGAGGTCGCGGGTTCGAGTCCCGTCGCTCCCGTAAAAGTCCCTGCAAATCGGCATCTTTTATCGCTCGCCTGGCGCAAACGACCGCCGGCCTCCCTGCATCCCGCGTAGATCCCGCACGGACCTGGCGGTTTTGCAGCGGCTTTTGGTTCTCACTGACGCGGCTGTCCTCGCTTCATCCCGCGCTGATCCCGCACGCGCTTCGCGGCTCTGCGGCGCAAGGACTGATCCGGGGCAGGCCTCGCCATGGTGGACGCCGATCTTTCCCGACGACCTCGCAAGGGCCCGAGGCGTCCACGAAAACGTGGCGCTCCATCCCCGGAGTCAGGTGGCGTAGTGGTAGCGGTAGCGGGGATGCCAGACGATGCCTCGGCCGTCGGGGGTGAGGTCGATGACTTTCCAGATCGGCCACATGTAGGCGACGTGGCGCGGGTGCTGGCCGAGGGTCGGACGGCGCAGCGTTTAGCTCGCTGCTCCAGCGATGGTGGATCCGTCCGCCGCTGCGCGTGAAGACGTGGGCGACCGGGAGCTGCGCGCCGTCCTCCCGCTCGGCGTTGTGGTCGCGGTTGAAGCTGCTGCGGGACGACGAGTAGAGCGGCGCGAACCGCCAGCCGCGCTCCCTCTGCCACGCGTGAACTGCTCGAGGGGCGCCTTGGCGACGATCGCGACGTCGATGCGGTCGAGCAGGTGACGGAAGGCGCCGTCCATCCCGTCGATGATCGACGTGCAGGATGGGCAGGCGACCTCGAGCGGCAGGCCCTGCTCGCCCGGGATGAACATGAAGCTGTAGAGGTAGAGCGTGTCTCTGCGGCGGGCGAACAGCTCGCTCGAGGAGAGGTTCGGCAGCGGGCAGTTAGCGCGGCCGCCTGGGAGCTCCCGGCAGGAGATCAGTCGAGCCGGGTCAACCGGTCGTGCGAGTCCTTGACGGCAGTAAACGCGCGGCGTACCGTCGTCGCCGAGGAGCGTCGTATGCCTGCGAACACGGCGATTGAGAGTCGTCCCGGGGAAGAGGCCCCGAAGGGAGCCCAACCGGCTCTCTCACCGGCGCAGAAACGACTCGACGACCAGATCGCCTGGTACGACTCGAAGAGCCAGCAGAACCAGCACTGGTTCAAGGCCCTGAAGGTCTGTCAGATCGTGGTCGCGGCGGCGATCCCGGTGGCGGCGGCAGCGTCGGCACCCCTATGGCTGATGGGGGGCGGGGGCGCCATGATCGTCGTCTTGGAGGGGATGCAGCAGCTCCAGCAATATCAGCAGAACTGGACCACGTACCGGTCCACTTGCGAGCGGCTCAAGCACGAGAAGTTTCTCTTCCTTGGCCACGCCGGGCCGTACGCCGCGGTCTCGCACCCCGAGTCACTGCTCGCCGAACGCGTGGAGGGTCTGGTTTCCCAGGAGCACGCGGCCTGGGTCTCGCACCGCGAGGAGGCGAGCAAGCAGATCGGAGGCGGAGGGTGAGCGCGGGGCCGATGGGGCCGGGGAGCGTGCCGAGACCGAAGGTCTTCATCACCTACCGACGCGAGGAGACCGCCGCACACGCCGGGCGCCTCTACGACGCCATGGTGGCCCGCTTCGGGGAAGGCAACGTGTTTATGGACGTGGACATGGCGCCGGGAGTCGACTTCGTCGAGCGGATCACCGAGGCCGTGGCCGCCTGCAACGTGCTGATCGTCGTCATGGGGCCGAGGTGGGCGACGGTAGAGGATGAGCAAGGCAGGGCACGGATCGCCGATCCCGAGGACTTCGTCCGGCTCGAGGTCAAGACCGCCTTGCGGCGTCCTGACGTGACGCCGATTCCCGTGCTCGTCTCCGGGGCGCGGATGCCGCACCGGGAGGACCTGCCGGAGGAGGTGCGGGCGATCACGCGGCGCAACGCACTGGAGCTCAGCGACCAGCGCTGGCGTTACGACGTCGGTCGCCTGGTCAGCACGCTCGATGAACTCCTAACGGACGTTCCCCTTCTTGCTAGCCGATCCTTTCGCGAGCCCAGCGTCGCCACCGGGAAGGCGGCTCAGACAGACGCTGCCCAGGCTTCGGCTCAGGCGCTGCATCCAGCAGTCAGCATCATGAGCATCCTGAGCTTCGTTGTGACGTTCCTTCTCCTGAGGATCTTGGTCAACTCGCTCTACGACGAGTACTCCGATGCTCACATCGGCTGGGTCGAAACGGTCGTCATGATGCTGATCGTCGCGATCTCGCTCGCCTGCGTCTGGGCCGTGGAGCAGGCGTACAAGCGGACGCCACCTGCCACCGGAAGGGGGGGTGCTGCTCACACCGCCCGGGCGAGAATCCTAACCTTCGTTGTGACGTTCCTCCTCCTGGTGGTCTTGGTCACCGATCGCACCAGCTACGTGGACTGGTACGTAGTGCCGATCGCCGCGATCGCGCTCGGCTGCGCCTGGGCTGCGGGCCAGGCGTATGACCGGATGCGACGTGCGTGAACGACTAAGGGTCAACGCAAGCGGGCGCACAGCTAAGTTGGGAGGCCTAGAACACCTCCGGGCCTTTATCGTTTTGCTGCACGTTCTGGAGCACGTTGCGCGAGAACCCCGGCTGCGGCTCCAGTGTTTTTCGCGAGGTGCTGGCGCCGGTTGGTTGAAGCCGCGTGTCTCGATCGGATGGGTTGCAACTGCGACACAAGACGCGAAGCTCACCTTCCTCGTCGCCACCCTGGACAACGGGGACGATGTGATCGGCGGTCAGGTCACGGCTGGGGTGCGGCGGGCAGTTGAAGCCGGGGCAGTTCCAGCCGAACTGCGCGACGTGCTGGCCTACGACTGGATCGAGAACCTGCTCGGCCTGAACATGCACAGCGCCGACCCGATCGTCCCCGGCGGCATCCCGCGCACATCCCGCTTCGTTCGCCATTCAGGCAACGCTTCATCCCGCGCTCATCCCGCACGAGGTCGCCGGAAGCTCCCGCCCGCACCCGCGAATCCCCGCAACATCAGGGGCGGAAAGCCGCGCTCACGGCGGGAATCCCCGCCGATCCCCGCTCAGGCCGCAAGCGCCAAGACCGGCCTGTCACACCGGAGGTCGCGGGTTCGAGTCCCGTCGCTCCCGTCTCGCCTTTTGCGCTGCAAATCGGCACCTTCTGTTGCCTGATTAGGCGCGCAGAGTCCAATCTCGGGCAGCAAAAGGGCAGCAGAGTGATCTTGCCGATCCACGCGTTCAAGCGCAAAAGACCTGCAAGTGCGCGATTGTGTTCGCCGCTCGGGAACTACTCGTTCCCGGTCTCTGTGGCTCGGCCGGCGGTCACGATGGACGCACGCCCACGTCAGCTCTAGGAGCGCGGCTACTTCACCCACAGCTGGTCGAGCAGCGTGCCCCAGAGCGGGTGGCTCTGGTAATTCCCAACGCGCTTCGAGACGAGGACGAGGTTTAGGCCGGTGTTGAGCGGCGCCGCCACTGCTCGATCGACGAGTGTGCGGTCGATTTCGGCCCACAGCTCGTTCGCTCGCGGCGGATCGGTTGGCTGAAGGCTCACCGCCTGCCTAATTCTGCTGTCGATCCGCGGGTCGCAGAAGCGTGACGGGCTTTCGAGCGCGGAGGTCGTCGGGAGAGACGCTTCGCAGCCGAAGACGCCAAGAACGTCGGAGGTCGCGAGCGTCTCCGCGAACCAGCCGAATAACCCGATCTGCGCGCGGCTGCGTGGCTCCGCCACGTATTGGAGGTACGCATCAAAGTCCGGGAAGACGCGTAGGGAGCTCCGATAGCCGAGCTCTCGAAGTAGCGAAACGAGGTAGCGGGAGGACCTCAGCGGCGCTTCCGAGAACGTCCGGTAACTCACGACCTCGACGTGCGTCCCACGCGTCCCCGATGCCGCGATGAGCGCGCGGGCCTTCCGCCCATCCGGAGCGATCCAGCTCCCGGCCGGGTTTCGGCCGCGCGTATAGGGACAGTACGGCCGGTATCCGGCTATTCCCGGTGGGAGCATCTGGCAGCTCACTCGCCAGCGCAGCCCGCCGCCCGCAAACTTCACCACCGCATCGCGATCGATCGCGTAGTTCAGCGCACGCCGGACGCGCACGTCGTCGAATGGCGGCACCTGCGTGTTCATGAAGAACCAGAAAGCCAGGGGCCACGCGTCGTTGTGCAGCTGGCCGGAGTGCCGGGTGAGAAGTCCCTGCACACGCCGAGCCGGGAGCACGCTCGCGATGACTTCCCCCCAGTCGGCCTTTCCCTTCTCAACCGCGGCAAGTCTCGCAGCGGGGTCGTCGCTCAACTGGAAGCGGATCTCGTTTGGGTAGCCGTCAGGACGGGCGTCTCGAGACCAGACACGGAAATACGCGTTGCGAACGAGGCGAACGGAGCGAGTTGGCCGGAAGCGTGCGACCCGGTAAGGCCCGGTACCGGGAATCGGGCGTCCGCGCGGCACGCGGAGCGGCGTTCCGGAGGGAACGACCGATGCCACGGGCGACGTGAGCTTGTGTGGGAAAGCAGGGTCGGCCTTTGTCAGACGGATCGTGATCCTCCCCGCGGCGTCGTCCACGTCGACCCCCCGTCGGAGGTCGCAACGCCGGGGCGGGCGAGTCGTGCAGTCCGCGGCACCGACGATGCCCTTATAGAAGTGAAGCGCGTAGCCACGGTTGACGGTCAGAGCACGCTCGAGGCTGTACCGGAAGTCCGAGGCCCGCACAGACGCGCCGTTCGAATAGCGGAGGTTGCGCCGAAGGAGGAACGTGTACTCCCTCCCGTGGTCCGTTGGCGCCGGAACACTGACCGCGAGATCGCCGACCAGCATGCCTCCGGCGATGCCGCCGACGCGCCGGTATGTGACGAGGCCGTCGTACGAGAGGGTCATGACGTTCTGGTCGGTCAGGTTGAAGACTTCGGAGAGGAGGGCCGTATCGACGCAGAGGCACTCGGACGGCTCCGACTCGACGCGAAGGACGCCGCCACGATGGCTGCTAATCGGCGGGCGTGTCGCGACCCAGATATTTCCGCCAGCGACCGTGAGCCCGTGCGGGCTGCTGCCAAGGGGCAGGATGTTGTCCACCCGCCCAGTTCGACTGTCGATGCGCGCGAGCGTCGCGCTGCCTTCGCTTGCGACCCAGACCGCGCCGGAAGCGGCAGCGACGGAGGACGCATTCGCGCCGACCTGGGTCGTCGCTGATACGGACCCTGTCGCCGCGTCGATGCGCGAGACAGTTGCATCCTGGCGGTTCGCAACCCACACCCGCGTATCGTCAACCGCGACGCCCGTTGGCCCGTTCCCGACACGGACCGCCTGCACAACCCGCTGCGAGCGGGAATCGATTCTCACAACGACGCCGTTCGCCTCGTCCGTGACCCACACAGCTCCCGCGCCCGCGGCGATTCCGGTCGGCCTCGCCCCGACCGCGATCGTCTTCGTCACAGCGCCTCGGTCAAGGCCGATCCGGGACACCGTCCCGTCGAGTGCATTCGCGATCCAGATCGCTCCCGCGCCCGCGGCAACACCAACTGGCCCATTGCCGACGCCGATCGCCTGCACGACCGCAAGCGTGTCCGGGTTGATCTGGACGACGTCGCGTCGCGCGGGCCTCGTAACCCATAGAGACCCACCTCCGTAGGCGATGCCAGCGGGCCGGCCACCTATGGAAACCGTCAGGACGACACCGGGGTCTTCGGGATCGATGCGCGAGACGGTGGCGTTGGCCTCGCTCGCGACCCAGACGAACCCTCCGCCGGCTGTGATCGCGCTGGGCGCCCCGGCTAGAGAGACCTGCGACCGAATTCCCGCCATCTCGGCATCGATCACACCGATCGCATCCGCATCAAGGTCCGCCAAGAACTCTCGCCCGGTCCACCGGACGAGCGCGACAGCCACGAGCGCCGCCGCCAGCGCAACGCCCGCCACCGCGGTCGTAACGATGCGGCGATTTGCCAGCCACGGCCGCTTCAGCAACGTCACCGGTGGAAGCGGAGGCGACCCCGCTTCCGGGACCACCTCAAGGCTGGGGTCCTGGCTCAGAATCGCGCGCTCGAGCTCCTGCAACCTGCGGCCAGGTTCGAGGCCGAGCTCAGCGACGAGCGTCGCCCGGACCTGCCGGTATGCCTCGAGCGCCTCGGCCTGGCGGCCCGAGCGGTAGAGAGCCAGCATCAGCTGAGCGCGTAGACGCTCGCGCAGCGGGTTTGCGCGTACGAGCCCTTCGAGCTCGGGCACGAGCTCGCCATGGCGGCCGAGGGCAAGGTCGGCCTCGATCCGCTCCTCGAGCGCCGCCAGGCGAAGCTCATCGAGGCGCGCGATCTCGCCCTGGGCGAAGGGCTCGGACGCGAAGTCGGCAAGCGGCAAACCACGCCACAGTCCGAGGGCCGCGCGCAGTGCCTCGCTCGCCCGGGCGGCCTCACCCTCTGCAAGGAGCTCCCTGCCTTCGCCCAGCAAGCGCTCGAAGCGGCCGAGATCGAGCTGCTCCGGCTCGAAGGCGAGCAGATAGCCGCGCCCACGCGTGATCAGACACCCCTCGCCGAGCACCTTCCGAAGCTGCGAGACGTAGATGTGCACGCTGTTGAGCGCGCTCGCCGGCGCGCGCTCGCCCCAAAGAGCATCGATGAGGCGGTCAGTCGATACGACTTCCCCGGCGCCCAGAAGAAGGAGGACGAGCAGCGCCCGTTGCTTGCCCGCGCCGATGGCGAGCGATCGCCCATTCTCGCGCGCCTCGAACGGGCCGAGGATGCGGAACTCTCTCTTGCCTCCTGGCGCGGCCACCGCTCACCTCAATGCGTCTTAAGCGTCGCTCAAGGCCAATTCAACCATCGCTCAATCGCGTCGGCAGATCGTCGGGCCGGTCGCACACCAGCGGAGGTACATCGTGTGAGCAGAGGGCTTCGATCGATCATCGTGCTGAGTCTCCTGCTGCTGTCGGTCGTCGCGTCGAGCCACGGTTCGAACAAGGACCCTCGTCAACAGCCGGCGCCCGAGCGACGACACCGCCACCAGTCGTGGTGAGCGTCCGCGACAGCGGTTTTTACTGGGCAGACGCCGGCGTAGGCGCAGCGGCGACGCTCGCTACCACGTTGCTCGCCGTCGGCGTCGCGCTGGTCCTGCGACCAGACCGCAGAAGCAAAACGGGCCGCGTCGCGGCCTCGTCAAACCGAAGGGAGGGAGCGTGAGTTCGACAGTGGTTACGCAAGTTCTTGCTCGGGTGCTCCGTGTCCTCGCGGTTGCCGGTGTGGCGGGCGTCGTCGCTGCGTCAGCAGCCACGCCCCGCGATGCGGCGGCCGCACTGCCGCCGGGGAACACGGTCGCACAGTGGAACCAGATCACCGAGGACACGGTGGCGGGCGTAGACATGCTCGCGGACGAGGGCTTCATCTATATGGCCTATGCCTCGGCAGCTGTCTATGACGCGGTGGTCGCGATCGAGGGCGGCTTCGCGCCCTACGGCCCTGCGATCACGGCCCCCGAGGGGTCATCGGTCGACGCGGCGGTCGTCGAGGCCGCCTACCGGACACTGTGGGCCTACTTCCCGCCCGAATCGTGCAACCCCGCCTCGCGGCCGGCGGCGTACGCGTTCTGTTTGGGAGTGCGTCCGCGCCTGGACGCCTTCTACGCGGAGGCCCTCGCTCCGATCCCCGACGGGCCCGCGAAGGACGATGGTCGGGCCGTCGGGCTGGCTGCGGCGAACAACATCATCACCCTCCGCAGCGGCGACGGACGGATGACGCCGTTCGGCGTGTCGACGCCGTTCCCGACGCTGCCGCCCGGCCCAGGTGTCTGGCGGCTGACGCCTCCGTTCGCCGCGCCGAGGACGCCGTGGGTGGGGAACGTGCGCCGCTTCATCCTGGGGAGCGTCGACCAGTTCCTGCCTGACCCGCCGCCCTCCCTGCAGAGCGACGAATGGGCCGAGGCCTTCAACCAAATCAAAGCCTATGGCGCGTTGACCGACCACGCGCGGACGGACGAGCAGACCCGAATCGGGCAGTTCTGGTCGGCGAGCGTGATCCGCCAGTACAACCGAGTCGGGCGTGACCTCACCGGCGCGGCCCCCGACCTGCTTAAGGCGGCACGGCTATTGGCGATGATCAACCTCGTCGGCGCCGACGCGTTGATGTCCAACCTGTACGCGAAGTACTATTACCTGTTCTGGCGGCCGGTCACTGCGATCAACGGATCGCTTGACCCCACCGCGGTCACAAACGACGGCTTCGGCCCCGTACCGGGTTACGACGACGGCAACCCGGCCACTGTCGAGCAGCCCCGCTGGCGGCCCTTGTTGACGACGCCCAACCACCCGGAGTACCCGGCGGCGCACGGGGCGATCACCTCGGCGATGGCCGAGGTGTTCAGCACCTTCCTGGGCACGAACCAGATCGACCTCGATATCCACGGCTTCGACCCCGCCGGGCCGGCCGGGAACCTGAACGCGGTGCGGCACTTCGACATGCCCAACGAACTCCGCAACGAGATCATCGAGGCCCGCCTCTGGGCAGGGCTGCACTACCACTTCTCAGGCGTCGCCGGCGTGGTCCTCGGCCGAAACGTCGCGGGCTACGACCTCGGGCACGCCTTCCGACCCTTCGACTAGCACTCGGCGAGACAAGGCTCGGGGAACGCACCGATTGGCGCGCTCCCCGAGCCGGCCACATGGTGCTTCTGCGAAGAAGCCGGATGGCGCTTTGATCCCTGGGTTTGATCGAGCACGAGCGAACGTCGCGCCACGCGCGACCTCCAGAAGGTCAAGCCCGGGCAGCAAACGGGCAGCAAACGTCGGAAATCGGCTTCGCTCAGCCATGCGGAGTCACATCACGAGAAGGCCGGAAAGCCGCATGAATAGAGCGATTGCGCGTCCTTCGTCGCCAATCGTCGTTACCGTCGAACCGGCCTGTCACGCCGGAGGTCGCGGGTTCGAGTCCCGTCGCTCCCGTAGAAAACATCCTGCAAATCGGCATCTTTTGTTGCCCATTCTGGCGTAATCGACCGCCGGCTTTTCAACCGGCCACCGCTCATCCCGCACGCGAGTCCCGGACGTGGTTCGCTCACCTAAAGCGCTGCAAATCGCCATGTTCCGTTCCAGGCACGGGATCAGAGTCTTTGGTCATCCCGCGCAGATCCCGCAAGCGGATGGCCAGTTCGACGGCAGAGGGCCGCTCGGTCACTTGACCTCACGGTCCGCGTGGCGGGCCGGCCGTGCTGAGCGCGAGGTGCGCTCGGCGCGGATTCTTGCGCTGAGGGTGCTCCGTCTCCGTCCTGCTCGACGTCTAGGGGCGCGGTTTGCCGGGGTCGTCCCGCAGTCCGATGAGGACGCGGGCGGAGGAGTGCCTCGCGTGAGTCAGAGAACGGCCAGCCCCACCACCGTGAACAGCAGGTAGAAGACGAAGGGCGGGATGTCGCTCAGGTAGAGGTAGCCGGCCAGGAAGACAGCGTCGGCGGCGAGTGTCGCCCACCCCAGCCAGGACCGGAAATCGCCGGCGAGCAGGCCGAAAGCCAGGAGCGCGATCCCTCCGATCGTCAGCAGCACATAGGTCATGAATGGCCACGCGGGCAGCGTCCCGAAAGCGAAGTCGGAGACGCGCGTGGCTCGCAGGTAGAGCGACCATCCCGAGGCGAGCGCTCCGACGACGAGCACCGCGGAGGCGGCAGCGAGTAGCACGCGACCTCCTCCCTCGGACGCGGACGCAAGGAAGAAGACGCCCGCCGCCGCGATGAAGGCGCCCGCGCCATATAGCGGCTGCGCGAGCCGCCAGGCGCGGGAGCGCTCGCGAAGCATGCGCAAGCGCACAACCGGATCGCGCTCGGTGAACACTCGAGGGACGCCCACCGCCGCCCCGATTAGGAAGACGGCGGAGCCGACGATCAACAGGATCGCTCCGGCGCGATCGGAGCTCATCTCAGCCTCCTCGTGCACGACTCAGGTGCTCGCAATCGTGACCGATCACCATTCCACCTCACACGAAGCGGTGCCGCCAGACGCACAAATGCCGAGACCTGCGAACCCGAAGGCCCACAGGTCTCGACCGTGCGAGTCTTTCGATCGAGCGAGCCCCTGTCAAGCGGGTGCTTGCACCACCGCGATGTTGAAGTCGCCGGTGCCGACCGTCCCCCAGAGGCGGAGCCAGAGGGCGAGGCACATCTCGGTGCCGCGGGCGGAGGAGATGCCGCCGAGGTCGCGGATGCGCGCTGTGGGCCAGCCGAAGCGCTCGAGCAGCTCGCCGACCTGTCGCTTGGCGTCGGCGTCTTCGCCGCAGAGAAGGCGTCGTGCCCGCCGGGCACCCTGCTCGGATCGACCATCACCTGGCAGTTCATCGTGTTCAGCGCCTTGACCACCTGTGCCTGCGGGAAGCGGCGCTGGATCCGCTCCCCGAGCGAAAGCCGCAACCCGCTCCGTACTAGTGAGGGGGTCAGTCGTGGACTTGGACGGCGAGCTTTCCGAGGGTGCCGGCGGCGAAGTCGGCCAGCCCCTGAGGGACGTCCTCGAGGCCGTAGGTCCGCATGATCGGGACGCGGATGATGCCGGCGGCGGCTGCGTCGGCGAGCTTCGCGAGGGTGGCCGTGACGGGGCTCGCCATGATCGGTGCGAGCGTGACGTCGTCGCGGCCGAGCTGCTCGGGGGTCAGGCCGAGGGTCGATGCGATCCGGCCGCCGGGGGTGAGGAGGGCTGCGAGCGCGGCTCCGTCGCCGGCGAAGTGGAGCACCGCTTCGACACCGTGTGGGTGCTTGTCCCTCACGGTAGCGGCGACGTCGCCACGGTAGTCCTCGACGTCGTCGGCGCCGTGGTCGCGGACGAACGCGATCTCGTCATCGGTGCTCGCGGTGGCAATGACGTGCGCGCCGCGCGCTTTGAGGAGCTGGACGGCGATGATCCCGACGCCGCCGGTGGCGCCGGAGACCAGCACCGTCTCGCCGTGCTGTGGCTCGACGGCTTCGACCGCGTCGAGGGCGGCGGTACCGGCGAGTCCGAGCGCGCCGGCCGTGGCGGCGTCGAGACCGTCGGGAACTCTGGCGGCGAAGGCAGCCGGGGTTGCGACGCGCTCGGCGAAGCAGCCGTCGCCGAGTTCGGGCTTCATGAGCACGCCGAAGACGGTGTCGCCTTCGGCGAAGCCGTCGACGCCAGGACTGACGGTCTCGACGGTGCCGGTGAAGTCCTTGCCGAGCACGACCGGGAAGCGGTGCTCCATCATCCCTTTGAGGCGGCCGCTCGCGACGCTTAGGTCGAAGCCGTTGATCGAGCTGAACGCGACGCGGACGAGGATCTCGCCTTCGGCCGGCTCGGGAGCGGGGATCTCGACGAGGGTGGCCGGTGCGCCGAAATCGGTGGTGGCGATGGCTTTCATGCGTGTTCTTTTCGGGCGCTAGCGTGGGCCCGAGCGCGCGCGGCGGTGAGGAGGATCGCTCGGGGCGAGACCATCTGACGCCGCCCAGCTCGCGAGCAGGGCCAGCGACTCTGCCGACCGCGTGCCCGGCTCGGCGGTATACACGAAGAGCATCAGGTGATCGGCCGTCAGGTCGAGCCTGTCGTAGTGGAGTTCGAGCTCGCCGACGATGGGGTGGTTCAGCCGCTTGACGCCTTTGGTGTGCAGACGAACGTTGTGGGCGGCCCAGAGGACGCGGAACTCTTCGCTCTTGGTGGCGAGCTCGCCGATCAGGTCGGTGAGCGCGCGGTCGTACGGGTTGCCTCCGGCTTGCAGGCGCAGGAGCGCGACGGTCTCCTTCGCTGCCCGGTCCCAGTCGGTGTAGATCTCGTGCGCCTCGCGGTTCAGGAAGACGAATCGAGCCCAGTTCGCCGATCGCGGGCCGTCGCGGAACATGGGTGGGTACAGCGCGCGCCCGAGTTGGTTCGCGCTGAGTACGTCGAGGTGACCGTTGCTGGCGAAGGCTGCCGCGGTTGTCATCGAGTCGAGCATCCACTGCACGGTCGGCCGCACGTTCGACGTCGTCGCCCGGCGCGCTCTGCGCGAGGCGGGCTGGCTGGCGCGGGCGAGGTCGAAGAGGTGCGCGCGTTCCGCGTCGTCCAGACGCAGCGCATCCGCGAGCGCGTCGAGGACGGTCTCGGAGGCGCCGCCGAGGTTGCCCCGCTCGAGCCGGTTGTAGTACTCGACGCTGAGACCGGCGAGGGTCGCGACCTCCTGGCGGCGTAGCCCCGGCACGCGGCGCTGACCGAACGAGGTGATCCCGACATCTTCGGGCGTGATCCGTGCACGCCTGGAGGTGAGGAAATCGCGGATCTCGGTCTTGATCTCCACGGTGGAAGCGTAGGCCGTCTTCTGGGGCGGCTGGGGTGCCCTGTCAGTACGCGTAACCAGCGGGTAGGTCACCGCCCCAGCCGACGTGGCACTGTCGGGACGAGCACGGTTCCCGCGACGAGTAGGAGGTGATCGCTGATGCGTGGTGCGGTGATGTACGGCCCCGGCGACGTGCGGGTCGAGGAGCGCGAGGAGCCGCGGATCGTCGAAGCGACGGACGCGATCATCCGCGTCTCGGCGGCCTGCGTCTGCGGATCCGACTTGTGGCCGTATCGCGGCGTCGAGGAGCTCGGCTGGCCGGCACCGATGGGGCACGAGTACGTGGGGATCGTCGAGGAGGTCGGCACGCAGGTCGAGACGATCGAGCCCGGCCAGTTCGTCGTCGGCTCGTTCTGGGGTTCTGACAACACGTGCGAGATCTGTCGGGCCGGCTACCAGAGCGCCTGCGTCAACCGCGTCCCGATGGGCTCGCTGGGAGCGCAGGTCGAGCGGCTGCGCATCCCGTTTGCCGACGGCACCCTCGTCGCCACACCAGAGCTCCCTCCGGATGACCTGATCCCGAGCCTGCTCTCTGCCTCCGACGTGCTCGGCACCGGCTGGTTCGGCGCGGTGGCCGCCGAAGCTGGCCCGGGCAAGACGGTCGCCGTCGTCGGCGACGGGGCGGTGGGACTGCTTGCCGTGCTCGCGGCGAAGCAGCTCGGCGCCGAGCGGGTCATCGCGATGAGCCGCCACGAGTCGCGGCAGCGGCTGGCGCAGGAGTTCGGTGCGACCGAGATCGTCGAGGAGCGCGGCGACGAGGGCGTGGAGCGGATCAAGGAGCTCACGCACGGGCTCGGTGCGCACTCCGTCGTCGAGGCGGTCGGCACGCAGGAGTCGATGCTGCAGGCGATCCATGCCACCCGCCCTGGCGGGCACGTCGGCTTCGTCGGCGTCGCCCACGGTGTCGAGCTGCCGGGGATGCATCTGTTCTGGAGCCTCGCGCACCTACATGGCGGGCCCGCGCCGGTGCGCCGGTTCCTGCCGGAGCTGATCGAGTTGATCTGGAACCGCCAGATCGACCCGGGAAAGGTTTTCGACCTCGAGCTCCCGCTTGACGACGCCGCGGCGGGCTACACGGCGATGGACGAACGGCGCGCGATCAAGGCGCTCCTGCGCCCCTGATCACGCGCGACGGACAAAGGAAAGGAGACAGCCACATGTCGCTGACAGACAACTACATCTTCGACCTGGACGAGAACGTCACCCGGACGTCGGTCTCGTACAAGAACCGGTTCGGGATCACGATCGCGGCCGACCTCTACCGGCCCAAGGATTTCGACGAGTCCCAGGAGTACGCGGCGATCATCGTCGGCGCGCCCTACGGCGGCGTCAAGGAGCAGGGGCCCGGCATCTACGCCCAGAACATGGCCCTGCGCGGCTTCGTCGCTCTGACCTTCGATCCGTCGTTCAACGGCTACAGCGGCGGCGAGCCGCGCCACCTCTCGTCCCCTGACATCTTCGTCGAGGACTTCAGCGCCGCGGTCGATTACCTGGGCACGCGACCCTTCGTCGACCGGGAGCGCATCGGCGTGATCGGCATGTGCGGTAGCGGCGCCCTCAGCCTTAGCGCGGCGCAGGTCGACCGGCGCATCAAGGCGGTAGCGTCGGTCGTCATGTACGACCACCACCGTCTCTACAGCGAGGGCTTCGAGAACTCGCTCACCGAAGAGCAGCGCATCGCGTTCATCGACGAGCGCCTGGAGCAGCGGTACGCGGACTTCGAGTCGGACGTGCCGCTCCTGACCCCGCGCGATGCGCCGATCGGCTTCGACGAGAGCACCCACCCCATCGGCCGCGAGTTCGGCGAGTTCTACTCCACGCCTCGCGGCTACCACCCCAACTCGATCACCCAGTGGACTACGACGAGCAGCCTGTCGTTCATGAACTTCCCGCTGCTGACGAACATCACATGGATCTCGCCGCGGCCGATCCTGTTCGTCACGGGAGAGCACGCGCATTCGCGGTACTACAGCGAGGGCGCTTACGAGCGCGCAGCCGAGCCCAAGGAGCTCTACGTCGTCCGCAACGCCGGCCACGTCGACCTCTACGACAAGACGGACCTGATCCCGTTCGACAAGCTGGAGGCGTTCTTCACGGAGACCCTCGTACCCGGCGCGCGGGTCGGCGAAGCACTCGCCGCCAGCGCAGTTTGATCTATCGCGACACGCAGACAACGAGGCGGGAGCTGCAACTCCCGCCCCGCTCGCTCGCGACGGGCTGATGGCACGCGTCTTCATCACCGGCTCCGCGGACGGTCTCGGACGGGCGGCCGCACACACGCTGCTCGCCGACGGACACGAGGTTGTCGTCCACGCCCGCAACAGCGCCCGGGTCGAAGTCCTGCAAGAACTCACGGACCGCGGCGCTGCAGTCGTCGTCGGTGACCTGGCCGACCTCGAGCAGACGCGCAATATCGCCCGCGAGGTGAACCGCCTCAGTCGCATGGACGCAGTGATCCACAACGCCGGCGTCTACAGCGGCCCGCCGGTGTTGCCGGTCAACATCGTCGCTCCCTACTTGCTCACCGCGCTCATCGACTGCCCGCAGCGCCTCGTCTATCTCAGCAGCAGCGGCCACTACAGCGGGCGACCCAGCCTGGACGGCGTCGACTGGAGCGGCCACCGGGCAGGGTCGTACCCGGACAGCAAGCTCTACATCACCGCGCTCGCAGCCGCCGTCGCCCGCCTCTGGCCGGACGTGTTCAGCAACGCCGTCGACCCAGGCTGGGTGCCCACGAGAATGGGCGGACCCGGCGCGCCCGACGATCTGCGGCTCGGGCACCTCACGCAGGAGTGGCTCGCCACCAGCAAGGACCCCGAGGCGCGCACTTCCGGCGGCTACTGGTATCACCAGCGCCGGATCGAGCCGCACCCCGCCGCCCGCGACCCACAGTTCCAAGACCAACTGCTCGACCATCTCGCACGCTTCACCGCCACGCGCATCGTTTGAGCTAGCCGGTCCTCCCTGGGGCGGTGGCGACGAGGTCGCACCCGGGTCGCACCGAAACGCAAAACGCCGTCCTCGGCGCCCTTCGCCTCGGCGCAGACGCCGAGTACCCGCAGTTCGCGTAGTTGTCAGTTAGGACAACGCAGCATCCCGCGCTGATCCCGCAGGAGGCCGCCGGAAGCTCCCGCCGATGCCCGCTAGTCCCCGCAACGGCAGGGTTGGAAAGTCCTGCTCACGGCGGGAATTCCCGCCTATCGCCGCTCAGACCGGAAGCGCCAAGACCGGCCTGTCACGCCGGAGGTCGCGGGTTCGAGTCCCGTCGCTCCCGCTCTCAAAATTACCTGCAAATTGGCAGGATATGGTAAGCGTTCAGCCCCTGCTGTGGTTAGGCGAGTGCAGGGATGGGGTCGCCTCTGATGCTGGCGGTGAGGACGTCGGTGAGGTAGGCGAAGAGCGAGCGCTTCTGCAGGCGGCATGTGATCGAGGCGGAGAGGAGTCGT
>WNFU01004053.1_pt1 | contig 18926 bp, 19 predicted proteins | sample 5400121 | NCBI WGS metagenome assembly WNFU01 (sample SAMN13153360, study PRJNA577476) | soil metagenome | isolation source: 100 cm soil or saprolite under grassland replicate 1 | place: USA:California | collected 2016-06-15 | reverse complement strand
AGACGGAAGATCGCCTGGCGCTGCGGAGTCACCCGCAGGCCCTGCTGCCGGAACAGGTCAGTGAGCTGGTCGGCCGTCTTCATGACACGCTGAGGTTATCAACAATTGTTGTCAGCTGCCAACTCGAGGCTCGACGCCGTGCTGTCGCGTCGCGATGCGCGCAACACCTGCGTCGGCACCTTCCGTGTCACATGCGTCTCGGTCTCCGCAACTCACGCGCCACAGAATGCCGAGCGGGTGCGACAGCTACCGGCGGACGGCGCCTTCCCCCAGCTGCTCACGGAGGGCCGTCTCGAACTCGGCGACAGCCGGGCCGGCGTGCTGTTCCCGCAGCGACGTGAGCTGCGGGTAGCCGGCGTCGCGCTCGGCATCCCATTCGTCCGCGAAGCGACCGGACGTGATGTCCTCGACGAGGCGTCGCATCGTCGTGGCCAGGTCGAGGTGGTCGTACGCCCCGCGCCGCGTGAGCTGGCCGTACTGGCTCGTGGGTGAGTGGAACCCGAACTGCGCCGCGTACCCCGACTCGCGCACGAGACGCATCGTCCGCTCCACCTCACCCGACAGCACGAGTTCCGTGAGGACCGCCTCGAGCGGGATCCCCTGCTCCAACATCACCTGCACGAACGTGGTGTGCACGGCTGTGAGCGCGGGCGACAGTGCCTGCTCGACGCCGAGGTCGAGCACCGTCTCTTGTCGCGGGGTGAGCTGGACCGCGCCCTGGCGGAGCCCGCCGACCGCCTTCGCGACCGCCAGCGTGCGCTCCCATGCCCGACCCGTCACGTCCCGATGCACACCGACGGCGGTGATGAACCCGATGCCCTCCTCGTAGCACTCGCGTACCTCGGGCCCGAGCATCCGCGGGGCCAGCATGGCGACGTCTCCGGGTGGGTCGAACCGGTCGAAGGCGAGCGTGTAGCCGCTGGCGACGATGGTCAGCCCGTCGTTCGGCCGCCGGAGAGGGAGCGACGGGATCACGTCGTCGGGGACGAGCACGCACACGATGTCGGCGCCGCCGGCGTCTGCGAGCTCACGCGCCTCGAAGCCGTCCGCTAGTGCCTGGTCGCGCGACGCGTCCGCGCGCACGCACACCGATACGTCGAGGCCGGAGTCGCGCAGGTTCAGCGCCCAGGACCGACCCTGGTTGCCGTAGCCGACGACGGCGACCCGGGCGCCCTCGATGTCCGCGAGGTCGGCGTCGTCGTCGTGGACGATGGTGGTCACTTGGGTGGCGTGTACGTGCTGGCGCCCGCTCTCTGCATCGCGCTCTGGGCTTCGGCCATGGTCATGAGTGGGGTCGTCTTGAACGCCTTGAGGCCACCCTTCGACGAGACCGAGATCGAGAACGCCGCCGCAGTCACGTTGTCGGGAAACTCGACGATCGTGGCGAAGTCGTACTCCCCGAACGAGATGTAGCCGGCCTCGATGCGCCCGCCGAGGCCCTCGATCGCGGGTCGGACGAGCTCGACGCGATCCTGCGGATTCTTGATCATCTTCCCCCAGGACTCGGGTGTGTACGCGGTCTGGATCAGGTAGTACGGCATGGGCCCCCTCTCCATCTGCTGCGTTGCGATTCTTCACCCTCCCTGCTGCGCGAGCCAGGCCTCCCGGAGCTTCGGCTTGCGCACCTTGCCGTTCGGGTCGCGCGGGAGCTCGTTGACGAACTCGACGACGCGGGGCCGCTTGTAGTCGGCCAGTTTCTCGCGGCACCACGTGACGACGCCGTCGGCGTCCAGCGAGGCGCCCGCGCGCGGCTGCACGACGGCGTAGAGGATCTCGCCCCATCGATCGTCCGGCACGCCCAGCACCGCGCAGTCGACAACCTCGGGGTGCTGATGGAGTGCGTCCTCGATCTCGCGCGGGTAGATGTTGACTCCGCCCGAGATCACCATGTCGCTCTTGCGGTCGGTGAGGTAGAGATAGCCGTCCTCGTCCAGGTATCCGGCGTCGCCGACGGTGAACCACTTTCCCCGGTGCGACGACGCGGTCTTGTCCGGGTCGTTGTGGTACTCGAAGCTCGACGCCGCCGGCTTGGCGTAGATGGTCCCGACCTCGCCCGCCGGCAACGGGTTCCCGTCGTCGTCGAGGATCGCGAACTCGTTGCCGGGGAACGGCTTGCCGACGCTCCCCGGGTGTTCGAGCCACTCCTGCGGGCTGATCACGGTGCCGCCGCCCTCCGACGCGCCGAAGTACTCCCAGACCTTGTTCGACCCGACGAAGTCCATGAACGCGCGCTTGAGTGGCACCGGGCACGGCGCCGCCGCGTGCACGACGATCTTGAGCGACGAGAGGTCGTACTCGGCGCGCTCGCTGTCAGGCAGCTCGAGGATGCGGGTGAAGTTGGCCGGGACCATGTGCGTGTTCGTGACATGCCAGCGCTCGATCAGCTCGAGCGCCTCGCGCGCATCCCACTTCGGCATGATCACCACCGACCCCCCGAACGCCAGATGCATCTGGGCCCAGAACAGCGGTCCCATGTGATACGAGGGGCCGACCAGAAGATGGACGTCGTCGGTGCTGAACCCCCACCGGTCCTTCGACGCGGCGACGCCGACGGCGCGGCGGCGGAAGTCGTCCTCGCCGATGGCCACGCCTTTGGGACGCCCGGTCGTGCCCGACGTGTACGCCATGATCGTCGGCCAGGCGTCGCCGACCACCTCGGGCTGCTCGACCTCGCCGTGCTCGGGGGCCCGCGCCAGCGCGGCCTCGTACTCACCGCCCGGGCCGACCACGAGGCGCGGCACGCCAACCACGCCGTCGAGCGCGGGCTGGAGGTCTTCGGCGACGACCACCGCGGCCGCCTCCGAGTTGCCGACGATCCAGCCCGCCTCGTCCGCCTTGAAGTGGATGTTCACGGGCACGACGACGGCGCCGAGCCGACCGGCGCCGTGCACCGCCTCGAAGAACTCGAACGAGTTCGGGACCATCACCGCCACCCGGTCGCCCCGGCGCACACCGAGGCCGGCGAGTGCGTGCGCCACCCGCCTCGCCCGGTCGTCGAGCTCGCCGTACGTCCGCACCTGGTCGTCCTGGCGCAACGCGACGTGGTCGGGGCGGGCTCGGGCGTGCGCGAGCAGCCCAGCGTCCTGGTTGCCGGTCTCTGACATGTCCGTCATCATGCCGCGTGACCACCGAAGGGAGAGAAGGCATGGGGGACGACGTCAAGATCCCGCTGGGCGACATCGGGAGCAAGCTCTTGTTCGAGGACGACGAGATCCGCATCTGGGAGCTGCGCCTCGCGCCCGGTGAGGAGTCCTCCCCGCATCGACACACGTGCGACTACGTCATCGTCGACGTGGCGGGCGACAAGATCGCCGCCAAGTCCGTGCCCGGCTACCCGAGCGAGTACGGCGACTACATCGAAGGCGCCGTCAAGCAGGGCCAAGCGACGTTCCTGAAGCAGGGCAGCGTCGAGACGGCCGTGAACGTGGGCGAGCAGCCCTACCGGAACGTCCTCGTGGAGTTCAAGGCCACCGCACGCGGCTGATGGCGCTGCTGGTCGGTGACGTGCTGCGCCACGCGGCGCGGTACACACCTCGTCGGCTCGCCGCGACGCTCGGTGACGACGAGGTCACGTTCGGCGACCTCGACGGGCAAGCCAACCGCATCGCCCACACGCTGGCCGGGATGGGCGTCGCCCACGGCGACCGCGTCGCCTGGTGGGGCGACACGTCGCTCGAGGCGCTGCCGATCTTCTTCGCCCTGGCGAAGCTCGGCGCGGTGTTCGCGCCGGTGAACGCGCGACTGGGTCCGGACGAGGGGGCCGAGGTCATTGGCTACGCGCGACCCCGCCTGCTCGTCGTGGACGACGCCCACGCCGAGCTCGTCCAGGAGATCGACGCGCCGATGGCGACGCACGCCCACGTCGCGGACGCGGCGACGCACGCGAGCGGCGCGGCCGTCGAGTCCACGGCGCTGGGTGAGCGTGACCCGCACGTCATCTTCTTCACCAGCGGCAGCACGGGCCGGTCGAAGGGCGTGGTGCTGTCGCACCGGGCGAGCTGCCTCCGGAGCTTCCCGCCACTGGCCGCCGACAGCGACGGCGGCACCGTGTGCATGTTCCCGCTGTTCCACATGGCGGGCTGGTCGCTGGCGCTCGGGTGCTGGCAGTCCCGCCGGCCGATCCACTTCGTGCGCGCACCCGACGCCGAGACGCTGCTGCACACCGCAGAACGCCGGCGCGCCACCCGCGTCTACCTGATCCCGGCCGTGTGGGCGCGTGTCCTCGACCACGGGATCAAGCGCTACGACCTGTCCTCGCTCGCGGAGGCCGACACCGGGACCTCGGCGACGCCACCCGAGCTCATCGCCGCGATCCGGGACGCCGTCCCCCATACGGTCACGCGTGTCTTCTACGGGTCGACCGAAGCGGGGCCCGGCACGGTGCTCGCTCACGTCGACCTGGCGCGCAAGCCCGGAAGCGTGGGTCTTCCTCAGCCGGGCGTCGACGTGCAGCTCGAGGACGGCGAGGTCTGCATCCGCAGCGAGCTGCTCATGGACGGCTACTTCGACCAGCCCGACGCGACCGCCGAGGCGTTGCGCGACGGCTGGTACCACACCGGCGACCTCGGCTCCCTCGACGACGAGGGCTACCTGTCGATCGAGGGCCGGGCGCGCGACGTCATCCGGACCGGCGGCGAGACGGTGGCGCCGGGCGAGGTCGAGGCGGCGCTCGTCACGCACCCGAGGGTCCGCGAGGTCGCGGTCGTCGGCCTGCCCGACCCGAAGTGGGGCGAGATCGTGTGCGCGGTCGTGGTGCCCGAGCCGGGCGCGCACGACGCGCTCGATCTCGACGAGCTGCGCACCCACAGCGCGACCTCGCTCGCCGGCTTCAAGCAACCGCGCCGGCTCGAGATCGTGGACGAGCTGCCCCGCACACCGGCCACGGGCCAGGTGCAGCGCCCGCTGCTCGTCGAGCGGATCGGCAGCGGCCGCTAGGTCTGCGCGGGCGCCTCGGCGCGGAGCCGGTCGCGCAGCGCGAACTTCTGGATCTTGCCCGACGGCGTGCGCGGGAACTCCTCGATTGTCCGCACCTCCTCGGGCCACTTCTGGCGGGCCAAACCCGCACCCTCGAGGTGGTTCCGGACCGCGTCGAGCGTCGGCGCGTCCTGGCCCTGCAAGGGCCGGACGAACGCGCAGGCGTGCTCACCGAGCCGGGGGTCGGGCGCGGACACCACGGCCACCTCGGCCACACCCGGGAGGCGCAGCACGAGCTCCTCGACCTCGAGCGCCGAGATGTTCTCCCCGCCGCGGATGATGATGTCCTTCTTGCGGTCGACGATGGACAGGTACCCGTCGTCGTCGAGCACGCCGACGTCGCCGGTCGCGTACCACCCGTCGGCGTCGAAGCACTCGTTCGTCAGCAGCGGGTCGGTGTAGCCGGGGAAGCAGTCCGGGCCCCGGCTGTGGATCTCGCCCGGCACGCCGGCGCCGACCTCCTTGCCGTCGTCATCCAGGAGCCGGAGCTCGACGCCGGGCAGCGGATGGCCGTCGGTGTACAACCGCTTGTCGCGCGGCTCCTCGTGTCGGGATCCGGTGATCGACGGGTGCTCGGTCGAGCCGTACATGCGCACGATGGAGATGTCCATGGCGTCGGCGCGGTCGGTGACGGCCGCGGGGACCGCCGAGCCGCCCATCCCGACGTGTCGCATCAGCCGGCGGTGCGCGTCGGTGAAGTCGGGATGGTCGAGCAGGCTGGTGAGGAAGAACGTCGCGCCCGCGCCGCTGTACACGTGATCTTCGAGCATCGCCGCGAGGACCGTGGCCGGGTCCCACACGTCGATCAGGTGGATCGGCTCCCGCCGGAAGACGGGCATCAAGAGCGCCGCGAGCATGCCGATGCCGTGGCCGACCGGTGCGCCGGTGAGAGCGGGCACACCTCCGCCGCTCTGCATGGCGCCCAGCTGGCGGATCTCGAAGCCGATCGTGCGGTGCGCGTGCACCACGCCTTTCGGGTCGGCGGTGGTTCCCGACGTGTACGCGACGAGCGCTGGTGCGGAGGGGTCGACGCGCGCGGGCGCGTGGACGGCATCCGCGTCGGCCAGGATCGAGAAGGGTATGAGCCCTTTGGGCAGGTCGTCGTCGGTCACGACCGCGACCACCTCGAGGTCCGGGAGATCGGGCCGCATGGTGTCGAGATTGGCCAGGTAGTCGAGGTGCCCGAAGCGGTCGGCGGTGACGAAGACGCGCACGCCGGACTGCCGGAGGATGAACCCGACCTCTTTCGGACCGTAGAAGTGCACGATCGGCACCGGCACCGCACCGAGGAACGCCGTGGCCCAGAACGTGGCCGCGGCTTCCACCCAGTTCGGCAGCTGGAACGCGACGAGATCGCCGGGCGCAACGCCGCGGGCGCGCAGGCCGCCGGCGACGCGGCGTGCGAGGTCGGCGACGTCGCCGAACGTTCCCGAGTACGGACGCGTTCGCGAGCGGACCTTGCACGTGAGGTCGGCGCCGTCGGCCAGGCCCGCAGCGAGGATCTGGCCCAGCGTGTCGTCGTTCCACGAGCCGTCGTCGACATAGCGCCGCACCAGGTCTGAGGGCGGCGTGCGCAGCTGCCAGTCGGGCATCGTCTCTCGTCTTCTCCAGTGGCCGAGCGACCGTACCCGGACCGGACTTTTCCCGCGCGCCAGCATGGAATAGCATTCCTGCTATGCAGAACGCCGTTCCGACCGCCGCTCAGGCGGACCGGCCGGTGGCGGATCGGGTGGCGTCGCGGACGCTGGCCGGGCGGTCCGAGGCGTATGCCGACGAGGTTCGCCGGCTGATCGAGGCCGGGTACGCGGTGATGCGCCGCACCGGCACCCTCGAGCCCCGAGTCACCGACATCGTGCGCGAGGCCGGGCTCTCGAACCAGGCGTTCTACCGGCACTTCCGGGGCAAGGACGAGCTGCTGGTCGCCATCCTCGACGACGGGCAGCGCCAGCTCCTCGATTACCTGCAACACCGCATGGCCGACGCGACGAAACCCGAGGCGCGTGTGCGCGCCTGGGTCGAGGGCGTGATGGAGCAGGCCCGCAACGCCGCCGCCGCCGACAACACGCGGCCGTTCGCGATCAACAGCGCTCGCCTCGCCGACCGGTTTCCCGAAGAGGTGGCACGCTCGCGCGAAACCCTCGTGCGGCCGCTCCGGGAGGCGGTCGCCGAGGCCGGCGGCGACGCCCAGCGCGACGCCGACGCCATCTACCACCTCGTCGTCGGTTGCATGAACGACGCGCTCGTCGCCCGCCGTCGTCCGTCGCCAGAGGACGTCGAGCACCTGGAGCAGTTCGTGGTGGGAGCACTCCGTGGAACGTGAGCTCCTCATCACCGGGATGGGCGGACAAGGAGTGCAGCTCGCCGCGCAGGTGATCGCGCGGGCCGCGACCCTCGAGGGTCGCCACGTGATGCTGTTCGGCGTCTACGGGGGCGCGATGCGGGGGATGAATACCGACGGCACCGTGGTGGTCGGCGACGCCCCGCTCCAGGCTCCCCCGCTCGTCTCGCACACCTGGTCCGCGGTCGCCATGCACGACAAGTTCTGGGCGCCCGTCGCGCCCAAGGTGCGCCCGGGCGGTGTCGTGCTCGTCAACGAGGCGACCTTCGAGACACCGCTCGACGAAGATCGCTACCGCGTCTTCCGCGTCCGCGCCACCGACATCGCCGCCGAGCTCGGCAACGAGTTAGGCGGGTCGATGGTGATGGTGGGCGCGTACGCCGGCATCACCGGTCTCGTCGCGCTCGACTCGGCGGTCGAAGCGATGCGCCAGTCGATCCCGCCGTACCGCACGCAGCACATCGCGGCGAACGAGACCGCGATCCGAGCCGGCTGCGACGCCGTCGACGCGCTCGCGTTTCCTGCGTGGGAAGAGGAGGCAGCGCGCGCATGACCGGCGAAGAGATGACGATCAAGAGCCGAGGCACGGTCACCATCGACGTCGACACGTGCAAGGGCTGCGAGCTGTGCATCACGGCCTGCCCGCCTCGAGTGCTGTCGATGGCGACGGACGTCAACCACATCGGCTTCCGCTACCCGGAGCTGCACCCCGGCTGCACCGGCTGCGCGGCGTGCCTGATGGTGTGCCCCGACTTCTGCTTCGAGGTGTATCGGTTCGACGAGCCGGTCATGACCGAGATCGCCGGGCCCGAGGCGGCGGCATCGTGACCAGCACCGTGACCGCCGAGCGGCGCCTCATGGAGGGATCCGAGGCGATCGCCGACGCGGCCATCACCGCCGGATGCCGGTTCTTCGCCGGTTACCCGATGACGCCGTTCACCGAGCTCCTCGAGTACCTCGCCAAGAAGCTGCCCGAGGCCGGCGGCGTGTGCATCAACGCCGAGAGCGAGCTCGAGGCCGTCGGCATGGCCTGGGGCGCGCTCGCCGCCGGTGCGCGAGCCGCCACGGGCTCCACCGGCCAGGGGCTCTCGCTCATGCAGGAGTCGTTCAGCGAGATCACGCTGGCGGAGCTGCCGCTCGTCGTGTTCAACATGGCGCGCGGCCAGCAGGACTACTTCCAGGCGACGCGCGGCGGCGGCCACGGTGACTACCGGCACCTCGTGCTCGCACCGCTCGACATCGCCGAGGCGGTCGAGCTCACGCAGCTCGCGTTCCACCTCGCCGACAAGTGGCGCAACCCGGTGCTCGTCTACGGCGACTACCTACTCGCGCACACGTACGAGGCGGTGTCGGTCGACCCGATCGAGTTCCCTGCGCCGCCGGCGAAGGACTGGGCCGTCGACGGGTCGCTCGGAGGCAGCGGCGATTCGCGTCTCGTCACGCCCCTCGGTCTCGGGAAGCACGGGCACGACAACCCGGGCATCGAGCGGCACCTGCGCCGGGTCAGCGCCAAGCTCGCCGACATGGAGCGCGAGGAGCAACGAGTCGAGACCGGGTTCTGCGAGGACGCCGAGACCGTGGTCGTCGCGTTCGGGACGCCGGCGAAGTTCGTCCGCTACGTCGTCGCGCAGCTGCGGGCCGAGGGCGAGCGCATCGGCTTCGTGCGACCGATCAGCCTGTGGCCGTACCCGTACGAGGCCGTGACCGAGGCGAGCGCCGGGGCGCGGGTTGTCGGCGTGTTCGAGCTGTGCGCCGGTCAGATGATCGACGACGCGCGCCTCGCCGTGCTCGGGCGGGCGCCGGTCGTTGGGATCGGCGGCATCTCGACCGACGGCTCCGGCTTCGGCGTCGGGCCCCTGCTCGACGCCGAGATCATCCGCGACCGCGTCCTCGCCCTCCATCGGCGCGGGCCCGACGCCGAGCTCCCGCCGCTGCCCGTGAACGAGCGCGGCTGAAAGGGAGGACTTGCCATGTCCGACGATCCCGCCCGTCCCGCCGGCCCCGTGCTCGACACGACCACGACGCCCGACCACGCCAGGAAGGTCGCCGACCTCAAGCCGGACCTGCTGCTCGCCCAGGAGCACAACATGTGCCCCGGGTGCGGCGAGCCGCTCGCGCTGCGTGTCTACCTCGAGGCGCTCGAGGAGCTCGGGGTCGCGCAGCGTTCGGTGATGGTCGCCGGAATCGGCTGCTACACGGCGTTCACGAGCACCGTCGACGTCGACCTCGTGCAGGCGCTGCACGGGCGCGCGCCGTCGGTGGCCACCGGTGTGAAGCGGATGCGGCCGGACTCGGTGGTGTTCACGCTTCAAGGTGACGGCGACATGGTCAACGAGGGTCTCCAGGAGGTGCTGCACACGGCGGCGCGCGGCGAGAAGGTCACGTGCATCCTGTTGAACAACGGTGTGTTCGGCGAGACCGGCGGCCACATGACCGCCACGAGCGTGCTCGGGCAGCGCACGAAGAACTCCCTCGACGGCAGAGACGCCGAGTACCACGGGTACCCGATCTTGATCGGCGACCTCATCGCTCAGCTCCAGGGAGCGGTGTACGTGGCGCGGGGTTCGGTGCACAACGCGGGTGCAGTGGCACGCACGAAGAAGATGTTCCGCCGCGCGTTCGAGTCACAGCTGCGCGACGAGGGGTTCTCGTTCGTCGAGGTGCTCACGATGTGCCCCACCGGTTGGTTCATCCCGACGGGTGAGGGGCCCGAGTACATGCACGAGACGCTGGGCGAGGTGCACATCATGGGCGAGCTCAAGACCGGCGGCGTCGTGAAGACCACCGACGAGCTCCACGCGGAGAATGTCAGCCGCCAGCGCGAGGTCGAGAGCGCCCTCGAGCGCGGCGGCCTCGACCACTAGGCGCGGGCGACGCCGCTGCGCCGCAGCACCGACTCGGCGTAGGCGCGGGTGCGGAAGCGGAGGATCGGGTCGTCCGACAGCTCGATCCCGTCGGTGACGCGGGTCGGGTCGAACACGAGCACGTCGTCGCCCTGCTCGCGGTCGTGCGCGAGGCCCGTGATCTCGAGCCGGCCCAGCGTGACCCAGGGGCGCTCGTCGGGGAACGGAACGCTGGCGTCGTCGACGGGGTCGCCGTTCTCGGCGACCTGCACCGACAACGTGAACGCCGCCGTGTCGGTCGCGAGCCGCGCCGCGAGATCCTCCTGGAGGTAGTCAGGCCCGCGCGCTTCGGCGTCCTCCGGTGACAGGCTCGCTTCACCGTCGTCGGGCACCCACCGGTAGCGGACGAACCTGCTCCCGCCGGCGTCGTCGACGAAGCGGTACGCGTGCAGCGAGTTGTACACGCAGCGCAGATAGCTCTCCGGGGGCGCGGCGCCGAGGACGGCGGCGGCGGCGGTCAGCGCCTCGGGGTGCTTCTCGAGGAATGCCGCGATCGCGTCCGGGTTGGGCTCGCCGGTCGCCGGATCAGGGACGCGAGCGCGGCAGAAGTCGAAGAAGCCGTCGACTTCCCCGACGAAGAACGCCGGCAGCGTGATACCCACGATGTCGGTGGTGGTCCCGTCGACCAGGTAGAACTTCGTCGCCATGCCGCGACCCTCGCGGGGCTCGAAATCGGGCGCGGCCGGATCGCCACTGCCGTTGGAGAACCGGACGTGGGCGCGCACAGGTCCGTTCCCGAAGTGCGCGGCGCGAGTCAGCGTTGCGGCATCCGCCGTCGGGGTAAACGTGGCTGCGCACAGCGTGCCCTTGGCGTGGGCGGCGCGGGACCCGGCATGCCGTCCGCTGATGGCCTCGATCGCGTCAACCGCCCGGCTCGCGAGCTCGTCGGTGCCCATCGCCGTCCCCCTCCGTGTGCACGGTTCGACCCACTTAGGATGACGCCGTCATGGACTTTACGTATCCCGCGGAGGCCGAGGCGTTCCGCAAGGAGTTCCGCGCGTGGCTCGAGGAGCACCTCGGCGACGACCTCCGCGAGCTGGGGCAGCATCCGGTCGGCGACGATCCCGACCGGATCGAGCGCCTCAGGGCGTGGAACCGCACGCTCGCCGATGCCCGCTACGCGGCGATCGCGTGGCCGCCCGAGTACGGCGGGCGGGGCGCGTCGCTCATGGAGCAGGTCGTGTATGCGGAGGAGATGCACCGCGCCGGCGCGCCCGGGACGGTCAACATCATCGGCCTCTCGAACATCGCGCCGGCGATCATGCACCACGGCACCGAGGATCAGAAGCGGGTGCTGCTCCCCCGCATGCTCCGTGGCGACGACATCTGGTGCCAGGGGTTCTCGGAGCCCGACGCCGGGTCGGACCTCGCGTCGCTGAGGGCGACGGCCGTCGTCGACGGCGACGACTTCGTCGTCAACGGGCAGAAGACGTGGAACACGCTCGGCGCGTTCGCGAACCGCTGCGAGCTCCTCGTGCGGACCGATCCCGAAGCGCCGAAGCACCAGGGCATCTCGTGCTTGCTCGTCGACATGACTCTGCCGGGCATCGAGGCCCGCCCGCTCGTCACGATCACCGGCGAGCGGGAGTTCAGCGAGATCTTCTTCACTGATGCGCGCGTACCGCGCGACGCGCTGCTCGGGCCGCTCAACCAGGGGTGGCGGGTCGCGATGACGACGCTGGCGTACGAGCGCGGCACGGTCGCCAACCTGCACCTGGGGCTGCGGAAGAAGATCGGTGATCTCTTGGAGACCGCGAAGGGCGTGCCCGCGGGGCAAGACCCGGTCGTTCGGCAGAAGCTCGCCCGCGTGTACCTGGAGGGCGAACTGCTGAAGCTGGTGTCGCAGCGGGCCATCTCGGGCGCGCTGCACGGTCGCGAGGTCGGGCCGGAGTCAAGCATCGCCAAGCTCGTCTGGAGCGAGGCCGAGCAGCACCTGGGCGAGGTCGCCGGCGACGTGCTCGGGCCCGACGCCAACGCCGGCCGGTGGGGCCGGGACCGCGTCGCGATGCGGTCGTTCACGATCGCGGGCGGCACCACCCAGGTGAACAAGAACATCATCGCCCAGCGCATCCTGGGGTTGCCGCGTACGTAACTGTCACACCCCCGCGCTTCGATGCGTACGTGGTGCGCAATAGTTACGCACGAAGTACGCATCTAGCGAAGGTGAGCGGGACCCAGCATGGCGCGTTTACTTGTGCCCAGTTCCTCGAGGCAGGGTTCACGCGAAACCAGCTTCGATACCGAATCCGTACCGGCGAGATCGTCGCGATCGATGAACTGGTATACCGGCACGTCGCAACACCTCCAAGCTGGAAGCAGCGACTCGTAGCCGCCTGTCTGGCGGGGCCAGCAGTCGCTTCGCATCGATCAGCCGGTGTGCTCTGGGACTTCCCCGGGATGTCGGAAGGCCTGCTCGAGGTCACCGCTTTGCGCCACCGTAGGCGGCACGTAGACGACGTCGTTTGGCACGAGTCGCACCACCTCGGCGAACGCGACATCACCGAGATCGACAGGATCCCCTGCACGCGGCCTGTCCGCACGTTCCTGGATCTCGGCGTCGTCTTGTCATCCGATCAGCTCGAGACTGTGCTGAACGAGGGAATTCGGCGGAACCTCCTCTCGATTGCTGCGATTTCACGGCGATTGGAAGCGCTCGGGTCGCTGAGGCGAGGAACGGCAGTCGCCCGACTCGTATTCGACCGCCAGGTTCGGGGACGAGCAGCGCCCGAGAGCGTGCTCGAAACCCGCTTCTTGCAACTGGTTCGCTCTGCAGGTCTTCCAGAGCCCGTGCCGCAACTTCACGTGAAGCTCGGCGACGCCGTTGTACGAATCGACTTCGCGTATCCCGATCGCAGGATCGCAATCGAACTCGACGGTGCGGCTTACCACTCCGGTGAACTCGCCAGACGGCGTGATCGGCGGCGCGACACCCGACTCGGCAATTTGAGATGGCGCGTGCTCCGCTTCGACTGGGACGACGTCACACGCGCACCTGAGTACGTGCTTGGCCAGATCAAGGCGAGCCTGTGATGCGTACCTCATGCGCACTATGTGCGCATGAGGTACGCATCGGCACGTCGACTACAGGTTGCCGACCTCCAGGTCGAGGAGGTGCGCGAACTTCGCTCGCGCCTCGGCCCGCCGCTCGGGGAGGTGCGCGGGCGGGAACAGTCCCTCGTACGGCTGATACCGCTTCAGCACCTGCCGGGCGATCGTCACCTTGTGCACCTCGGTCGGGCCGTCGGCGATGCCCATGATCGGCGCCGCCAGCCACATGCCGGCGAACGGCATCTCGTTCGAAACACCGAGCGCGCCGTGGAGGTGCATCGCGCGGTACACGACGTCGTGCATCACCTTCGGCGTCGCCACCTTCACACCCGCGATCTCGGTGCGGGACTTGTGCCCCCCGACTTGGTCGATCGTCCACGCCGCGTGCAGCACCTGCAGCCGGAACTGGAGGAGCTGGATCCAGGACTCCGCGATCGCGTCCTGCACCATCTGCTTCTTCGCCAGCACCTCGCCCTGCGTCTCCCGGCTCAGCGCACGCTCGCACATCATGTCGAACGCTCGCTGGCATGTCCCGATGGTCCGCATGGCGTGGTGGATGCGCCCGCCGCCGAGGCGCGTCTGCGCGATCACGAACGCCTGCCCCTCGCCGCCGAGCAAGTTCTCGGGCGGCACCCGCACGTCCTCGTACCGGACGTACGCGTGCGAGCCCTCGCCCTCGCTCTCTCCGCCGAGGCCGACGTTGCGGACGATGTTGACGCCCGGCGTGTCGGTCGGCACGAGGAACATCGAGGCGCCCTGGTAGACGGGGACGTCCGGGTCCGTGATCGCCATCACGATCGCGAACTTGGCGTACCGCAGGTTCGACGAGAACCACTTCTCGCCGTTGATGACCCACTCCTCGCCATCACGCTCGGCGCGGCAACGGAACTGCTGCGGGTCGGAACCCGCCTGCGGCTCGGTCATCGAGTAACAGGACGAGATGCGGCCGTCGAGCAACGGCTGGAGGTACCGCTCCTTCTGCTCGTTCGTGCCGTAGTGGGCGATGATCTCGGCGTTGCCGGAGTCGGGCGCCTGGCAGCCGAACACGCTCGGCGCCCACGTCGAGCGGCCCAGGATCTCGTTCATCAGCGCCAGCTTGAGCTGCCCGTACCCCTTGCCCCCGAGATCGGGCCCCAGGTGGCACGCCCACAGGTCGCGCGCCTTCACCTCGTCCTGGAGCGGCCGCACCACCTTCTCGTGGACGGGATGGTCCTTGTCGTAGACGAGGTGGGAGCTGAACGCGAGGTCGAGCGGCTCGATCTCGGTGCGCACGAACTCCGTCATCCAGTCGAGCTTCTGCTGGAACTCGGCATCGGTCGAGAAATCCCAGGCCATGCGTCACACCCTTCGCTTCGTCGGCGCCGTCACAGCGTCGCCACGTTCATCGTGTGCTTGCCCGTCCAGTTCTCGCCCTCGGTCGGGGTCAGCGTCACCTTGCGCCCCACCAGCTCGTCGCGCTCGATCGACGCGAGCGCATCCCCGTCGACCATCTTCCCGTACGCGCGGTCACCTTCGGGCAGGTCGCACACGATGATGCCCCACTCCGGCGCACCGTCGCGGCCGTGCACGACCGAGTACGCCGCCACCGTGGCCACGCCCTCATACAGGGTACGGATCTCGCGCTTGCCACCGGCATCGACTGTCGCCTGCACGCGCTCCTGCTCGGGCGGCGCGACTGGTCCGGGTTGCGTGGAGTACAGACCGTAGACGTGCTTCGTCATGTGCATGCCGACGCCACTCACCAGCCCGTATGAACCCGGATCGTGGCGCAGCACGTCCGCCATCGTGGCGATCGAATGCGTCATGTAGTCGCTGCCGGCGCCACCGTGGTACGGCAACCCGCCGGTCACGGTCAGCGACCGGCCGTCGCCTTCCCCGATGCCCAGCGCGTCGCGGGCGAAGTTCACCGAGCTCCCGAAACAGCTGTACACGTCGAGATGCCCGACGTCGTCGACGCCCACACCGCCGACCCGCAGCGCTTCGCCGGCCGCCGCGGCCATCGCCGGCGAGTGCCACATCTCGTCGTGCTCGGCCACGTACGTCGGGTCCGTCGCGTAGCACCACCCGCGCACGTACACCCGCCGCTCGGGCCGCACGCCGAGCGCGTCGGCCGCCTCGTGGCTCGCGAGCACGACCGCCGCCGCCATGTCGACGTCCATGATCGACACCATGTACTTGGTGTACGGGTACCCGACCATGCGGTTCTCGGGCGTGGCGGTGATGATCTCGTCGGCCGACCGCGCGATGCGGAACCACGCGTTCGGGTTCTTCGCCGCCAGTTCCGTAAACGGCGCGAACAGCTCGCCGAGATCCTCGCGGTAGTCGTCGAGCCCGACGCCCAGGTGGCCACGTCGGGCGTTGTCGAAGATCGCGAACGTCAGCCACGCCTGAAACACCTCATGCGCGACCTCGGCGGGATGGGCCGGCGCCTCCCACGGGAACGGCCGTCGCTCCTCCGGCTTGTACCGGTAGGGATACCGCTCGCCGCGCCGCTTGTACCGCCGCTGCGTCGCCAGCGCCTCGGCGCCGCACACCAGCGCGACATCGAGCTCACCAGCAAGAATCCGCTCTGCCGCCCCGTTCACGAGCACCTGCGGCGTCGTCCCGCCGATTCCCGAGTAATAGGAGTGCCGGGGCGAGATCCCGAGCGCCTCGGCGAGACGCGCCGCGGGGTCGTCGTATTGCCACGTCTGGCAGTACACGATTTGCAGGCTGTCGAGACAATCGAGCACCGTCGACCCCACGCCCGCGTCGTCGGCGGCGCGTCGGGCGACGTCCTCCCACATCACCAACGGCTCGGGCGCGCCCTCATCCCCCACCTCGTCGGGATGCCAGGTGCGCTGCCCGACGCCGATCAGGCACGGCGCCCGCGGATCGACCGCCGCCACGTCTACTTCCCCTGCCAGTTCGGCTTGCGCTTCTCCCGGAACGCCTTCGGGCCTTCCTTGGCGTCCTCGGTCTGGAAGATCATCGAGCTGAGCGCGCTCTCGTTCTTGTACGCGTCGCGCAGGCTCATGCCGAGACCTTCCCACACGCTCTGCTTCGTCGCCTGCACGGCGAGCGGCGCGTTCGCGGTGATCCGGTGCGCGTACTCGTAGGCCTTGTCGAGCAGCTCGTCGCGGGGGACGATCGCGTTCAGCAACCCCATCTCATACGCGCGCTCCGCCGGGATGAGATCCGCGCACAGCAGGAACTCCATGGCCTGCGGGAACGGGATCTGGCGCGGCAGCCGCACCGTCGTGCCGCCGCCCGCGAACAGGCCCCGCTTCGGCTCCATGACCGCGAACTTCGCCTCCGGGCACGCGACCCGGATGTCGACGCCGCCGAGCATCTCCATCCCACCAGCGGTGCAGAAGCCGTTCACGGCGGCGATGATCGGCTTCCAGATCTTCGCCCCCCGCAGGACCGACTTCGTGCCGTCGTCGAGCCGGTACCCGTCGACCTCGCTGAGCCCCTCCTTCTGGATGCGCTCGGCGACCTTCGTGATCTCGGGGACGTACGTCTTGAGATCGGCGCCGGTGAAGAAGGCGTCGCCGACGCCCGTGACGATCGCGACCCACGCGTCGGGGTCCTCGTCGAAGCGCTCCCATGCCATCCGGAGCTGCTTGAAGTGCTCCATGTCGGCTGAGTTCCGGGCCTCGGGGCGGTCGATCGTGATGCGGACGACGTGCTCGTCGTCCCCCTCGTAGTGGATCGGCATCCGTTCCTTCCTGCGCTTTCCTGCCTGCGTCCCGAACCTGACACGATAGTCAGGGAACGGCGAGGAGAGCCGAGGGGGGCAAGTGCAGGAACACCGCTACTCGTTCGAGATGCCGCACGCGGCGGCGCGCATCTGGGCCTTGTTCCAGGACTACGACCGCTGGACGGACTACGCGCCGATGGTGAAGCGCGTCGACGTGCTCTGGCCCGGCGACGCGGAACACAACGGCCGGCTGCGGCGCGTCATCTACCAGATGCCGTTCGGGCGCGAGGGCTCGGCGCTCGAGCTCGTCACGGACGTCGAGCCGGAGCGTGGCTACACGTACACGATGATCTCGCGGGACGCCGGGAACGATCAGACCGGCAAGGTCCGTCTCGAACCGATCGGACCGAACCGCACGCGATTCGAGTTCGAGGAGCGCTACCACCTCACGAAGGCGCCATGGAAGTGGTTCGAGGGGCCGATCTACCGGTTCATCAACAAGAAGAACGAGGACAGCATGCGGCGCGCGTCGGCGTGGCTGAGTGCGCACCCCGAGTACCGTTCCGACCTGACCGAGACATAGGAAAGGAGACGCGTGGCCGACCGACCCAAGGCACTGGTCACGGCGCCGTTCCGCGGCGAGGGCCTCGACACGCTCGAGCGAGTGGCCGACGTCGTCTACGACCCGTGGATCGAGCAGCAGCCGCTGCGCATCTACAACTCGGAGCAGCTCGCCGAACGCACCGCAAGCGAAGCCGCGAACGTCGTCATCGTCGAGAGCGACTCGGTCAAAGGGCCCGTCCTCGATCTCCCGCTCGTCGCCATCGGCTCCTGCCGTGGCGATCCCAACAACGTCGACGTCGTGGCGGCCACCGCCCGCGGCATCCCGGTGCTGCGGGCGCCGGGCCGCAACGCGGACGCCGTCGCCGAGCTCACGGTCGCGCTGCTGCTGGCCGTCAACCGGGGCGTCGTGCGCGCCGACCAGGACGTCCGCCAGGGCGAGATCTACCGCGACGGGACGATCCCCTACCAGCGTTTCCGGGCGTGGCAGCTGGCGGGACGAACGGCGGGGCTCGTGGGCCTGGGCGCCGTGGGGCGCGCCACCCGCTGGCGTCTCGAGGGGCTCGGCATGCGCGTCATCGCGCACGACCCGTACGCGGACGACGCGACGCATTCGCTCGACGATCTGCTGGCCGAGGCGGACGTCGTCTCGATGCACGCCATGGTCACACCCGAGACCCAAGCCATGATCGGCGCCGAACAGTTCGCCCGGATGAAGGACGGCGCCGTCTACCTCAACACCGCCCGCGCCATGCTCCATGACACCGACGCGCTGGTCGCCGCCCTCGCGTCGGGCAAGCTCGCCGGCGCCGGCCTCGACCATTTCGAAGGCGAGCACCTGCCGACCGACCACCCGCTCGTCGGGATGGCGAACGTCGTGCTCACGCCGCACATCGGCGGCGCGACATACGACACCGAGGCGAACCACTCGAAGCTCATCGCCGACGGCCTCGAGCAGCTCCTCAGCGGGGGGAAGCCCGACAACCTGGTGAACCCGGAGGTCCTCCAGTGAGTCCCGAGACGAAGCTGACCGCGCAGGAGACAAAGGAGCAGGTCCTCTGGGTGGCGAAGGAGATGCTGCGCACCAACCTGGTCGAAGGGACGGCCGGCAACCTCGGCGCGCGTCTCCCCGACGGCAACGCGGTCCTCACGCCGTCGTCGGTCGACTACACGGAGATGACACTCGAGGACCTCGTCGTCACCGACCTCGACGGCAACGTACTCGAGGGTGAGCGCGGCCCCACGACCGAGAAGGCGCTCCACCTTTCGGCCCTGCGCCTGCACGACGACATCAACGCCACCATGCACTGCCACGCCCGGTACGCCACGATGTTCGCGCTGACGCGTCAGTCGATCCCGGCCGTGATCGAGGAGTTCGTCGTGTTCGTCGGCGGCGACGTCGAGGTCGCCGACTACAAGA
>WNFU01004048.1_pt1 | contig 18935 bp, 20 predicted proteins | sample 5400121 | NCBI WGS metagenome assembly WNFU01 (sample SAMN13153360, study PRJNA577476) | soil metagenome | isolation source: 100 cm soil or saprolite under grassland replicate 1 | place: USA:California | collected 2016-06-15 | reverse complement strand
AGCGTTGATAGATGGCTTGCACGTACTCTCCCTTGGCGCGCGCACTCACGATGACGTTCTCCATAGGCTGCGGAAAGTAACATCGCAAATGGCGCGACGATTCTCGCTCGGTAACATTCTAGACGGCGCGAGACGCCGGTTTGCGAATTTCCGAACGCAGATGCTAGGCTGATACTCTACGAGTGTTGCACCCTACTCGCCGGCAGGCGACCGTCACCCCGCCGGCTACGACGGCGGAGACGGAACGCGCCCCCGGAGCAGACGAGGCTGGTCATGGACCCAACATCCGCTGCTGAAGCGCGAGAGCGAGTCGCGAAGTGGATCGAAGAGGCCCGCCAGATCTTCGGTCTCCTGCCGGAGCTGATGGTGGGCGACCACCAGGCGGGCGAGCGGGCCACCGCGGCGCAGCAGGAAGCGGAAAAGTTCCACAAAGAGGTCGAGGACCTCAAGCGGGAAAACCATCTGCTCCGGCTCGAGAAGGACGAGATCGCACAGGCGATGGCCCAGATTGCCGCGAAGCTCGGGATTACGCCGCGCAGGAGCCCATTCGAGCGGGGGATGCCCGGCGAGCCGCCGAAGCTAGCCGACCACGTGAAACTGCCCGAGCCGCCGAAGCCAGCGGAGCAGCCGAAGGCATCCGATCCCGCGAAGCCCTGAGGCTTACGCGGTTTTGGCCGAGCGGAAGGTTCCGGCCGCCTGCTTGGCCGACTGTTTGAGGCTCAGCGTCAGATCGTACTTCTTCTCCGTATGCGGATCGGGATTGAACACCGCCACCCACAGGGTCGCGTAGTCCCTTCCCAGCCCCGGCACCGACGTTCCCTCCGGAAAGAGCCGCAACATCTCTGACTTCAGGTCGGCTCTTCCGACCGGCGGCATGGTCATGAGCCACGCGTGATCCGAGTCGTTGCGCCCGTCCAGCAGCTTCACGTCGATCGATCGCGGCTCCCGGAGGTCGGCGGCGATCGCAAAGAATCGTGCCGTGATCGGTGCCACCACGATGGGGAACCGATGGTCGGCGAACCGCTGTCGCTCCTGCGTCAGCCGCTGCGAATTGTGCTCGGGATCACCGATCCGGTTGCTCGGATGCGTGAAGATCCGGGTCTCGGTGGTCGACTCGAGAATCCGGGCATGGGTCCAGAGGCCAGGCTCCGGCACGGCGGCGAGCAGAACACTCTTGACGAACTCGGGGTACTCCTCGGCCAGCCTCCCCTCGCTCACGAGAACGTTGTAGAGGTGCGCGCCCACGGACTTCGACTGGCCGTCGGCGCCGGGCTGGAACGTCTTGAGGCTGTTGAGCGCCTTGTTGACGAACCCGGCGTAGCGGTGCTCGATGTGCTCGAGGAGGATCGAGTAGCCGTACGCGAGGAGTCCTTCCTCGTAGTCCGTGCTCTTCTGGATCGGGACGCTGAGGAGGTAGTTGTACTTTCCCAGCTCTTCTTTGACCGCGTCCGCGAAGGAGAGCGTGCCCTTCCAGCTCGTCCAGCGGGCCCAGGCCGAGACCCACCACTGCGCCGCTTCGTCCTGCGCCGCGTGCTCGACCGCCTGGGCGGCTTCGCGCTGCTCCGCTCCGGCCCTCGCCGTGGGAGCGCTGGCCGCCACGGGCTCCGGCACCGGAGCGGGCGACGGCTGGGCCGCCGCGGGCCGAGCCGCCGGCTCCGGCGTCTTCGGAGCAGGCTGGGCCGGCCGTTCCGCGACCGCTGCGGGCGGGGCGCTGACTACGAGCTTGCCGCGCGTCGCCGCGACCGCAAGCGTCCTGCCGAAGAACTGCGTCACGATGTCCTCGAGGGCGGCGAACTTGTCGTCGTCGAGCGCCTCGCGCCCTTCGATCATCGAGAGCAGGGCGGCGAACGAGGGCGTGCTTTCGAGGAACGCGGGGGCGTTCTCGCCGTCGAATGCCTTGGGGTCAAGCGCGGCCTGGCGGATCTCCCGCGCCTTCGCCTGACACTGGACGAGGGCAGCGAAGTTCGATCCGTCGACGTGGGAGACGGTCAAGATGCGGTCGAGCACCGCCATCACCCGGGTGCGCGCTTCGGCCAGGGCCGCCCGCTTCTCCTGAACGGCGAGCGCCTGCACCACCGTCTCGAGCACGGGACCGAGCGCCTTGAGACTGTCGATCTCCGACATCCCCGGGGCGTTGATCGCGAGTGAGCGCGCAGCCTCCAGCACCCGCTGGCGGACGTCCACGAAGTCCGTACGGACTTTGGCAATTTCATCGAGCAGCGATTCGGCCGGCAGGGTGCCGGACCCCTGGAGTTGTCCCGCCGTCTGGGCGAGCGTCTCTGCCAGGCCCGAGAACCGTTCACTTAGTGCTGCGAAACTCTTGCTCAGTTCGTCGGCATTCAGCGCCATGGGATGAAATTGATTCTAACGCGTGCCGCCCCGGACGTGTCAAACAGTCCGGAAGGGGCCTGCCCGAGACCGGAGCGGCCCCATGCTCCATGGTCCGCGGTGATAGACTCCTGGCGTGGCGCACCCGCTCGAAGGCGTCATCGTTGCCGACCTGACACAGAATGTCGCGGGCCCATTCTGCACGCAGATCCTCGGGGATATGGGAGCCGAGGTCATCAAGGTCGAGCGTCCGGGGCGCGGCGACGATGCCAGGGCGTGGGCGCCGCCCTATTGGGGCCAGGAGAGCGCGACGTTCATCGCGCTGAACCGCAATAAGAAGAGCCTCGCTCTCGACCTCAAGTCCCCGGGCGGGCTCGAGATTCTGCAGCGGCTGGTCAGACGCGCCGACGTCTTCGTCCAGAGCCTGCGCCCGGGGGCCATCGACGAACTCGGACTCGACTTCGCGGGCGCTGCTCGCCTCAATTCGAGAATCATCTACTGCTCGATCACCGCCTTCGGCACGCGAGGACCGCTCCGCCACCTGCCCGGATACGATCCGCTGATGCAGGCTTACAGCGGCTTGATGTCGGTGAATGGCCACCCCGGACAGGAGCCCGCGCGGGTGGGAACGTCGATCGTCGACATGGGCACGGGGATGTGGGCCGCCCTCGGCGTCGTCGCCGCGCTCCGCCAGCGCGACACAACCGGGCGCGCCGTCGAGGTCACGACAGCGCTCTTCGAGACGGCGCTGATGTGGATGTCGTATCACGCCATGGGCTATCTCGCCTCGGGCGCGGTCCCTCAGCCGCAGGGCTCGGGCACCGCGATGATCGCGCCGTACCAGGCCTTCCCGACCGCTGACGGGTTCGCGATGGTCGGCGCGGCGTCCGATGCGTTGTTCGCCCGCCTGGCAGCGGCGCTCGGCTGTCCCGAGCTCGCCGCCGACGAGCGGTTCAAGGACAACCCCTCCCGCGTGAGCAACCGCGCCGCCCTCGTCGAGACGCTCTCCAAGCGCACGCGCGAGCGAAAAGCGTCGGAGCTCGTCGAGACCCTCCGCGCGAGCGGGGTGCCGGCGGCGCCGATCCTGACCGTGGATCAGATGCTGGAAGAACCGCAGACGCGCGACAGCGGCGTGCTCGTCGGCGCACGCCACCCGCGCCTGCCCGACTACCGGAGCATCGGCCTACCGCTGACCTGGGACGGTGTCCGGCCGGCGGTACGGCGCGTCCCGCCGCTCCTCGGCGAGCACAGCAGCGACGTCCTCACCTGGCTCGGCTATACGCTCGACGACGTTCGCAGTCTCCGGGGAAACGGCGTCATCCAGTGACCTATCGCCACCTCCTGGTGACGCGCTCGGACGACGCGCGGGTCGTCACGGTCATGCTGAACCGCGCCGAGCAGATGAACGCGATGAACACCGCGATGGGCGAGGACCTGCTCGCCTGTTTCGACGGCTTCCAGCGCGACCCGGACGTGCGCGCGGTCGTGTTCACCGGCGCTGGCGATCGGGCGTTCTGCGCGGGCGGCGACCTCAAGGAGCGCAGCGGGATGACCGACGAGGCGTGGCGCGCGCAGCACGTGATCTTCGAGCAGGCGGCGTTCCGCGTGCTGCGGTGTCCGGTGCCGGTGATCGCGGCGGTCGAGGGGTTTGCCCTCGCCGGCGGGTGCGAGCTCGCCATCCTGTCGGACTTCATCGTCGCGAGCGAGACAGCGGTCTTCGGTGTGCCCGAGACGACGCTCGGCATTTTCCCGGGCATCGGCGGCACCCAGCTGCTGCCGCGGATCGTCGGCGCCCCGCTCGCCAAAGAGCTGATCTTCACCGGGCGCCGGATGCGGGCCGACGAGGCGAAGGCGGTGGGCCTCGTCAACCACCTCGTGCCGGCCGGCCAGGCGCGCGCAACGGCGACCCAGATCGCGACCACGATCGCGAAGAACGGTCCCATCGCCGTGCGTCAGGCGAAGAAAGCCATCGCCTACGGCGCCGAGACGGATCTCGACACCGCGATGATCCTCGCGATCGAGGCCTATAATGCGACCGTCGTGACCGAGGACCGGCTGGAGGGCGTTCGCGCCTTCAACGAGAAGCGGAAACCCGAGTTCAAGGGGAAGTGACGATGGCGTCGATCGATCTCACCCTCAGCGAAGAGCAGCGCGCGCTCCGCGCGGGCGTGCTGGAGATCTGCAAGCGGTATCCCGGCGAATACTGGCGCGACCTCGACGCCAGGCGCGAGTACCCGGAGAAGTTCGTCACCGAGCTCACCGAGGCGGGCTATCTCGCCGCGCTGATCCCCCAGGAGTACGGCGGCGCGGGACTCGGCATCCGCGAGGGCGGCCTCATCCTGGAATCGATCAACTACTCCGGCGGCAACGCCGGGGCGTGCCACGCCCAGATGTACATCATGGGCACCGTCCTCCGGCACGGCTCCGAGGCGCAAAAGCGGGAGTATCTACCGAAGATCGCGACGGGCGCGCTCCGGCTCCAGGCCTTCGGCGTGACCGAGCCGAATTCGGGCTCGGACACCACGAAGCTCCAGACCACCGCGATCCGCAACGGCGATCGCTACGTCGTCAACGGCCAGAAGATCTTCATCTCGCGCGTGCTCCAGTCCGACCTGATGCTCCTCCTCGCGCGCACGACGCCGGTCGACCGGGTGAAGCGGAAGACCGACGGCTTGTCCGTCTTCCTGATCGACATCCGCGACCTCAAGGGGTTCGAGGTGCGCCCGCTCCGCATGATGATGAACCACTCGACGAACGCTCTGTTCTTCGACAACGTCGAGATCCCGGTCGAGAGCCTGATCGGCGAAGAGGGCAGGGGCTTCCACTACATCCTGGACGGAATGAACGCCGAGCGCATCCTGGTCGCCTCGGATTCGCTCGGCGACGCGCGCTGGTTCATTGAGAAGGCGGTGGCGTACTCGAATCAGCGCGTCATCTTCGGCCGACCCATCGGCGCCAACCAGGGCGTGCAGTTCGCCATCGCCCGCGCGCACATCTCGACCGACGCGGCGCAGCTCATGCGTGACAAGGCGGCGGCGCTCTTCGACGCAGGACAGCCGTGCGGGGGCGAGGCCAACATGGCGAAGTACCTCGGCGCCGAGGCAGCGTGGGAGGCCGGCAACGCGTGCATCGACTGTCACGGCGGCTACGGCTACGCCGAGGAGTACGACGTCGAGCGCAAGTTCCGCGAGTGCCGGCTGTACAAGACGGCGCCGGTCAACAACAACCTCGTGCTCGCCTACGTCGGCGAGCACGTGCTCGGGATGCCGCGGAGTTATTAAGGAACATCGGGGGGGAGCGCCGCCGCTCCCCCCAATTCCCCCCACCGGCCGCCCGTAGCGGTTGCGCTCAGAATCGATTGCGCCGGCGAAGCCGGCGCTCGAACGGCGGCGCGCCCGATCAACGCGGCGCGCTTTCTAGCGCGAGCGGCCTGGGGCTTTCCCTTCCAGGAAGGCGCGGAGCATCCACGCCATCTTCTCGTGCTTCTCCATCAGGCCGGTGAGGAAGTCGTTGGTGCCCGCGTCGTGATACTTGCTCGCCGCGGCGTCGCTGTCCGCGCGCAGCTGGCGAATGAGCGTCTCGTGGTCGGCCAGGAGGTTGTCGAGCATCTCCTCGGCGGACGGATACTGGCCGGGATGCTCCTTGAGCCGTGTCGCCTCCTGGAACTCGGCCAGGGTCGCCACCGAGTGCCCGCCGAGCGTGCGCGCCCGCTCGGCCACCTCGTCGATGAAGGCGTCGAGCTCCTCGTACTGCGCGGCGAAGAACTTGTGCAAGTCGTTGAACTGAGGGCCGACGACGTTCCAGTGGTAGTTGCGGGTCTTCGTGTAGAGCACGTACTCGTCGGCGAGCAGGGCGTTCAGGATTTTCACTACACCTGCGCGGTCCTTGTCGGTAATGGCGATATTGGGATTCATCAAGATCTCCTCTCTCTTGGATGCCGGCCGGCGCGGATGGGTTCGCCCGGCACCGTGCTACAGTTCTCCACACCCCGGAGCATCTGGAGGATGCCATGAAGCTGCCCGCGCGTGTCACGCTTTGTGAAGTGGGGACCCGGGACGGGTTCCAGATCGAGCCCGACTTCATTCCGACCGAGCAGAAGGTCGAGGTGGTGAACCTTCTGTCGGAGGCCGGGGTCGCCCGGATCGAGGTGACCTCCTTCGTCCACCCCAAGGTCGTCCCCCAGCTGCGCGACGCCGAAGAGGTGATGGCGCGCATCGCGCGTCGCCCCGGCACGCGCTACGCGGCCCTCGTTCCCAACGACAAGGGCGCGGTGCGCGCGGTCGACGCCGGCGTCGACGCGATCCACACCGTCATCTCCGCCAGCGAGAGCCACAACCTCGCCAACGTGAACATGACGATCGCCGAGTCGATGGCGAAGCTGCGCTCGGTCATGCAGGTGGCCGAGCGCGCGAAGGTCCCGGTGGGCTGCGGCGTGTCCACGTCGTTCGGCTGTCCGTTCGAGGGCGACGTTCCGCTGGGACAGCTCGAGAGCGTGGTGCGGCGCCTGACCGACATCGGTGCGCACGCGATCGGCCTCGCCGACACGACCGGGATGGCGAACCCGCGGCAGGTCGCGCGCGTCTTCGAGCACTTGGTGCCGAAGTTCCCGGGGATCGAGTGGACACTGCACACGCATGACACCCGGGCGATGGCGATCCCGAACATCCTGGCCGCCATGGAGTACGGCGTCACGAACCTCGACGGCTCGATCGGCGGCCTGGGCGGCTGTCCGTTCGCCCCGGGTGCCTCGGGCAACGTCTGCAGCGAGGACCTCGTCCACTGCCTCTCCGCCATGGGGATCGAGACCGGGATCGACCTCGACCGGCTGATTGCGGTGTCGCGCCGAGTTCAGGAGATCGTCGGCCGGACGCTCCCCGGCCAGATCGTCAAAGCGGGCAAGTCCACGCGACGCTACCCGGTGCCCGACACTGTCGCGTCCCGCGTGTCGGCCGCGCGCGCGTGACCAAGCAGGCACGCCGGATGCTCGCGCTGATGGACCGCGCCACGACGCGCTGGCACATCCCCATCGTCGGCCGGGCCAAGGGCCGAGTCCTCCGCCGGCTCCTCGACCGCCACCGGCCCACGCGCGCGATCGAGCTCGGTTCCTTGCTCGGCTACTCGGCGATCCTGCTCGCCGGCTCGATGCCGCCTCGCGGCCGGCTCACCTGTGTCGAGGCGAATCCCTTCCTGGCCAGCCTCGTCCGGGCGAACGTCGCCGAGGCGGGCCTGGACCGGCGCGTGAAGGTGGTCGCGGGCGACGCGCTGCGCGTGATCCCGCTCCTGCCGGGCCGCTTCGATTTCGCCTTCATCGATGCCGCCAAGGAGGACTATCTCGACTACCTTCGCCAGCTCGAGCCGAAGCTCGTCCCCGGCGCCGTCGTTGTCGCCGACAACACGGGCATCGCCCGCCGCGAAGTCGCGTCCTACCTCGAGTACGTGCGGGCCGGCGGCCGCTATGACAGTCGCGGTTACGACTTCGACGACGACGCCATGGAGGTCTCGGTCCTGCGCCGCTGATCGGCCGCGAGGGACCGCGGCGCGGCGCCGATGTACTCGGCGCGCGGCCGGATGAGCCGGTTGTCGGCAAACTGCTCCAGCGCGTGTGCGCACCAGCCGGCGACCCGCCCGACCGCGAAGATCGACGTGCAGAAGTCCGGCGGGATCCCGAGCGCGTCGTAGACGACGGCCGAGAAGAAGTCGACGTTCACCGGCAGTGTCGTCCTTGAGCGCATTGCGTCGTAGACGCGCTCGGCGACCTCGAAGAGCTTCTGCCGGCCGGTCGCTTCGGCCATCGACTTCGCCATCCCTCGGAGCACCCGCGCCCGCGCGTCGTCCACGCGGTAGACGCGATGACCGAACCCGGGCACGCGGACGCGCGGATCGCCGCGCTCGTGCTTGGACAGCCCGGCCCGCGCCCCGAGGCGCGCCTCGACATAGCTCTCGGCGCGCGCGGGATCGCCGATCTCGAGCAGCATCGCCAGGACGTCCTCGTTGGCGCCCCCGTGCCGTGGCCCCTTCAGCGTCGCGATCGCCGCCACGATGGCCGCGTGGAGATCGGTGAGCGTCGCGACGCCGACCCGGGCCGCGAACGTCGACGCGTTGAGCTCGTGGTCGGCGTGCAGGGTGAGCACCAGGTCCAGAACCCGCGCGACCTCGCGCGACGGCGCACGCCCCTCGAGGAGCTCGAGGAAATACGCCGCGTGCGACACCGAGGCCGGCGCCGGCACGGGTGTCCGGCCCGTCCGGATCCGCTGCCAGGCCGCGACCGTCTCCGGCACGAGCGTCATAAGTCGGAACGCCTTGCGGAGGTTGGCCTCGGGATCGCTCGAGCGGACGTCGAGATCCCGGGTCGCGGCCAAGGACACCGCCGTCCGGAGCGCGTCCAGGGGATGGCTGTCGCGGGGGAGGGTCCGGAGCAGCTCGGCCACGGCCGCCGGGAGGCCGCGCGCCGCTTCCAGGCGCGACGCAAACTGGGCCGACGCGGCGGGCGAGGGCAGCTCGCCGTGCCAGAGCAGCGCCGTCACGTCCTCGAACGGGATGGTCCCGGCAACCTCGCCGATCTCGTAGCCCCGGTAGTAGAGCTTGCCCGCCGCGCCGTCGACCTGGCAGATCGCCGACCGCGTCGCGATGACGTCTTCGAGCCCTGCTTTCCATGCCGTCTCCATCGCCGCCTCCTTACGGTCAGATTGATTAATATTGATTATACTTAATTTAGATTGATTTAGCACGGGTCGGCCCTGGACGAGACCGGCCGAGCCTGCTAGCGTCGGAAGGCGGCGCACCATGATCAGCGTGAATGGTGAAGAATACCTGACGGTCAAGGAGGCCACGCGCCTGCTCGGCGTGAAGCCGGCGACGCTCTACGCCTATGTGAGCCGCGGCGTGCTCCGGAGCTACCGTCAGGGGATCAAGCGCCAGCGGCTCTACCGGCGGGCGGAGGTCGAAGGGCTCCTGCGGCTGGCGCCCAGCGCGACCCGCGCCCCGAACGTGATCCCGCTCCGGGCCCCGGCGCGGCGAGCGCGGATTCCGCTCGCCGAGTCCTGGATCCGGGACTGACATGGCGACTCTCCGGCGCGCGGCCTTCCTCAACCCGGGGCGCGACCTGGCGGGCGGCGTCGACCTCGCGCGGCTCGCGGAAGCGCTCGGTTATGAAAGCGTCTGGGTGACCCACGGCTCCGGGCGCGACTCGTTCCTCGTCCTCGCCGCCTACGGCGCCGCGACAACGCGGCTCGGGCTCGGCAACGGGGTCGTCCCGATCTACCCGCGGCACCCGGTCACGATGGCCCAGGCGGCGCTCACGCTCTCGGAGGTGACGGGCGGGCGCTTCACGCTCGGCCTGGGCGTGAGCCACCGCGCCAGCATGGAAGCGATGCTCGGCCTCTCCCTGCGCGAGCCCCTCGCCGTGATGCGAGAGTACGTCGCCGTCCTCCGCGGCGCCCTCGCTGGCACCGTCGCGTTCGCTGGGCGGCACTACCGCGTCAAGTGGAGTCTCGTAGTTCGCGAGCGTCCCGCCGCGCCGCCGATCTACCTCGCGGCGTTGTCCAGGAACATGCTCGAGCTGGCCGGCGAGATCGCCGATGGCGCGGTCCTCTGGCTCTGCTCGCCGGGCTACGTACGCGACGTCGCCGTGCCCGCGCTCGAGCGCGGGCGCGCGCGAGCGGGCAAAACACTGGCCGGTTTCGAGATCGTCGCGGCGGTGCCGCTGGCGATCTCGGACGACGCGCCCGGCGCCCTCGTCGCCTTCCGCGCCGAGCTCGCGCGGTACCTCACGCTGCCGTTCTACCGCGCCATGCTCGAGGCAAGCGGCCTCGGGAAAGAGCTGACCCTGTTCGATCGCAGCGGCGAGGTGGCGGAGGGGCTGACCCGCGCGGTCGGCGCCGTCGGCGCCGCCGAGGCCGGACGATCATTCGTCCGGGCCTACCGCGAGGCCGGCGTGACGTTGCCCGCGATCCGCCCGATCACCTTCCCCGACGCACTGTGGTATCGCCGCACTCTCGAGGAAGCGTCGCACTGGTGACGCGCTTCACGGTGCTCGCCGCACTGCTCGCGACGGCGTGCGCCACCGGTCGTCCGGAGAGTGTTCGGACCCTGCCCGCCGACCGCAGTGCCGCCGTCCTGTACGTGGCCCTCGGCGACAGCACGGTCGAGGGTGTCGGCGCCACGAGCCCCGACCGCAACTACGTGAGCCGGCTGCACGAGCGCCTGCGCACCGTCTATCCGAGCGCGCGCGTCGTCAATCTGGGCGCGGGCGGCGCGACCTCGGCCGACGTGCTGCTGCGCCAGCTCGACCGGGCGATCGGGCTGCGTCCTCACCTGGTCACGCTCTCGATCGGACCGAATGACATCACCACGCGGGTGCCGGTAGCGACGTACGAGAGGAATCTCGAAACGATCCTCGGGCGCCTGCGCTACGAGACAACGGCGGTCGCCGTCGTGAATCTGATTCCCGACCTGGCGGTGACCCCGCGTTTCAGCCGGAGTCGCCTCCGAGAGGCGGTCGGCCGCCAGACTATCGTCTTCAACGAAGCGCTCGAGCGCAAAGGCTGGGCCCACGGGGCCGAGTTGGTGAATCTCTACGCCGCCAGCCAGCGCGAGGTTCCGCTGCAGCCCGAGCTCATCTCGTCGGACGGCTATCACCCGTCCGACACGGGCTATGCGCGCTGGGCGGAGCTGGTCTGGACGGGAGTCGAGGCGCGGATCGTCGATAGGTAAATGACGAGCCTCGGCCCGGCGTCAAAGAGTGTAGAGAGGGATGGACGTGGGTATCGTCGTCGTTCTCCTGCTGACACTGCTGGTCGCCGGCGCTCCGGCCCCGACCGACGCGGCAGGGATCAGGATCACCGTCACGAGCCCGGTCCCCCATCGCCGTCCCAACGACATCCACCACGGCCCGGTGGGCGATCACATCCATCGGCGCCCCGACGTCATCCATCGTGCCCCGGTGGTCGTCGTCCCGCAGCCGGTCTACATCACGGTCCCGCGGCGCTGCCTCGCCCCCGGCTATTGGGCCTACAGCTGGGTTCCCCAGAGCTACGTGTCGAACGTGTGGGTCCCCGGCTCCTACAACTCGGACGCCCTGTGGGTCGAGGGACACTACGAGCCCCGGGCGTATATCTGGGGGTACTACCAGCCATACTGGGTCTCGGAGCGCTGGACGCTTTGCTAGGTCCTCGGCTCGCCTTGTCCAGACTGCGAGACCTCGCGCGGAGCGCCATGATACAAATGTAGGCTCATGCGGGCCTACGTCGTGTCCCGCCTCGCCCAGACCACTCTCGTCGTGTTCCTCTCGCTCACGGCGGTCTTCGCCATGGTCCGCCTCACCGGCGATCCGGTTCTCCTCTTCATGCCGATGGACATCCAGGCCAAGGACGTGAATGAGTTCCGCCAGCGTCTCGGCTTCAATGATCCGATGCCGGTGCAGTACGCGCGCTTCCTCGCAGGCGCAGTCCGCGGCGATTTCGGCGATTCGCTGCGTTATCGGCAGGGCGCGATGGGCCTCGTGCTCGAGCGGCTTCCCGCCACGCTCCTCCTGGCCGGCACCTCGCTGCTCCTGACGTTCGCGGTCGCGGTCCCGCTCGGCGTCCTCTCGGCGGTGCGCCGCGACGGGCTGCTCGATCACGTCGCGACGATCTCGACGGTGCTGGGTCAGGCCACGCCCGGCTTTTGGCTCGGGCTGATGCTGATCTATTTCTTCTCGGTACAGCTCCGGTGGCTGCCCACGGGCGGGATGGGCGGCGTCGCGAATCTCGTCATGCCGACGATCGTGCTGGCGGCGTTCTACGCCGCCCGCGTCGCGCGCCTCACGCGCTCGGCGGTGCTCGAGGTGCTGGGCGAGGACTACATCCTGACCGCGCGCGCCAAGGGACTCGGTGAGGGGCGCGTGATCGGCAAGCACACGCTCCGCAACTCGGCGATCCCGATCGTGACGCTCGCCGGTCTCGAGGCGGGGCAGGTCCTGGGCGGGGCGGTGATCACCGAAACCATATTCGCCTCGCCGGGCCTCGGGCGGCTCACGGTCCAGGCGCTGCTCAACCGCGATTTTCCTGTTGTCCTTGCCGCGGTTTTCTTCATCTCGCTCATGTACACGGTGATCAACCTGGTGGTCGATCTCGTTTACGGATGGCTCGACCCGCGCGTCCACCTGCGATGAGCGCGAGCGCCGGGATTCCGGCAATCGTTCGCGCCCGCGTGCGGCGAATGACTGATCCTCGCGCGCGGTTCCGGCAGGGCTCGGGCGTGGCAAAGGGGCGGATCGCGAGGGTCGTGCGGGCTCAGATCGAGCGACTGACTGATCGTCGTGGGAAGTTCCGGCGGGGCACCGGCGTGGCGAAGCCCGGGTGCCCGTGCCCTGTCCAATGAAAAAATGGCTCGGGATCGGCCTGACGCTGACGGCGCTCCTCGCGGCGTTCGCCGCCTCGTGGCTCTCCCCGCACGACCCACTCCGCACCGACTTCCCCCAGAGCCTCAAGCCGCCGGGCGCCGCGGGCCATCTCCTCGGCACCGATCAGCTCGGCCGCGATCTCTTCGCGCGCATTCTGCACGGGGCGCGCCTGGCGCTGTTCATCGGCGGCTGCACGGTCATCCTCACCGCGGTCGTCGGCGGCTCGCTCGGCCTCGTCGCGGGTTTCGTCGAGCGCTGGCCCTCGGCCGTGCTGATGCGCATCGCCGACGTGCAGCTTTCCTTTCCCTTCATCCTGCTGGCAATGACGATCAACGCCATCGTCGGGCTTGGCCTTCGCAACATCATCCTGAGTCTTTCGGCGGCCGGATGGGTCGTGTATGCTCGCGTGGTGCGCGGCGAGGTGCTCTCGGTCAAGCAGCGCGACTACGTCCAAGCGGCGGCGGCGCTCGGCATGAGCCGCACGCGCCTCATGGTCCGCCACGTGCTGCCCAACGTGGCGCCGTCCATCATCGTAGTCGCGAGTCTCCAGTTCTCGTCGTTCATCGTGGCCGAGGCGGCGATCAGCTTTCTCGGGTTCGGCATCCAGCCGCCGATCCCGGCCTGGGGAAGCATGCTGTCCGAGAGCCGCGATTTCGTGTATGTCGCCTGGTGGCTGGCGGCGTTCCCCGGCGCAGCCCTCGCGCTCACGGCGCTCGGCGTCAACCTGCTCGGCGACTGGCTCCGCGACACCATGGACCCGAAGCTCAGGGTCTGAACGGCTCGACGCCGGGGCATGGCCACCAGTCACTTCTTCGCCTATCTGTCGCGGATGAAGTTCATCCGTCGCTGGGGACTGATGCACAGCACGTATCCGGAGAACGTCCAGGAGCACAGCCTGCGCGTGGCGCAGATCGCCCACGCGCTCGCGCTGATCCGCAACCGGCTCTTCGGTGGTGATGTGAGCCCCGAACGAACCGCGACGCTGGCGCTCTATCACGACACGAGCGAGGTCCTGACCGGCGATCTCCCCTCGCCCGTGAAGGAGTTCAATCCCGAGATCGAGCGCGCGTATCGCGCGATCGAGGCCGCGTCGAAAGAGAAGCTCTTCGCGCTGATCCCCGACCCGCTGAAGCCGGGCTACGAGGCCTTCTTCAGACCCGAGGCGCGCGACCGCGCACACCGCGAGCTGGTGAAGGCAGCCGACAAGCTCTGCGCCTATCTCAAGTGCCTCGAGGAGACCGGCGCCGGCAACCCCGAGTTCGCCCAGGCCGAGAAGGCCCTGCGCGCGAACGTCGAGGGTCTCGACCTTCCGGAGGTCCGCTACTTCCTGGAGACGTTCGTCCCGAGCTTCCGGCTCACGCTGGACGAGCTGAACTGAGCGGACCGTTGAAGTGAACCGACTGAAGGGAGACCTTATGCGTCGCGTGCATGCGCTGCTCGCCCTCTCACTCGGCCTGTCCCTGCTGTGCGCGGTCGCCGCCGAGGCGCAGGGGCGCGGCAAGGAGATCGTGGTCGGGCTGGGCACCGAGCCGCGCACGCTGCTCGCCGCGACGATTGTGGACTGGACGACCAACAACATGCTCGAGCACATCTACGATCGCTTGCTCGACCGTGATCCCAAGACCTTCAAGCCAAAGCCGATGCTGGCCGAGAGCTGGCGGATCGTCAATGACACGACCTGGGAGTTCAAGCTCCGCAAGGGCGTCAAGTTCCACAACGGCGAGGCCTTTACCGCGCCGTCGGTCAAGGCCACGATCGACTACGCGCTCGATCCGTCCAGCAAGAGCCACTTCGCCGCTGCAGCGTACTGGGGCCTCGTCAGGGAGGTGCAGGTCGTCGACGACCATACGGTGCGATTCCTCACGAAGCAGCCGTGGCCGAACCTCATCGACAGCGCGTCCCTCACGAACTCCCTCATCATGCCGGCCAAGGCGCTCCGGGAGCTGGGGCCCGAGAAGCTCGCGCAGCAGCCCATCGGCACCGGCCCATTCAAGTTCGTCGAGTGGAAGCGCGACGAGCGACTCGTCCTCGAGCGCAACCCCGACTACTGGCAGGGTCCCGCCGACGCGAGCCGGGTGACGTTCCGCTTCATCCCCGAATTCAGCGCGCGGCTGGCCGCCCTGCTCTCGGTCGAGATCGACGTCATGAAGGACGTGCCGCCCCACCTCGTCGAGGCGGTCGAGCGGAGCGGCCGCGCCAGGCTGCGCGCGACGGTGTCCTCACGTATCAATTACCTGGCGCTCGTGAACCTCAAGCCCGGGCCGATGCAGGACGTGCGCGTGCGTCGGGCCATGAACCACGCGGTGGACGTCGATGAGCTGATCAAACAAGTGCTCAGGGGCCGGGCCACCCGCATGTGTGGGCCGCTATCGCCCGCCAACGTCGACTACGCGCCGGTCGAATGCTACAGGCACGACGTGGCGCGGGCTCAGGCACTCTTCCGGGAAGCCGGCGTCGACCCCACGAAGCTCCAGCTCACGCTCGACACGCCCGCGGGCCGCTACCCGCTCGACAAGGACGTGTCGCTGGCCATCGCGGCACAGCTCCAGCGCCTCGGGATCAAGGCCAACGTGGTCGTCAACGAGTGGGGCACGCATCTCGACAAGATCAAGAACCGGAACACCGGCGAGATGTTCTTCCTGGGCTGGGGCCCCGCGCTCCACGGGCAGGGCACGATGCAGCCGCTCTTCCTCGCGGACCAGACCTACTCGTCCTACGGCCACAACCGGACCATCGACGACAAGATCGCCCGCGCCCAGACCCTCCTCGATCCCAAAGCCCGCGCCGACGCCTACGCGGAGCTGCAACGGCTCGTTCACGACGAAGCCCCCTGGGTCTTCCTCTGGCAGCAGCACGACCTGTACGGCGTGGCGAACCACGTCGACTGGACGCCGCGCGCCGACGAGAAGGTGTGGATGTACGAGGCGAAGGTGACGCCGCGATGAGCCTGACCGTCTTCACCAACGCGGTCCTGATCGACTGCACGGGCGCCGACCCGGTCGAGGGCGCCGCGGTCGTGGTCGAGGACGACCGTATCAGGGACGTCCTCCCCACCGGAAAGGTCGGCCCGCTCGCGGGGCCGCTGACGACGCTCGACTGCAAGGGCGCGACGCTCATGCCCGGGCTCACCGACGCCCACGTGCACATCTGCGCCGTCGAGGGCAACATCACCGACCAGCACCGGGATCTGCCGCCGAGCCTTCTGGCCGCCAAGGCGCTCCGGCGCGCCGAAGAATGTCTCATGCAGGGATTCACGACGGTTCGCGATGCGGGCGGCGCCGATTACGGATTCCGTGAAGCCATCGGCGAGGGGATCTATCCGGGACCGCGGATGCTCGTCTCGGGCCGCTATATCTCCCAGACCGGCGGCCACGGCGACAAGCGGCGGCGCTCCGAGTGGATCGAGCCGATCGACTGCTGCATCGGAATGGTCGGCTCGATCGCCGACGGCGAGGCCGAGGTGCGCAAGGCCGTCCGCGAGCAGCTCCGACGGGACGTCGATCAGATCAAGATCATGGCCTCGGGCGGCGCCATGTCACCTTCCGATGAGCTCGACACCACCCAGTTCACGATCGGGGAGATGCGCGCGGCCGTCGAGGAAGCGCGCGCGGTCGGCAAGTACGTCCTGGCCCACGCCTACTCGGACTCGGCGGTCCGCAACGCCATCGAGGCGGGCGTGCGCTCGATCGAGCACGGCAACCTGATCCGCGAGGCCGCCGCCCAGGCGATCAAGGACGCCGGCGCGTTCCTGGTGCCTACGATGATCACCTACGAGATGATCTACCGGGAAGGCAAGCGCTACGGCATCGGCGACCATCAGATCCAGAAGATCAATCAGGCCCGCGAGCAGTCCGTGCAGGGCCTGACATACGCCTACCGGGCCGGCTGCCAGATCGGCTCCGGCTCCGATCTCCTGGGCGACATGATGGTGCAGCGCGCGGTCGAGTTCGAGCTGAAGGCCCAGGTGATGAAGCCGATGGAGGTGTTGCTCTCGGCGACCCGGGTGAACGCCGCGCTCTTCCGGATGTCGGACCGGATCGGCACCGTCGAGGGGGGGAAATATGCGGATCTGATCGTCGTCGCCGGTAACCCGCTCAGGAACCTGCGCGTGTTCCAGGCCCAGGACAACCTGAGGGTCATCATGAAGGGCGGCCGGCTCGTGAAGCACACCCTGTGACGCGCCCGGCGCCGCTGCGACGGCCGCGCGCGGACGAGGCGAGCGAATGACCACGCACAAGGACTCGATTCTGGATCAGTTCACACGCCAGGCCGTGCCCTTCACCACGGCGCCGTCCATCAAGGACGAAGCGGCGTTACGGCTCATCGTGGAGTTCAGCGGGGCCGGCCCCGACGACACCGTCCTCGACGTCGCCTGCGGCGGCGGCCTCGTCGTCTGTGCCTTCGCCCGCACGGTGCGCCACGCCACCGGCATCGACCTGACCCCGGCGATGCTGGAGCAGGCCCGGAAAAACCAGGCCGCGCAGGGGCTGACCAACGTCACCTGGAAGCACGGCGACGTGCTGCCGCTGCCGTTTCCGGACGCGTCGTTCACGATCGTCACCTCCCGCTTCGCCTTCCACCACTTCCTCGACCCGCTGGCGGTGCTGCGGGAGATGAAGCGCGTGGCCGCGCCCGGCGGCAGGGTCATGGTCGCCGACAGCGCGCCGGCGCCAGACCGCGCCGACGCCTTCAACCGGATGGAGAGGCTCCGCGATCCCTCGCACGCGCGCGCCATGCCGGTCGACGAGCACAAGACCCTCTACGCCAAGGCTGGCCTGTCCGAGCCACGCGTGACGTGGTATCGGCTGGAAGGCGAGCTGGAAGCCCTGATCGCGCGGTCGTTCCCGAACCCCGGCGACGACGACAAGATTCGCGCCCTCTTCCGGGCCTCGCTCGCCGACGACGCCCTCGGCATCCAGACGCGGCTCGAGAACGGACAGATCCGCTACGGGTTCCCCGTCGCCGTGCTCGTCGCCGACCGGTGACGGCGATGCGGATCGTCGATCTGAGCTTTTCCATCCGGCCGCACTTCCGCTGGAAGGTCGCGTCGCAGCTCGTGGCCGCTCACGTCTCGGGGCATCCCCTGCAGAGCACCGTGCTCACGATCGGCTGTCACGCCTACACTCATGTCGACGCGCCGCTCCACTACCTGATCGACGGGCGCGACATGGCCGCGATGCCCGTCGACCAGTGGGTGGGCGAGGCGGCCGTGGTCGATCTCACCCATCTCGGCGCCAACGCCGAGGTGACCGCCGAGGACCTCAAGCGCCGCGCCGAGCACGTGCGCGCCGGCGACATCGTGCTACTGCGGACGGACTGGCCGAAGCGGGTGAGCGTCGAGACCCAGCCGTTCTGGAAACAGGGGCCGTGGACGGGGCCGAGCGCCTGCGAGTGGCTCGTCGCCCGGCAGGCCAGGGCCGTCGGCTACGACTATCCGCCGGACCATTGCATCCGCGACACCATCGCCGAGCCGCGCCGGCGCCCGGCCCGGGAGGAGTACACCACGCACGCGATCTTCTTCCCCGCCGGCATCACGGTGATCGAGTACCTGACCAACCTCGACCAGATCGGTGCTCCGCGCTGCCGGTTCGTCGCCCTGCCGCTCAAGCTCGAAGGCGCGGACGGCTGTCCGGTCCGCGCCATCGCGATGGTGGAGTGACCACCCTGCACCCCGCGGCCGGATCTGAGATGCTGGACCCCGTGATCGATCTCCGCCTGGCGCCGATGGCAGCCGTGACCAATGCGCCGTTCAGGCTCGTCGCCCGGGGGTGTGGCGCCGGGCGGCTCACGAGCGAGGAGATCGACGCCCGCGCGCTCGTGGTGGGCAACGTTCGCACGTCAGAGCTCGCCCGGTTCCTGCCCGAGGAGCACCCGATCGCGATGCAGCTCCTGGGTGCCGATCCGGACGTCCTCGCCGAGGCCGCGCGGCACCTCGAGGCGGCGGGGGCGGACGCGATCGACCTCAACATGGGCTGCCCGGTGGCGAAGATCGTCGCCAAGGGCCAGGGAGCCGCGCTGATGCGGGATCCGCTCGGCGCCGCCGTCGTCTTCCGCACCCTGCGAAAGGCGATCGGCGTGGACCTCACGATCAAGATTCGCGGCGGCTGGGACGATCGGACGGTGAACGCGGTCGAGATCGCCCGGATCGCCGAGGGCGAGGGGGTCGACGCGATCACGGTTCATCCACGGACCCGTTCGCAGCAGTTCAGCGGTGTGGCGCCCTGGG
>WNFU01004046.1_pt1 | contig 18939 bp, 18 predicted proteins | sample 5400121 | NCBI WGS metagenome assembly WNFU01 (sample SAMN13153360, study PRJNA577476) | soil metagenome | isolation source: 100 cm soil or saprolite under grassland replicate 1 | place: USA:California | collected 2016-06-15 | reverse complement strand
CGCGGGAAGAACGAGGCTCGCCGCAACCCGGGCAAGGCGGACCCATGGCACCCGGTCGCGCGATGGATGGCTGCGAGCGGCGGGGACCACCGGGTCGCCCGGCGCGGGGAGCGCGCCGCAGACGGGGGCGGGGGCCAACCGCGCCCGCTCACGATCGTAGATGGCGCGGCGCATGAGCTCGGCGAGCCACTGTCCGGCGCTGCGCGCCCGGGAATCGAACGCGGCCGCGTCCCGCCACACCTCCCGGAAGACAGCGGCGACCGCCGCGTCTGCCGCGTATCCGTCGAACACGATACTGTACGCGAGGGCGTATAGGGTCATCCCATGGCGCGCGTGCAGCTCGGCCAGGGCGCGCTTGTCGCTCAAGGCCGCGACGCGGTACACCAGTTGGGCGTCGGGCGGGATGGTCTGGAGTGCGGCGGAGGCGCGGTCCGATCGCATCATGTCTCCCTAAGAGGTGGCACATTCGCGAAGGGCGCGGGGCCTGCCGCACGTCACCGATGCGCCCGCGCCTCACTCTAAAGACATCCCGTCCAGCTTTCGGTAACTCTTTGCGGCACGGGCGGCTGACCCGAACCCGCGTGACGGCTCTCACACGCGCAGCTTCCCAGGGCGCCGCCAAGGGCCTATCGTAGGGTCGAGAGAGGAGACCCCCCAAATGCGTCTCGCACGCCTCGTCACCCCCGCCGTCGTGCTGGCCCTGCTCCCCACCGTCCCCCTCGCGCACCCGTCCGACCAAGATCCCCCCAGCCGGGTGGGCCGGCTGAGCTTCCTCGCAGGGCCCGTCTCCTTCCGCCCGGGGAGCCTGGACGACTGGGGAGCGGCGACTGTCAACTACCCCCTCACCACCGGCGACCACCTGTGGACCGACGCCGACGCGCGCGCCGAGATCACCGTCGGGTCGAGTGCGATCCGGCTCGCGCAGGAGACCGCCTTCGGCTTCCTCACGCTCGACGATCGCACCACCCAGATCCGCCTGTCGCAGGGCGCGCTCAACGTGCGGCTGCGCGATCTCGACGAGGACGAAGTCTTCGAGATCGACACGCCGAACGGCGCCGTCTCCCTGCTCCGGCCCGGGGAATACCGCGTAGACGTGGACTCGACCGGCGACACGACGACCGTCACCGTGCGACACGGGCAGGCCGAGGTCACCGCGGCCGGGGCGGCATTTTCGGTGCGCTCCCGCGAAGCGGCGGTCGTGGCCGGCATCGATTACCCCAGCTACGACATCCGCGACGCCCGGTCGCGCGACGCCTGGGAGGATTGGTGCGCCGCGCGCGACCGCAGGTGGGACGATGCCCGCTCGGCCCGCTACGTCTCGCGCGATATGATCGGTTACGAGGATCTAGACGACAATGGCGAGTGGCGCGAGACCGAACCGTACGGTGCGGTGTGGGTACCGCGCACCGTGGTGGTAGGCTGGGCGCCGTACCGATATGGCCACTGGGCGTGGGTCGATCCGTGGGGCTGGACGTGGATCGACGACGCGCCGTGGGGCTTCGCGCCGTTCCACTACGGGCGTTGGGCGTACGTCGACGGTGGTTGGGCATGGGTGCCGGGGCAACGCGTGCTCGTGCGTCCCGTGTACGCGCCGGCGCTGGTCGTGTTCATCGGCGGCCGGAACTGGAGCGTCGCGATCACCAGCGGCGGCACCGACGTTGCCTGGTTCCCGCTCGCGCCGGACGAGCCGTACGTGCCGGTCTATCGGGTCAGCGACACCTACGTGCGCAACGTGAACGTGACGAACGTCAACATCACGAACATCAACGTGACCAACGTGAACGTCAGGAACATCACCTACCGCAACCGCAACGCGCCGGGTGCGGTGACGGTGGTGACGCGGCAGACGTTCGTGGAGTCGCGGCCCGTCGACCGCAGGGTGATCGTGGTGTCGCGCGAGCGGCTCGCGGCGGCGCCGGTGGTCGGCATGACGCCGTCGGTCGCGCCGGGCCGGCGGAGCGTGCTGGCGCCGCAAGTGACCGCCGTGGCGCACCGCCCGCCGGCCGTCGCGACCAGGCGAGCCGTCGTGGCGCGCACGACACCGCCGCCGCCGCCCGTACCGTTCACCATGCGGCAGCAGGCGCTCCGCGAGCGCCCTGGTCGCCCCGTCGACGACGCGACGCTCGAGTCGCTCCGCGCGCGCTCGCCCGCCACGCGAGCCAACCAGCTGGTGCGCCCCGCGACGCCCGCGGCACCGCCCTCGCAGACCGGCGCCGCGCCAGGGCTCAAGCCCGCGCGCGAAGGACTGCCCGCCACTCGTCCGCTGCCCGCGACCGGCTTCACGCCGCGGCCCGACCGCCAGCCGTCCCCTCCCACCGCCCGCGAGCCCGACCGGCCTGCGCCCGCCGAGCCTCCGCCACGCGGGGAGCGCCCTGCTCCCGCTGCACGGCCGGCACCGCCCGCCGCCGAGCGGCCAGCGCCAGCGCTCCCGGCTCGGCCTGCTCCCACGCCGAGGGAGCGTCCGAAGCCGGCACCCGCTGCCAAGCCGGCTCCCGCGCCGGCCGAGCGCCCGGCACCGGCCGAGCCGAAAGGTGAGCCCGCACGGCCCCCGCAACCGCCGGCCGAGCGCCGCCCCGCTCCGGCGGCCGAGCGCCGGCCAGCGCCCGAGCCCAAGGTGGAAAAGGAGCGCAGGGCGGAGAAGGATACGACGCAGGACCAGGGCAAGAAGCCCAAGTAGACGATGCTGCGCCGCGGCGCCGATCTCTAGTAGATTGGAAGCCGGGATGGAAACGAAACGGAAGTACGAGCCGCCCCCGCCCCCCCCGACCGCCGTGTCGCCCGAGCGGGCGGTGCTCCGCGTGTTCACCCGCCCCCGCCCGGAGCGCAACCCCGGCACGCCGCTCGACCTCGACCTGGTGGGCGCACTGCGCGTCAACCGCAGCGCCGTCGAGCGGCGCGCCGCGACGATCCCCACCCGCCGCACGGTCAAGAGGGAATGGCAGGCCGCCTGGCTGCTCCGGGCGATCACCTGCATGGATCTCACCACGCTCCAGGGCGACGACACGCCGACCAACGTGCTGCGCCTCTGCGCCAAGGCGCAGCACCCCGTGCGCCGCGACCTGCTCGCCGCCCTCGCGGCCACGGACCTCGGCGTCCGCGTGGGCGCGGTGTGCGTCTATCACGCGTTCGTGCCGGTCGCCGTGCAGGCGCTCGCCGGGTCGGGGATCCCCGTCGCGGCGGTCTCGACGGGGTTCCCGGCAGGGCTCAATCCCCTGCCCCAGCGGATCGAGGAGATCAAGGCGTCGGTCGCGGCCGGTGCGGGCGAGATCGACGTGGTGATCACGCGGGCGCACGCGCTCGCGGGCGACTGGGAGGCGCTGTACGACGAGGTGCGCGCGTTCCGCGAAGCGTGCGGCGGCGCCCTCATGAAGGTCATCCTCGGCACGGGAGACCTGGCGACGCTCGCCAACGTGGCGCGCGCCAGTCAGGTGGCGATGATGGCCGGGGCCGACTTCATCAAGACCTCGACAGGCAAGGAGGCGGTGAACGCGACCCTCCCCGTGGGCGTCGTGATGGCCCGCCAGATCCGCGACTACCTCGAGCGCACCGGGTACGTGGTGGGCTTCAAGCCGGCGGGCGGGATTCGCAAGGCCAAGCAGGCGCTCGAGTGGCTCATCCTGATGAAGGAGGAGCTGGGCGACCGGTGGCTGCGCCCGGACCTGTTCCGCCTCGGCGCGTCGGCGCTGCTCACCGACATCGAGCGCCAGCTCGAGCACTTCGTCACCGGGCGCTACTCGGCGGCGCACCGCCACCCGATGGTGTGACATGACGACGGTCTCCGAGATCTTCGAGACGATGGCCTACGGCCCGGCACCCGAGAGCGACAAGCCCGCACTCGAGTGGATCGCGCGGCACGACGGCGGCACGTTCGGCCCGTTCATCGGCGGCCGCTGGACGCTGAGCGCCGGCGGCGAGTGGCTCGACGTCGTCAACCCGGCGACGACGGCGAAGCTGGCGCGCGTCACCCAGGCGGGCCCGGCCGACGTGGACGCCGCGGTCGCCGCCGCTCGCGAGGCGTTCCCCACCTGGTCCGGGCTTTCCGCACACGCGCGCGCCCGCCACCTGTACGCGCTCGCCCGCGTGGTCCAGAAGCACTCGCGCCTGCTCGCGGTGCTCGAGAGCCTCGACAACGGCAAGTCGATCCGGGAGACCCGCGACCTCGACATCCCGCTCGTCGCCCGGCACTTCTACCATCACGCCGGCTGGGCGCAGCTCCGCGAGTCCGAGTTCGCGGGCTACGGGCCGGTGGGCGTGGTGGGGCAGATCATCCCGTGGAATTTCCCGCTGCTCATGGTCGCGTGGAAGATCGCGCCGGCGCTCGCTGCCGGGAACACGGTGGTGCTCAAGCCCGCGGAGTTCACTCCGCTCACCGCCCTGTGTCTCGCGGAGATCGCGCACGAGGCAGGCCTCCCGCCGGGCGTGCTCAACGTCGTCACGGGCGACGGCAAGACGGGCGAGCTGCTCGTCAAGCACCGGGACATCGACAAGATCGCGTTCACCGGATCGACCGAAGTGGGCCGCGTCATCCGCAAGGCCACGGCCGGCTCGGGGAAGAAGCTCTCGCTCGAGCTGGGCGGGAAGAGCCCGTTCATCGTGTTCGACGACGCCGACCTGGACAGCGTGGTCGAGGGCGTGGTGGACGCGATCTGGTTCAATCAGGGCCAGGTGTGCTGCGCCGGGTCGCGGCTGCTGGTGCACGAGGGCGTGGCGGACCGGCTGGTCGGGAAGCTGCGCGCGCGGATGGAGAAGCTGCGGGTGGGCCCCCCGCTCGACAAGGCGATCGACATGGGCGCGATCGTGGCGCCGGTCCAGCTCGAGCGCATCCGGGGACTTGTGAACCAGGGCGTGGACGAAGGCGCCACGATGTGGCAGCCGTCGTGGGCGTGCCCCACGGAAGGGTACTTCTATCCGCCGACGCTGTTCACGAACGTCTCCCCCGCCGCGACGATCGCGCAGGTCGAGATCTTCGGCCCCGTGCTCGTTTCCATGGCGTTCCGCACGCCCGCCGAGGCGGTGGAGCTCGCGAACAACACGCCGTACGGGCTGGCGGCGAGCGTGTGGACGGAGAACATCAACCTGGCGCTCGACGTGGCGCCGAAGATCAAGGCCGGCGTCGTGTGGATCAACTGCACCAACCTGTTCGACGCCGCGTCGGGGTTCGGGGGATATCGGGAGTCGGGGTTCGGGCGCGAGGGTGGGAAGGAAGGGATGTGGGAGTACCTGAAGCCGGCGTGGGGCTCGGGGCTCGGGGATCGGGACTCGGGAGCGTCCGGGGGGCGAGCCCGGCGAAAGGCCCAGGCCGCCACATCTCGAGCCCCGAGCCCCGAGCCCCGAGTCCCGCCGATCGACCGCACCTACAAGCTCTTCATCGGCGGCGCCCAAGTGCGTCCCGACCAGGGCTACAGCCGCAAGGTCTCGAGTCCCAGCGGCGCCCCGCTCGGCGAGGTGGCCGAGGGGAACCGGAAAGACATCCGCAACGCGGTCGAGGCGGCGCACGAGGGGGGGGCGGCAGCGTGGGCGCGGACGAGCGGCCACAGCCGCGGCCAGATCCTTTATTACATCGCCGAAAACCTCGCGCCGCGCGCCGACGAGTTCGTCGCCTACCTCGACGCGATGACCGGCCGCGCCCCGGACGAGGCGCGCCGCGAGGTGGACGCGAGCGTCGCCCGGCTGTTCAGCTACGCGGCTTGGGCGGACAAGTACGACGGCGCCGTGCACCACGTGCCGATCCGCGGGGTCACGCTCGCGATGAACGAGCCGGTGGGGGTCATCGGCATCGCCTGCCCGGAGGAGTATCCCCTGCTCGGGTTCGTGTCGCTCGTCGCGCCGGCGATCGCGGTCGGGAACGCGGTGATCGCGCTGCCGTCGGACGCCCATCCGCTCGCGGCTGCCGAGCTCTACACGGTACTCGACGCCTCGGACGTGCCGGCGGGAGTGATCAACATCGTCACCGGCGCGAAGGATCCGCTCGCGAAGGTGCTCGCGGAGCACGACGACGTGGATGGAGTGTGGTATTTCGGGAGTGCGGCGGCCGCAGCGGAGGTGGAGCGCGCCTCGGCGGGCAACATGAAGCGCACCTGGGTCGAGTGGCACGCCCGCGACTGGCTCGACGGTCGGCAGGGGGAAGGACGGGAGTTCCTACGCGAAGCCACTCAGGTCAAGAACATCTGGATACCGTACGGGGAGTAGGAAAGGCAAAAGCTAGCCGCACAGACGCACAGCGGTGAACAGAAAACACGGGGGCCAGGACGACATCTCCTGGCCCCTCGCGTTCAGGCCGCCCGCGCGTCGGGCGGCGGCTGCGTCTTGAGCAGTTTCCAATGACCGCAGACGGCGCATCCGACGTAGGTGCGGCCGAGCCAGTCGGTCTCGTAGGTCGGCTGGTGCGTGCAGCGCACCGGGCGCCGCCGGCGGGGTTTCTGCTGGGTTCGTCTCATGGCGCCTCCTACTGCCGAAACGCCAGCCGGTTCCCGCATGGAGGCTCGGGCGCTAGTTCGCCTCGGCGTGCTGCAGAGCCGGTGCGGGAAGCTGGCCGGCCTTCTGAATCCACCCCTCGCGTTGGTTCACCTCAACCCAGAACAGCAAGCCGGCGGTCCCGCAGCTCTCGCAGGCGCCGCTGAGCATATAGACGCCCCACTCGGGGGCGAAGCCGGCCACCTTGCTCGGCCAAATGCTGTAGGAACGCGTCGCGTCGCACACGCGGCAATGCCCCTCGACCACTTCGGGCCACTCGCCGTGCCACTTGGCCGCAACCGGTGTGTACAGTTTCTCGTGAACCGCGTAGGACTCGAGGAACTCTCTGACGCTGGTCGCCATAACCCCCTCCCGTTGCGGCCAAGCTATAGCGCGGGCGCCACATGAGTCAAGGATGAGGAACTCTTACGACCCCTCGGCCACACAGTTGCCGCCGCTGCCCTTCGCCAGGTACAGCGCCTGATCGGCCGCCACAACGAGCTCGGCCTCCGAGGTTGCCGTCGCTGCGAACGGTACCTCCGCCAGGCCCCCGCTCACCGTGACAGGGGTCGAAGCGTCCGGCACGAGGCCTTCCTCAAGGGACGCCGCCACCTTGGTGCAAATCCGCTCGGCCACGACTCGTCCCGCCCGCGCGTCGGTGTCGGGCAGGATGATGGCGAATTCGTCTCCCCCGTAGCGGGAGGCGATGTCCGTGCCGCGCAGGCTGGTCCGAATCGCCCCCGCGACGCGACAAAGCACGCGGTCCCCCCCCTGGTGGCCCCACCGGTCGTTCACCGCCTTGAGCCGATCGACGTCCACGAGCAACAGCGAGAGCCGAGTCCTGTGGCGCAGGCACCGAGCGACCTCTCGCTTGAGCGTCAGCTCGAAGTGATAGCGGTTGAAGAGCCCGGTCAGCGGGTCGGTCACCGAACGGTGCTCGAGAACTTCGAGCACCTCACGTTCGACGATGGCGGGAGCGACGAGATCGCGGCTCATGTTCAGCAAGTAGTCGAGCGCGGCGACCGAGAGACCGACCTCCCGACCGAGCCGCGCACTGAGCTCCCCGCGGTGGGCTGCGATTGCCACCGAGCGATCCGCCGCTTCGCGCTCGTCGAATTGCGCGTGGGGGAAAATTTGCCGCAGGGGCAGACCTCCCAGCTCGGTCTCCCGCCCCGCGCCGCCGACCCAATTGCCGACCCAGATCGCGCGGCTCAGCAGGCGATGGTCTGCATCCTCACGGCCGGAGGTACCGCGGCGCTCTTGCCCCGAGCGCCGCTCCACGCCGATGCGTCGATCGCTACCGCTGCGGCGCTCCTCAGCCGGGCTCATGCGGCAGCCCCCGCCTGCGAGGCTTCGGCCTGGACAAGCGACGCGAGGAAGGCGTTGTAGACCGCCTCGGACCACTGTCCGCGGCAGCGCTCGATCTCCGCGAGCGCCGCGCTGCGCGAGAACGCCGGGCGGTAGGGGCGCGTGGTCGTCAAGGCGTCGTAGACGTCAGCGATCCCGACGACTTGTGCCGGGAGCGGAATCTCGTCTCCCCGCAGGCGATCCGGGTATCCCGTCCCGTCGTAGCGCTCGTGGTGCCAGCGGATGATCGGCTTCAAGTCCCACGGGAACTCGACCTCGGCCAGCAGCTCGATTCCCCAGATCGGGTGCATCTGGACGACCTCGAACTCGTCGTGCGTCAGCGGGCCCGGCTTGCTCAGGATCTCGTGGGGGACGCGCACCTTGCCCAGGTCGTGGAGGTAGGCGCCGAGCCGGACCGTCGTCTGGGCGTGCTGGTCCAGCCCGAGCGCCCGCGCCACGGCGACGCCGCGACCCGCCACCCGCTCGCAGTGGCCGAAGGTGTAGCTGTCGCTCGACTCGATGGACTGCCCCCACTCGCGCACCACCGCCAGGTAGGTGGCCTCGAGCTCGGCCATCTTCCCGTCGACGTGCACCAGATCGACGCGCGCCTCGAGCCGCCCGAAGAGGCGGTGCGCGGTGTTCAGGAGGGTGAGCGCGTCCTGGTTCCGGCCCATCGCCTGATACAGGAGGGCCAGCTCGCGCGACGCCTCGGCCTTGTTGAGCCCCGAGCCCGCGCGCACCGCTAGATCGATCGCCGAGCGGAGCCGCGATTCGCCGAGCGCGGTGCGGCCGGTCTCGCGGTACACGACCCCGAGGACCCGATAGGCTTCGGACTTGTCGCTGAGCGCGTCGAGCTGATCGAAGATGGCGAGGGCGGCTTCCGCCTTCCCCTGCGCGTCTGCGTAGTGCTCCCGCAGGACGTGCACGTCGGCGTGGTTGACCAGGCACAGCCCCTGGAGGTGCACGTCGCCGGCGCGCCCGGCGATCTCGTAGCTTTGCTGGAAGTAGCCCTCCGCTTCGTCGAACTGCCCGCGGTCCGCGCTCACCATGCCAAGGTTGTGGTACGCGATGGCGCAGCCGTGTTCGTCGTTGGACGCGCGGTAGGCCTCGAGCGACCCCATGTAGCGCGCAAGCGCTTCGTCGAAGTCCCCCTGGATGTTCGCGAGGACGCCGAGGTTCTGCTCGACGCGCGCGCGCAGCGCGCGGCTCTGCCCGCCCACCTCCAGGGCGAGAAGGAAGTTCCGGCGGGCGTCGGCGACGGCGTCCGTCTCCAGGTCGATCCCGCCGAGCGTGTTGAGGGCCTCGCCGGCGAGCACGCCGTTGCCGGCGTGGCGCGCCACAGCGTGGCTCCGAAGACAGAGCTCCCGTGCAGCGACCGATTCGCCCCAGCGGTGGCGCACGACGGCGAGGCGCCGGAGCGTCTCGGCCAGCACCGCCTGCTCGCCTGCGGCCTCGGCTGCGACGATCGCCGCCTCGTACGCCGCGACGGCTTCGGGGATGCGGGCGGCCCGCTCCTGGGCGCGGGCGTCGTGGAGCAGGTCCGCCGCCGGGCGCAGCTGCGTGCGTGGGCGTGTTCGGGTCGGAGCAGTGAAATTCAGCGCGGCGGTCACGGCCACCTCACCAGGCGATGGCGTAGTTGGAGAAGTGGTTCAGCCGCCCGGTGACCCGCTTCGCGAGGAGGTTATCGAACGACAGCAAATAACTGAAGATGTTCAGCGCGTCGTCGGTGTGCGCGATCCGTTTCGGAAGGAGCGTCCCGAGCAGGTTGCAGTTCGCGTAGCTCATCGTGAGGGCGGCAGACCGCTGGAACACGAGGCCCTCGGGCTGGAACTGGATGCGGTTCACGTCGCCCGACGGCGCCGTCGCGGTGATGGTGACCGGCGCGCCGAGCGCCCCTGCCGGGATCGACAGCGTGTGTGGGCCGATCTTGATCACGCCGCCCGCCGAGCCGACCGTTTGAGTGGCCGTCGCCGTGGGCATCGGTGTGCACTGGAGCAGCCCCGTGGCCTGCAGGAGCGAGCCGATCAGGTCGGCTTGCGGCGGCGGGACAGGGCTGAGCGGGGGCTCACCGCAGCTCAGCAGCGCGGCAGCGGTCATGACCAGCGCGGCCCGCGTAAGACCTGCGACTTTCATAACTGCGCGCTCCTGGATGAAGGAACCACCGTGCGGGCCCCGTTCACCAGGCCACGGCATAGTTGGAGAAGTGAGTGATTTCCCCGGTGACCGTCCGCCCGGCCAGATCGGCTATGGAGGGCTCGTACTCCACGATCTGGTCGCCGTGCCTGTACACGATCTGCACGTACGCGAGCCGCGACCCATCGCCGATGTCGCAGTTCGCGTAGCTCATGGTGAGGGAGGCGGGCGTCCGGAACTTGAGACCGTGCGGATAGAAACGGACCTTGTTGTACCCGTCGTCCCCATCAAGCTCGGCCGTGATCGACACAGCTTTGGCCAGGGCGCCCTGCGGGACGCGGAGCGTGTGCGGGCCCACCCTCATGCTGCCTCCCGCCCGCCCGATCACCCGCGTCACCGAGGTCGAGGCCAGGGCGTCGCAGGGCATGATCACGAGCCTCCCGGTCCCCGCCGCGCGGGCTGCGATGAGGTTCGCGTTCGACGCGGGGGATTGGGACACGCCGGTCGGCGAGCGATCGCACCCGAATGCGACCGCCAAAGCGGTCAGCGGGATCGCGAAACGACGGACGGCCTTCATGCCCGCTCTCCGTCCTGCGGACCACGCTTCCCCGAACGTCCTCGCTGCGCGTCCCGACCAGAGCCCGGATGCGGTCGCGTTGTGCCGCCGATCTTCTTTACGGCCAAGCGGCCCAGCTGGACCGTCCCGGAGCTGTGGATCTCCAGTAACGCGTCCAGCTTGGCCATCTCCGCCCGCGCCCCCAACCGGGCGAAGGTCGCGCGGGCCTCCTGTGCCTCCGCCTTCGCGCCAGCGACTTTGCCCTCGCGGATCAGCAGCTCCGCGAGATCGCGCTGCGCCGTGGCGACGAGCAGCGGCCGTTTGTGCTCCGTCGCGCGCGCGATGACCTCGCGGAGCAGGCCTTCGGCGGCCTGCGGCCTCCCCGCCAGGCCCTGCGCCACGGCGAGGATCCGCATGTCCTCGGTCTCGCGGACGGCGTCCTTCCGCTTCCGGTGCACGGCGACCGCGCGCTCCGCTTCCTGCATGGCGAGTTCCGGCTCACCCCGGGCGACCTGGATCTCGGCCAGTCCCGCAAGGGCCTGGGCCTGAAGCGCCTGGTCGCCCAGCCGCTCGGCCTCCCGGACCGCAGCGTCGGCGGTCTGGAGCGCGCGGTCCAACTCCCCCTGCTCACGGTAGGTGATCCCGAGATTGTGCTGCGACTCGACGACACCACGGTCGTAGCCGGCCTCGTGGTACGCGGTGATCGCGCGGGTGTACACGCCCACCGCCCGCTGGTAGTCGCCCTGCATGTTGGCGATGATGCCGAGGTTGTTGGCGCACCGGCCGACGGTGGCCATATCCTTGTCGTGCGTCGCCTCTTCCAGCGCCCGCGTGAAGAAGTACGTGGCCTCATCGAGGCCACCGCGCTCCAGCGCGACGGCGCCGCTGACGTTGAGCGCGCGGATTTCCAGCGTCCGATCCCCCAGCAGCCGCGCGCGCAACTGCGCGACCATGGCCCAGTGCTGGCCCAGTTCCAGCCGGCCGAGCCGGCCGTGCGCGATGCCGCAGAGCAGGGTCAGCATGGGGGAGTGCTCGAGCTCGTCCGATGAGCGCCCGCTCAGGTACGTGAGCAGCTCCGCGTAGCGCCCCGCGTCGGCCATTTCCTGCGCCACGTGCAGCGGCGCCAGGGATCCCTGCAGCTCGGCCGCGAACTCGGCGTCCCAGCCCTGACCGGCCAGCGTGCGGATCTCGGCTTCCGCTCCGAGACGCGCGAAGATGGCCCGCGCCCTCCGCGCCACAGCCTGCGCTTCGGCTTTCCGCCCCATGCGGCGCAGCACCCCGCTCAGGTCCCGCGTCGCTTCGGCCAGGAGATGAGGCCGCCCGTGCGGCTCCGCGCGCGCGATCGCCTCGCGCAGCGCCCGCTCGGCAGCCGCCACGTCGCCCTCGGCCGCCAGCACCGCCGCCTCGACCCGCAGATCCTCGGCCTCGCCGATCGTATCGAGCAGCCCGCGGCGAGTCTCCCGCACCCGGTCGAGCTCGCCCCGCGCCAGCGCCAGCTCGCCCGAGACCACGCGGATCTCCGCGCGTCCCCGCAGCGTCATCGCCCGGAGCGTGCGATCGCCGGCGGTGTCCGCCGCCGCGACGGCCTGGTCGGCCTCCGCCAGCGCGCGGTCGAGCGCCCCCTGCTCCCGGTACGCAATCGCCACGTTGTGGTGGCACTCCGCGACGCCGTGAGGCGTCCCCGCCCGCTCGAAGGCGGCGGCGGCGATCTCCCACGACCCGATGGCCTCCGCGTGCCGCCCCCGCAGGTTGCTGATGATCCCCAAATTGTTGGAGCAACGGCCCGTCGTCGCGTGATCGCCGTCCCGGCTGGCGACCATGAGGGCCTGCGTGAAATAGTCCGCTGCCTCGTCGATCCGCCCGCTGACGAGGGCGACGGCGCCTCGCGCATTGAGGGCGTGACGCTCGACCGCCTGTACGTCCTGCTTGCGAGCCCGGTCCAGCGCGAAATCCAGCCACCGTTGTCCCTCGGCGTGCCGCCCGAGCCGCGCCTGCGCGGTCCCGTACAGCAACGCAAGGCTCGGCGACTCCGCGAGCTCACTCCCCGCTTGCGCTCCGAGGAACTCGACGACCTCGGCGTGGCGGCCAGCCGCGGCGAGCTCCCGGGCCCTGTCGACTACGAGTGACGACGTATCCATCGGGCGTGTCCCCTTGGTTACCAACAAATCGCGAATTCGGAGAAGTGGTGCACTTCGCTCGCGACGTATTGCTGCGTCGTGTCGTTCTTCGACCACAGCTGCTTCCAGGCCTCCGTCGTGCTCTGGCTCCAGATGGCGAGCTGCTGCCTCAGCGCCTCATCGACGGCGTCCACCACCCCATCGCCGTTCAGGTCGGGATTCGCGTTCTGATACCATATGGCCAGCTGAGCCGGTGAGGCTTTGGAGAACACCACGCCGGACGGCTGGAAGTCCACCTTGAAGAGGACCGAATCGATCGTCAGGGTGATGCGGACCGAGTCGCCCCGTTGCAGCGGCACCCCACCCGCGCCAGCCACCAGCCCATTGATGGGGATCTTGAAGCGCAGGAACGGGTCGCCCCGTGACTGGCCCGGAGCGGGGCGGTAGTTCAGAAACAGCGTCGTCTGCGTCCCGCGTCTCGCCCAGAACGAAGCCCGGTAGGCCTGCAGCCGGGGCGCGGTCGGCGACTGCTGGAGGACGTGCAGCTCCGGGGGCCAAGTCGGATCGCTCGCGACCTGGCGTGCGGCGAGCGGACCGGCAGCGTTCTGCTGGTTGAGAGGCGCCGCCACATCTCGACATCCTGCGAGGGCCAACAGCAGCGCGAGCGGTAACGCGATTCGGTGTGTCAACGTGTCTCCTTGGTTACCAACAAATCGCGTATTCGGAGAAGTGGTACACGGCGCTCGAAACGGATGGCAGCGTCGGGTCGTTGTTCGACGACAACTTTTGCCAGGAGTTCGTCCTCGCGGTCCGGTACCAGAGGGCGAGCTGCTCGCGCAGCATCTGATCGGTGGCGTCCACGACCCCATCGCCGTTCAGATCCGGATTCGCGTTCTCATACCACAGAGCCAGGATCGCCGGAGAGCCTATGGAGAACCGGACCCCGGATGGCTGGAAGTCCACGGAGAAGTTGACCGGATCGATGGTCAGCGTGACGAAAACCGAGTCGCCCCCATTCAACGGCACCCCCCCGGCGCCGCCCAGCAGCGCATTCTTGGGGATGTCGAAGCGGAGGAACGGCTGACCCACCGATTGGTCCGCGGCGGGGAGGTAGTTCACCGCAACCGTCGACGCCGTGCCCTTGTAGGCCCAGAACGAAACCTGGTAGGTCTCCAGCGGGGGCGCGGTCGGCGCCTGCTGGAGGACGTGAACCTCGGCACTCACGGTGGAGCTCACCGCCATTTGGGCACGTGGCTGCTGAACCGCGGTGGAGGGCGGTCCGAATCCGTCGGAGCATCCCGCAACGAACAGCGCGAGCGCGAGCGGGGTCAGGGCACGGCGCACGAACATACGATTCTCCGAGTCCATGTGAGTTCCTACCACGCTATCGCGTAGTTCGAGAAATGCGGGAGCTCGCCCGCGACCCATTGCTGCCCCTGACTCCACGTGTTCCTGTTGACTTTAGACCAGGTTTGCAGGTACCCCAGGATGCTCAGGGAGTCGTTGACCTGGGCAATGCGGACCGCATCGCCCGACGATACCGAGCAGCCCTTGTAGTTCGTGTAGAGGAGCGCCCCCGTGCTCAAGCCATACGAGAGGTCCACGGAGCTGGGCGGGAAGACGAGACCGTCGGGCTGGAAGCGAACCCATCTCACGGTGTCCGCTGGAGCCACGGCGGTGATGGTCACCGTGTCGCTGAGCACCAGCGAATCGACCCACAAAATGTGATTACCGACCTGGAGGGTATCTCCCCTGGGTCCGATCACCTTGCTCACGGAGTCGTAGGTCTGGGAACACACCACGAGACCGGTGTTCTTGTTGCTGCCGGTTGTCGACGATGGTTTGACTCTGGCCGCCAGCAGCGATGGGCTCGGTGCGGCGGTGGGCGAGCGGTCGCACGCGAACGCTATCGCACCGACCAGTAGGCCGACGACCAACGGACGGAGGGTTCTCATGGCTGGCTCCTCTTGACGGCAGCGTGCATACTCGACACTTTGTGGCCTGACCACGTCCCACTACGGGGCATTTTGGGGGCCAATACGTCACCAAGGTAGGACTATTTTGAGACCTGTCAAGACCGACAAAGGACCCAAACAGGGACCAATAGCGGAGCGGCTGGCGATCCTCCTGGAGGTGTTTAGCCCCTGGGATCACATCTCATTGACGTATCGGCAGTTCGCCGCCGAGTTAGGCACCCCCGTGACGGAAGCCGCCGTCAAAAAGTGGCCCCGACGCAAGAAGCTCCCGGCGGATGTGGGCCGGTTGATCGTGGCCAAGGGGCGGGAGCGTGGCCTCCTCGGCGTGACCTTGGAATGGGTGCTGTGGGGTGAGGGCCCAAGGCCCCAAAAGGCACCAAATACGACCCCTAGTCTGGCCACCGGGCTGCAAGTTCCGCTCGCCAGGGGGGCGAAAGAACAGGACCTGGGGCTGGTGGCAGCGCCGCCGGAGCCCCGCGGAGGATTCGCTGCACGGATCGCCGAAGCCCTGCGGGCGGACCTCAGTCACAATGAGTTCGGGCAATGGTCGTCGGTCGAGGTGCAGCGTACGGTCATCTGGGCGCTCAAGGACCTGGCTCGGCGGCTCTGGGTGCTGCGATTCGATATGGGCAAGACCTTCGAGCTCACGGACGAGTGGGCGGGGAAGATCGGCCTTCCCGTTCGGCCGCCGGAACAGTCTGCAGAGGAAGGGAGTCGGGGCGCCGGGATTTGAACCCGGGACCTTCTGGTCCCAAACCAGACGCGCTACCGGGCTGCGCTACGCCCCGAACTGCTAGACGCCTAGACGGCCAGTGGCCGAGACGCCGAGGAAAAGCTCCAACACAACCTAGCCAGCAAGCTCGAAAAAGCTACCTGGAGCGGCGGTCGGCTCACCACGCGACCGTGGGGTTGTCGTGCTTCGGCTCGAGCGATTCGAGATACGTCACGAGTTTCCAGATGGCCTCGGGTGGCAGAATGCCCCCGAACGCCGGCATGCCGCGCGGCCGGCCGAGATAAATGGATTGGAAGACCGCCCCGTCCGTCCCCCCGTAGCGCCAGCGTCCGTCGGCGAGACTCGGGCCTACCGCGCCGACGGCCCCCAAGGCGTGGCACCCGTCGCAGTTGAAGGCGGTGAAGAGCTTCTCGCCATCCGCGGCCGACCGCTTATCCGTGCGAAACGGATTGCGGAGGCCGTCCGCGGGCGGTGGAGCGCCGCCGGCAGAAACGGGCTGCTGGCCCGCCGCGGTCGTCGCGGCCAGGAGCACGAGGGCGGCCGCGGCTACAAGGCGAACAGCCAAACGATGCCTCCCAAGCTCGTGTGGCGCGCGATCTCCGGCATGAAGCTCGCCGGGGGCCGCACGTCCGCCGGGTCGTCGGACCGGACGTCGCCCGCCAGGAGGAACGGGTCGCCGCCGAAGCCGGCGTAGACGGCGACGTATTGCTTGCCGTCGGCGCCCGTGAACGTGATGGGGTTGCCGACCACGCCCGAGCCGACCTTGAACTTCCACAGCACGCGCCCCCCCCCGGTGCGCGCGTCGGCGGCCTTGAACCAGCCGTCCAGGGTGCCGTAGAACACGACGTCGCCGGCGGTCGCGAGCGTGCCGCTCCAGACGGGATACGGCTCCTTGATCTCCCACACCTTCCTGCCGGCGCCGGCGTCCCACGCGATCACGGCACCGAGGTTGCCGCCGGGACCGGCCTGGTACGGGGCGTTCAGGCCCACGTACGGCGTCCCGACGATGTAGGTCACTTCGGACGTCTGGTAGTCCATGCACATGTTGCTGGTCGGGACGTAGAACAGTCCGGTGCGGGGGGAGTGGGCTGCGGGCTGCTGGTTCTTGCCGCCCTCGAGGGTCGGGCAGATGTGCTTGACGTTGCCGCGCGATGCCCCCGTGAGCTTCGTGGAGTCGACCTCCGGGCGCCCGGTTCGCAGGTCCACCCGTTTCGCCCAGTTCACCGGCACGTACGGCTCGGCCACTAGCACCTCTCCCGTCGCGCGGTCGATGGTGTACGCGAACCCGTTCTTGTCGAAGTGGACGAGCACCTTCCGCATCCGGCCGTTGATCCTGAGATCGACGAGGATCATCTCCTGCACCGAGTCGTAGTCCCAGTTGTCCGCGGGCGTGAACTGGTAGGCCCACCGCAACGCGCCGTCGCCGGGCGTGCGGGCGAGGACGCTCGTCGCCCACTTGTTGTCCCCGGGCCGCTGCTCGGCGTTGTAGGGCGCCGGATTCCCCGTGCCGTAGTAGAACAGGTCGAGGGCGGGATCGTAGGAGAGCCACCCCCAGGCGGGCGCGCCACCGTGCTTCCAGCCGTCGGGCGGCCAGCTGGTGCGCGCGAGATCGGCGCCCCGGTCGTAGGGCGGCTTGAACGTTGCCGGATCGGCGAGGACTTCGGTGTCGGGGCCGGCGTTGTAGGCGGTCCACACGATCCGGCCGGTCTCGAGATCGAGTCCCTTCACCCAGCCGCGCACGCCGTATTCACCGCCCGAGACTCCCACGATGACCCGGTCGCGGACGACGAGCGGCGCCATGGGCGTCGACTCGCCGCGATCCAGGTCCGCCACTTGCGTCTTCCAGAGCTCCGCGCCCGTCGCGGCGTCGATCGCGACGGTGTGGCCGTCCAGGAGGTTGTAGACGATCTTGCCGCCCGCGAAGAACGCGCCGCGGTTGATCACGTCACAGCAGGCGACGCCGATGGCGGCCGGGCTCACGGAGGGGCGGTACTTCCATTTCAACGGATAGCCGTCGCGGGTGAGATCGAAGGCGTACAGGACGTTCGGGTAGGGGGTGACGACGTACATCGTGTGGCCCGCGACGAGCGGCTGTCCCTCGTGCCCGCCCAGGACGCCGGTGGAGAAGCTCCAGACCGGACGCAGCCGCGCCACGTTCGCCGCCGTGATGCCGCGCAGTCCGCTGTAGCGGGTCGCGGCGTAGTCCTTGGCGGGCATGGTCCATTGCGCGTCGTCCTGCGCCTGCAGCGCGGCGGGCGGGGCGATGAGCGCGAGCAGCAGAGCGAGGTTCAGCCGTTCACCTGCCCGCGGCGCCGCGTGTGGAGCACCGTCTGCAGCCAGTCGAAGATCTCCTGGAGGTTGAACGGCTTCCGGAGCACCATGCAGGGATTGCGCGCGACCCAGGCGCGCACGTCGTCGGCTTCCGCGTCGCCCGTCATGAGGGCGATCCGTCCCTGGAGCGCGGGCCAGCGGTTGACGATCGCGAGGTAGAGTGCGAGCCCCGACATCGTCGGCAGGTGCACGTCGAGCAACACCGCATCCGCCCGCTCCGACGCCAGCAGCTCGTACGCGGTCTCGGCGCTCCCCGCGGCGAGCACCGCGTAGCCTTCCTGCTCGACGGCGCGCCGCAGGACCCGGCGCAGCTGCGCTTCGTCCTCGGCGATCAGGACGACGGGCGGCGTTCCGGTCACGACGCGACCGCCGCCTCGGCGGGCTGGGTGACGAGGAAGCCGCGCACCACGCGCTGCAGCGCCTCCTCCGGCACCAGTGTCAAGCGCATCTCCCCCGCGGTGAGTCCCAGGTACGTGCGCGCGTGCAGCTGCAGGGTCTTGACCTGGGCGTACCCCAGCCGCTCGGCGACGTCCTCGACGGTGAATCCGGGATCCTGGAGCAGCCGGTGCGCGTACAGCACGCGCGCCGCCGCCAGGAAATGCCGCGGCGACGGCAACCCGACGCGCGTGAACCACCGCTCGAACGTGCGGCGATCGACGCGGGCGCGCGCCGCGACCTGCTGTACCGTCTGCACCTCCGCCGGTGACCGCAACACTTCCTCCAGCACCCAGCGCAGCTCGCTCGGCAGCGGCGCCAGCGCCCAGGCGAGCTGGTCGAGCAGCTGCTGCGAGGCCGATCGCGCTTCCTCCTTGGCGAGCACCTGGCGCAGGTGCGCCGGGTGATCGTCGTAGCGCGCGAACACGGCGTGCCGGATGCCGCACTGGCCGAGGACGAGCAGCACCGCCGCCGTCTGCGGCGTCAGCGCGGTGTAGATGATCAGCGGGAGCGAGGGGAACAGCATGCGCAGCCGCTCGATCTCCTTGTCGCTCGCCGCTCCCATCAACAGCGGATCCACCACCGCCAACTCCACCGGCCGGCTGCGGATCGCCGCCATCGCCGCCTCCCAGGTGGCCGCCTGGGCGAAAGCGAACCGGGGCGGCGCCGCGTGGCGCAGCCGCTGCAGCTGGATTTCCGAGGTAGCCGCCAGTACGAGCATAAAATGTCGCAAATCCGCCCTACGATGCCGCGAAAACGCCCTAAAAAACCGGCTCCCGAAGCCCGACCTTAGAGCGACGCAGCTGCCAGCTCCCTGACCCCAACACCGGAGGTTCTTATGTCGCGCTCGACCCGCGC
>WNFU01007084.1_pt1 | contig 18952 bp, 15 predicted proteins | sample 5400121 | NCBI WGS metagenome assembly WNFU01 (sample SAMN13153360, study PRJNA577476) | soil metagenome | isolation source: 100 cm soil or saprolite under grassland replicate 1 | place: USA:California | collected 2016-06-15 | reverse complement strand
TAGCGCGGCGTAGAGCGCCAGCGCTGCATGGCCCTTCGAGAGGATGAAGCGGTCCCGGGACGGGTCGTCGGGGGTGGGCGCGCGGAGCACGCGCCCGTACAGGACGCTGAGCAGCTCCGCGATCGACAGCGCGGAGCCGACGTGGCCGACGTTCGCCCGACGCGACTGCTCGAGGACGATGCGCCGGATCGCTCCCGCCGTCACGGCCCGGTCGAGGAGGCACCCGTCGTCGGGCAGTACAGGGGCGTCCAGGCGAGCAATGCGTGGTGCGTTCACGGCCGGTCCCCGTCCGATGAGTCGTCGCAGGTTATCTGAGTGCCCGTGCTCGTCACCCGGCCGGCACGCACAGCTGCACGACGTTGTCGGTGGGCAGCACGAGGAGGACGTAGGCCTTGGTGGTGCCGAAATTGAAGAACTGCTCCCCGGCCACGAGCCGGAACGAGCGCCGGCCGGTGCGCTGCTTGGTCTCCGGGTCCACGAGCTCGAACGACGCCTTCGCCTCTCGCTCGCTCAGCAGCGCCAGGCTGCCCGGGGACTCGAAGCGCAGGATCGCCACCGCGCGCACGGGACCCGTACGGAAGGCGCGGCAGCCTGGGGCGGCGGCCTCGAGCTGCGCATTGCGCACGCGGCTGCTCGGCAACCGGCGCGCACGCGGGAGGAGCGGCTTCGCCGATACCCCGGCCTGCAAGAAGAGGCGGGCGTCGAGCACGTCGCGCCGCGTCGGTGCCGGCTGGTCGGGGAACGCCCCGTCCGCCGCGAGATCCCTGATCTGGTGCACGCTCAGGGGGATGATCGGCGCGAGCAGGCGGAACGTGTCGGTGACGCGATCACCGTCGTGCAGTATCCGAACGGTCGCGAGGACGGACCGCTCGGCGTGTTGCTCGGCCGTCGCACGGTCGCCGGCGACTCGGTTCAACGCCGTCACCTGCACGACCATCAGCGCGACGCCGAGCACCGCGATCGTGCCGACGCGCAGCGGAACCGGCGCCAGGCTGCTCGCGGCCGCGGCGAGCAGGATCGGCAGCATGAACGCGACGATCGTGTACAGGTAGCGCGACGCGGTCGCCGCCTCCACACCGAGACCGGACCGGCCCAGCGCGATCAACGGAAGGTACAAGAGCCCGCCAGCCGTCACCGCGAGCAGCAGCGGCCAGGGCGCGGTGCGGAGCACGGCGCGGTGCACCGCCCATCCGAACGCGAGCACGAGGATGACCGGCCCGATCCCCGGGAGCCCGGTCGTCTGGTCCACGGCGGCAACGAGGCCGCGCCACGCCAGCTCGGGCGTCTTCCGCACGATCTCGCCGAACGGGTCGCCGTAGATGTTGCGGCTTGCCTTCGGGAGGTACGTCACGAGCCACAGCAAGAGCGCGAACGCCGGCAGGGCGACGACCGCGGCCGCGACCTTCACGCCGCGCGTCAGAAGCAGCCGCAGCGCGAGCACGAAGAGCATGGGTATGCCGACGCCCGAGAAGAACAGCAGGCTGCCGAGCGCCAGCAGTGCCGCGGCCGCGTCGCGCCGCCCGAGCGGGCCTTCGTCCGGCGCGACCAGCACCGCGGCCAGACCGAGCGCCACCGCGCCGGTCTGGTACAGGCCGGCGGCCTGCGTGAGGATCGAGTAGCCGGCGGCCAGCACCCCGAAGACGGCGGCACCGACGGTCGCGACGAGCGGGTCGACCCGGGCCCGCAACGCGACGCGCCACAGCAGGTGGGCCGCCAGCACTTGGAACGCCACCATCACGACCACGTAGGGGAAGTACGTGCGTGCGCCGAACACGGTGAACAGCAAGCGGTACGACAGGATCGTCAGGGTCCCCCAGTGCGCGCCGCCGACCGGGTCGAACATCCCCTTGAAGCCGTGGCCCCCCACGAGACGGCGGTACGCGAGAGGTCCCCACTCGTCGCCGTTGAACCACTGGTGGCGGTTGACGTAGAGCAGGAACCCGAACGCGAAGACGAGCGACGCGAGGTGGAGCGCGAACGCGGCACGTGCCGGGTCGAGCGTGCGCAGCCGCCTGAGTGCAGCGTTCGTCAATGCACGGCCCCCCAGCCCGGACGGGCTACGTCAGATCAGGCCCCGGTCGATCGCGTCGAGGATCCACGGGACCACCTCGTCGAGCATCTCGTCGAGCGTGGTCGTCGCCTCGAAGCCGAGCACCCGCTTGGCCTTCTCGACCGACGGGACGCGCCGTTGCACGTCGTGCGCGAACGGCTCGTCCGCGACCCAGCGGAAGGGCTTGTCGGGATTCAGCCGCCGCCAGATGCGCTCGGAGAGCTCGAGCACCGTGGTCGACTCGCCGGTGGACAGGTTGAAGTCGTCGTTGAGGGCGTCGGGGTGCTCCATCGCGGTGACGACCCCGCGGGCCAGGTCGCCACCGTACGTGTAGTGCCGGATCTGGCTGCCGTCGCCGAGGATGTGGAGCGGATCCTGGCCCTTGGCCACCTTCTGCACCAGGTCGGGCACGACGTGGCTCATCGCGAGCTTCACGTTGCCGCTGACGACCTCGTGCTCGCCTCTCGCCCGCATCTCGCCGACGCCGACGCAGTTGAAGGGCCGGACGATCGTGTACGGGAGCCCGTACTGGTCGTGGGCGGCACGCGCGAAGTACTCGACCGCGAGCTTCTGGAAGCCGTACGACGAGACGGGCGGCGGGATCTCGAGCTCCTGGCCTTCGTGGGACGGCCAGGAGCTGGCTGACTCGTACACCATCGAGGAGCCCAGGTACGTGACCTTCTGGAGCCGCCCTTCGCGATGCGCCTCGATGGCCGCGTCACACGACGACGCGACGATCCGTTCGTTCGTCGCGAGCAGGTCGTACGCGAACGTGTGGAAGTAGGAGATCCCGCCGATCATCGCGGCGCTGGCGACGAAGTGGTCGCAATCAACCAGCACGTCGCGCACGAGCGCGGTGTCCTGCACATCGGCCTCGATCAGCCGGTAATGCGGATCGCCGTCGTACGACTTCGCGACGCGCCCGTACTTCGAGTGGTTGTCGATGCCGACGACCTCGTACCCCCGTCCGAGCAGCTCCTCGACGACGTAGCCGCCGATGAAGCCCGAGGAGCCGGTGACGAGGACGCGTCCCGGCCCGCTCACGATGGCGACCGGCGCGCCGCGTCGCGATGTCGTTGCCGTTGGAGCTGCTCGAGCGTCAGGCGCGGCCCGAACGCGAACCGGTACCAGGAGAGATAGCGAGGAATCCACCGGAGAACCTTGAAGTTCGACGTGCCCTGCTCGCGCTCGAGCCAGATCGTCGGGATTTCGGCGACGGGGCGACGCAGCCGCCGCGCCTTCGCGACCAGCTCGATGCCGATCTCGAAGCCGGTGTCGGAGTCGATGCCGACGTCGCGGACGAACTGCGTCGAGAACGCTTTGAACGAGTTCGTCGCATCACGCGTGCCCACGCCGGCGAGCCAGTACAGGGATAAGCCCGCGAGCCGGGACAGCGTGCTCTTCAGGAACGGTCCACCGATCTGCTGACCGCCGCTCGAGTACCGGGACGCCGCCGCGACGACCACGCCGCGCTCAACGAGCTTGCACAGCGTGTCGATCTGCTCGGCGTCGTCGCTCCCGTCGGCCATCGTGACGACGGTGACCGGCGCGCGGGCGCGATCGATGCCGAACCGGATCGCGTTGGCCGGCCCACGGCCGTAGCTGTTGAGCGTCGGCAGGACTCGTGGGTCGGCGTCCGCGTACTTCTCGAGGTAGCAGACCGTCGTATCGGATGGGTCGTCGTAGACGACGAGCACCTCACACGACAGCTCGACGCCGGCGAGGACGCGGTCGAGGCACGGCACGATCACCTCACCCTCGTTGTACGCGGGGATGACGATCGTGACGCGCGGCCCATCCGGCGCGTTCATACGTTGACTCCGCCCTCGTGCAGGTTCCAGATGTCGATGATCGGCACGCCGGCGCGGACCGTGCGGTACATCTCGTGGGGCGTGGCGATCACGATCAGGTCGGACTCGGCCACCAGCTCCTCGAGCGAGACGAGCTCGGGATCGACGGTCACGTAGGGGTCGTGCGTGAGGACGCGCCGGGCCTTGAACCGCAGGATCCGCTTCAGCTTGTAGCTCAGGCTCGACCGGATGTCGTCCGACTCGGCCTTGAAGGACATGCCGAGGATCCCGACGGTCATCGGCGAGAGGTCGTAGCGCTGCTCGAGACGCGCGACGAGGTACAGCGGGAGCCCCTCGTTGACGGTGACGCTGGCCTGGCCCAGCGGGAAGTTGTTGTTGTTGAACGCCGCGAGCTGCATCGTGTCCTTGAACAGGCACGGTCCGGCGGCGAAGCCGGCACCCGGCAGGTCGGCGGCCCGTGGGTAGTTGTACGCCAGCGCGGTCCGGATCCGCTCGTAGTCGAGCCCGAAGTCGTTGGCCATCATGAACAGCTGGTTGGCGGTCGCGAACTTGATGTAGCGCCATGTGTTCGTGAAGAGCTTGGCGAGCTCCGCTTCCTCGGGCTCGAGGTACACGACCTCGTGCGCCAGGTTGCGGAACAGCTTCGTGGCCCGTTCGAGCGCACGCGGCGAGCGTGACGCGACGATCTGTGGCAGCTCGTAGAGCTCGATCATCGCCCGGCCCTCGGCGATTCGCTCCGGGCAGAACGCAACGTCGACGTCGAGGCCGAGGCGCTCGACGAGCTGCTCCACCATCGCGGTGACGCCGGGGTACACCGTGCTCCGAAGCACGAGCAGCTGCCCATCGGTGAGGTTCTCGCCGACCTCGGCCATCGCGTGCTGCACCGCGTTGAGATCGGGATTGAGGTGCTCGTCGATCGGCGTGCCGATCACGATCACGACGTGCTCGGCCTCGCGCACGCGTGTCGCTTCGGTGGTGGCCTCGAGTCGACCGGCTTCGAGTGCCCGGGCGAGCACCTCCGCCGCGCCGGGCTCGGAGAACGGCAGCTCGCCGCGGTTGACGGTCGCGACGGCGTCGGGGTCGATGTCGACGAGCGCGACCGAGAGCCCGCGGTCGGCGAGGGCGAGACCCAGCGGCAGCCCGACGTGGCCGCAACCACCGACGATGACGACATCAAGGGACGCGGTCACGCCGCCGAAACCTCCAATGGATCACGCACATGAAACACCGACGAATGGAAGAGCCTATTGCATGCGTTGCCGACGACCTCTCTTCGTGATCGCGCCTGGCGACCGGTGCCGACGCGCAGCATCTCCGCCGCGACGGAGTCGATCACCCGCTCGGAGCTCCTTGCCGTTCTCGTCGGCAACCGCCAGCCGGTCAGGCAACGCGTCACGTTGACAAAGCCAATCGCCTGCGCTCGTGAGTTCCTCGCTGGAGGGCGAAGCTTGGAGTCAGCTGGCGCCGGGAGAACGGCAGAGGCGCGCTGAGGCGGCTGCAGCCCGAGCCCGAGGGAAGGTGCATCGACGTCGGCTCCGTGATTGGTGGGCACGCAAGGTCTTGATGCGGTGCCACCCCGGAGAGCAAGCCGATCCCGCTCCTCGACCGGACAGAGCAGATACGCTCGCCCGGTCCGCCGCGCGGCCGACGCATGCAATGAAGGGCCTGATCCTCTCCGGCGGGGCAGGCACGCGTCTGCGCCCGACGCCGTCGGTGACGGCTCGCGCTTCGGTGTCACCGTCACGTACATCTCTCAGGACGCCCCTCTCGGCCTCGCGCACTGCGTGCTGATCGCGCGCGACTTCCTCGCCGACGACGACTTCGTCATGTATCTCGGCGACAACATGCTCCAGCAGGACCTCGCCGAGTTCGTCGACCGTTTCGAGGTCGCGCGCGCTGCCAGCCCCGACCGCGCACCATCGGCGCAGATCCTGCTTGCTCACGTCGACGACCCGCGCCAGTTCGGCGTCGCCGAGGTCACCGACGACGGCGAGGTCGTGCGACTCGTCGAGAAGCCGCAGGACCCTCCGTCCGACCTCGCGCTCGTCGGCGTGTACCTGTTCGACGCGCGCATCCACGAGGCGGTGCGCGCGATCGAGCCGTCCGGGCGTGGCGAGCTCGAGATCACCGACGCGATCGGCTGGCTGCTGTCGAACGGGCACCGCGTACGCCACGAGGTCCTGAGCGGCTGGTGGATCGACACCGGCAAGAAGGACCCGCTGCTCGAGAGCAACCGTCGAATCCTCGAGCTGATCGAGCCCCGTGTCGACGGCAAGGTCGACGAGCTGTCCAGCATCGAGGGTCGCGTCGCGATCGAGCCCGGTGCCGAGATCATCGGGTCGCGCATCCGCGGACCCGCCATCATCGGCGAGAACACGAAGGTCGTGAACAGCTACGTGGGCCCGTTCACCTCGATCGCGGCCGATTGCGAGATCCGCGACGCGGAGCTCGACCACTCGGTGGTGCTCGAGCAGAGCCGCATCATCGGCATCGCCGGCATCGCGGACTCGCTGATCGGGCGACAGGTCGAGGTCACCCGTTCGGGACGCCGTCCGCGCGCGCTGCGGCTCATGCTCGGTGACCACTCGGCAGTCGATCTGGAGTAGACAAGCCCGATGGCCACGGTCACGGAAGCCGACACCATCGCGGGTGTCTACGTCGTCGAGCCCGACCTGCACGGCGACGAGCGCGGTGTCTTCGTGGAGACGTACCGCCGGGAATGGCTGCCGGGCGGTCGCGAGATGATCCAGGGCAACCGAGCCGACCGGCAGCACGGCTGCGTCGTCGGGCTGCACTACCACTTGCACCAGGCCGACTATTGGTACGTGCCGTTCGGTCGGGCCCGCGTCGTGCTCCACGACCTGCGGCTCGGGTCACCCACCGACGGCGCGACGCTCACGATCGACCTCGGCCGGCGCGACGACGGCACGCACGACCATCGGGGACTGTTCATCCCACCCGGTGTGGCGCACGGCTTCGCGTCGCTCACCGACATGACGATCACGTACCTCGTCGACGCCTACTACAACGCGGCCGACGAGCTGGGCGTGGCGTGGGACGACGACGAGATCGGCGCCGACTGGGGGCTCACCGACCCCGTTCTGTCGAGGCGCGACCAACAGAACCCCAAGCGCGCCGACATCGACCACCGCCTGCGCCCGGCGTGGCCACTCCGGACATGAACCTCCTCGTCACCGGCGGAGCCGGCTTCATCGGCTCGAACTTCACGCGCTACTGGGTGCAGCAGCACCCGGGCGATCACGTGGTGGTGCTGGACCTGCTGACCTACGCGGGCAACCGACCGAGCCTCGACGACGTCGAAAGCGGGATCACGTTCGTCGAGGGCGATATCGCCGATCTCGACCTCGTCGAGCCGCTCATGCGCGAGCATCGCATCGACGTCGTCGCCAACTTCGCCGCGGAGTCGCACAACAGCCTGGCGGTGCTCGACCCGGGCCGCTTCTTCCGCACGAACGTCCTCGGCACGCAGAGCCTGCTCGAGGCGGCTCGCCGGACAGGGCTCGCGCGGTTCCACCACATCTCGACGTGCGAGGTGTACGGCGACCTCGCGCTCGACAGCGGCGAGCTGTTCACCGAATCGTCCCCGTACCGACCGCGCACGCCGTACAACGCGTCGAAGGCCGGTGCCGACCACGCGGTGCGCGCGTATCACGAGACCTTCGACGTGCCCGTGACGATCACGAACTGCTCGAACAACTACGGGCCCTATCAGTTCCCCGAGAAGGTCATCCCCCTCTTCACCACGAAGGCGCTGGACGGCGAGTCGCTCCCTCTCTACTCGTCGACGCAGCACCGTCGGGAGTGGATCCATGCGCTCGACCATTGCACCGCCATCGACGCGGTGCTCGAACGCGGGACGGTCGGCGAGACGTACCACGTCGGCACCGGCGTCGAGAAGAGCATCGAGGAGATCGCCGACGGCGTGCTCGACGCGCTCGGCCTCGGTCATGACCTGAAGACGATCGTCCCCGACCGGCCCGGGCACGACCGTCGGTACCTGCTCGACTCGACGAAGATCCGCCGCGAGCTCGGCTGGGAGCCGACAGTCCCATTCGACCGCGGGCTGGCAGAGACCGTGGCGTGGTACGCCGACCATCGCTCCTGGTGGGAGCCCCTGCGCGACCGGGCACCGGTCGTCGAGACGTCCGCCTGGTCGTCCACCGGAGGCTGAGCGGCCGGGTGCGGGTCCTGATCACGGGGGCGGAAGGACAACTCGGGCGCGAGCTCGTCGCGGCGTTCGCCGACCGCGACGTCACCGCATTCGGGCACGGCGATCTCGACGTGTCGAGCCGCGACGACGTGCTCGGCGCCGTCACCGGCGTCGGGCCGGACGCAGTCGTGCACGCGGCTGCGTGGACGGCAGTCGACGAATGTGAAGACGATCCTGACCGCGCGTTCTCGGTCAACGCGCTCGGCACCCGGCACGTCGCCGAAGCAGCGCGGAGAGTCGGCGCGCACCTCGCGTGCTTCTCGACCGACTACGTCTTCGACGGCACGAAGCCGGAGCCATACGTCGAGTGGGACCGCACCAACCCGCAGTCCGTCTACGGGCGCTCGAAGCTGGCCGGCGAGCAGGAGCTCGCCGGCGACTCCGACGCGACCGTCATCCGGACCTCGTGGGTGTGTGGGCTCCATGGCCACAACATGGTCAAGACGATCTTGCGCCTCACTGCGGAGCACGACACCCTCACGTTCGTCGATGACCAGCGCGGGCACCCGACCTTCGCCGCCGACGCCGCCGCGATGGCCCGACGGCTGGTCGTCGACCGGCGACCCGGCCTGTACCACGTCACGAACCAGGGAGCCGTCAGCTGGTACGAGTTCGCGCAGGCAGTGCTCGAATCGGCCGGCCTCGATCCGTCACGAGTGAAGCCGGTCACCACCGCGGAGTTCCCGCGGCCCGCCCCACGTCCCGCCAACTCCGTCCTCGACAACGCCGCGTTACGGCTGCAAGGGCTCACGCTGCTCCCCCACTACCGGGAATCGCTCGATCGTCTCGTCGCGCAGCTGACTCGCGGCTGATCGCGGTGGCCGGCGTCGCCCGTCGCGTCGTTGCCCGTCGCGTCGTCGACTGGACACGCGCCGGGAACGACGACCGCAAGGCGTGGTGGGTGTCGTTCGCGTTGTTCGTGGTGGTGACCGGTTGCTGGGCGCTCGCGACGCCGATCTTCGGATCGCCCGACGAGCCGGCACACGCGATCCGGGCCGTGTCCGTCGTCCGCGGCCAGGTGCTCGGCGACGAGCCGCGCCACGAGCCGCCGAACCCCTTCTCGCTCGTACCCCATGGCCTGCGCGGGTCGCTCGCTGTCCGGATCCCCGCTGTCTGGGCGAAGTGGGAGAACGTCGACTGCTACATCTTCCGGAAGGAAGTCACCGCCGACTGTCTGTCGTTCGCGGGCCGCGACGACCGCGACGCGACCGTCTACACGACCGCCGGTCGCCACCCACCCGCGTACTACGCGGTCACGGGCATCCCCTCGCTCGTGTGGCCCGGTGGCGCCGGCGCCGTCTATCTGATGCGCGCCGTGAACGTGCTGCTCACGAGCGCGCTGCTCGCCTCCGCGGTGCTCACCGTGCGGCGAACCCGGGTCCCTCGGCTCGGCGCCATCGGGCTCGCGCTCGCGGTGACGCCGATGGTCCTGTTCCTCTCCGGGACCGTCAACCCGAGCGGGCTCGAGATCGCCGCCGCGATCGCATTGTGGGCCGGCCTCGCGGTGCTGCTGCGCGAAGCGGCCAAGCAGGTCGACTCGCGCCTCGTCACGCGCGTCGGTGTGGCCGCGACCGTGCTCGTGCTGGTGCGGTCGATCTCGCCGTTCTGGGCGCTCGGGATCGCGCTGGTGCTGTGCCTCGTGGCGAGTCGCGCCGCGCTGCGGAACCTGCTCGAGGCCCGCGTCGCACGGATCTGGGCAGCCGTCGTCGCCGCGGCCGCGCTCGCGCAAGCCGTGTGGGTGCTCGTCGTCGGGACACTGGACGCCACGGCGTTCAGCACGAGCAAGGTGTCCGACTCGACGAGCCAGATCGCACGCAATGTCGTCGGCAAGGAGCTCCGCCTGCTCCGCGAGATGATCGGGTTCTTCGGCTGGCTCGACACACCTGCCCCCGCGCTCACACTGGTGCTCTGGCTGTTCGCGCTCTCGGGTGCGGTCGTCCTCGCCGTGGCGTTCGGGCGCTCCGCGTACGCCCGGGCGATCTTCGCCGCGCTCGCACTCACGGTCGTGGTGCCTGCGATCACCGAGGGTCTCGCAGCACGCGACGCCGGCTACTACTGGCAGGGCCGGTACACGCTGCCGATCGCGGTCGGCGTCCCCATCCTCGCCGGGCTCGCGCTCTCCGAGCGACGTCTCGAGATCCCACACACCGGCCGTTGGGTGGTCGTGGCCGGCACCTCGATCGGCGTCGCCCACGTGGCCGCGTTCGGCCAGGCGCTCCGTCGCTACACCGTGGGCTATGACGGCACTGTGCTCTTCTTCACCCAGGCGCGCTGGCACGCACCGCTGCCGGCGCTGCTGCTGCTGATCGTCTTCGCGCTCGGGATCGTGTCGTTGCTGGCCTGGCTCGTCGGCCCCGCCGATACCGCGCGGGCGGCCGGCGAGCCGCTGCGGGCCGCCGCGCCGGCTCGAGCATGACGCCACGCGTCGGCGTCGTCGTCGTCGACTACGACGGTGGAGAGCTCACCCTCGGCTGCCTGCGGAGCCTCGCCCGCACGGAGTGGCCGGAGGGGCATCTCGACGTCGTCCTCGTCGACAATGCCTCGCCCGCGCCAGTGACCGATCGCGTCCGCGCCGAGCTGCCGGCGGTACGCATCGTCGAGAGCTCGCGCAACCTCGGGTTCGCGGGAGGCGTCGACCTGGGGCTCGACGCCCTGCGCGACGTCGACCACGTCGCGCTCGTCAACAACGACGCCACTGTCCCACCGGGATGGCTCACTCCTCTCGTCCGGGCGCTCGAAGACGACCCTCGGCTGGGCGCGGTCTGCCCGAAGATCCTCTTCGCCGACCGATTCGTCGAGCTCGAGCTCCACTCGCGCACGACCCGCCGGTCGCGCGGCGACAGGCGCGACGTCGGTGTCCGCGTGAGCGGCGTCGAGGTCGACGGGGTCGACGTCACCGGCCGCTCCCAATTCGTCGCGGGCTTCTGGGGCCCCGAGCACGGCGACGACGCCGAGCCGGCGTTCCAGTGGACGAGGGAGAAGGCGACGCTCCGGGTGCCGGTCGTGGCGGGATCGGACCGCGCCCGGATCCGCCTCGCAGCCGACATCTCGACACGGCTCACGATCGCGTCGGACGGACGGCGCGCCGAGCACGACATCGGAGACTCCCCGGCTTGGTACGACGCGCCGCTCGGCGGCGAGCCCTTCGACGTCGTGCACAACGTCGGCAACGAGATGGTCGCCGACGGCTACGGCGCCGATCGGGGCTACCTCGCGCGCGACCGCGGGCAGCTCGACGAGCCCGAGGACGTCTTTGCGTGGTGCGGTGCAGCCGTGCTGCTCGCGGGCGCGTACCTCGACGACGTCGGGTACCTCGACCGCAGGCTCTTCATGTACTACGAGGACTTCGAGCACGCGTGGCGCGGGCGTGTACGCGGGTGGCGCTACCGGACCGAGCCAAGCTCGGTCGTGCGCCACATGCACTCTGCGACGAGCGTCGAAGGATCATCGCTGTTCGGGTACTACAACGAGCGGAACCACCTTCTCGTGTTGGTCCGCCATGCGGGGATCGGGCTCATCGTGCGCGCGTTCGCCCGTTACGTGCTGATCACCGCGTCGTACGCGCGGCGCGACGTCATCAGCCGGTGGCTGCGGCGGGAGCGGACCCGCACCGTCGAGGTTCGTCGCCGGATGCGTGCACTCCTCGGCGCGCTCCGGCTCACACCCGCGATGGTCTCCTCCCGTCTCGGCGACCGCAGGAGGGGTCCACGTAGACTGTCGTCCACTCGCGATATCTCCGGGGGCTGACGATCGTTGCTGCTGCACGCCACCCACACCGCCGACGGTCGCGAGCTGACCCCGGAGGAGCGAGAAGCCGCGGGAGCGCCCTTCCTCGCCTGGATCGAGGCGCCGTCCGCCGTCGAGGTTGACGTCGGCGACTCCCCGTTCTGTCGCGTCCGCGGGTGGATCGTCTCGGCGGCGGGCCGGCATGCGTCGGTCGCGGCGACGGTGGGCGATCACCGTCAGCGGCTTGCGGTCGACGAGGAGCGTCCCGACGTCGTGCACGAGCTCGCCGGTGAGTACGACGTGGACGACGACCGCTGCGGCTTCGAGGACCTGATCGATCTGCGCGGGGCAGCGACGAACCCGGCCTGTGTCGTGGTGGAGGTCTGCGACGGCGCATTCGCCGCGCGGGCGGAGTTCTCCGTGCGGCACGCCGACCGACCGCCATCGCCGCCGCGCGCCGACTACAAGTCGGTATGGGACGCCGCTGCCGCCGACGTCGACAGCGCCAAGCTCGCGGTCTCGGGCTACACGGACGAGGACGAGTACCGGCGGATGGCGGAGAAGACCCTCGAGCTGCTGCAGGCCACCGTCGGCATCGGTCCGGACGACGTCGTGCTCGAGATCGGCGCGGGAGTCGGGCGCGTCGGGCCCGCGATCGCTCCCGTGTGCAAGAAGTGGATCGCGACCGACGTGTCGGAGAACATGCTGCGCCACGCCGCCGAGCGCCTCCGCGACTTCGACAACGTCGAGACCGTGCTGGTCAGCGGCTGGGACCTCGCACCGATCTCGTCGGAGTCGGTCGACGTCGTCTACAGCACGGTCGTCTTCATGCACCTCGACGAGTGGGACCGCTTCCGCTACGTACGGGAGGCGATGCGCGTGCTCCGTCCGGGCGGCCGTGTGCACATCGACAACTTCAACCTGCTCAGCGAGCCGGGCTGGTCGTTCTTCCTCGAGACACTGGACGGCTATCACCCGCTCGAGCGACCGCCGAACATCTCGAAGGCCTCGACGCCGTCCGAGCTCGAGACCTATCTCGAGCGCGCCGGGTTCGAGCACGTGGTCTGCGCGCACGCGCCCGACCATCTCTTCGTGTCGGCGTGGGGCGTCAAGCCGACGACGAGCTGACGGTCAGCCGGGCTTGCGCAGGACGTAGAGCGAGTTGCCGGCCGCCTGACGAGGCCCAACGTGCTCGACGAGCTCGAACGTCAGCCCGAGGCGCTCGTTCGCGAATCGCAGGAAGCCGTCGAAGGAGGCCTCGTCCCACACGTGGACGTGGATGCTGCGCTCGCGGTGGAACCGGAGCAGGTTCGTGCGGTGTGGCTCCTCGTTCGGCAGCGGGATCGGCGAAGCCGCCCGGATGTACTCCTCTAGGTGCTCGTCGCTGAGCGTGTGCTCGCGCCGCTCGTACTCGCCGAGCAGGTGCTCGTTCGTCGTGAGCTCGCGGTCGCAGTCCCAGGTGAAGGCACGGTCCGGCGCGCCGAGGAGGAACAGCGCGCCGGGCCGCATGATGCGGTGGAGGTTGGCGAGGAACCGCAGCGGGTTCACGAGGTGCTCGATCACGCCCGCCGCGACGAAGAAGTCGTAGCCGTGCGGCTCCAGCGACGCGAGATCGTCGAGGTCGAGATCCATCACGTGATCCACCTCGACCATGCGCTCGTCGAACCATTCTCGCACGTCGTAGAAGAGCGCCAGCGATTCCGATCGCGTGCGCTTGTCCGCGTAGTGCATCTCGCAGCTCGGGTCGACCTCCACCGGCGCGTGAAGCGCACCGAACTCGAGCCCTCGGCCCCGCAGGTGCCGTGCAGCGAGCTCGCGAAGCGCGGGCGGATCGCCGATGTAGGTCTCGAGCGCGAGCAGATGGGCCTCGGGCATGATCCGGTAGTCGGTGGTGTGCGCCATGTACCGCCCGTCGGTCAGCTCCAGCCGAACCGGAAGCGGCCGGTCGATGTGCGGAAGGTCGACGAAGAGCGAGAAGCCGTACGCGTGGTCCATGCCACGACGCGGGAACCGCTTCACCGCATCAGGCCGCGGCTCCTCGGCTGCGCATTCGTGCACACTCCCGTCGCCGAGTCGCGCTCGGGCCGTGTACGGCCCCTCCACGCTCGATCCGATCCACCCCGCGAAGCGCGCGACCTTGCTCGTGTGGCCGTGGACGTTGCGTGGCTCCGGAACCTCGATGAGCGCGAGGAACGGGATCCGCCTCCGCTCCAGGCGCCAGATCCGCCTCCCGTCGACGGTTCGGTCGGCGCCCATCAGCTCGGCGCCCGGGCCCCTCATCGCGGTGCGGCGGACGTCAACCGGGCTTGCGACCGTGGACCCAGATCCACATCGCGTTGCTGTTGACGACGACGTCGGCGAACCCGGCCCGCTCGAGGTACGTGCGCAGCTCCTCCGGCGTCGACGACTTCGAGATGTTGGGTGGCCGCTCGAGGGGCGGGTAGTCCTCGAGGGTCTTCATGAAGAACGTCCAGCCGTCGTCGCCGAGCAGGTTGAAGTTGTCGACGTAGAAGCGGCCACCCGGGCGCAGGATGCGCATGGCCTCGCGCACGTAGTTGAACCGCTCCCACTCGTCCAGGTGCATGAACACGACGGTGCAGTAGACGAGGTCGACGGACTCGGAGCCGACCGGCGACAGGTCCCAGCCGTTCGTGGCGACGGTCTCGACGTTGTCGTACTGGCTCGTCCGTTCGCGCACGTGCCGCAGCATGTTCTCCGAGACGTCGGTGGCGATCCACTTCTTGCAGAGCGGCGCGATCGCAGGGCCGACGCGACCGACGCCGGCGCCGATCTCGAGGACGACGTCATCGGCAAACAGGCCGGTGTGCCGCTGGAGGGTGAGCACCGTCGACTCACCCATCTTCCGGTACTCCTCTTCGTCGGTGTACCCGGAGACGGCGAGCTTGGCGGTCTCGACGTCACCCGCGACCGCGTTCCACACCGACTTGTAGTCGGCGCGCGGGCGCGTCGGGTCGACGACGGGCGGAGGTGGTGCGGCCTGACGGCGACGGCGCAGCAGCTTCACCGGCGCGTCGCGATCAGGTAGTTGACGCTCGCGAGCTCGGCCACGGCGTCCGGCTCCAGATCCTGGACGAAGTCGTCGGCCAGGACGTTGGACGGGGGCTGGAGGAGGTCGGACACGGTCATCTCCCTGAAGCGCGCCGCGGTGTCCGGCGGCAAACCGTCAACGTACCGGTTGAGGAACCAGCTCAGAGTCCAGATCGGCCATCCGTACGGTGGCGTGCCGGCCTGCTCGATCGCAAACGTGTCGTGGAACAGCTGCTCGAGCGCCTGGAGGGTCATGTTGAAGTAGTGGTGCGGGTATCCGTGGTACGGCTGGAGGAACGGCACCGCGACGTAGATCCTCCCCCCGGGTCGTATCACTCTCGCGATCTCACGGGCGCATCGGAACGGGTCGCGTACGTGCTCGAGCACCGCCAGCGACAGCGCGCCCGCGAATGCCCCGTCGGCGAACGGGAGACGCTCGCCCACTGCGAGCACGTCGGTCGTGGGATAGTCGACGATCTCGAGGTTGACCACCCGATCGAGGTAGACGTTCTTGCAACCGCTGCCGTTGTCGAGCACGAGGCCGTCGACATCGGCGATCACCGAGTCGGCAAGCGGGTCGTAGCCCCACGACGAGACGTTCTCCGTCGGGTCGACGCCCGCAGCCGCACGGAGCTCGCCGGTGAGGAGGTCGAAGGCGTGTTCGCGGCGGCCGTATCGTGCGTCGCACACCACGCAGCGAAGCTCTTCGTCACCGGATCGCTCGAGCTCACCGAGGCACGACGTGGCGTCGTCGAGCGGGCGCGGGCAACGCAGGAGCGGCTCGACGGCCGCCAGCTTGCTCCGCTTCCGCGCGTGGAACGCCTGGTCGTCGGCCTCGGAGTAGGCGATCGGCAACGGTCGCGTGTACGCGACGCCGTCGACGACCAGCTCGAGCGCCCAACCCTGCGCCGCGCTCGCGGGATCGAGGGAGACCAGCTGCTCGAAGCCGATCACGCGCTCGCGCGGCATGACGCGGGCGATGTCGAGCCGCTCGCGCGTCCGGAGCCGCACACGCTCGCCGCAGTGCAGGTACGGACCGTCGACGGACGCGTCCGCAGGCACGGCGATCCACCCGCGAAACTCGACCAGCGGCACGACGTGGCGCCAGTCGGCAGCGGGCGCGTCGAGGCACCAGCGAAAGGGGAAGCCGGGTTGCGACGCCTCGCCGGGGAGCCAGGCGTGGCGCCGCCAGGGACGTCTCACGCGGCCAACCGTCCTGCGTATGACTCCGAACGGCAAGGCGTTGGAACGTACTCTGCCCGCGCCTGTCGGCACGAACTCACACTATTTCGGCGGGATACGGTGAAGCGCTCGGCTGGGGCTGACCGGGGAGCAGGGTGACCGAGACCGTACGCACGCGCTGGTACCGCCGCGATCCGCGCGAGCTCACGGTGCTGCTGCACTACGCCTCGCTCGCCGCGGCGTTCGCGTTGTTGCTGTGGCTCGACCACAAACACTGGTTCATCGGCGACGAGTGGTCCACGCTCGTCGACCGCAAGCTCGGTGGGGGTGCCGGGGTATCGGGGATCTGGGAGCCGCACAACGAGCACTGGTCGACCATCCCCGTCGTCGTCTACCGCGCGCTGTTCACCGTGTTCGGGGTTCGCACCTACATCCCGTACGTCGTTGTGCTCCTGCTGGTGCACCTGGCGATCGTGCATCTGCTCTGGCGACTGATGCTGCGCCTCGGCGTCGACGCGTTGCTCGCGACGGTGCTGTGCGGCGCGTTCGCGGTGCTCGGCGCCGGCGGCGACAACCTGTCGCTCGCGTGGCAGATGCAGCTGGTCGCGCCCATCGCCACCGGGCTGGGGGCGCTGCTGCTGGCGCCGGAGCACGGTGGCCTCGGGCGCCGCGACCTGTGGGTGTCGCTGCTCCTCCTGGCCGGCCTGATGTGCTCCGGCGTCGGCCTGACCATGATGGCGGTCGTCGGGCTCGTCGCGCTGCTGCGCCGCGGCTGGAAGGTCGCGCTGGGGACGGTTGCGCTGCCGGCGGTCGCGTACGCCGTGTGGTACCTCGCGTACGGACGCGACGCCGGCTCGCAGAACCCCGACTCGCTGAGCACGGCCGTACAGAAGGTGCCCGAGTACGTGTGGCGCGGGCTCACCGACGCCGTCGACGGCACCTTCGGTCTCTCCGGGATCGGCCCGGCCGTGCTCGCCGCCCTCGCGGTCTGGCTCGTCCTCCGCGCGCGCGCCGACGATTCGAGATGGGACGTCCCGCTCGCGATGGCCGCCGGAGCCGTCCTGTTCCTGGCGCTGACCGACCTCCGTCGCTCGGGACTCGGGATCGACACGGCCGGGACGAGCCGCTACGTGTACGTCGTCGTCGCGCTGCTGCTCCCCGCGGGCGCGCTCGCCCTCGATGCCCTGCTCGCTCGGAGCGCGCTGCGACTCCCCGCCGTCGTCGCGCTCGCCGCGCTGCTCCTCGCGGTGCAGCTCCCCGAGCTGAACCGGGTCGCCGACCACTGGACCGTCATCGACCGGAGCGTGAAGAGCCGCGTGCTGGGCAGCGCGGCGCTGGCGCGCGAAGGTCAGGGCTTCCTTTCGGTCCTTCCCGTCCCCGAGTACATGCCGGGTCTCACCGTCGACAAGATCCGGAAGCTCTCCGAGGACGGGAAGCTACCCGGCGGCCGTGTGACCGAGCGGGAACGACTCGACGCCGCCCTTTACACGCAGGTCGCGTCGTACCCCGGATCGGCACGTCGTAAGCCCGAGGCCGCGCCCGCGCTGGCTCTGGCCGGCGACGCGACCGTGGAACCCGGCAGCTCGGCCGCGTGCCGGAAGGTCGTACCGGAGGGACAGAACCCCGGGGTCCTGGTGCAAGTCGACGAGCCGGGGTCCGTCATCGTGCGAACGGGCAAGACGGAGCCACTGCGCCTGAGCCTGTGGCGAGGCGACGTCGCGTCACAAGCGCGCCGGATCGACGCGGTCGCCGGCGTTCCCGTGAGGATCCGTGCCGCGGTCCACGGTCTCGCGCTCGGCGTCGGGGTACCCGTCAGCGGCGTCACCGAGATCTGCGGACTGGCGACGTCGAGCCCGCGCCACCTCGATCCCGTCCGGCGTTCCTGACCCCGGCCGGACGGGCGCGCCGGCGCGCGCGGACAACACAGACGACGGATCCGAGCACCGCGCCGAGCAGCGAGAGCACGCTCACCGCGGCACCGATGGAGAAGCTGCGCGGGCGGTAGATGGCACTGATCTCGTGAACGCCGGGCGGCACGATGACCCCGAGCAGCGCGCCGTCGATCCGGACGGTCTCCGCGTCGGCGCCGTCCACCTGCACGTGCCATCCGCCCGACGCGACCTGGCCGAGCGACACGAGCGCCTTGCGACGCGCGTCGACCGTCGTGTGCACGTCGTTGACGCCGATCTCGTGCCGGCGCACCGTTGCCGTGCCTCGGCCCGGTCGCGACGGGCTCGCCGGTGCGCGGCCGACGACCGGGGCCACGTCGCGCTCGCCGGCGGGGCGCGTGCGCAGGTAGCGGAGCGCATCGCGCTGGGTCGCGAACTGCCGCCAGCGGCCGAACGTCGTCACGATCGGCCGGGCCGAGGGGCGCTCGTAGATCCAGGCCTGGTCGGTCGACACCAGCCGGAGGGGCGAACCCTCCGGGAGCGCCAACAGCTTGACCGCCGGGCGCTCCGGGCGAACGGCCGGGGCGAGACCGACCTGCAGCCGGCACGCGCGGCTCGTCGAGCGCACGCGGAGGCGGACGTCGCTCGCCGGTGGCAGCCCGCTCGCTCGTATCGCGAAGGGGAGCCAGCCGCCGTACACGTCGTTCAGTGGCCGGCTCGTGCGCGCGACCCGGCGCGCGCCGCCGAGCACGTCCACCACCACGTGCCCGCGCCGGCATTCGCCGCGCCCGCGGAGCGGGAGCTGGATCGCGTCGAAGCCGCCGGGCGCCCGCACCGGCGCGAGCCCCGCGACCGTCGGTGCGTCGGCCCAACCCAGCCAGGACCCGTCGTCCAGCACGGGTGCGCCGTAGGGCTCCTCGTCGGTCCCGAGCGCGAAGTAGCGAACGGAGAGGTCGTCGAGCGCGGCCGAGCGCTGCTTCCAGGTGTCGCGGTCGAAGAACGCCTTGAACGGATC
>WNFU01004041.1_pt1 | contig 18952 bp, 17 predicted proteins | sample 5400121 | NCBI WGS metagenome assembly WNFU01 (sample SAMN13153360, study PRJNA577476) | soil metagenome | isolation source: 100 cm soil or saprolite under grassland replicate 1 | place: USA:California | collected 2016-06-15 | reverse complement strand
GCTTACACGACCACGATTCCGCCGATTCCCTGAACGAAAAACGGGGGGCGATAAAGACGGCGGCGACGGGCGGCGAAGAGCGGCAAAAGGCGGCAATGGGGTATGCATCTCCATTGCCGCCTCTCTTTGGATGCTCCCGTTTTCTCGCGCTTGGCGCCCTCCTGGTGCTCCCCGGGCTAGTGCGAGCGCAAGCCGGCCCTCGCACGGACACACCGCGCGCCGGCACCCTGCGCGTCACGTTCGAGCCTGTGATCACGACGTGGGAGCGCGAGTTCACGGACAGTGGTCGAGAGCAGAGGATCGGCGCGTCGCTTCCCGCCACGGTGTTTGTCCGCTCGGAACGGCGCGTCACGCCCCTGACCCTCGACTTTGGCATCTCGAATCGCATCGCCATCGGGGTGCGCGTGCCACTCGTGCGCGTCAACACGCGCGCGACGTTCAAGCTCGACAGTCTCGGCGCGCCGACGGCGGACAGCGCCGCGCAGGCCCTCGATTCGCTGTTGCAGGACACGACCTACGCGTTCGGACCGATCGCCGGGACATCGCGGCGACTGCACTTTTTCTCGGGGGACGTCGAGCTGCAGGCAAAGTGCCGCATCCTCGAATCGCATGACTATGCGCTGAGCGGCGCGCTCGTCGTGCGATTCCCGACGGGACACCAGGACTCGCCGAACCGGCTCTTCGACCTGTTAACCGGCGATCATCAAACCGATATCGAGCTTCAGGTTGCACAAGAGCTGACCTTGTTCGACCGGGTGTGGCTCAATGCACTCGTGCGCGCCGGCCGCCAACAGAGCGGGACCCGTGCACGTCGAGTGGGACCGCAGTCGGTGCTGCTGATCCCGCATGCCGCATTGGCCACACTCGACTGGGATCCGGGAGACTACCTGGCGATCGATGTCGCGCCGATGTTTCGCTTTTCGCGGGCCTTCGGCGTCGGATTCACGACGGGCTATTACACCCAGACGCGCGATCGCTATTCCTATCGCTCAGCGCAGGATTCGATCGATGTCGCGACGCGCCTCGGGGGGGGCCCGCCTGTTTCCGCCGCGGTGCTCGATGCCGGAACGGCCCTGCGCTGGGCGCGACTGGGCGTCGCGATGACCTATCAGGGATCGGATGTTGAGGGAAGCCTATCGATCGAGCAAACCGTCACGGGCTCGGGTGGGCTCGTGCCGGTGGCGACGGTGTTCCGGATTGTGATGCGGACCTCTCGCTGGCCGTTTTGAGCAACTCGACCGCGTGACGCCGCGCGGTCGCCATGTCGGCATCGCCCAACATTCGCGCGATCTCCTTCACACGCGTCTCACCCTCCACAACTTCCACATCGCTCGTCGCGACACCGCCCTTCTTGCCTTTCGCTACGACCAGGTGCTGATCGGCATAGACGGCGATCTGCGGGAGGTGCGTGATCACGAGCGCCTGCCGGCCTTCGCGCGACACATCCATCAACGCCTGGCCCACCCGCCCGCCGACCTCACCGCCGATGCCCTGATCGACTTCGTCGAACACGAGCGTCGGAACGGCGTCGTGGGAGGCCAGCACAACCTTCAAGGCGAGCATGAGTCGCGACAGCTCGCCGCCCGACGCCACGCGCGCCAAGGGGCGGGAGTCGAGCCCTTCGTTCAGCTTTACCTCGAAAATGACGTCTTCGGCTCCGCGGGCGTCGTGCGCCGTGCGTCCTGCGAGCGTTGCCGCAAACTTGCCGCCTTCCATGCCCAGCGACGGCAACAGTTTGTTGACTGCACGGGCCAGCTTCCTTGCGCCGGCTGTCCGCTTTTCGGTAAGGGCCGCCGTCGCGCGTCTGAACTCCTCAGCCGCTTGCTCGCGATCGGCCGCGATGGTACGCAAATCGAGATCGGCGGTGTCGAGCAGCTCGAGCTCGCGCGCCGCGGTGTCACGCGCCGCCAGCACGTCAGGAATCGTCGGTCCATGCTTCTGCTGCAGCCGGAATAGGAGGTCGCGCCGCTGCTCCACGACGGTCAGGCGCTCAGGGTCCGCCTCGATTTCGCTCGCGTAGGCACGGGCCGCCTGCGCCAGCTCGGCGGAGCTCGCAAAGGCCGAGTCCAGCAGCTCCTGCCATTTGCCCAGCGAGGAGTCGACGCGCAACAGGCTTCCCAGGATCTTCTGCGCCTTGGTGAGTCCCGCCCCGTCCACCGTCTCTTCCAGCTCGCGCGCGAGCCGCCCCAGCTCCTCAGCGTGCGCGAGGCGCTTCGCCTCGACTTCCAGCGCCTCATCCTCTCCCACCTTCGGCTTGGCGCGCTCGATCTCCTGGAGCACGTGGCGCAGATAGTCGGCTTTGCGCCGTACGTCGGCTTGCCGCTCCGTCAACTCGGCCTCACGCGTCGCCAACTCCGTTAGCCGCGCATGCGCGTCCCGCACCGCCACCCGCTCGACCTCGGCGTCGGCATACGCATCGAGCATGTCGCGCTGCGCGTCAGGGCGGAGCAACGACTGCGTCTCGTGCTGGCCATGCAGATCAACGAGGAGCGCACCGATCTCCGCGAGCACGCCGACGGTGGTGGGTGAGCCATTCACCCAGGCGCGCGACTTCCCTTCCCGCAGCACTTCGCGCTTCAGGACGAGACGGCCCTCCTCCAGCTCGATCCCGAGAGCCGCAAAGGGAGGCAGGAGATGACGATGGACGGCCGACACAAACTCGAACGCACCTTCGACGATTGTCTTCTCGGCGCCGGGACGCACCACGTCGGCGGACGCTCGCTCGCCGAGTAACAACGACAGCGCATCGACGACCATCGATTTCCCGGCGCCGGTTTCGCCGGTGAGCACGTTGAGGCCAGGCTGAAATGGAAGAGTGACGTCGGCGATGACGGCGAGATCGCGGACCCGCAGCTCCGTCAGCACGTCCTCACCCCCTGGCCCCCTCTCCGTTCCGGAGAGGGGGAACGAGAGGTTGCGTCATCTCCGTACGCGATCACTGAGGTCGCCCCAGTGCAGCTTGCGGCGGAGTCGCTTGAAGAAACTCTCAGGACCCAGCCGGATGAGGTTGACGGGATGGTCCGAGCGACGCACTTCGAGGCGTTCCCCGGGCTGAATTGGCGTGCCCACCTGGCCATCGAAGGAAACGAGCATGTCATCGCTCCACGGCGGAATGGGCTGGATCGTGACGACGGCGATAGCCGGTAGGACGAGCGGGCGCACCGCGAGCGTGTGCGGGCAGATGGCCGTGACCACGATGGCATCGACGGTGGGCACGACGATCGGGCCCCCCGCCGACATCGAGTACGCGGTCGAGCCCGTGGGCGTGCTGACGATGATTCCGTCAGCGGAATATTGGGCGACCTCATCACCATCCACCGCAACCTTGAGTCGCACTACTCGTGCAACCCCGCCCTTGTGGACCACGACGTCATTGAGGACGAGAGGCTCCACTCGGCCAGCCTTCGAGCCCTTCCCCGTGATTGTGGATCGTAAGGCGAGCCGCGCTTCAGTCGTGTAGGCACGTCGCACGATTGCATCCAGCGCCCAGTCGAGCGTGTCGGGCGCCGCGGTCGTGAGAAAGCCTACGCGGCCGAGATTGAGCCCAAGAATTGGAGTATCCGCGCCATTCAGAAGACGTGCACCGCGCAGCAGCGTACCATCTCCGCCGAGCGTGATCAGGCAGTCCAACGCTCCGGCCGGAGCCTCGGTGAGCGGCGGCGGCGCCGAACCATCCCCCGCGGGCCAGAGCGACTGGATGCGATCTTCGCTGTACAGCGTGAGCCCGGCAGTCGACGCCTTCTGTTGGAGCGTCCCGAGGAGAGCGCCGAGGTCCGGGTAGTTGGGGTTGCCGACGACCCCGACGTTCATCGCGTGGTGAGCGACTCTTCGGCGGCGAGGGCGCGGATTCGGGCGGCGATCCCGGCGCCCGTCAGGCCGACGTCCGCGAGCTGCTGCGCGCGCGGCGCGTGCTCGTAGGTCCGGTCGGGCACGCCGAGGGCGACGACTCGGGAGTCGGGCGCGGTGGTCTGCACCATTGCGGCAAGCGCCGCTCCGAAGCCGTTCACGACCGTGCCGTCTTCAACCGTGACGAGCAGCTTGTGACCCTGGGCCAGCGCGTCGAGCATCTCGCGGTCCATCGGCTTGAGGAAGCGCGCGTTCACGACCGACACGTCGAGCCCGTCGGCGGCGAGCAGGTCGGCGGCGTCGAGCGCCGGCTTGCACATCACGCCCACCGCCAGAATCGCACAGTCCTTTCCCTTCCTGAGCAGCTCCCAGGTACCATAGGCAATCGTCGGAACCTCGGCCGCGGGCGGAGCTTCACCCGGTGCCTTGTCGCGCGGATAGCGCAGCGAGAACGGACCCTCGGTATGCGCCAGGGCGCAGCGCAGCAGCCCAATGAGCTCGGCGCCGTCCTTGGGAGCCGTCACGGTCATATGCGGCACCGCGAGCATATACGCGATGTCGTACAGCCCCATGTGGGTCTGCCCGTCTTCGCCCACCATCCCGGCGCGGTCGAGCGCGAAAATGACGGGCAGCTTCTGGATCGCGACGTCGTGGATGATGCTGTCGTAAGCGCGCTGCAGGAACGTCGAATAGATCGCGACCACGGGCCGGACGCCCTGCGTCGCCAGCCCCGCCGCGAAGGTCGTCGCGTGTGCCTCAGCGATGCCGACGTCGAAGAAGCGCTCGGGCCACTTCTTCTGGAAGATGTTCGTGCCGGTGCCCGACGGCATCGCCGCCGTAATGGTGACGAAGTTCGCATCCTCCGCGGCGAGCTGCGTCAAGGCTTCGCCGAACACCTTGGTCCACTGCGGCGGCCCCGGATTCACCGGCTTCAGCTTCCCGGTGACGGGATCGTAGGGTGCGCGGGCGTGATACTTCTCGAGATCGGGCTCGGGGAGTGGGAAGCCCTTCCCCTTTTCGGTGATGACGTGCACGACGCGCGGGCCCTTCAGCTTCTTCACGATCGTGAACGCCTGGAGCATCTGATCGATGTTGTGCCCATCGATCGGCCCGAAATAGCGGAACCCCAGCTCTTCGAACAGCATGCCGGGCGACCAGAGGTTCTTGATGCTCTCTTCGACGTTCTTGGCGAAGTCCACGAGCTTTGGTCCGCCGATCAAGTGCGAGGCCTTTTCGATCATCCCCTTCACCCACTCGCGCAGCCGTACCGTGAACGGATTCGCGATGATCGAGCCCAGATACTTGTTGATCGCGCCAACGTTGGGTGCGATGGACATCCCGTTGTCGTTCAGCACCAGGATGATGTCGCGGCCCGAGTGCCCCGCGTTGTTCATCGCCTCGTAGGGCAGCCCACAGGTCATCGCCCCGTCGCCCACGACCGCCACGACCTTGAAGTCCTCGCCCCGAAGGTCGCGCGCCGCTGCCATCCCGAACGCCGCCGAAAGACCGGTGCCGGCGTGCCCCGCGCCGAACTGGTCGTGCTCGTTCTCGCTGCGCCGCAGGAACCCCGACAGCCCGCCCGCCTGCCGCAGCGTGGGGAGCCGGTCGTTCCGCCCCGTCAGGATCTTCCACGGATAACCCTGATGACCCACGTCCCAGACGATCTTGTCGCGTGGCGATTCGAACGCGGCGCAGAGCGCGACGGTCAACTCGACCACCCCCAGGCCGGCGCCGATGTGGCCGCCCGTCTGCGAGACGACGTCAATGAGGCGCTGGCGGACCTCGTCCGCGAGCGGTTGCAGCTGCTCCGGTGCCAGCGCGCGAACGTCCGCAGGACTGTGAATCGTTTCGAGGATCAATTAGGCCTCGTCACAATGTAGTGGGCGAGCTCGATCAGTATGGGGGAAACTAACCCGGCATCCCGCAGATGGTCTACGGCCTGCGCCGCCAGCCGTTCCGCTGCAGCGCGGGCCGCGCCGACGCCCAGCAGCGTCACAAACGTCGCTTTGGCATGCGCCGCGTCCTTTCCGGCCGTTTTCCCCAGCTGATCGGACGTTGCGGTGGCGTCGAGCACATCATCGGCGATCTGAAAGGCGAGACCGATCGCGTCGCCGTAGGAGCGCAGCGCCTCGATGAAGCTCGGGCCCACGTCGTCCCCCGCCGATAGGCCGCCGATGACGCACGACGCGGCGATCAGCGCGCCGGTCTTGCGGCGATGCACCTCCTCGAGCGCCTCCATCGGCAGCGCTTTCGCTTCGGCTTCGAGATCGAGCGCCTGGCCCCCGATCATCCCGCCGGCGCCCGCCGCGCGAAACAGCTCCAGCGCGATCTCGCGGCGGAGCGCCTCCGGCAGCGCGAGCGTGGTGAGTCCATGCGCCAGCACGCGCGCCGCGAGCGCCACCATGTCATAGCCGGCGCGTGTGGCGCGCGGCACGTCGAAGGCGCAGTGGGCGGTCGGTCGCCCGCGCCGCAGATTGTCGTTGTCCATGCACGGCAGATCATCGTGGATCAGCGAGTAGGCATGGACGACCTCAACGGCCGCAGCCAGCTCGGCGACGCCGGCGGACGAGGTACCATTGAGCGCTTCGTGCGCCGCGAAGACCAGCGTCGGGCGCAAGCGCTTGCCTTCCCCGAGCAGACTGTAGCGGACGACTTCATCCCCCGTTGTAGCCGCCGCCAACACTTTGTCGACCCGGGAGCGGGCATCCGCGAGGTATTTAGCTAGGGCTTTCAATCTCGAGGACTTTTTTGACCTTGAGCTCCGCCTGGGAGAGCTGCTCGCGCGCGACCCGCAGCCGCTCGACGCCTTCCTCGAACAGCTTCAGCGCTTCGTCCAGATCGAGCTCTTCGGATTCGAGGCGGCGCACGATGGCTTCGAGGCGTTCGAGCTGCTTACTGAACTCGGCCATGCACCTCTCCATCGCTCACCCGCAGCCGGAATTGCTTCCCGGACGGCAGCTGCGAGACGCGCTTGAGCACTTGCCCGTCGGTATCCCTGGCAACCGCGTAGCCACGGGCCAGCACGCGCAACGGACTCAACGCGTCCAGGCGTGCGCCGTGCGCCGTGAGCAGTGCGCCGGACTTCTCAATGCGGTTCTCCATGCAGCGAACGAGCCGATCACCGGTCCGGTCGAGGCGCTCGACCACATGCCGTGATGCGAGCCGCAAGGCGCGTGCGAGCCGCTGACCGAGCACGCCGCAATGCGCAATTACCTCGGCGCGATCGGGCGTCGCCGCTTCGGCGGCGGCCGAGGGAGTCGGCGCACGGAGATCCGCGACGAGATCGCACAACGTTACATCGGTCTCGTGGCCGATCGCCGAAATCACCGGCATCGGCATCGCGGCCACGGCGCGCGCTACGCGCTCCGAGTTGAAGGCCCACAGGTCTTCGACGGATCCACCTCCTCGTGCAACCACCAAAACATCCACGGGCAATCGCGCGATTCGATTCAGTGCCGAGCACACTGGTGCCTCAGCCTTGGCGCCCTGCACCTGCGCCGGCACGACGATCAGCTCGGCGAGCGGCCAGCGACGACCGATGACCGCCTGGATGTCGCGCAGCGCGGCGCCGTCGGGACTCGTGACGACGGCGATGCGGCGCGGGAACGGCGGCAGGCGCCGTTTTCTGGCGGGGTCGAGCAGGCCGTCCTTGGTCAGTGCGGCTTTCGCTTTCTCGAACGCCAACTTCCAGAGCCCACCCTGGTCCGTGGAGAGCAGCTCCATCACGGTGAGCTGGAACTCGCCCTTTTCCTCGTACATCGACGGCCGGGCGAACACGAACACCTGCATCCCGTCGGTGGGGGCCGGCAGCATGAAGTTTTGTTTGGCGAACATCACGCAGCGCAGCTGCGCCGATTTGTCGCGCAGCGAGAAGTACCAGTGGCCGCTGCGCCACGCCTTGAAGCCGGCGATTTCGCCCCGCACCCACAGGGGAGGCAGACCTGCCTCGATCACCGCGCGCGCCCGTCGCGTGACTTCTCCGACGGTCCACGCGCCCTCGGTGGAGGCGGCGGTGAAGAGATCTACGGCCTGAGGAGGGGGGGGGCCCATTGCCGCGCAGCCTGGACGGTGTTGTAGAGCAGCATCGTGATCGTCATGGGACCGACACCGCCGGGAACGGGCGTGATCGCCGAGGCGACCTTCTTCGCTTCCTGGAACTTCACGTCGCCGACGAGACGATAGCCTTGCTTGCGCGAGGGGTCGTCCACGCGATTGACACCGACGTCGATCACGACGGCGCCCGGCTTCACCATGTCGCCGTTCACGAACTCCGGCTTGCCAATCGCCACGATCAGGATGTCCCCCTGCAGCGTGTATTGCTCGATGTTGCGCGTGCGTGAGTGGCACACGGTCACCGTGGCATTCCCGCCGGGACCATCTTGGAGCAGCAGCGCCGCCATGGGCCGCCCGACGATGTTCGATCGCCCCACGACGACGGCGTGCGCCCCTTTCGTCTCAACACCGGTGCGCAGCAGGAGCTGCTGCACGCCATACGGCGTCGCCGGACGAAAGCCCGTGGGATCGGCGACGGCGACTTTGCCGACGTTCTCGGGATGAAAGCCGTCCACGTCCTTGCGCGGGTCGATGCGGTGCAGCGCGCGATTGGTGTCGATCTGCTTGGGCAGCGGCAGCTGGACGAGGATGCCGTGAATCTTGGAATTGGCGTTGAGTCGCTCGATCAGACTCATCAGGTCGGCTTCGCTGGTGTCCTTGGGGAGCCTGATCGTCTCGTGATAGAGGCCCGCTTCCTCGCATGCCTTGCCCTTCATGCGCACGTAGACCTGGGAGGCGGGATTGTCGCCCACGAGCACGACCGCAAGTCCCGGGACGATTCCCTTCTTCTTCAGTGCCGTAATCTCCCCGGCCAACTCGGCCCGCATCGTTGCGCCGATGGCGTTGCCGTCGATCAGCCGGGCGCCCGAGGATTGCGCCGCTGCGGGGTTAGCGTGCAACGCCCACCGCCCGTGTCTCCCGAATCACGACCACCTTGATCTGCCCCGGATACTGGAGCTCGCGTTCGATTTTGCGCGCGATCTCATCGGTGAGCCGCGCCGCCGCCGCGTCATCGACCGAGTCGGGCGTCACCACGACGCGGACTTCGCGGCCCGCCTGGATCGCGAAGACCTTGTCGACGCCCTTGAACTCCGACGCCAGTGTTTCGAGCTGCGTGAGCCGTTTCACGTACGTCTCGAATGCCTCACGCCGTGCGCCCGGCCGCGATCCCGAGATCGCATCCGCCGCCTGCACGATGACGCTCACCGGGGATTCGTGCGGGACGTCGTCGTGGTGCGCCGCGATGCAGTTGATGACGGTCGCGTTCTCGCCGTATTTGGTCGCCACCTCGATCCCGAGCTGCACGTGCGTGCCATCGTGCTCGTGAGTCAGGACCTTGCCCACGTCGTGCAGCAGCGCACCGCGCTTGGCAAGATTGACGTCGAGCTTCAGCTCGGCCGCCATCATGCCGGCGAGGTAGGCGACCTCCTTCGAATGCTCCAGGATGTTCTGGCCGTACGAAGTGCGGTACTTCATCCGCCCCACCAGCTTCACCAGCTCGGCATGCATGCCGCGAATGCCGGTGTCGTACACGGCCTGCTCCCCGGCCTCCACGATGGAGGCATCGACGTCCGTCTTTGCCTTCTTGACGATCTCTTCGATACGTCCTGGATGGATGCGGCCGTCGGCGATCAGGCGCTCGAGCGCCAGACGCCCGATCTCCCGGCGCACCGGCTCGAAGCAGGACACGACGACGGTGTCGGGCGTGTCATCGATGATGACGTCGACACCGGTGGCCGCTTCGAACGCGCGAATGTTGCGGCCCTCGCGGCCGATGATGCGACCCTTCATTTCGTCCGACGGCAGGACCACGGCCGACACGCTCGACTCGGCCGTCTGCTCGGCGGCGATCCGCTGGATCGCGAGCGCGATGATCTTTTTCGCTTCGCGATCGGCGTTCTTGCGGGCCTGCTCGGTGATGTTGCGCACCAGGGCCGCGGCTTCGTCGCGCGCCTCATTCTCGAGTCGGCTGACGAGCTCCAGCTTGGCTTCCTGCGCGGTGAGGCCGGCGACTTGCTCCAGCCGCGCGCTGATCTCCTGCTCGCGCTTGTCGAGCGCGCGCGTACGGTCCTGGAGTTGCTGCTCGGTCCTGCGCAGCTCCTGCTCGCGGCGGTCGACGCCGGCGAGCTTCTGGTCGAGGCTTTTGTGGAGGTTCTCGCGGACGGACATGAGCTCTTCTTTGGCCGCGAGGACAAGGCGTTGACTGGTGTCGGCCGCACGGCGCTCGACGCGCCTGCCCCAGACATAGAAGATCACAGCCGCCACGAGCACGCCGCTGAGAACGGCCGCGACCAAACTCGACCACTGTTCCATGGATCTATCTCCACCTCTCCCCCTGACCTGGCTTGTTCTTAAAAAACAAAAGCCGGGAACGGGGGTGAGGATCATTGTCAGCCGGCGGTCAGCGCCTTGCGTTTCGCCGGCGGCAGCATTTTGGCGAGGTCGTCGGCCACGGCTGCCAGGCGCGCCGCCACCTCGCGTTCAGTCTGCTTGGCCTGGAACAACTCGTTCGTGATATCGAGCGCCGCCAGGATCGCGGCCTTATGCGTCTCCACCAACGGTCCCTGACTCAACACCTTCTTCAGCGCCTGGTCCAGATAGGCGGCAACTTCACGAGTGTACTCGGGCGAGAGGTCGGAGCGGACGGTGTACTCTTCGCCGCCGATCATCACCCGGACGGCGTGCTTCTTCGCCGTCACTTACGTCCTCCGTTATCTCGTGCTTGTTCTTCCAAAAACGACAGTCGTTGTACGAGATCGTGGACCCGCGTGCGCGCCCCCTCGACCCGCTGCCGCAGCGCCTTGTTCTCCGACTCCATCTCGGTGTTCTTGACCGGGCTGCCGCGGGCCTTCAGCTCCGATTCGGCTTTTTGAGCGCGCGAACGCCAGCCCGCCAACTCCTCCGCTACGTCGCGGACGATGGCTTCAAGCTGATCGATCGCATCTCGGACATCAGGCCTGTCGCCGACGTACGTCAAGTTCGGCCTCCGCTGCTCTCAACATCCTCTCAAGTACTTCCACTGCTTCGCGTTCAGTCAAAGTCCGATCAGGCGCGCGGAACGTGCAGCGCCACGTGACGCCGCGCGTTGCTTCCGGCAAACCAGCCCCACGGTACTCGTCCAGCACATCGAGCCGCTCGAGCAACGTTCCGCCCTCACGGCGCAACACCGTTGCTACCGCTCCAGCCGTCACGCTTCCCGGCACCACCAACGAGATATCGCGCACGACGGGCGGCTGCGTCGGCAGCGGCTGATAGCGCCGCGGCCCAGGCGAGGCAACCGCGATCCGGACCTCGAGTCCGAATAGCGGTCCCGCCCACTTCGGGGCATCGGCGTTTAGTGGCGCGGCCGTGCCCACCGGCTCCCCTCCACCATTCTCGACCGCGACCCAGCCAGAGCCATTCGCGGCCGGTTGCACATCGCAGGAGGGCGCTGCGGCCCCTACAGCTAACTCAAAGTGCTGCTTTAGGTCCCATATGTCCATATCAGGTAGTTTCACAGCGTTTGTCCCATCGGTCCAATGCGGCGGATGACGCGCGCCGGTAAGTACGATGGCGAGATGGAGCTCCTCGACCGGTACGCTTCCCCCTTCCCCCGTCCCGCTTCCCCTTTTGAAGACCGTCCCCACTTCAAATAACCGTATATCCCGATTCCCCACGCTCCAGTTGTGCTCGACTCGACGCACCAGGCTGGGCAGTAACCGGCTGCGTAGATGGGCTTCGTCCGCCGAGAGAGGGTTCTGAACCAGCACGGCGTCCGGCCCGTCGGCGGGGCCGAGGGGGAAGGTTCGCGCTTCGAGGAGACCGCCGCCGCTGGCGACGAGCTGGTCACGAATGCGCCGCAGGACGAGCTCGGCGGGCGCGTCGGGAACGGTGCCGGGGCGATAGGGCCGCAGCTCGTCCGGGAAGGAATCGTAGCCACGCAGCCGGGCGACCTCTTCGATCAGATCGACTTCGCGCGTCACATCGGGACGCCAACCGGGGACCTGCACCGCCATCCGATCGTCCTTGGGCGCCGCGACGAAGCCAACGGCCGAGAGCAGCCGTTCGATTTCTTTGCGCGAGATCGCGACGCCCAGGAGTTGGCCGACGCGCGCTTCGCGCAGAAACACGGAGTGGGGCTTTTGTGGCTCAGGCCACAGATCGATCGGCGGCTCGCGCACTTCGCCGCCGGCAACCGCCCGGATCAGATCAATGGCGCGCCCCAGGGCCTCGGGCATGCCGAGCATGTCGATGCCGCGCTCGAAGCGATAGCTCGATTCGCTCGACAGGCCGAGTGCGCGCCGGGTGCGGCGAATTCGGGTCGGCTGGAAGTAGGCACACTCGAGCACGATGTCCGTCGTGCTCTCCGAGACCTCAGAGTCCGTGCTTCCCATAACGCCGGCGATGATCGTTGGTCGCTCGGCATCGCAAATCGCGGTCATGTCAGCCGTCAGCCGTCTGCTGACGCCGTCCAGAGTCACGATCAGTTCGCCGGCCTTGGCGCGACGCACGACGACGGCGGGACCGCGCAGCTTCGCCAGGTCAAACGCGTGCAGCGGCTGATTGACCTCGAACAGGATGTAGTTTGTCGCGTCCACGATGTTGTTGATGGACCGTTGGCCGATGGCCTGGAGACGAGCCGCGAGCCACGCCGGGCTGCTCCCTACCTTCACACCCCGAATGACCGCGATCATGTAGCGGGGGGCGCCCTCGGGGTCCTCGAGCCGAACCTGGACTCCGTCGACTTGGGCGGTTAGGCGGTTGGGCGGTTGGGCGGTTGGAGAGGCTTTCAAACCGCCTAACCGCTTAACCGCCGAACCGCCGATGTCCGGAAGCTTCACAGTCGCTCCCAATCCCACCGCCAGCTCCCGAGCCACTCCCTTATGACACAGAAGGTCAGGTCGATTCGCAGAAACATCGATGATGACTTGTTCATCAGCGATCGGGATCGCTTTGAGGAACGGCGTCCCGGGCAGCGCGTCGGTGTCGAGCTCCAGGATGCCCGCATGGTCGCCGCCGAGGCCGAGCTCCTTCGCAGAGCAGAGCATGCCGTTCGATTCGACGCCACGGATCTTCCGGCGCTCGAGCTTTAGCCCCCCAGGGAGCGTCGCACCCACAGGAGCGAACGGATACGCCTTCCCTGCCTGGACATTCGGGGCGCCGCAGACGACCTCCAGTGGCGCGCCGCCCCCGGCATCCACGAGACAGAGCGACAGACGGTCGGCGTTGGGATGCTGCCGCACCTCCAGCACCTTCGCGATGAGCACCTCGCGTAGGTCCTGGTGGATGGGCACGACGCCGTCCACAGGCGCGACCTGGCGGGCCAGCCGGTCGGCGACATCCTGGCCTTCGAGGGGGCGGCCGAGTAGGGCTTCGAGCCAACGGCGAGAGACTATCATGGGGCCTGGGGCTTGGGGGCTGGGGCCCTAGGCCCTAGGCCCCAGGCCCCACCCGATCCGGCGAATTGATCCAAAAACCGCACATCCGAATCGAAGAACAGTCTGATATCCGGAATCTCATACCGCAGCATCGCGATCCGCTCGGGTCCCATGCCCCACGCGAAGCCGGTGTACTTCTCGCTGTCGACCTTGCAGTTCTCGAGCACGGCGGGATGTACCATCCCGGAGCCGAGGATCTCCATCCACCCGGTCTGTTTGCAGGCGGCGCAGCCCGAGCCGCCGCAGATCTGGCACTGCACGTCCATCTCGGCCGACGGCTCGGTGAACGGGAAAAACGACGGCCGGAACCGCACCTTCGTGGCCGGCGAAAAGATGCGTCGTGCAAACGTCGCGAGCGTGGCTTTGAAATCGACGAACGTGATGCCCTCGTCCACGGCGAACCCTTCGATCTGCTCGAAGACGGGCGAGTGCGAGGCATCGAAGGGGTCGCGGCGGTAGCAGCGCCCGGGGGTCACGATGCGAATCGGCGGCGGATAGGTCTCGAGCGTCCGAATCTGGACGGGCGAGGTATGCGTCCGCAGCAGGACGTCGCCACCGAGATAGAAGCTGTCCTGGGCGTCGAGCGCCGGATGGTCTTTGGGGAAGTTCAGCGCGTAGAAGTTGTAGCGCTCGGTCTCGGCTTCCGGACCAACGACGCGCGTGAAGCCGAGCTCTTTGAAGATGTCGCAGATCTCGTCGATGACCTGCGTGACGAGGTGCAATCCGCCGTGCCACTGCCGCCGGCCGGGCATCGTGAGATCGAGCCCCACGAGCGTGGTGGCGCCGCGCTTCAGATCGGACTCGCGATCGTCGATCGCGCGCTCGAGCTCGCGCTTCAGCGCGTTAGCCTGCCCGCCGACGCGCTTGCGCTCCTCGGACTCGAGGCCGGGGAGGGCTTTCAGGATTTCGGTGAGGGCGCCGGCCTTGCGACCCAGCAGCTCGGTCTTGAGCTCCTGGAGCCGGCGTTCGTCCGCCTGCGGAATCTCTTTCAGACGCTCCCGCAGCGAGTCTAGGGCTGCTAGGAGGTCGCTCATGACTAGAGGGCTTTCTTCGCGACCTCCGCCAGCTGTTCAAACGCCGCCGGATCCCGCACGGCCAGATCGGCGAGGATCTTGCGGTTGATCTCGACGCCCGCCTTGCGCAGACCGTTCATCAGCCGGTTGTACGACAGCGCGTGCAGCCGCGCCGCCGCGTTGATGCGCGTGATCCAGAGCCGGCGAAACTCGACCTTTTTGCTGCGGCGATCGCGATAGGCGTACCTCGCCGCCCGCTCGGTGGCTTCCTTGGCGGCCTTCCACAGTTTGCTGCGCCCGCCCCAGTACCCCTTGGCGAGCTTCATCACCTTGTTCTTGCGCTTTAGGCGCGCAACGTTGCTTTTGACGCGAGGCATGCGTTCTCCTTACGCCATCAGCAGGCGCTTGAGGCGTCGATCGGCGTGCGACACCAGCGTCGCCTTGCGGAGGTGGCGCTTCCGCTTGGGATGCTTCGACGTCAGGATGTGGCGCTTGTAGGCGCGGTACCGGCGCAGCTTGCCCGTGCCCGTCAGGCGGATCCGTTTTCTCAGGGCGCGCTTCGATTTCATCTTCGGCATTGTTGAACCTCATCTAGGGCTTTGGGCCTGGGGCCTAGGGTCATCACCCCCAGGCCCTGGGCCCTAGGCCCGCAGTTTCACTTTGGGGCCAGCACCATGGACATGTTACGTCCTTCAAGCTTTGGTTCCTGCTCGATCTTTCCGATGTCCTTCAGTTCCAGCGCGACGCGGTCCAGCACTTCCCGGCCGAGTTCGATGTGCGCCATCTGCCGGCCGCGGTACATCATCGTCACTTTCACCTTGTTGCCGTCTTCCAAGAATTCACGCGCGTGGCGGGTCTTGAAGTCGAAATCGTGATCGTCAATCCCGGGGCGGTATTTCACTTCCTTCAGGTGAATCACGTGCTGCTTTTTCTTGGCGGCGCGCGCCGCCTTCGCCTGCTCGAACTTGAACTTCCCATAGTCCATGATCTTGACGACGGGGGGCCGGGCGAGCGGCGCGACTTCCACGAGATCCAGGCCCCGTTCATGCGCGGCGGCGAGGGCTTCATCGATCGTCAACACCCCCAGCTGGTCGCCGTTGTCCGCGATCACGCGCACCGGACTGATGCGGATCTGCCGATTGACACGTGTGCGCGGTGCTTTGCTGTTGTTGTCTAGTGGCGGCAGGTTACGGTTCTCCTCCGTTGAGGCAATGAAAAAGCGGATCCGGCTAACCCGCCGGGATCCGCTGGGCCTTCAGCCTTCTGCCGTCAGCCGTCTGTACGGATGGCTGATGGCCGATGGCTGACGGCTCTCACGAACCCTGAGACACTGACCGGAGCTCTTCCGGCAGGCCGAATCGGGTGGAGCGCACCGAGGCGCTCGCTTACCATATTGTGGACGGCAAATTAGCGGAGCGCCATAGGCTCCACAAGCCCGACGCCCTTGCCATCCTTCCCCAGTCGTCCGCTCACAATCGCCGGGTCATGCTCGAAGATGAGCAGCCACTGCTCCGCCTCCGCCCGTTGGTACAGGTGCCGCCGCGTTTCGAGCGTGACGAGCGGCTGCAGGTCGTAACCCATAATCCAGGGGAGCGGGAGGTGGGCCGCAGTCGGCACGACGTCGGCGACGAAGCAGGCCTTCTCCCCACCACTTTCGATGAGGATCGACTGGTGATTCGGAACGTGTCCCGGCGTGGGGAGACCCCGAATGCCGGGGAGGATCTCGGTCTCGCCGTCGATCAGCTGGAATGGCACGCCCTGGAAGTTATGAGGTAGATAGCTGCCCGCGGTGCGCTCATTGGTGTGCCGGGCGAAGTCGAGCTCACCCTTCTGTACGACGTATTTGGCCCGGGGGAACGACAGCTGCAACGCAACTCCTCCATCACCTCCAGAACCTCCACCACCCTTCACCGCCGGCCTGTACATGTCGCCGCCGGCGTGATCGAAATGGAGGTGCGTGTTGATCACCCAGCGAATGTCATCGGGCGCATGGCCCAGCTCGCGCAGCGCGTCTTCCAACTTGGTTCTGCCATCTAGGCCAGCATTATCAACGCCGTAGATGTCGCTGAACTTGCTGTTCTCTTTGTTGCCGATCCCCGTATCGATCAAGACGAGCCCGTCGTCGTGCTCGATGAGGAGGCAGCGCAGGGCCAACGGGATCCGATTGCGATCATCGGGCGGAGCCCGGCGCGCCCAGAGAGCCTTGGGGACGATGCCGAACATGGCGCCGCCGTCCAAATGCTGTCTACCGGCTTCGAGCGCGTGGCAAGTAAGGTTACCGACACGAAAGGTGGTGTGGGTCACTTGCGTTCACCCCGGGCCGCCGGCCCGGGGTCAGCCGGGGCATCGACTCGAGCCCGTGAGCTCGGCTGACCCCGCGGCGGTGCCGCGGGGTAAACCAAATCCGACAAGGTTGTCGCTCCATTCCCCTGCGCCAATCTCAGCAGGCGATTCAGGCATTTCGCCGCCGCCACCGCGTCTCCCGTCGCCCGATGCCGCCCTTCGATTTCGATCCCGAAGTGATAGCTCACGGAATCGAGATTTCGCCGCGGCAGATCCGGCAAGAGCTTCCGTGCCAACCGCACGGTGCACACGCGTGGGCCCTGGAGCAGCAATCCCGTCGCGCGCTCGACCTCGGTCGATACGAACGCCCAATCGAACCGCGCGTTGTGGGCGACGAACACGCAACCTTCCAGCGCGGCCAGCAGCCGATCGGCGATCGCATCGAAGGTGGGGGCATCGCGCACCATCTTCGCATCGATCCCCGTCAACCCGGCGACAAACTGGGGAATCGGGATCCCCGGATTCACGAGCGAGTGAAACGCGACGGTGCCGTCGAGCATGACGACGGCGATTTCCATGATGCGGTCGCCGCGGAAGGCGCGGGTGCCCGTCGTTTCCACATCCACGACCGCCCAGCGGCAGGCTTCGAGCACTGGACTGGCATCGCTGGGCGGAGTGGCCAGCGTCCAGCGGCCGTCCGTCGTGCGGCCGAAGCGTGGATCCGGCGCCAGCAGCGCGGCCGCGATGCGATCGGCCGTGTGCCGGTTCGCCTGCGCAATGCCGAGGACATCCCGCACAATCGCGAGACTCCCCGCGGGCCCGCCGTGCAGAAAGGCGAGGGCACGGGCGGAAAGGGAGGTGGATGGAAGGAATTCCAGTCCGTTCAGAGGTCGTCTCGCCGCAAGGGGAGCGTCATGCAGCGTGGGCCGCCACCGCCGCGCACCAGCTCGCTGCCGTCGATCGATATCACCGCCCGCTCGCCATCGTTCAGCGTCTCATCGCCCGTGAGCAGATTCACGGCCGAAATCAGGCGAAACCCGGCGCTGGTCAGCTCGGTGAGTGTGGCATCGTTGCGGTCGTAGCTCAAGATGACGCCGGGCCGCACCGCGAACGAGTTGCACGCGGAGGCCCATTGCTCGCGCTCCTGCGTCGTGCGCTGATTGCCGCCGCAGAAGATCGGCTCGAGCGGATGATCGACCGCCTGCATGGCGGCGAAGAAATTGGGGACCTCTTTCACACCCTTGGACCGCTTGCGGCGGTGCAGCACGGCGAGTCGCTCCGGTCCCACAAAATGAGGCGGATAGACCACGCAGAGCTCGCGGTCCAGCTGCGTGAAGATCATATCCAGGTGAATCGCGGTGCGCTCGGCGGGCAAGACGACGATGATGACGTCGGTCACGCTGCAGTGCTGGAATACCAGGTCGCAGAGGAGGTCGAGCGCCGCCGGGCTGGAGCGCTCGCTGAAACCGAGGACGAGGAGGTCGGGCCGCACGGGATGCACGTCCCCGCCCTCGAGCGTGTAGTTGATGCGCTTCTCGTCCGAGCCGTCGTAAAGAATGCCGGCGTTCGCGAACCGCTCATCGTAGCGGAACAGCGCCTTGATCAGCAGCTCCTCCGTCCAGCGCACGCCGTGCCGCATCGAGCCGATGATGGCGTGGTCGCCGATCACGATGCCGATATCGCGAGTGAAGAAGAGGTTGGGGAGCGGCGGCAGTGCGTACGCCACCTCGTTCAGCGCGCGCGCGATCGGACCGCCGTCTTCGAGCGCGCCTTCCACCATCAGCGCCACGAAGGCTTCGGACGAGAGGGCGCCGAGCTGTTTGGCGAGCGCGTCCGAGGGAACCACCTCGAGCGCGCGCGTCGTGAGGAACTCCCGCACTTCGGGCCGGCCCGCCAGCTCGGTGACCGCGTCCCGGACTTCCACCACGTCCGCGAAGCGCTCCAGCACCGCGACCAGGCGCTGGTGTTCGCGCTGCGCGATCTCGAGATCGATGATGTCGTCGTAGAGATAATCTTCGCGGGTGCCTGGAGTGACGGCTACCAGTTCTTTGCCAGGTGTGTGCACTAACACCGAGCGCAGGGCACCTATCTCTGAGGTCACGTGGACGCGGGGCATGGGAGAAACTAACCCCGACCCCGAAAGGCGTGGAACTGCGTGAAAAGGCGTGAAAATGCGTGGTGTTCACGCAGTCTCACGCCGTTATACGCCTTTCCACGCCGTTGTATTTAACGATTGGCCAACGAGTAACTGAGGGTCTCCAATTCGAGTGCCATGTTCACCGTTTTCACCTCGACATCGGCCGGAACGTTGAGGGGCACCGGCGCAAAATTCAGAATTGC
>WNFU01027312.1_pt1 | contig 18965 bp, 18 predicted proteins | sample 5400121 | NCBI WGS metagenome assembly WNFU01 (sample SAMN13153360, study PRJNA577476) | soil metagenome | isolation source: 100 cm soil or saprolite under grassland replicate 1 | place: USA:California | collected 2016-06-15 | reverse complement strand
CTCCAACTTCATCGAGCGGACCTTCGGGGAGACCCGCCGGCGGGTGAAGGTGATCGGTCGGCTCCCCGGAGAACGGAGCTGCCTGTCGCTGGTGTGGGCGGTGCTCGACCGGGCCGGCCGGGGATGGCGAGGCGTGGACGTGAGCCCCCGCGCCGTTCGTCTGTTGCAGGATCTCCGCCGGGAGTTGTTCGGACCGCCCGTCCGAGAGGCGCGAGAGGAGGTGATCGACGAGGCTGTCACCCCCGCCGCGTAGGATGACCACGAGGAGCTGCGCCCGAGGTCATTTACACCGGTCGTGAGACGCCACCCAGGACGAGCGCGGCACGCTGGCGCTCGGAGAGCTTGGCAAGCGCCGAGAAGACATCCGAGGGTTCCGGCATCTCATAGGACTCCTCACGAGCGAAACCTCCGTGGCGCCGTCACTGCTTGAGGTCCCCGGCCGCGATGCGGAAGGCCGCCTTCCAGATCCACGCGGAAGGGGAGCGGATCGCAGAACCCCTGGCCAGTGCCTGCGCAAACGCTTCAGCGAGTGCGTCGCTCGCCACATCCCGATCTCCCGAATAGGCGTGCAGGGCCCACCAGAGCCTGGACCCCTCCTCCCGATAGAGTCGCTCCAGGTCTTGGTCGGCGCTCACGCGGAGATCCTGTTCCACTCCTGCATAGGGAGGGAAAGCGACCGAAAGTCTTACGGCCCGAATCTCCCGGGCAGCCTGCCCTCGCCCACGCCAGCTCATGCGAGGTGTTGTCACCAGACTTGTCTTGCTCAGCGGGCGCGGGTTCGGCGGAGCTCTCTTCGCCAGCACTCGGTGTGCCAGTGGCGGCGGTCGTCGGGGTCGTCGTCGGGGACCACCACCAGGTGGGCGACGCCGCGGCGGATCTCGTGGTCGCATCCGGGGCATCGGTAGGCCTTGTCGCCGGTCACCGCTCGGACATCGGCCCAGCCGACCAGCGCCCACTCGGGGGCGGCGAGGCGGCCCTGGACGGGTTCGGGCGGGCCGGGGCGCTCTCGGGCGGAGCGATGCTTGCGCGGCATCAGATCTGCGCGCCCTGGATGAAGCGGGCCGCCACCGAGCCGAGAAGCCGCCCGGTCTCCTCGGCGGGCCGGCGCGCGCCGCGGACCCGGAACGAGTGGTCGCCACCCTCGACCTTGTGCAGCTGGGCCCAGTGGCCGAGCCGCTTCACCAGGTCCTGCACGAGCTCCCACTGCGCGAACGGGTCGTCGGTCCCCTGCAGGAACAGCATCGGCGCGTGCACCCGGGGGAGGTGCTCGTCGCGGATCTTCTCCGTCTTCCCCGGAGGGTGGAGCGGATAGCCGATGAACACGATCCCACCGACTCGCATGCCGTCCGCCGCGGCCATGGACGCCATCCGGCCGCCCATCGACTTCCCCGCGGCGTAGACGTCCACCTCGGGAACACGGCTCCGCGCCGCCTCGACCGCGGCCCGCCACGTCGCGATCAGGACCTCCGGACGATCCGGGGCCTTCCTGCCCTGCTCGGAGTAGGGGAAGTTGAACCGAAGCGTGCCGTACGAGGCGGAGTTCAGGCTCGCGCAGAACCCGTCGAGCAGCGGGTTCTCCATGGTGCCCCCGGCCCCGTGCGCCACGCAGACGATCGCCCGGGGAGCCGGCACCTCCGCCCACAGCCCCGACACGGGTCCCTTCGGCGTCTCGATCTCGATTCGTTCCTCGGTCACTGGCTCCTCCCGAAGGGGCGCGTGGGAGAATCGCGCCCCATGACCCTGTTTCTCGGCACGTCAGGGTACGCGTACGCGGAGTGGAAGGGCGTGTTCTACCCCGCCGAGTTGAAGACGAAGGACCAGCTGCGGTACTTCGCCTCCCGGTTCGGCTCCGTGGAGATCAATTACACATTCCGCCGCCACCCCAGCGAGACGACGCTCGACGCGTGGCGCGAGCAGACGCCCGACGGGTTCCTGTTCACGCTCAAGGCCCACCAGAACATCACCCACCGGCGCCGGCTGAAGGAGGCCGAGAGCGACGTCGCGTTCTTCCTGGAACGGGCGAAGCGGCTCGGCGACCGCCTCGGCGTGATCCTGTTCCAGTGTCCGCCGAACCTGGCGTTCGACCGCGACCGGCTGAACGTGTTCCTCGACACGCTGCCGGAGGGCGGCCGGTACGCGATGGAGTTCCGTCACCCGTCGTGGGAGGACGCGCGCGACGTGCTCCGCGAACGCGGCGTCGCGTGGTGCACGGCGGAGACCGACGAACAGGCCGCGCCGACGGATTCCTGGGAACCGTTCGCGTACCTCCGCCTGCGCAAGGAGATCTACCCCGACGAGCAGCTCGCGGCCTGGGCCGGCCGAGTCCGCGGCGCGCTGGAATCCGGCCACGACGTCTTCTGCTACTTCAAGCACGAGGAGAAGGGCATCGGCCCGATCTACGCCGAGCGCATGGCCGGGCTACTCGGAACTTCCGCGGCGGTCGGGTAAGCGCGTTCGCCGCGCAGCGGCTGGATAAGGGCAGGAGGACGCGTGCCCGATTGCCGCAGATTCGAAGCCTTCTATCGGGAGCACTTCGCCCGCATCGTCCGCGCGTGCGCGCTGGTGACGCTCGACCTCGCGTTGGCCGAGGACGTCGCCGCCGAATCGTTCGTCCGCCTGTGGGCCCGCTGGGGCATCATCCGCGGCGACGACCATGCGGGCGGCTACGTCTTCAAGACGGCGATGCGCCTGTCCACCAAGGAACTCAGGAATCGAACTCGCCGCGGCCCGCCGTCGCCGGCCGATGCCGACGAGGTCCAGCGAGCCCTCGATCGTGAGGACGTCATCCGGGCCCTCCGGACGCTCCCGCTTCGCCAGCGGCAGGCGGTGGTTCTTCGCGATTGGGCCGGCTTCGAGACGAAGGACGTGGCGAGAATGCTCGGTGCCAAGGAGAGCACCGTCCGCGTTCATCTGGCCCGCGCCCGCGCTCACCTCCGCCAGCAGCTGAGCGTCGAGGAACCAGAACGATGAGGACGGACGACCGCGACGAGCGACTGTCCCAGGCACTGGATCTTGCGGTTCAGCGAATCGCTCCCTCGGTCGAGACCCGGCTGCGAGGCATCCGGCGGGCGGGAAGTCGGCGTCGTTTCCTTCACCTGGCTGCTCTCGCCACTATGGTCATGGTCTTTGCGGGGTCGATTGCCTACGCGGCTGTCGAACTCCACGGCCGCCAGGGATCCGTGGGCGACTCGGGTGTCTGGCGGGAGTTCGCCGACCCGAACGGCGCATGGACTCTTCGATTTCCGGCAGGATGGGACATCCAGCCCTTCACCGAGCGGGTTGGCCATGCGGGGTTCCAGGGGGCGGTCGTCTCGAGCGTCGACTTCCACTTCCAGCACCCTGACCTGGGATCGAGAAGTGCCACCTCGGCTTGGAATATGCACGGGCTGCCCCAAGACGCCGTTGTCGTGCAGCTGCACCAGCTGAACACCCTGGCGATGACCCCGCGCCCACCATATTCGCGATTCCCGCTTCGCCTCGAGGACTCCGAGCGGGTCCACGATCGTCCCGCGTACGGGGCTCCGCAGCCCAGGCTGTTCCTTCCGATCAGGGTGCCGACCGGATCCGGGTATGCGGTCTCAGTCTGGTTCGGGCACGATGCCTCCCCCTCCAACCGAAGCCTGGCGGCGCGAGTTGTGGCCTCGATCCGCTTCCACGAACCAAGCTCTCTGCCATCCCCGGCACCCTCCCCGAAGCCCTCGCAGTCACCACTGCCCAGTGGGGGGTACCTGACTGTTGCCCAGGCCCAGAAGGCCGGGTTGCCACCTTCGGGCGACTCCGTCCGAGGTGACATAGACGGGGACGGCGTCGACGATACGGTGACCCTGGTTCGCGACCCCCGTGCACGTCCGATCGACTGTCAGTACTTCCTGCGAGCCTCGACGGCCAACGGATTGGCTCTGGCGCACCTGGGGCCGGTGGTTCTCGACCCGCCGGTGCTCATCGGGATCGCGACCCTCGATCCTGGAGTCGCGCCACAGGTCATCGTGAACGTGACCCCAGGAGCCAGCTATGACTTCTTCGCCCTATTCACCTGGCGCAGCGCACCCGGCCGGCTCGTGCCGGTCGCACTGAAGCCGCCCATCATCGGTCCTCCGCGGTGGCAGAGCCTGCTGTCTTCAGGCGCCAGCGTCGGCACGGGCGCCGAAGGAGTGAGCTGCGAGAACGGATTCGTCCTCGTGACGAATGCCAGCCGCCAAGGAGCCACGGTCTCAGTGACCCGCGACTTCTACCGCCTGGAGGGCAGTCGTCTCATGCTGCAGCCCAGGATGACTGACCACGTTCGGTTGCCGTATCGCGATTTCCTCAGGCGATTCCCCGTGCTCGCTGCACAGGGCCAGGCGTTCACGCACTGCCGATTGATCGGTCCGTGATCCGCTGCGTCAGTCGGCCATTCGAGCTCGCAGCGCGGTAACGATCTCGCGTTCGTGGTCGGCGTCCTCGATCTTGCGGCCGACCACGTCGCGGACGTAGAAGGCGTCGATGACGCGGTCGCCGTAGGTGGCGACCTTGGCGATGTGGACGTCGAGCTGGAGGTCGGTCAGCGTCCTCGTTATGTCGAACAGCAGGCCGATGCGGTCGGCGGTCGCCACCTCGATGATCGTGAAGAAGTCGCTCGCGCGGTTGTCGACGGTGACCTTGGTCGGGATGCCCGCCCTCGGCGCCGGGTAGTAGCCGCGCTTCTCCGCGACCCGATACTCCAGTGACAGGCGGCCCTCGACGCTCTTGCGGAGCGTCGAGCGGAACTTCCGCCAGCGGTCCTCGTCGACGTCGCCGTGGAACCCGCCCTCGACCTCGGGAACCGACAGCAGGTAGTTCCTCGGCATCCGCACCAGGAAGCGCTCGATCTCACCGATGGGCTGGCCCCGGACCGCCGCCCGGATCGCCTCGGCCCGCTCCCCCAGCCGCACGGCCGCCTCGTGGCCCATCTCGCCGCGCTCCAACGCGTGCTGGATCTTCGCCACCAGTTCCCGAACGAGCGTCGCCCGCCACGGCGTCCAGGCATGCGGCCCCGTCGCCGACGCGTCCGCCACCGTCAGCAGGTACAGCGCGGCCAGCCGTTCCTCGGTCTCGATCTGCGCGGCCACGCTCAGCACCAGGTCCTCGTCCTGGAGGTCCCGCCGGGTCGCGGTGTCTGGCAGCAGCAGGTGGTTCGCGACCAGGAACTGTGCCAGGTCGCGCGTCTCCTCCGGCAGGCCCATGGCGTCGAGCGCCCGGCCGGCGATCGTGGATCCCGCCGCCAAGTGCCCGCCGTGGCCGGTCTTCCCGATGTCGTGCAGCAGGGCGCCCAGCAGCAGCCCGTCCACCGAATCTCCTACCGCCGCCGCGGCGCGCGAGGCCACCGGGTCGTCGGCCGGCGCCTGCCCCCGCAACAGCCGCGACACCTCGGCCAGGGCCTCCAGCAGGTGCACGTCGACGGGGAACCGGTGATACGGATCACGCTGGGGCCGGCACCGCACCGCCCCCCAGGCGGGAAGGAACCGCTCCAGCAGCTCCGCCCGGTCGAGCGCCTCCAGGGCCCCGACGCCCGGCTCGCCGGCCCGCAGGATCTCGAGGAACGCGTCGCGCACGCGGGGGGTCCACTCCACGACCTCAGGGAGCTTGGCCGCGTCCACCATGTCCAGGTCGGCCGGCGGCACCGAGTCGCCGCGCGACGCCGCCTGGGCGAACGCGGCGATCACGGCCTCGGGCGTCCCGCTCACCCCCGGCACCGCGGCCGCGGACGCGGCCCCGCGCGCGACCCGGTCGAACACCTGCGCGCCGATGTGTTCCACGTCACGGGCGTGTTCGAAGACCGCGCGCATCAGCCCGTCGGGCGCCGGCAGCCCCGGCTCGTCCGAGAACCCCAGGTCCGACGCCAGCTGCGGCTGGAGATCCTGCCGCAGCACGTCGACCTTCTTCCCCGCCTCCAGGTGCAGCGCGCTCCGCACCCGCACCAGGTACTCCTGGGCGGCCTCCAGGGCCTCGCGCTCGGCCGTCCGAAGGAATCCCGCCGACTCCAGGCCACGGATCCCGCCGTCGCCCACCACCGCCGGCGCCAGCCACCCCAGCGTGTTGATGTCCCGCAGCCCCCCGGAGCCCTCCTTCACGTCGGGCTCCAGGCGCTGCGACGCCGAGCCGAACCGCGCCCGGCGCACGTCGGCGGCGGCTCGCAGCCGGTCGACCCATGCCGTCCGGGGCTTCCTGGACCACTCCCACAGGCGTTCGCGCATCGAGTGGAACAGCGCCGCGTCGCCGTCCAGCAGCCGCGCGTCGAGCATCGCCGTCGCCACGTCGAACCGCTCCGCGGCGAGCGCCATCGATTCCTTCACGGTCCGCACGCCGTGCCCGACGTCGAACCCGGCGTCCCACAGCGGGTACAGCAGCCGCTCGGCCAGCTCCCGCACGACGCGCCCGTCGCGCAGCTCGTGCACCAGCAGCAGGTCGATGTCGGACGCCGGCGCCAGCTCCCCGCGCCCGTACCCGCCGACCGCGGCCAGCGCGACCCCGTCCGGGACACCGGAGGACCGGAATAGCCGGACCAGGCACTCATCGACCAGCTGCGCGCGCCGCCGGGCGGACCATCGCCCGTGGTGCCCCCGCGAGTACGCCCGGTCGAGCGAGCGCAGGCCCTCGACCAGCCGAAGGACCGGCGCCGGCCTGTCGGAAGCCGGCGCCGGTCCAGCAGCGACGTTGCTCACGTCAGATCGCGTCCGGGCCCGCCTCTCCCGTCCTGATCCGGTACACCTGCTCGGCCGGCAGGACGAAGATCTTCCCGTCGCCGATCTTCCCGGTCCGCGCGGTCTTGAGGATCACGTCCACGACCTGCTGGACCTGGTCCTCGTCGGCCACCACCTCGATCTTCACCTTCGGCACGAAGTCGACCTGGTACTCCGCGCCGCGGTACACCTCGGTGTGGCCGCGCTGCCGGCCGAACCCCTGCACGTCGGTCGTGGTCATGCCATTGATCCCGACCGACCGCAGGGCCTCCTTCACCTCGTCGAGCTTGAACGGCTTGATGATCGCTGTGACGAGCTTCACTCGATCACTCCCTCGCGTCGTCCAGTACGGCGACATCGTCGGCCGCGGTCCGGGTGATGGCGGCCGCCTCGTGCACCGGCGACTGGATCAGCGCCCCGCCGCGCTCGGCGAAGGTGTAGCCCGCCTCCGCGTGCTGGGACAGATCCAGGCCGGCCGCCTCATCCTCCTCGCTCACTCGCAAGCCCACAAGGAGGTCGGACACCTTGAGCAGGAGCATGGTCATGCCGAACGAGAACACGATCGTCACCCCGACCGCCACGGCCTGCTTCCCGAACTGCGCCAGCGATCCGGAGGCCCCGGCGGGGTTGATCGCGATCGACGCGAAGACGCCGGTGAGCAGCGCGCCGACGATCCCGCCGACCATGTGCACGCCCACCACGTCGAGCGAGTCGTCGTAGCCGAACCGGAACTTCAGGTTCACGGCGAAGAAGCAGATCGCGCCGGCCGCGAGCCCGATGGCGATGGCCGCCATCGGCGAGACGAACCCCGAGGCCGGGGTGATCGCCACCAGGCCGGCGACGGCCCCCGTGGCCGCCCCCACCGTGGTCGCCCGCTTGTGCCTGATCCACTCCGGGATGAGCCACCCGAACACCGCGGCGGCCGTCCCGAGCTGCGTGGCCACGAACGCGCTGCCGGCCAGGCCGTTCGACGCCAGCGCCGAGCCGGCGTTGAACCCGAACCACCCGAACCACAGGACGCTCGCGCCCAGGATGACCAGCGGGACGTTGTGCGGACGGAACGCGTCGGTGCCGAACCCGCGCCGCTTCCCCAGGTAGATCGCGCTGGCCAGGGCCGCCACGCCGGCGTTGATGTGGACCACGGTGCCGCCCGCGAAATCGAGCGCCCCGAGGTGCCCGATCCCGAGGAACCCGCCGCCCCACACCCAGTGGGCCAGCGGCGAGTACACGAGGATCGACCACAACGTGAGGAACAGCAGCCAGCCGGAGAACTTCATCCGCTCGGCGAACGCGCCGGTGATCAGGGCCGGCGTGATCACGGCGAACATCATCTGGAACACCATGAACACGCTGGACGGGATGGTCGGGGCGAAGCTCACCGCCGTGGCTCCCGTGTGGGCAAGCCCGAGGTACTTCAGGCCCCCGATGATCCCGCCCTTGTCCGGCCCGAAGGCCAGCGTGTAGCCGATCACCGTCCACACGATGCTGACGAGCGCGAGGGCGATGAATGACTGCATCACCGTGGCCAGGACGTTCTTCGCGCGGACCAGGCCGCCGTAGAAGAACGCCAGGCCCGGCGTCATGAACATGACCAGGGCCGCCGAGGCCAGCATCCACGCGGTGTCGCCACTGTCGATCTTGGGCACGGGCACCTCCTCCTTCGGGGTCGTCGCAACCGGTCCCGAGAGTTGTAGGCGACCGAGGTTTCCCGACCGTTTCGCCGTCGTTTCCGGCGAGTTACAAGTTCGTTTCCGTCGTGCTAACCAGCACTTTCGCGGGAAATCGGCGACCGACGGGAGGCAGCGTTATCCGGTCTACGAGGCCGGCACATGAGTCACGAACGCCTGTCCGCGCTCGCCTACGTCACCCAGAGCTGGTCGAGGAGGAGGCTCCACTGCGGGTTGCGCTGGTAGTCGCCTGCTCGTTCCGAGATGACTTCGGTACCGACGGATGTTGGCGTCTTCGTGACCACCGGGATTCATCTCCACGCGGAGAACGAGGCTCGCGGGCAGAGCAGCATGTGGAGATCCGTGATCGCCGCCTGGCTGTGCGTCCGTTCGCGCATGGGGGGACATTCTGTGCTCCGCCGGGGGGATTTTCTAGGGCGGCTCCAAAGTCCCCCGAAGCGGGGGCGTGAGGCGCGGGGCGGAAGGTTTCACCGTGGTGATGACTCCGGATGCGCGGGGGGTGACCAGCGTCTGACCACACACGGAACACGCGAAGGAGCCGGCGGTCTCCCGCCGGCCCCGGGGTCGTCCTCGTCGTCGTTCGGGTCTAGGGCAGGAGGTGGTACTGGTAGTCGCCCGATCCACCGACGCGGGGGTCGACGGTGCCGTGGCTCGCACCGCCGATGGCCGGCGGCTCGATCAGCTCGAACGCCGAGTTCACTCCCGGCAGGGGGTGGTACCGGTAGATGCTCGTCCCGCCGACCTGCCGAACGGTTGTCCGCGGCGCCACCGCCCCGCCGCTCGTGTTGGTGGCCTGCTGGTGGGTGGCCGGGGCGACCCGGTCGGGTGACGTGGTGGCGGTGTTCCTCGAGCTCACGATCATGAGCGTCGCGATCACGACCGCGGCCACCACGAGGACCGCCGCGACCGCGTACCACTGCCTCCGATGGCCGGATCCCTTGCCCGGGAACCGAATCGTCTCTGCACTGGCGCTCATCTCGGCCTCCTCTCGGTGGCGTTCGTTCGATAGGTGCACGCTAGGCCCGTGCCGGAGGCGAGTCCGGTGCGCCGAGCACCATCTCGCGGTGATCTCCGACACGTGAGGGGAGTGACGCGCGCCCCCATTACCCTCGAGGAGGGGTGTCGGCGCCGAGGTCAGCGAGTGACGACGGCGCCCGTTTGCTTCGGGGCGCCGAAGAGGGCCTCCCGGTCGACCTCCTCCTGCTCGGCCTCGAGGGCCTTGACGCCGCCGTTCAGGCCGAACAGGCGCTTTCGCCAAAGCAGCCAGGCCAGGATGGCGACGTTCACGACGAGAGCGCCGACGCGCAGGACCGTCACCCGGTCGATGAGCTCCTTGATCTCGAACGGGAGGAACCCGGCCGTGGCAATCGCGGTCAGGTACTCGGCCCACCTGCGCTCCCGCCACAACCCCACGGCTTCCACGCCCTCCACCACGCAATAGGCGATCGCCGTGACGATCAGCACCACCAGGGTCCCCTTGTGGAGGTGCAGGAGCTTGTCCAGCTCGCGGGAGATGATCCCCTGGCTCGCTCCCTGGCCGGTCTCCCCCGTCACGCTGCCGATGAGGTCCGACGCCTGGTGCTTGAGGTCCGCGAGGTTCAGCTCGATCACGATCAGCAGCGCGGCCAGCAGCCCGAACAGCACGCAGTGGAACCCGCGGTCCAGCGCGATCACCCGGAGGATGAGGGCCTCCCGCAGCGGCTTCCCCCGCCGGGGAACCTTCATCTCCTTCACCGGCGGCAGGGTCTCGCGCACCGGCCGGTCGGGAGGCGTCGTCGAGATCCACACGTCGCACCGCGTGCACCGGGCCATGCGCCGCCCGTCGGGCAGGTCGACGCCCAGCCCGGCGTCCTCGGGGCGCAGCCGCTCGACCAGCGCGGCCGGCGTGACGTGGCCGCGGCGCGAGCACACGAACGTCTCAGGGTGCCACCCGAGTAGGTGGGTCCGGTGCTTTCGCTTGCGGCCGAACACGACCTACCCGGCCGCCGCCTTCTTCCTCGTGCGCGTGCCGGACCCCGAGGCGGCGGCCTTCTTCGGCTTGGCCTTGGACGGCTGCTTCTTCGCCGCGTCGACGCTCGCCTTCAGCGCCTCCATGAGGTCGACGACCTTGGCCTCCTCCTGGGGCTCCGCAACGACGATCTCCTCGCCGGCGGCCTTCTTCTCGACGATGCCCATCAGCGCCTCGCGGTACTCGTCCTTGAACTGCTCCGGCTCCCAGTCCTCGGTGAGGTTCTCGATGAGCGCCTGGGCCATCTGGACCTCCTGGGGGCGGAGCTTCACCGGCTGCTGGAGCTCCTCGAACTCGGTCTCGCGGATCTCGTCGGGCCAGTACATCGTCTCGAGGACGAACACCTCGTCCTTGAAACGCAGCGCGGCCAGGTGCTCCTTGTCCCGGAACGACACCTTGGCGATCCCGACCTTCGAGGAGTCCGACATGGCCTCCCGCAGCAGCGTGTAGGCCTTCACCCCGGTCTCCTCGGGGACCAGGTAGTAGGTCTTCTTGTAGTAGATCGGGTCGATCTCGGTGAGGTCGACGAACTGCACGATGTCGATGGCCCGCGAGGACGCCACCGGGACCGCGTCGAAGTCCTCGTCGTCGAGCATCACGTAGTGGTCCTTCTCGTACTCGTAGCCCTTCACGATGTGCTCGAACGGCACCTCCTCGCCGTCCACCGAGCACACCCGCTGGTACTTGATGCGGCCGCCGTCCTTGTCGTGCAGCTGGTTGAACCGGAGGGTCTTCTCCTCGGTCGCCGGGAACACCCGAATGGGGATCGAGACGAGCCCGAAAGAGATGGCCCCCTTCCACATGGTCCTGGGCATGGTCGTCCTTTCGACGTGAGCGTCCGCCCGTCGAGGGGCGGGCATCGATTCTACGCGGCCGGTGGCTCCGACCTGCGCATTCGTATCGCGTGGGTCGGACATCGAGTCCGCCCGCGCGCGCGGACGGCCGGGATGTGGGAAGTTGCACCCGATGAGCGCGACGCCCTCCCCTTCCCCACCGCACCCGCGCGCCCCCTCGGACGCGGGCGCCGCGCTGCGGCCGGTCCCCGAGACGAGGCCGGTCGCGTCGCGGCTGGGGTTCCTGGTGAAGACCGGGTCACTGGAGGTCCAGCTATCGGACGGAAGCCGGCGGTTCCTCCGAGGATCCTCGCCCGGGCCCGCCGCGGAGATCGTGGTGCATCGGCCGGGGCTGGCGGGCCGGCTGGTCCGGCGCGGCGCCCTGGGCCTCGCCGAGGCCTTCCTCGACGGCGATTTCGACTCGCCCGACCTCCCCACCTTCCTCGAGCTGATGATCCGGAACACGGAGGCGTGGCTCGACACGCCGGTCGGGCGGCTGCGCGAACCGGCATCGCGGGCGTGGGACCGGCTGCGCCGCCCGAGGCCGGACGGGGTGCGGTCCATGCGGGAGCATTACGACCTCGGCAACGAGTTCTACGCGCTGTGGCTCGACGACTCCATGACGTACTCCTCGGCCGTGTTCGAGGACAGCGACGAGACGCTCGAGGCGGCCCAGGACAGGAAGCGCCGGCTGCTGGCCGAGGACGCGCAGATCCGGCCCGGCGACCACGTGCTGGAGACGGGGACCGGTTGGGGCTCGTTCGCGGTGTACGCGGCCCAGGAACTCGGGTGCCGGGTGACCACGATCACGATCGCCCGGAAGCAGGCCGAGTTCGCCCGGCAGGCCGCGCAGCGGGCGGGCGTCGCCGACCGGGTTGAGGTGCTGCTGCAGGACTACCGCGAGATCACCGGAACGTTCGACCGCGCGGTGTCCGTGGAGATGATCGAGTCGATCGACGAGCGGCGGTGGCCGGGGTACCTGCGGACCGTGGCGCGCGCCCTGCGTCCCGGTGGGCGGTTCGCGATGCAGTCGATCACGGTGGCCGAGCGACACTGGCCGACCCATCGCCGCCACGAGGACTTCGTGATGGCGTACATCTTCCCCGGCGGGCGGATCCCGGCCGTCTCCGTGCTGCGCCGCCTGACCGCGCGGGCCGGGTTCCGGTGGGAATCCGACCGCGAGATCGGCTCGTCCTACGCGCTGACGCTGGCGGAGTGGAACCGCCGGTTCACCGCGGCCGCCGACCAGGTGCAGGCGCTCGGCTTCGACCGGCGCTTCCGCCGGATGTGGACGTACTACCTGAGCTACTGCGAGGCCGGCTTCCGCACCGGCTGGGTGGGCGACAAGCAGGTGGCGCTGGTCCGGACCTGAGGCCCGCACGACCTCCCTGAACGCCCCAACGCCGCCCCGACCGCCGATTGGCCGGGTCGCCGGGGCATCTACCATCTCCTCTGCCATGCCGACCCGAGCGAAGGCTCCGACGTCGCCGACGCCGTTCACCGTGAAGTTCCCGCGCGCTCTGCCGGCGGAGAAGCGGGGGCAGCACTGGTGGATGGAGGCCGACGGGCGGGAGCTGCGGCTGTCCAACCTCGACAAGATCTTCTGGCCCGAGGAGGGCTACACGAAGGGCGACCTGATCGCCTACTACTACAACGCCGCCGAGTACATCCTGCCGTACCTCGCCGGGCGGCCGTTGACGATGAAGCGGATGCCGAACGGCATCACCGGCGGGCACTTCTACGAGAAGTCGGCGCCGTCGCACACGCCGGACTGGATGCGGCGGTGCCCGGTCGAGGGCGCGGACGAGCGCGGCCGGCCCAAGCGCATCGACTACCTGATGGTCGACGACGTCGCCGGGCTGCTGTTCATGGCGAACCTCGGGTGCATCGAGTTCCACCCGCTTCACTCGCGGTGCGACTCCTACGAGTACCCCGACTACGCGTTCTTCGACCTCGACCCGATGGAAGCACCGTTCACGGACGTGCTCGTGGTCGCGCGGCACGTGCACGCGGCGCTCGAGGCGCTCGGCCTCGACGGGTACGCGAAGACCAGCGGCGCAACCGGCATCCAGGTCTACGTCCCGGTCGAGGCGCGGTTCACCCACGACGAGGTCCGCGAGTTCGTCCGACTGGTCGGCGCGACGATCACCAGGGCCGACCCCGACCGCGTGACCATGCAGTGGGAGATCCGGCGGCGGACCGGCAAGGTCTTCATCGACCACAACATGAACCGCAGCGGCGCGAACATCGCCGCGGCGTACTCGATGCGCCCGGAGCCCGGCGCCACGGTCTCGACGCCGCTCACGTGGGCCGAGGTCGCCCGCGGCGTGAAGCCCGGCGACTTTCAGGAGCGGCAGGACCTCGCGCCGGCCATGAAGGCCCTCGGCGTCGACCTGTCGAAGGCGCCGCCGCTCCCGGGCGTGATCCAGCGCGACCGGGGCCGGATCAAGAGCCACGTGCCGAACCCGCCGCCCCCGCCGGCGCCGGCAGCCTCGACGACGGCGAAGACCTCCACGACGGCGAAGACCTCCACGACGGCGCCGGCGGCCGCCACCAGGACGCGGCCGAAGCGGCGCGAGACCAGCGAGGAGGTCATCGCCCGCTCGAAGGACCCGGAGCTCGGCGAGTACCTCCGCAAGCGCGACCTCGCCGCCACGCCCGAGCCCGGGCCCTCGAGGCGGAGGAAGCCGCGGGGCGACTCGTTCGTGATCCAGAAGCACCGGGCCACCCGGCTGCACTACGACACCCGGCTCGAGCGCGACGGCGTGCTGGTGTCGTGGGCGGTCCCCCGGGGCCTGCCGGTGAAGAAGGGCGAGAAGCACCTTGCCGTGCACGTCGAGGACCACCCCCTCGAGTACGGCTCGTTCGAGGGCGTGATCCCCGAGGGGCACTACGGGGCGGGGCCGGTCCGGATCTTCGACGCGGGGACCTACGAGGCGCTCGAGTGGACCGACAAGAAGGTCACGTTCCGGCTCCACGGCGAGCGGTACCGCGGCGCCGAGTTCCACCTGGTGAAGACCGCCACCGACTGGCTGGTGTTCCTGTCGAAGCCGGAGCTCATCACCGAGGGCTCGACGCCGCGGGGCGTGTTCCAGCCGATGATGGCGGAGGGCGGCTACCAGCCGTTCGACCACCCCGGCTGGCGGTTCGAGCCGAAGCTCGACGGCGTGCGGACGCTGATCGAGATCGACATGGACTCCACGCGGCTGGTGTCACGCTCCGGCCGGGACCAGACCGCGCAGTACCCCGAGCTGGCCACCGTGCACGAGTACGTCACCCAGATGAGCGCCGTGCTCGACGGCGAGATCGTCGCGATGGACGAGGGCCGCCCGTCGTTCGAGCGGCTCCAGCAGCGCATCAATCTGTCCTCTCCGGCGGACATCGACCGGGCCCGTAAGAAGATCCCGGTCGAGGTGTACGTGTTCGACATCCTGTGGCTCGACGGCCAGGACGTCACGAAGCTGCCCCTGGAACGCCGCCACGAGCTGCTGGAGCCGCTGATCGTCCCCGGACACCGCGTGCTGACCACGTACCACGTCGACGGCGAGGGGAAGCCGCTCGCCGCCGCCGCGCGCGAGAACGGCTTCGAGGGCGTGGTGGCCAAGAAGCTCGGGAGCATCTACCGCCCCGGCCGGCGGACCGGCGACTGGCGGAAGATCAAGCTCCTGAACCGCCAGGACTGCGTGATCCTCGGCTGGACGCCGGGAACCGGCTCACGGACGAACTCTTTCGGCGCGCTGCTGGTTGGCGCGTACGACGACGGCGAGCTGCGGTGGATCGGCCAGGTCGGCACGGGCTTCACGGACCGGATGCTCGCCGACCTCATGGCCAGGCTGGAACCGTTGCAGCGCAAGGATCCCCCGATCGACGAACCGGAGCTCAGGAGGATCAAGGGCGCCCGCTTCGTGGAACCGGCCCTGGTCTGCGAGGTCGAGTTCCTCCAGATGACGGCCGGCGGCAAGCTCCGGGCACCGAGCTACAAGGGACTCCGTCCGGACAAGTCACCCGACGAGTGCATTCTCGAGCGCCCCAAGCGTGCGCCAGCCCGCGCCTGATCACCCGTCGACGTCAAGCACGGCCTCCTCCCCTCAAACGGCCGCACCCCACTCCTTCGAGCCGCGGTTCGTCATCCGTCTGCGTAGACGGCCCGCCGAAGAATACCGGCCGGGAACGTTCTGCGGTCGTGCGGTGTATTTCTTTGTGTGACGATGCGCCTCGAAGCCGTTCTTTCGGTCTTCGCCGTCCTAATCGTCAGCTGCACGGGACCGGCTGTCGCTCCGGCCCCCCCGCTCTTCGTCTCCAACGAAGTGCCCTGGAGCTTCCCGATTCCATCAGGCTGGCACGTGTCCACGAGCCGTTCCGAGCCAGACCCGAAACTGAAAGCCGGTGTCCTCAGCACGCACGTAACGAACGCCGAGTATGTCTTCGACTACACGTCACCGGGTCCGAACAGTGGAGGAGGAGCCTCCGAGAAGCTCGGCCCTTCAGCCGCCGTCGTTGAAGTGCTGCTCCTCTGGTACCCGGCTGACGACCCTATTGAGTGGAACCCCGCCGAGTCGTCGACGACGGTCGCTAGAAGACCGACCGAATGGCATGACGATGCCCAGAACCCGGGGTGGGCGTTCCGCGAGCGAAAGGTCTGCCTCGCAGACAGGTGCGTTTGGGTTGTCGAGTGGCATGGACCGGCTGCCTCGGAGGATGCTATCGGTCGGATCGAACGGATCGCTCAGTCGCTCCAGCTTGCCCCTGGCTGGACCGACCCAACCGCCTAGTTGCCCGCGGTCCGGCCCTCCAAAGGGGGATCAGCGCCAGAGCGAAGTCGATCTACAGGGGCTCGAAGCCGGCGCGGGTGAGCGTCGCGCGGGCCTCGCGCTCGTCCATGCCGCCGTCGACGAGCTGGCGGAACAGCCGGGCCGGGGCCAGGTGGCGGCCGCACCGGGGACAGAACGCGAACGCCTCCTCGAGCGGGGTCTCGCACCACGGGCAGGCCTTCAGCTCCACGGGCCCGACCCGCTCGACGCCGGCGTCGGCCAGGGCGTCGATGTAGCCCTTGCCGTAGTCCCACTGGACGTAGTCCTCCTCGCGGGGCTCGAACGCGGGCTCGTGCATCTGGGGCTCGCCGAACTCCAGCATGTGCTCGAGGTTCTCCTTGAGGAGGTCCCAGTCGTAGTAGTGGTTCGAGCCGCAATCGGGACAGGCGATCACGACGCCGCGCACGCCCTGCGGCTCGAACACGACCCGCATGTCGGTGAGGTCCTCGAGGTCGGACTCGATGTCCTCTCGTTCGCGGGGGTCGAGCGCGCGCGCCTCCTCGTCGTCGTCGCCGTCGCCGCCGCCGCCGCCGGGCGCCGAGGCGTCGTCGGGGTCGAGGTCGTCGGGCTCGAGGTCGTCGGGGTTCATCAGCCCTGCTCCGTGCTCTCGTCCGCGGACCGGTTCCGGTCGGCGAACGAGAACGTCCGGAACCCCTCCGCGAATTCCATCCCAGCCGCCGTCCCCAGCTCCGCGGCCCGGCGGCGGACCCACTCCTCGTAGGGCAGGTTCTTCACCTGCGACTCGTGGGCGGCCAGCGCCTTCAGCTTCATCTCGACGAACTCGGTGACGTCGACGTAGGTGTCGGCCTCCTCGCTCGACAGCCACAGGTTGGGGACCTCGAACGGCTCGAGGCCCTCCTCGATCTGCTCGGCGAACTGCACGCGGGTCGGCGCGTCGGGCATGACCGCAGACAGGACGGCCTCGCCGATGGCCTTGTGGTCGGGGTGGTTCACGTAGTCGCGGCCGCGGTTCCACAGTCGGGCCGGGTCGGGAGCGACCAGCACGTCGGCCCGCCGGCGGCGGACCTCGCGGGTCACGGCGCGACGGAGGTCGAGGTTCAGCTCGAGCTCCCCGTCGGTGAATCCCAGGAACGTCACGCTGGCCACCCCTAGGACCTCGGCGGCGGCCTCCTGTTCCCGCTTGCGGATCGGCCGCATGAACTCGCGGTCCTCGCCCGGCACGTTCGAGCCTGCCGATCCGTCGGTGGCGCACACGTAATGGACCTCGGTGCCCTCCTGGACCCACCGGGCGACGGTGCCGCCGAACCCGAACTCGGCGTCGTCGGGGTGCGCGAAGAAGACCTGGGCGCGCGCGAACTGCATGGTCCAGCCAGCGTACCGGATCGTCGTTCGAGCGTTCCCGGGGGCGGCCTAATAACTCCCCGTAGGTGCTTGAACACATGAGGTCCTCTCCCAAGGTTGGGCGCTGGACAGCATCCCGACCCGGAAGGAGGACCCGTGGTGCACGCTACAGGAGGACGACTGTCCCGTGGTGATCGCAGGCGAAACGAGAAGCTCCGGCGGCTGCGCGAGGCCGTGCCGGAGAGCGTGGCGATCCTCGCCATCGACCTGGCCAAGGCCAAGCAGGTGGTCGTGGTGACCGGGCCCGGCCATCAGGTGCTGGCGAGGCGGACGTTCGTGTGCTCCCCGTGGGGCGTGGATCAGATGATCGAGTTCGCGCAGATGGCTGCCTCCGACCATGGACTGGAGCATCTCGTCGTGGCCTGCGAGCCAACCGGGCACCGGTGGAAGCCGGTCCTCGAGCGGTGCATCCGCCGAAGCCTCACCCTGGTGTGCGTTCAGCCGATGCTCGTGGCGAGGGAGCGGGAGCGGGAGGACTACACCCGTGACCGGTCCGACCCCAAGGACGCCACGCTCATCGCACACCTGGCCCGCGACCTCCGGTGCTACCTGGTCGTGGCACCCGACGCTGACTGGGCCCGGCTTCGCCATCTCGGAGTCCGTCGTCACGCCAAGCTCGTCGAGCGGGGAGCGGCCCGCCAGCAGCTCGCCGACCTCATGGGCGCCTATTGGCCGGCCGCCCTGGAGGCCGCCTCCGATCTGGACTCGAAGACCCTGCTGGCCTGCCTGGCGGTGTCGACCGATCCCGATGTCGTGGCCATCATGTCCTACCCGGCGTTCGCCGCAGCAGTGGCCGAGGTCCTGCCTCGGGTGGGCGGCGAGCGGCGCTGCCACCGGGTCATGCAGGCCTTCTACGCTGCAACTTCGGACCCCCGGAAGATCCCGTGGGAGCAGCCTGGGGCGGCCGAGCGGGCCGCCTTCGCCCTGGCCGACCTCCTGCACGCCACCACCCAGGTGGCCGAGGTGGAGGACCGCATGGCGGGGATGCTCCGGGCGTTCGGGTACGCCGAGCTCGCCTCGGACATCCCGGGGCTCTCGGAGGTGGGGGCGGCGGCCATCCTGGCGGAGACCGGCGACCCCGCCCGGTACGACTCGGGCAGGGCCTGGGCAAAGCACGCGGGGGCGTGTCCGCGGGACAACGCCTCGGGACGCCACCAAGGGAAGACCAGGGTCTCCGGACGAGGACGGCCCCTGCTGCGGACGGCGGCCTGGCGGGCGGTGTGGCCGCTCGTGCAGCGCAACGAGGTATTCGCCGCCCGGTACCGCCACCTCACCGGGCGAGAGGAGAACAAGCTCACCGACGCTCAGGCCCGCACCGCCATCGCCGCGGCGCTGCTCCGGCAGCTGTGGTGGGTGCTCCGCCATCGCGTGGCGTGGGACCCTGTCGCGGCCGGCGGGATCGCCGAGGAGGTGGTGCCCGCGGCGTAGACCCGTCACGATGGTCTCGGGTGGGGCAGCCCGCCACGGCCTTGGGTAGAACCCGAAACTGAGCCTGGGCGCCCCACCCCCCTCCCGTACGAGAGCCCGGATGAGGGCTGTTGGGCAGAACCCGGTTGCTCGTTAGG
>WNFU01004031.1_pt1 | contig 18974 bp, 18 predicted proteins | sample 5400121 | NCBI WGS metagenome assembly WNFU01 (sample SAMN13153360, study PRJNA577476) | soil metagenome | isolation source: 100 cm soil or saprolite under grassland replicate 1 | place: USA:California | collected 2016-06-15 | reverse complement strand
AGGGAGTCTGGGTGACTTCGATGCAAGACCTTTACAACTGGGGACGCAAGAACTCCATCTGGCCGTTGCAATTCGGGCTGGCTTGCTGCGCGATTGAAATGATCGCGACGGCAGCGTCGCGCTATGACATCGCGCGGTTCGGCGGCGAAGTTTTCCGGCCGTCACCGCGCCAGGCCGACCTGATGATCGTGGCTGGGACAGTGACAAAGAAAATGGCGCCACAGATCGTGCGCCTCTACAACCAGATGGCGGATCCGAAATACGTCATCGCCATGGGCGCATGCGCGATCTCCGGAGGGCCATTCAAACAAGGATACAACGTCCTCAAAGGAATCGACCGCTACATTCCGGTTGATGTTTTCATTCCTGGCTGTCCGCCGCGACCGGAAGCGCTGCTGCATGCGTTCATGGAACTCCAACGCAAGATCGACAGTCAGAAACTGAGCGGCGCGGACAAGGCGGAATTTCTCAAACCCGAGCAACCAAGCGAGTTTCCAGTGCCAAAATTTGGCGAGCACGATTTGGAGCCGGCGGCAAATCGTGCCGTGTTTCAGCCGCCAGTGATCGAGCGCACGTAGCCGTGGAGCCTCTCGAGCAAATCAAAGTGCGCATCGAAGCCGCGGTGCCCGGGGCGAAGATCGACATCGTGCCGAACAGCGGCCCGTCGCAGCAGCATTCGCTGCTGATCGGCAATCAATACGCCGTCGCCGTCGCGGGATTTCTGCGCGAGGACCCGGCGCTGCGGCTCGATTTTTGTTCAAACGTGACCGGTGTCGATTGGCTCGATCGCGCCGTGAAAAAAACAGTGAAGGTGAAGAAGCTCGTCAACGGCGAAGAAAAGGAGGTCGATGAAACGACCGAGGAGAAAATCCCGGGCTATCTCGAAGCCGTTTATCACCTTTACTCAATGACGCACAAACACGGACCGGTGATTATTCGCATGCGCACCGCGAATCGCGCAGAGGGCGCGCGCTTGCCCTCGCTTACGCCGATCTGGCGAAGCGCGGAATTTCAGGAACGCGAGATTTTCGATCTCTACGGCATTCGATTCGACGGGCATCCCGATTTGCGGCGGATTTTGATGTGGGACGAGTTCGAAGATCATCCGATGCGCAAAGATTATGTGCAGCCGGACGATTTTGAATGGGAACCGACGCCGCACGATGAAGTTTTGGCACGAGCGAAGCGGCATTATACGCCGCGACCACAGTTGGACGGAGCAGAAGAAATTACGGCCACGGATTCACACGGATAAAACACGGATGATGAAGCGTGTCAGAATTCAGCGATTTATAAATCCGAATCCGTGTCAATCCGTGTTCATCTGTGGCTTGTTAATTTGCTGAACTGAAATGAGCGCAAGGGTTGAAACACTCGAAGCAATGGAGCGCCCACCGGTGACGATGACTTCGCGCCTCGATGGCGAGTTGCTTGAAGTTTCGATGGGGCCGCAGCATCCATCGACCCACGGCGTGTTTCGCATGAACGTCGCGCTGGAAGGCGAAATCGTTCGCAAGCTCAAACCGGTCTTCGGTTATTTGCACCGCAACCATGAGCAGATCGGTGAGCACACAACTTATCTCGGATCGATGCCTTATACAGATCGTCTCGATTACTTTTGTTCGATGACCAACAACTGGGCGTATGCCCTGAGTGTCGAGAAGCTTGCGGGAATCGAAGTGCCGGAACGGGGCGAATATTTACGCGTGATCCTGGCCGAACTGACGCGGCTCCAAAATCATGCGTCCCTCCTCGGTTTTTTGTTGAGCGACATGGGCGCGTGGGGTACGCCGCTCATGTACGCATTCCGCGAGCGCGAAAAAATTCTCGACCTCTTCGAATCGCTCTCCGGTTCGCGCATGATGTGCGACTACATGCGGTTCGGCGGCTGTCGAGTCGATACAGACGACGTTTGGCTGGCCCGCGCGAAACAGATTGTCGATCGTTTCCCGAAATTTCTCGATGAGTTTGATGAACTGATCCTTGGAAACGAGATCGTGATCGCACGAACGCAGAACGTGGGCAAACTTGCGGCCGATCTCGCGATCAGCGCTGGAATTACCGGTCCGATGCTGCGCGCGTGCGGCGTGAACTACGACGTTCGCAAAGTGGACGGATACGGAATTTATCCGCGTTTCAAATTTCGGATTCCGTTAGGCGAACACGGTGACACTTATGATCGATTGATGATGCGCGCCCTGGAGATGCGCGAGAGTGTCGAGATTCTGAAACAGGCGCTCGCCCAGATTCAGCCGGGGCCGATCGTGAACCCAAAGGTGAAGATCCGCGCGTTTCGCCCGCCTGCAGGTGAAGCGTACGGCCGCATTGAAGCGCCTAAAGGCGAGCTCGGGTTTTATCTCATCAGCGACAGCGGCCCGAATCCGTATCGCTACCGCGTGCGTCCGCCGAGTTTCATCAATCTGACGGTTCTCGAAGACCTCTGTCTCGGCCACACCGTTGCCGACGTGATGGTAATTCTCGGCAGCGTCGATATCGTAATGGGCGAAGTGGATCGATGATAATCAAATGATCGGCACGGGCATACTCAAGGGAATGGCGGTTACCGCCCGAAACTTTGTCGGAAGTTATTTCGACAAAGAGCGGCTGATTACGGTGCAATATCCGGAGGAGCGCAATCCGCTTCCCGAGAACTATCGCAATTTTCCGTTTCTCATCTACGACGACGATGATTCGCACGCAGGGTTGCGCTGCGTGGCGTGCAAGATTTGCGAGAAGGAGTGTCCGCCGCAATGCATCTACATCGTCAAAAGCGACGACAAAAAGCCCGATTACATGGGCAAACCGCAGTTTTACCCGAAGGTGTTCGACATCGACATCTCGGTCTGTATGAGCTGCCAGATTTGCGTGGAGGTCTGTCCGTTCGAAGCGATCAAGATGGACAAGGAATTCGAGCTCAGTAAGCGCGAACGCTTCGATCACTTGCTTTTGCGCAGAGAGCAACTGTCGAAATCGAACGACTATTATCACAAGATTCATCCCGTCGAAGCCGCAGCAGTAGATAAAAATCTGGCGGACGCAGCAGCCGCGGCCGAGGCAAAGAAGAAAGCTGCCGCCGAGGCAGCCGCGGCGAAGGCAGCCGCAGCTGCGGCAATGATCAAGCCGGAATCGCCATCGGCGAGTTGATCGGCGCAGCCGGCGGTCGCGCCCTACCACCGAGGGACGGTTGCAATCGCGACTCAAAAATCTAAAATCAAAAATGCAATTGCCGGGGTGGCGAAATTGGCAGACGCGCCAGATTTAGGATCTGGTGGAGAAATCCTTAGGGGTTCGAGTCCCCTCCCTGGCAAGATGATGATCTTCGTCTGTAGTCATGATCGCTTTCGCGGTTATCGTCCTTCACGTGTCAAGCGCGATGCCGGGTTTTCTGTGGGGCGCGTAAACGCTCGCCAGCCTTATGATTGGACCAAAGTCCCATTGCGAAAATATCTGCATCAAAGTAATCTCGGGTATGAAAACGTTTAGTTACTACAGTTGCGTCTTGGTGATTGCCGCGCTGGCGTGCGCGGGCTTGTCAGGATGCGAAACGAGCGGCACAGCGGCCCCTGGGGCGACGGCTTCTGCGGCTGCACCGGCAAGTCAAAATGCTGCTCAACTGATCATCCGGAGAGCCCCCAACATGGGAACTGGCTTATTTCTCGATGTGAAGATAGATGGTGTGCGTGTAGGTGCGCTTTCCATGGGCGAAACCTACAGGGGTTCCTTGTCACCAGGACAGCACGTTGTGTCCGTAATCCTGCGACCGAATCAGTTGAACCTGTCTCCAACAAAAAAGACTCTGACCGTAGCAAAAGGGCAGACCTATACATTGACTGCGATGTGGCAGGGCCAGACGGTGGTTTTGCGCTGATCGGGCCGTCTCAAGCTGGAGTCGTCGGCGCGCGCAAACGCGAACACAAGCGGGCATGAGCCTCGAGGCGTTCGCCGGATTTCGTTACGTACGTTCATCTCAGCGCCGCTAACACGGCGAGTAGTGCTCACCGGCCGCGCCGTTTCTGAATAGCCTCCTGGATCGCCTGTTGACGGGTGGCTTTTAGCTTTTCGTACTGGGCAGGCGAAACAGCGCATGGCTATTGGCCTAAAGTCCTATATGCAGATTGCGGCGGGCACGACAAATTTGTACTTACTCGGTCCAAGCCACAAGAGAACGGATTAGCCTAACAAATCCGTTGGTATCTTGTCGCCCTCTTCTATCCCGTTTCGCACGCGACACGCGTGCCACCACAGTTGTAGAGGCAGCCGTGTCGGCTGCGGGGTTCCACTGGCATAGCCCTAAAGTCCTATATGCAACTTTCGATATAGCCCTAAAGTCCTATAGGCACCGCGTCCACGGCGCGCCATGATTAAACCCATCGAACTGGACTGTTAGGTTGGTCAACACTTACTAAAAATTGAAAAATCTATGAACATCACATCGAAATGGAAATACGCGCCGGGCTTGATGCTCGTCACTGTCGCGTTACTTAGCATTCACACAGCATCCGCCGACGATTTGACCAGCCAGTCGCGCGCCGCACTGCAACAGCTGGTGGCGCAGAATCCAGCGGCCGCCAAATGTAAATCCAAGCAGTCGCCGTTCTTGTGTTTCCGGATGTAGTCAAAGCCGGCTTCATCTTTGGTGCGCAGGGAGGTCAAGGAATCCTTTTCGTGCACGGCCAACCTAGTGGCCGGTACCGGACCGTAGCCGCCTCTTATGGCTTGCAAGCCGGCGTTCAAAAATACGGCTACGCCCTCTTCTTGATGAACCAAAACGCGGTGAATTGGGTAAACAACACGCGCGACTGGGAAATCGGGACCGGCCCGAGCGTCGTGATCGTGGACAAAGGAATGGCCCGCAGCTTCACCACCGACACGATGCATAGCGGCATCTACGCTTTCACTTTTGATCAGCAAGGGTTGATGGCCGGCCTTGGTCTCCAGGGCTCCAAGATCATGAGGATCGACTAATGACCGAAAAACAAATTGATCCTGGAACGCGTTAGCTGCATCCTTACCGGGCGCTGCCGCGATCTCAAGGTCGAACTAAACCGAGAAGAAGGAATTATGAGAACAACCAAACGCACATTGATTACCGCGGCGTTGGCCGCCGTCGCCGTCATTGCCCTTGTGGGCATGCTGTCGCCGGTAGCGCTCGGCGCCAACCCAGCAGAAGAAATGGCCAAGGTGGGAACCACTGACCCCAAGGGTAATTCGTGGATGTCGATTCAAAACAGCATCGAACAGTTCGGGCATCCGGAATTCATTCTGCGGCTCTTCCTCAGTCTCGGTCTGGCTGTGGCCTGTGCGTGGGCGATCGCGTGGCATCCGCGCCGCTCGTCGCTCGCGAATCCGCTTGCCGACCTCGAGGAGCGCAAGGCGCTCATCCTCCTGGGCATGGTCGGGGCGGTTGTCGCTGAGCTGAGCGGGACCAGCCAAACGCTCGCGTTTGTTATCTTCGGTATCGGCGCGCTCCTGCGATTTCGGACCCTGCTCGACAATCCGAAACTCACTGGGAAAGCCATCACGGTCGTGGTGGTTGGGCTCGCGTGCGGCATGGGATCTTGGGCGATGGCGGTGTTTGTTACCGTCTTCACCTGGCTACTCGTCTTCTGGCTTGATTCCCACTCGAGCTGCCGGGTCAGGATCCGGCTCGACGACAACGTAGATCCGAACCCGATCTTTGGTATGATGCAGTCGTTGCTTGTCTCCCACCACTGCCGACTTCAAAGTTCCGCGCTCTATGAGGACAAGGGACAGATGGTGTTCCTCCTCTACATCCCGGCGAAAATCGATCCAAGGAAGCTGGAAGCAGAGGTGCGAGCGAAGCTGCGGAAGTCCGATGTCTCCAAGATCGATGTTGATGTGGTATAGGCGCGCCTGACCTAATCACTGCTGTGAACGGCGCCCTATTCCCCGCTCTGCTGACGGGGTTTGTTATTGGCTCGGTGTTCGCTAAATCCGTGACAGCGGGTGCAGTGACTTTCGTCTCGCCTTGCGAGTGTCAGAGCCAAAAGAGTGGTAGTCGCTGGACACCCAAAACCGATCCGTCGCCTGTGCCTTTGGATAAGTCGGCAATTCAATCAGTTACGCCATCGCAGATTTACAAATGGAAAGGGCCGGAGCCAAATGTGCCTTTGACGCCCGACACAGATACGAGAATCCCAGCTGAACAAAAATGGTATAATCTCACTGGCCGCCTGGTTAACCTAAAAGTCGAGGCAGACGGTGACATTACTCTCGTGCTCAAAGATGCCGACGGCAGGAAAGCAGGAAGCGTTGGTGCCGAGATTCCTGTCGGCCCTCAGTGGTGCGAGCTTCGGCAGACTGTTTTCGGCTGGACGACACAGAGTTTTCCTTTCAGTTTCAAAGGGTCACAAACGCTCGAAGTGCGCGAGCAGCACGTTGTCACCGTCACGGGAAAAGCGTTTTTTGATGTCGATCACGCGTCTGCGGATCGTTCCAACCGACGAACTAAACCAAAGAAATACGCAGTGTGGGAAATTCATCCCGTGATGGCGTTGCACGTCGATCGATAGCTCGCCCGCAAGCCCTCGGTGCACAGCTATTGTCCCAGACTGCCATGCGGTAGTAACTATCCGTATCGAATGAGAAGACGGCATCACGGAGAAGTATTGCCCTAAAGTCCTATAGACAGTCGTGCCGATGGCGCACCATCGTTAAAGTCCTAACCGATCTAACCCACTATGAAATTGCTTAATACTGCTTTGCTCCAGGGTGTAATCGCCATCGCGGCGCTGCCGACGATGACAATCAACGTCTTGAACTCAGCTCTAATTTTTTGGTAGGACTAAGAACGCAAACAACAAATCCAAAAGGAGACATATGAAAAAACTATTCAGACTAACAAGTATTGTCAGTGCCATGGCGGTCTTGGCTTTAGTGGCGGGATGCCAGACCGTGGCCACAAATCAGGCAGAGCTCGCCGCATCCAAGAAAGAGTTCCTGCTCGCACAGGCGGGTTTCAAGACCAAAACGGTCACCACGCCTAAGCAGCAACAACAGGTGAGCCTGCTAGCCGTAGACAAGGTTTCGGCGGTGAAGTACCAGGGGAAAGTGTACTACGTCTTTCCGACCGGGAAGAAGAATCAGATATATTACGGGAAACAAGCGCAATTCAACGCCTATAAGCAAGCGCTCCAGGCCCAGCAGGCGACTCAAAAGACTCAACAGGAGCAACAGATGCTGCAAGGATCCCCTGTGTGGGTTGGAGAAACTGCGGGACCACGACACATCACCGTCGAGGAATTCGATGGATTCGGTCCATTGAACCCGATGCAGGGGGACTGAGCCAGTTAGAATTTGGTCGGCTTTTGGCGCGATGGGCGCCAGGCTAATGGGGAATTCTTAAAAGGGACTAACAGATAGCGCGAGGGCAGCAACCTGATTGCTGCCGTCCTCGTTATCTGGAACCACCGAAAAGATGAAGTAGACAATATGAAGCGGCCTCAAATCTCTTTTGGAATCGCCGTTTTCACATTGGGAATTCTGTCACTGGTTCCGGCCATTCGCGCGACCGAACCTCCGGAGGTCGATGTAAACGGCAACAGTGTCGGTGAACCTTTCGCTCCTGACGCAGGCGCTTCGGTCAGTTTGCCTTTTCAGACAAGTGAGAATCTTACCTTGGGCGCGGTCGCCGAATCCCCCGCTGAAGCGGCTGAGGAGGATAAACTGGCTAAACAACTTGCCAATCCAATCGCTTCGCTCATCAGCGTGCCTTTTCAGGCAAACGAGGATTTTGGCTTTGGCCCATCGCACAACGGCTACAAGTTCACCCTCAACATTCAGCCGGTCATTCCGATCTCAATCAGCAAAGATTGGAACGTGATTGTGCGCACAATCTTCCCGATTGTCTCTCAACATGATCTTTTCTATGTCGAGAACCTACCGAAGAACTCGCCCCTCCAGCCGCAAAATCGTTCCCAGGATGGCATTAGCGACACCACTCAGAGTTTCTTTTTCTCGCCTAAGAATCCCGGTCCATTCGGCATTGTCTGGGGTCTTGGCCCGGTATTTCTCTATCCGACGGGAACCAACGATCTTCTCGGCACAGGCACGTTTTCGATCGGACCTACGCTGGTGGTATTGAAGCAAACAGGGCCCTGGACGATTGGCGCGCTCATGAACCAGCTCTGGTCGGTCGTAATCGAGGAACACCGCAGCAGTCTCAGCCAAATGTTTCTTCAGCCGTTCCTGTCTTACACGACGAAGACGCATACCACCTTCACGCTGAACACGGAATCAACAGCGAATTGGAACAACCCGCCGGGCGACGCCAAGTGGACGGTCCCACTCAACTTCCAGGTGAGCCAAATCCTCAAGATCGGCAAGCAGCCGATTAGTATTGGAGTCGGCGGAAGATATTATGCAGATAGCCCGCGCTACGGACCGAATTGGGGTTTACGCTTCATCGTCACACTGCTTTACCCGACGGGCAAGCGCCCCGAGCCCATCGAGAAGACCAGCTTCGTCAAGTAACGATTGAAGCCAATCATACATTTGCGGTGCTGTAGCCACGGCGCTGTGCGCTGTGCGGGAAGTATTGCTCTAAACCGAGTAAACGCCCCACAGGGGCGTGGCTACAACATTTTTGAGAAGGGCTGCTCGTGAGGGAGATGGACCAGGATTCGTTAGGTGGACCTTGAAAATGCGCTGACGATCGCGTCGCGAACCTTGCGAAAGCAATGAATCAAACACCATCAAGAACACGTGGGATAAAACCGGTGCTGCCGCGACTAAGATTTCGTCGCTTCTCGACAGTGCAACTTCTCATTGCGCTCGCGCTCCTCTTCACGTGTGCGCCTTTTGTCGAAGAAATCAAAGGTGGGGATCTTGTTGTGTCGCTTTTGCTTTCGCTGGTGCTGCTTTCTGGCGTGTTTGCGGTCGCAGATCGCAAACGCGTCCTGGTCGTCGCGATTGCACTTGCCATTCCGGCAATCGCTGGCAGATGGATAAATCATTTCCGGCCGGACCTGGTTCCGCCGAGCTTCTTCCTTAGTGCAGCACTTGTCTTGACTGCGTTTGTCGTGATGAATCTGCTGCGCTTTGTTCTGCGCGCCTCTTCGGTAAACGTCGAAGTGCTTTGTGCGAGCATTTCGGCTTATCTGATGCTCGGTTTGATGTGGACGATGGCCTACTGGCTAGTGGACCAGTTGACGCCAGGAGGAGCTTTCTCTTTCAACACGAACACAGGGACGCGATCTATGAGCGGGTTCACCGGCTTCTACTTTAGTTTCGTCACACTGAGCACAGTCGGCTACGGCGACATCACGCCCGTCTCAAAAGTTGCGCGCATGCTTGCAGCCATGGAGGCGATGACCGGTCTGCTCTATGTGGCGGTCCTGATCGCGCGGCTAGTCTCACTTTATTCCAGTCCGAAATCTGATCCAGGCATTCCAAAGAGTGAGCCGCCGATATAGCCCTAAAGTCTTATAGGCAAATCGCTGCAGGCATGCCAACATTGCTGACATGAGTACCGACGACTCTCGTCAACACCCCTAAATCTTATGAATCCCAAACATTCGAAAGCACCTTGCCGAATTCGCTTCATCGCTGCCGGAACATGTCTGACGTTTTTTGCCGGGTGCGCACAAATCGCCGTCGTATCGGAAAAACGTCCTGCCCCATTGCCGCCCGGCTCCGGCGCGGATCAGGTCGCAACACAGACAATCAATGCCGCGCTAGGCGAAGAGAAGAAACAGCCAACCGTCGCTCTCGGCGCGTTCGTAGCCGCCGCGCGAGACGCCTTACGACAGCTCGATCGCAATCCAGCGGACGCAGAAGCACGACGCGCTTATAACTTCGCGGTCGCACGTATTTTCACTGTCGTTCGCGACGCGAAATTGGATCCATGGACTCACCCGATGCTTGTCGGGGCGAACGGCCGATTTACTCTGACGTGGAAACACGATCCACGCCCGGAGTGGAACCTGGCCCTCTACGACTTAATTCCGGCCGATGAGCTCGATTTCAAAGGCACCTATGTGAAGGATCACGTGACAAAAGCGGGAATCGGAGCCCCGCTCGTGGCTAAGCGAGAACTCACCGCACAACAAGCCAGTGCGTTCTTCACCCCGCCGTACATTTATTACAGCGTTACCGCAACAGCGCAGTTCGAAGGTTCGCGCTGCGTTATCTCGATCAACGATCCGTTGGCCGCCGAATCAGTCCGCGTTGACGGACATACCTATCCGCTCGCGGCAGATTTCACGGCGTCGTATGCAATGCTGCTCGCCCGGGAAAAGCCCCAGAAGCTTGGGCTCGCCCGTATGCTCCGGCCGCAGGAATACGCCGCCACCGCCCGAGTCGCGCGCCTTGAACCTTACAATCCTAACAAGACCGTCCTGCTTGTTATTCATGGTCTTATGGACACACCAGCCACATGGGTGCCAATGCTGAACGATCTCCGCGGCGACAAAGATATGCGGCGGAATTACCAGTTCTGGTTCTATAGCTACCCCAGCGGCTATCCCTATCCGTACTCGGCGGCTATCCTGCGGCAGGAGCTTGACGCCATCGAAAAGAAATTTCCGCTGCGCAAACCAATGGTGGTGATCGGCCACAGCATGGGTGGATGCATCACGAGAACGCTCATCACCGACACTGGGACAAAACTCTGGACCGAGGCCTTCGGCCATTCCCCCGCAGAAACACAGATGCCGGCCGACACTAAACGCCTTCTCGAGCAGGCGATCATCTTCAAACATCGAGGAGAAATAGGGCGCGCAATTTTCATGTCCGCTCCGCATCGCGGTTCGGATCTTGCCAGCAACTGGATCGGGCGCATCGGCTCGATGTTGGTGAAAGCGCCAACAACGCTGCTCAACGTCAACCAGGCTCTGCGCGCATCGCTTACCGCCGATCCCGCTGCGCTGCAATTAAAGCGTCTTCCCAACAGCATCGACACTATGGCGCCGAATAATCGTTTCGTGATGGGGATTAACACTGTTCCGATCACGAAGGGAATTCCCTATCACTCTATCATCGGTGACCGCGGCCGTGGTGACACTCCGAATAGCAGCGACGGCGTTGTTCCTTACTGGAGCAGCCACCTCGACGGTGCCAAGAGTGAGCGCATCGTCCCGTGCGGCCACGGATCACCGCTTAACCCACAAGCCATCGCCGAAGTCCACCGCATTCTCCAACTCAACGAAAAGTCCGATTGATCATCACGCCAGGATCGCGGCCAGTGAAGTCGCTTCGTCTTGGCGCAGCAGAAATTGAAAGACGCAAACGGTGAGTCACCGCAGTCCGCAACATTCCGATTTAGCCTAATGAAGGATCTGGTGCGAGTCATTCGGCGGGTCGGTGCCCTGCTCGTCATCCTCACAGCCATCATTGCTGCAGCCTGGGCATTTGGCGCGGTGTGGTTTGACGCTCCGTTCGGAGCGGGCAACCGGGTGGCGGCCGCACTGATCGCGACGGCGTTTGTGGTCGTACTCCTGTTCGTTAGGCCATTCTGGCGGAAGCTGGGCATCTTCGCCGTGCTCTTTGCCGGCGTGCTCATATGGTGGCTCACGCTTTCTCCGACCAACGATAGCGACTGGCAGCCGGACGTGACCCAGAAAGCATGGGCCGACATTCAAGGCGACGAAGTAACGTTGCACAACGTACGCAACTGCGACTACCGGACCGAGACCGACTACACCCCGCGTTGGGAGACGCGCACCGTGCGCATCTCGCAGATCACCGGCATCGACTTCGCGATCGATTACTGGGGTTCGCCCTGGATCGCGCATCCCATCGCCAGCTTCCAATTCGCTGACGCGCCGCCGCTCTGTTTCTCTATCGAGACGCGCAAGAAGCTTGGCCAAACTTACTCGACTATCGGCGGGCTCTACCGCCAGTTCGAGCTTATCTACATCGTGGCCGATGAACGCGACGTGATCCGCGTGCGCACAAATTACCGCAACGAGGATATCTATCTTTACCGCACGACCATTTCGCCAGCGCACGCGCGCGAACGTTTCCTTGAATACATCCATTCGCTGAACGCTCTGCGGAACAAACCGCGCTGGTACAACGCCATTACCACCAATTGCACTACGAGCATCCGCACGCAGCATCCGCCTAACGAGCGCGTGCCGTGGGATTGGCGTATCCTGCTCAATGGCAAAGGCGACGAACTGCTGTATGAGCGCCACGCCATCGTCACCGGCGGGCTTCCCTTTGCCGAGCTAAAAACTCGAAGCCTGATCGACACTCGCGCTCGCACCGCCAACGACTCACCTGATTTCTCAAAGCTGATCCGCGAAGGTCTGCCTTTCGCGCTTCCCTCCAATGCATCAGGGCGATAGCCGTCCGGTGTGTGAACCCATCGGAAAGCAACGAGAAGCGGACAGTCCAAACCGAATAGAGCGCAACATTCGTCTTGACGAACGCAACCCCAGGTTCTTGTAATTTGATTCAGCGAGACCTCAAGAGCGGTATCTCTCAAGCGAGTTACCCGGCTAGGTATTCGAAGATGCCATAATGATTATATCTAATGTCGCCCTGATCTTGTTCGTAGTCCTCGTCGGCGTCACGCTGCTGGGAGGACGTCTGCGTCAGGTCCTTCCAGAGGAGCAGTTGAGCGCTGAGTCTAGAGACGCGATCAAACTCGCGCTGGGTCTTGTCGGGACCATGACCGCCATACTTCTTGGCCTGCTCATCAGTTCAGCCAAGGGCGCCTTCGACACCACCCGAACGGAAGTGATCCAGATGGCCGCGAAAGTCGCCTTGCTTGATCGTGTGTTGGCGCTTTACGGACCGGAAACGGCGGAGGCGCGGCGCGCGCTCCGCGACGCAACGGCCGACGGAGTCCGCCGCACATGGCCAGCGGAGCGAAGTGGCCCAGTCCGATTAGACCCGAACCCGCAGATGGGAGACGCCGTTTACGCGCCCATTAGTCATCTCGCCCCGCGCGATGACGCGCAACGCGCTCTTAAGACCGAGGCAGCAACTCTCATGGTGCAACTCGCCGAGATTCGAGCGCTGCTACAGGCGCAGGCGGTTCCGTCGGTTTCAAAGCCGTTGCTGATCGCGCTGATGATCTGGCTTGTGGTAATCTTCTTAGGCTTTAGCCTGCTGGCGCCGGCTAACGCTACAAGCACTCTCGCCCTGATGGCTGGCGCCTTCTCGGTTGCCTGCGCTGTTTTCATAATCCTGGAACTCGACTACCCATTCGCCGGCATTGTCCGAGTTCCGAGCGAACCCATGATAAAGACGTTGGCCCACCTCGCCAAAGACACGAGCTAAACACGCGGCCACATCAACTTCTGATCCTTGTCGTAGTTCGTGGCTGCTAACAACCTGCGCTCTGTTCTCTCGGAATCCTTTGAGTGGTTCCTGCTTTTTACTCTGTTACTGGGTACGCGTGGAAGCGTCGCTGCGGCTGAACCGTCGATTAATCCGACAAAAGCAGACCAGTTGAAGCAACTAAACGATCAGACCATCATCGCCACCCACGTTTCGCTGGACTCAGAGTGGGATCACTTCAAAGACGGTGCGGAAAAGGCGACCTGGACGCTAGCAGGATTATGGGGGTGGCCTGTGGGTGACTCGCAAGACTGGGGCATACGTTTCAGGTTGCCCTTTAGTTATTACCGAACGGATCAAGCATCAGATGACGATGGGCTCGGCGGTGTTGGTGACGCGGAGATTGGAGTGGGCACCGCGTTTCGTTTGAGCACATGGCGCACTGCCGGTGGCATCGAGCTGCACACCGATACTGCTTCAGATAGCATCCTTGCTGAAAAGGTCTGGCGTTTAAAGGCCGGTTGGGGAGTCGCTCATGACTTTTCAAAGTGGTTCAGTGCGAGTTTCAATGCCGACTACAATCATTCCGTTGCCGAAAGAGATGATGTTCGGCCGCAGCGTTATCTTGAGCTGTCGTTACCGACCACATTAATTTTTCCGCAGGCCTGGTCGATCAACGCGAAATACAAAACGGCCATCGATTTTCAAAATGGCGACCGATGGAATCACATGGTGGGCGTCGGCGTTGCCAAGCGTCTTTCTAAAGTCCCGATCGTCCTCAGTGCTACAGTGGAAAAATCGCTCAGTGGCGGCGCAAAAAGGTTTCAGGCCACCGTAAGCATCGTTTATTATTTCCAACGATACCACGCACCGAAATGACCGACTTACCAAAAAAGCGCCGACGTAGGCCTAAAGTCCAATAGTCGGATTGCGCGACAGGGGTAGATTCAGATAATTCTGAGCACTATGCCTATTTCATCAAGCGAGCTCGCAATTGTCGATCGCCCCAAGACAAACTCCAGGATTTTTGCGCACACGCACTGGGACGCGGTTCCGGTTGTCGCCGCCTTTCTGCACTGCGCGTACTTCTTCGGAATGTTTTATCTTTTCCCGCGCGTCCCGCTTTGGGTGATGATCATTCTGGGCTTTATCTATTCGGTCAGCATTTCCTGGAACATCAACGGCGTCTCTCACAATTTCATTCACAATCCGTATTTCCGGTCGCCGCTGCTCAATCGTTTATTCAGTATCCTGGAATCGATGACAGTCGGCTTTAGCCAAATTTTCTACGAATGCATTCACGTGCAGCATCACAAGGGAAACGCCGACCGGCCGGACGAGGAGGGCGAAACTGTCGATTGGATTTCGATCTATAAACACGGCGAGAACGGTGAAGCCGAACATCCGCTCGCATACACGTTCCTCAGTTTCTTCCGTGAAGATCCCAAGACCGTTTTCAAAGAATTGAAACGGAAAAATCCTCGCGAGGCGTTTTGGGGGATCTTCGAGCTCGCATCGTTTGTTGCTACTTTCGTCATCCTGGGCATTCTGAACTGGCGTTACATCTGTTTTCTTCTGCCGTTTTGGTACTTTGGCCACTGCCTGTCTTATTTGAACGGCTACTATCGGCACTGTGGCGGTAATCCGGACGAGCCGATCGCGTGGGGCGTGAGCAGTTATGACAAGCTGTATAACTGGATCTGGCTTTATAACGGTTACCACGCCGAGCATCATTTCCGGCCAAAGGTGCATTGGACACGAATGCAGACCCTGCGCGATCAGATTTTGGACAGGCAACGCGCAGCTGGTGTGCGGGTAATCAAGATGCCCCATGCCCTCGGCTTCTCGACGCTGATCTGCCGTCCGCTCATCGACCACAAGAACGCGACTGACTCGAGTTCGAACCTGCTTCCCCGCGTTCTTGATCGCACTTCCGGCTTTGGCAAATAACGAATTCGTTCGTTGCCCCAACAGCAATCCAAGACTAACTAGGAGAACCTATGACCAAGAAAAAATTCATTCTCGTCGCGATTGCCAGCTGCGCCTGCATCGCGACCTCATTTGCTGCGGCAGTCCCTGCCGGCACAACTCTGGTTGTGCGAACCCTCAATACCATCCAATCAACCGACCGAGTTGGCAGAACTTTCACCGCGCAGCTTGATCAGGATGTCGCCGTTAACGGAAAACTCGTGCTCGAGCCGGGACAAAATTCGACGGCAGGATCGAGTCGTCGCAGGCGAATCCGTTCCGCTCGGGTGCGCTGATTCTGAACCTGACCGATGCCTCAATTAACGGACGCACAATCCCGATTAAAACAGTCAGCGGATTTCAAGTGCAAAACCTGGCCATGCGCGCGGGCGCTCAGGCTCGCGGCATAACGGTTGGTCCCTTTGTAGCTCCGCGCGGGCTAAGGATGGAGTTCCGCCTCGCGCAACCAGTGAAACTTTAAAGGCCGCTCGATTGCAGTGTATCGGTTGGTTCTTTCGTAGCGCTGCCTGAAAATGCAACTCCGCCTCGCGCGATAAATGAACGTGTAAAGACCAAGAAATGAAACCAAAACTAAAACATGTCAGTTTATCTCTGCTGACTGGCGCCTTAGCGCTGGTCGCCGAAGTTACTCCGGCGCGGGCGGCGGATAACAAACCAAATATCGTTTACATTTTAGCCGATGATCTCGGGTGGAAAGACGTCGGCTTCCACGGCTCCGACATCAAGACGCCGAACATCGATAAGCTCGCTGCGACCGGGGCTCGCCTTGAGCAGTTTTACGCGCAGCCAATGTGCACGCCGACCCGCGCGGCGCTCATGACAGGACGCTATCCTATCCGTTATGGGCTGCAAACCTTTGTAATTCCATCGTCAGGCACGTACGGATTGGCAACGGATGAGTGGTTGCTTCCGCAGGCCTTAAAGGAGGCTGGCTATAAAACTGCGATCGTCGGCAAATGGCATCTCGGCCACGCCGACAAGAAGTATTGGCCCCGGCAGCGCGGGTTCGATTACCAATACGGCCCGCTAATTGGCGAGCTCGATTACTTCACTCACGAGCAGCACGGGGTGACGGACTGGTATCGTGACAACAAGTTAATAAAAGAGAAGGGCTATACTACCACCTTGCTCGGCAATGATGCGGCAAAATTCATCAACCAGAGCAATCCTGCCACGCCGTTCTTTCTTTATCTGACATTCAATGCGCCGCACACTCCTTATCAGGCGCCCCAGGAGTATCTCGATCAGTACAAAAACATCGCCGATCCCAGCCGCCGCGCCTATGCGGCGTCGATCACCGCGATGGACGACCAGATTGGTCGCGTTGTCGATGCGCTCGATAAAAAGAAAATCCGTGACAATACGCTCATCATTTTCCATAGCGACAACGGCGGCACCAAGAACACCATGTTTGCCGGCGAGCTCGACATGTCCAAGACCAAGATTCCCTGCGACAACGGCCTTTATCGCGAGGGCAAAGGCACGCTTTACGAAGGCGGTACACGAGTTTGCGCGCTCGCCAACTGGCCCGGTCACATCAAACCCGGCAGTACCGTGGACGAGATGATCCACGTCGTGGACATGTATCCAACCCTCGCCAAACTCGGCAACGCATCGACCGCCAAATGCAAGCCGCTCGATGGGATGGATGTCTGGCAAACTATCAGCGAAGGCAAGTCGTCGCCGCGCACCGAGATCATTTATAACGTCGAGCCGTTCCGCGGCGCGGTCCGCCAAGGCGACTGGAAACTGATCTGGCGTGCGCCACTACCGTCTTCGATTGAGCTTTACAATATCACGCAGGATCCCTCGGAGAAGACTAACCTCGTTGCCGCGAATCCCGACAAGGTTGCGGAGTTGCAGAAGCGGATCGAGGAATTGGCTAAGCAAAGTGCCAAGTCACTGTGGCTTGAGGCGCAATTTAAGGCGATGCAGCCCGGATTGCACGCGCCGCCCGTGATGCCAAATGAGGACGCCTACTTCGAGGAGGAGGCACCGTAACGAACAGTAAGCGACAACCCAAAGGGATCATGCAACGCACTACTGGAACAACATCGAGTCTCGCGGTCATTATCGCGGTAGTGACACTCGTATCGACCGCTCGTGCTGGGGAGATCGGTCACTTCAATGGCGGCGTGATGAACATCCGCGATTACGTCGTGCCAGACCCCGGCTTGTACACCGCGATCTATAATTACTTTTATACGACCGACCAACTCAACAATGCCAACGGCGACGCGATTAACTCCGTTGTCATAAAACCAGGCTCTGGCCCTGGAATCAAACTAGGCGTGAACGTTGACGTGGGCCTGTATGCTCTTGTGCCGTCGCTAATCTGGGTCACCGACATTAAGCCGCTCGGCATAAAATACGGTGCGCTGATCTCGCCTTCGTTCGTGAATGCCAACCTGAATGCGGAGCTTGAAGCACTCAGAGAACGCGGCGGCAGTGTTAGTGCGGGAAGTTTTGGCGTCGGCGATTTATTTGTCCAACCCGTCTGGCTGGGAAAATCATTCCCGCATTTTGACTTGGCGTTTGCGTACGGTTTCTATGCGCCGGTCGGCAACTACAACACCAGCACTGTGACGTTGCCAGTCGTTGGCCCCGGTACAGTCGAAAACGCTGACAATCTCGGCTACGGCTTTTGGACCCACCAATTTCAAGGCGCGGTCGCGTGGTATCCGATGACTAACAAGGCCACGGCCGTTGTGGCTGCGCTGACTTACGAAACGAACGGTAAGAAAGAGGATTTCGACCTGACGCCTGGCGACAATCTCACGCTTAACTGGGGTATTAGCCAGTTCTTGCCGCTTAGGAAAGACATGAGCCTGCTACTCGAAGTCGGTCCGGCCGGGTACGACACATGGCAGATCACCCACGACTCTGGCAGCGCCGCGACCAACACGCTGGACCAAGTCCATGCCGTGGGTGGCCAACTCGGTTTGACCTACGTCCCGTGGTTCCTGTCGATTAATGTTCACGGCTTCTACGAGTACTTGGCCGAGGATCGTTTCCAAGGCGGGTCGTTCGGCATCAGCATCGCCAAGAAGTTCTGAACAGGCAGACGAGAGCCCCAACATGAAATCAGCAAACTCCTACAAACAAACATGAAACTAAAATATATCGCCTCACTACTCAGCCTCGCACTCGGCGCGGCGTTCGCGCCAACAGTAGCGGCGCAACAAATCGATCGGACCGTGCTGCCGATCCCCGAACCAGACTACCCGCACAGCACTGTGCTCGATGCGCGCGACACAAAGCCACCGCCGCGATTCGAGGTCAAGGCCCCGGCCAAGGCGCCCAACGTGCTCATCATCCTGATCGACGACATGGGCTTCGGGCAACCGAGCGCTTTCGGTGGCCCGGTCAACATGCCGACGCTGGAAAAGCTGGCCAAGGACGGCCTGAGCTACAACCAGTTCCATACAACAGCCCTCTGCTCGCCGACCCGCGCGGCTTTGCTCAGCGGACGCAACCACCACGTCGGTAACATGGGCTCGATCACCGAGACCGCCACCGCCTTTCCCGGCCAGACCGGGCAGCGCCCCAACAGCGTGGCGCCACTAGCCGAGATGCTGCGATTGAACGGCTTTAGCACCGCCGCGTTTGGCAAATCGCACGAAACCGCCGCGTGGGAAGTCAGCGCGTCGGGCCCGACCGATCGCTGGCCGACGCGCTCGGGGTTCGACCATTTCTACGGCTTCATCGGCGGCGAGACCAACCAGTGGGCGCCG
>WNFU01005134.1_pt1 | contig 18980 bp, 17 predicted proteins | sample 5400121 | NCBI WGS metagenome assembly WNFU01 (sample SAMN13153360, study PRJNA577476) | soil metagenome | isolation source: 100 cm soil or saprolite under grassland replicate 1 | place: USA:California | collected 2016-06-15 | reverse complement strand
TGACCGCACCGATTTCAACGACCGCGCGCGCTCGCTTCGCATCGAGGGCGGCTACTGGGTCTTCTGCAGCGATGCGCAATTCCAGGGCGAGTGCCTGACGTTCGGGCCCGGCGACTATCCCAACCTGCCGCGCGAACTCGACGGCCGGATTTCGTCGGGACGGCGGATCTCGAACGCTTATCCCTACAACCAGCCGCCGTCCTGGTCGCGATGAGCGAGCGTAACGGCTCGCAAATCGACGACATCGCGGGGCTGCGCGGCATTCTCTCGCGCGCTCGCACGATCGCCGTCGTCGGACTGTCGGCGCAATGGCATCGGCCGAGCTATTTCGCCGCGAAGTACATGCAGGAGCACGGCTACCGGATCATTCCGGTCAATCCGAACTATCCGCAGATTCTCGGCGAAAAGTCGTATCCGAGCATTGAAGCGATACCGGAGCGCGTCGACATCGTCGACTGCTTCCGTAAGCCCGGCGAAATGCCCGCGCTCGCTCGCGAGGCCGTCGCGAAAGGCGCCAAGGTTCTGTGGATGCAACTGGGCATCCGCAATGACGAGGCCGCACGGATCGCGACCGACGCCGGGCTCGATGTCGTGCAGAACCGCTGCGTGAAGATCGAGCATGCGCGAATCATGGGCGGGCTCAACTGGGCCGGCGTGAACACCGGCGTGATCTCGGCGCGACGGCCGGTCGCGCGATAGCGGTGGAAGGAAAACCTCTCAACACGAAGATCACGAAGGACACGAAGAAAAGCTGAGAAAAGCCAAAAGAATATCGGTGCAAGCTTGGTCGCAGTAACTTTCGCTGTGGTGGTTCAAAGCCAACGACACGTTTTGCCTCTCTTCGTGTCCTTCGTGATCTTCGTGTTGAGAGGTGGAAGTAACCTTCCGCGGAGCGAAATGCGGTAAATTCGCGCCTGCCATGCCCGACCACACGTTCGGCTTCGATACGCTGTGCCTGCACGCCGGGCAGATTCCGGATGCGGCCACCGGCGCGCGAGCGCAGCCGATCTATCAGACGACGTCGTTCGTCTTCGATTCCGCCGATCACGCCGCGAGCCTGTTCAACCTGCAGACGTTCGGCAACGTCTATTCGCGGATCTCGAATCCGACGGTCGCCGCGCTCGAGGAACGGATTGCCGCGCTCGAAGGGGGCCGCGCTGCGCTCGCCGCGGCAACCGGCATGGCGGCGCAGACGGTCGCGCTGCTGACGCTCGCGCGCGCCGGCGATCACCTCGTCGCCGCGAAGACGCTCTACGGCGGCACGTATTCGCAGCTCGCAGTGACGTTCGCGCAGTTCGGCATCGATGCGACGTTCGTCGATGCCGACGACCCGGACGCGTTCCGTCGCGCGTTGAAGCCCAACACGAAGGCGGTTTACGCCGAGACGATCGGCAATCCGCAATTGAACGTTTGCGATATCGCCGCGCTTGCGGAGGTGGCGCACGGCATCGGCGTTCCGCTCGTCATCGACAACACGCTCGCCTCGCCTTTCCTCTGCCGTCCGTTCGAGCACGGCGCCGACATCGTGATCCACTCGGTGACCAAATACCTCGGCGGCCACGGCACGACGATGGGCGGCGCGGTCGTCGAGTCGGGCAAGTTTGCGTGGGACAACGGCAATTTCCCGCAGATGAACGAGCCGTCGCGCGGCTATCACGGCGTGCGCTTCTACGAGACGTTCGGCGACTTCGGCTTCACGATGAAGGCGCGCATGGAGACGATGCGCACGCTAGGGCCGACGCTGTCGCCGCTGTCCGCATTCCTGCTGCTGCAGGGCATCGAGACGCTGCATTTGCGGATGCCGCGGCACAGCGAGTCGGCGCTCGCCATCGCTCGCCATCTCGCGGCGCACCCGGATGTCGAATGGGTCAATTATCCGATGCTCGCCGGCAATCGCTACGAACCGCTCGCGCGCCGTTACTTGCCATTCGGCGCCGGCGGCATCCTGACGTTCGGCGTGCGCGGCGGCGCAAAGGCGGGCGAGCGCGTGATCGAAGCGGCCCAGATGCTGTCGCACCTCGCCAACGTCGGCGACGCGAAGTCGCTCATCATCCATCCCGCATCGACGACGCATCGCCAGCTCGACGAGGACGAGCAGCGGGCAGCGGGCGTGACGCCGGAGATGATCAGGCTTTCGATCGGGCTCGAGTCGATCGACGACATCGTCTGGGACCTCGACCAGGCGCTCGCGAAATCGAACGGATGAAGCATTACCCCGCCGTCTCGTGGCCCTGGTTCGGGCTGGTCATCGCACTCGCGCTGCTCGCGCAGGAAGCGCTGCTCAAGATGCTCGGCGACGCGCCGTCGCTTGCGCAGACGAGCTACCGGATCCTCGTGATGACGGTGGGCGCCACATCGCTCGCGCTGCTGATCCTGCCGCCGCGCCGCCTCGCGTATCTGCTCGGCTTCGCGACGTGTGCGGCGCTGATGGCATGGGCGCTCTATCTGCAATACGGGCTGGGCCTCGAGCCGTGCCCGCTGTGCTCGGTGCAGCGCGTGGCGGTGATTGCGATGGGCGTGGTGTTCCTGATCGCCGCGATCCACAATCCCGGCCGCGTCGGCGCGGCCGTCTACGCGGGACTCATCGTCGTCATCGGCGGATTCGGTCTCGCGGTCGCCGCACGCCACGTCTGGATCCAGTCGCTGCCCAAGGGGGAGGTGCCCGCGTGCGGCATGGGGCTCGACTACATGCTCGAAACGCTGCCGTTCACCGACGTGATCTCGAAGGTGCTCGCCGGCAGCGGCGAGTGCGCCGAGGAAGGCTGGAAGTTCATGCAGCTCGCGATCCCGTCGTGGACGTTCGTGTTCTTCGTCGCGATGATCGTCGCGTCGATCGCACTGATCCGGCGCGATTGACCGGCACGTCGCCGAGCTGTCGAGCTGCCTTACAGCGCGGTGACTGCACGCAGGTCGATCATCCGATAGGTCATTGATCGCATGGCATTGATGCAAGCGGGCAGACCCCTTGCTTAGATTGCGTCATCCGCACCCGCTAGAGCTGCGGAGGACGCGATGACGAAACCCGTTTTGCCGGCGATGCTCGCAGCGCTCATCGGCGCCGCGGCGATGGGTTTCAACGCCGCGGTCGCGGCCCCGATCTACGCGACGAGCCTCGTCGCCGCGTCGAACGTCACGCCGTTCGGCAGCGGCATCGTCACCGGGCCGCCCGATATCGGCGGATTGTGGCTCGGCTCGACATTCGATCCGCCGGCGCTGCTGGGCTCGCTCACCGTCGGATTCGCGACGCCGTTGGCCGATGGTCCCGGCATCGACCTGACCGTCGTCGATGTCGGCTCGGCGCCCTGGGAAACATTCACCGTCGAAGTGAGCTCGGACAACGTGGCGTTCACGCTGCTCGGCGAGTTCAGCGCGACGAACAATGCGGTCGATTTCAGCGGTCTTTTCGCTGGCCCGGTTCGCTACGTCCGGCTGACCAACACAAGCGACGAGTACTCGGCCGACATCGACACGTTGTTCGGCAATTACGCCGCGCCAAACCCGGTTCCCGAGCCCGGCACACTCGCGCTTGTCGCATGCGCGCTCGCCGCGCTGTGCATCGCGCGCTCGCGCGCGAGCTCAGGCCGTCACTTCGGCGCCATCCGGATCGCGCCGTCGAGCCGGATCACCTCGCCGTTCAACATCGGATTTTCGATGATCTGCCGCACGAGCGACGCGAACTCGTCCGGCCGCCCGAGCCGCGGCGGAAACGGAACCATCTTGCCGAGCGACTCCGCGATCTCGGGCGGGATCTGGCCGACCATCGGTGTCTCGAATATCCCGGGCGCGATCGACATCGCGCGGATGCCGTAGCGCGCGAGCTCGCGGGCGATCGGCAGCGTCATGCCGACGAGCCCCGCCTTCGATGCGGCGTATGCCGCCTGGCCGATCTGGCCGTCGAATGCGGCGACCGATGCGGTGAACACGATGACGCCGCGCTCGCCGTCGACGTTCGGCGTGCCTTTCGCCATCACGTCGGCCGCAATCCGCGTCATGTTGAACGAGCCGATCAGGTTGATGTTGATCGCTCGCGCGAAGCTCGCGAGCGCGTGCGGGCCTTCCTTGCCGATGACCTTCTCGCCGTGAACGATCCCCGCGCAGTTGACGAGGCCGCGCAGCGGCACGCCGTTGCCCTGCGCGGCCGCGACGGCGGCGCTGGCGCTCGCTTCATCGGTGACGTCGGTGTGAGCGAATCGCGCCGCCGTGCCGAGCTCGCGCGCAAGCGCCTGCCCCTCGGCATCCTTGAGGTCGGCGATGACCACACGTCCGCCGGCTCCGACGATCATCCGCGCGCTCGCCGCGCCGAGTCCCGATGCGCCGCCGGTCACGATGAATGTGCCGTTCTGAATTTGCATCGAATCGATCTCCTCTTACGCGGTCAATAATTGGAGGTCAGCCGCGCGGCGCGGCGGCCGGCCGCGGCTCGGCGGCCTTGAATACCGTCGTCGCCGCGGTGACGAGGCTCGCGAGATCGGCGAGGTTCGCCGGCACGATCAGCGTGTTGTTCGTGCGCGCGAGGCCCGAGAACGCCGACACGTACTGCTCGGCAATCTTCAGGTTGACCGCGTTGATGCCGCCCGGCTCGTTGATCGCTTCGGCCACTTGCCGGATCGCCTTCGCGTTCGCCTCGGCGATCGCGAGGATCGCGGCCGCCTCGCCCTGCGCCTGATTGATCTCCGCCTGCCGCTCGCCTTCGGATTTCGCGATTGCCGCCGCACGCGCGCCGTTCGCGAGGTTGATCTGCTCCTGCTGCTTGCCCTCGGAGGTCGCGATCACCGCGCGTTTCTCTCGCTCGGCGGTGATCTGCGCCTGCATCGCGTGCAGGATCTCCTTCGGCGGCGTCAAATCCTTGATCTCGTAGCGCAGCACCTTGACGCCCCAGTTCGGCGCCGCCTCGTCGAGCGCGGCGACGACCATGCCGTTGATGTGCTCGCGCTCCTCGAACGTCTTGTCGAGCTCCATGCGGCCGATCACGCTGCGAAGCGTCGTCTGCGCAAGCTGCGTGATCGCGAGCACGAAGTTGCTCGACCCGTAGGAGGCGAGCCGCGGGTCGGTCACCTGGAAGTAGAGGATGCCGTCGACCTGCAGCTGCGTGTTGTCCTTGGTGATGCAGATCTGCGGCGGAACATCGAGCGGGATCTCGCGCAGGTCATGCTTGTATGCGACGCGATCGACGAAAGGCACGACGAAATTGAGGCCGGGTTGCAGCACTTCGTTGAAGCGGCCGAGGCGCTCGACGACCAGCGCGTGCTGCTGCGGCACGACGCGGATCGCGCGCGCGATGACAATGACCGCGACGAGGAACAGCAGCAGCGTGAACAGCGATGAGCCGATCCCCATGAGCAATGTCTCCAAAAGATCGCGTGGATTCATGTCGCCGGTCGCCGGTCGGAGAGCACGAGCACCGAGCCGCGCATCGCGACGATGAAAAGCGTGTCCGCGCGCGCGACGTCGGGCGCGGCGAGCTCCGCGTCCCACTCGGAGCCGCGGTAGGCGACGCGCAGCGTGCCGTCATCGCGCCATTGCCGGACCTGGACCGGCTGACCGACGTCGAGCGGCGGCTGCAGCGGCGGCGTCGCGCGCCGGAGCCGCCACTGGTGCGCGAGCGCCGTGAGCAGGACCCCGAGAACGGCGGCGATCGTGAACTGCATCGGCATGTCGGCACCGGCGAATGCGGCGAAGCCTCCCAGCACCATCGCAAACCCGAGCGCGAACAGGTAGTACGTTCCGGTGAGCAGCTCGGCGCCGATCATCATCGCCGCCAGAATCCACCAGACCCAGTATGCGTCCATGGCCGTGCGTCATCCCCCGAAGTGCCGCAAGGATAAAGCAGTTTGACCTTTGATTTGTGCGCGCGCAGACCCACGTACGGATCGGCGCGCGAGCGTACGTGCGTCGCCTGCACGGCCGACGCGTTTTCCAGTATAATTTCTTTTTGTTTTCAATTGTTTTTGGCTATTCGACCCGCGAGGTTCCCCATGCCGATTTACGAATATCGTTGCTCGTCCTGCGGCCACGAGCTCGAAGCGCTGCAAAAGCTTTCCGAAGCGCCGCTCACGACGTGCCCAGCCTGCTCGCACGAGGCGCTGGTCAAGCTCATGTCCGCCGCCGGCTTCCAGCTGAAAGGCAGCGGCTGGTACGCGACGGACTTCAAGTCGAGCGGCAAGGCGCCGTCGAAGCCCGCCGACGGCAAGGCAGCCGACGGCAAGGCCGCCGACGGCAAGACAGCCGATGGCAAGGCCGCCGATGCGAAGGCGAGCGACGCGAAGGTCGGCGATGGCAAGGCCGGCGACGCCAAGTCGGGCGAGTCGAAGAGCGACACCAAGTCCGAGGCCGCCGCGGCGCCGTCGGGCGGCACGAAGTGCGCTTGCCACTGACACACGTATCGGCAGACGAGCGCGAGACGGCTCGATGAAGCGTTATCTGATCGCAGGATTGTTGGTGTGGGTGCCGCTCGGCATCACGATCTGGGTGCTGCACTTCCTGCTGTCGTCGCTCGATTCGATCCTGTTCGTCCTGCCGGAGTCGTGGCGGCCGGAAACGTATCTCGGCTTCAGCATCCCGGGCCTGGGTGTCGTCGTCGCATTCCTGATCCTGTTCGCGACCGGCGTGGTAGCGGCCAACTTTTTCGGCCAGCGGCTCATCGGCGGCTGGGAATTGCTGCTGTCGCGCATACCGTTCGTGAAGTCGATCTATTCGTCGGTCAAGCAGGTGAGCGACACGCTGCTCTCCGACAAGGGCAATGCGTTCCGCAAGGCGCTGCTGGTCGAGTTTCCGCATTCGGACAGCTGGACGATCGCGTTTCTGACCGGCACGCCTTCCGCGTCGGTCGCCTCGCTGCTCGAGGGCGAGCACGTGAGCGTCTATGTTCCCACGACGCCCAACCCGACATCGGGGTACTTCGTGATCGTGCCGCGCGCTCGCGTGCACGAGCTCGACATGACGGTGGACGAGGCGCTCAAGTACATCATTTCGATGGGCGTCGTGGCGCCGCGCCCGCCGCTGTTGCCGCCGCCGCCGCCCGGCGCGATACCGGTGCGTTCCGCGCCCGCCGTGACGGCGGAGCCGCCGCGAAACTGAACCGCGTCGCCGGTCCGCCGTCGCGTTTCGCGCGCCGGCCTGGGCCTGCGTGAACGCATGCCCTGACAGCCACCGCACACCGAAACCAGCGCGCAGGAGAACCACTTGAAACGCACGGACTATTGCGGCCGCATCGACCGCCGGCACCTGCAACGAACCGTCACGCTGATGGGCTGGGTGCACAGGCGGCGCGATCACGGCGGCGTGATCTTCATCGATCTGCGAGACCGCGAAGGGCTCGTGCAAATCGTCTGCGATCCCGATCGTGCGCAGACGTTCGCGATCGCCGAAAAGCTGCGCAGTGAATTCGTGATCGCCGCGACCGGCGTCGTGCGCCCTCGCCCCGAGGGCACGGTCAATCCCAATCTCGTCTCGGGCGCGATCGAGGTGCTCGCGCACGAAATCGAGATTCTCAACGTCGCGCAGACGCCGCCGTTCCAGCTCGACGACGAGAACCTGTCGGAGACGGTGCGGCTGCAAAACCGCGTGCTCGACCTGCGCCGGCCGCAGATGCAGAAGAACCTGCAATTGCGCTACCGCGCGGCGATGTCGGCGCGGCGCTATCTCGATGCGCACGGCTTCATCGACATCGAGACGCCGACGCTCTACAAGTCCACGCCCGAAGGCGCGCGCGAGTTCCTCGTGCCTTCGCGCATCCATCATGGGCTGTTCTACGCGCTGCCGCAGTCGCCGCAGCTGTTCAAGCAGATGCTGATGATCGCGGGCTTCGACCGCTACTACCAGATCGTCAAGTGTTTTCGCGACGAGGACCTTCGCGCCGACCGCCAGCCTGAGTTCACGCAGATCGACATCGAGACATCGTTCCTCGACGAGCTCGAGATCCGAGCGCTGATGGAGGGCCTCGTGCGTCAGATGTTCCGCGACGCGCTCGCCGTCGACTTGCCCGACCCGTTCCCGATCATGAAATACGCCGATGCGATGCGCGACTACGGCATCGATAAGCCGGATCTTCGCGTGTCACTGAAGCTCACCGAGCTGACCGATGTGATGAAGCGCTCGGAGTTCAAGCTGTTCCGCACGGCGGCCGATCTGCCCAACGGCCGAGTCGCTGCGCTGCGCGTGCCCGGCGCGGGCGGCGGCGACAATCCGCTCACGCGCAAGGAGATCGACGATTATGCCGAGTTCGTCAAGGCGTACGGCGCCGGCGGCCTTGCCTATATCAAGGTGAACGACGCGTCGAAGCCGAACGAGGAAGGGCTGCAGTCGCCGATCGTCAAGTTTCTTTCGGCGGACATCCTGCGCACGATCGTCGAGCGAACCGGCGCGCAATCGGGCGATCTGATCTTCTTCAGCGCCGACAAGGAGAAGACCTGCAACGCCGCGCTCGGTGCGTTGCGCGCAAGGATCGGGCACGATCGCGGCTTCGCGGAAGCCGGCTGGAAGCCGCTGTGGGTCGTCGATTTCCCGATGTTCGAATACGACGACGAGCGCAAGTGCTGGGTCGCGCGCCACCATCCGTTCACCTCGCCGAAGGACGGCCACGACGTGCTGATGAAGACCGATCCGGCGAACGCGATCGCGAAAGCCTATGACGTCGTGCTGAACGGCTGGGAGGTCGGCGGCGGCTCGGTGCGCAACCACAAGCCGGAGATGCAGCAGCGGCTGTTCGAGGCGCTCGAGATCAGTCCCGACGAGCAGCGGCAGAAATTCGGCTTCCTGCTCGATGCGCTCGCGCTCGGCGCGCCGCCGCACGGCGGCATCGCGTTCGGTCTCGACCGCATCGTCACGCTGATGGCGGGCGCGGAATCGATCCGCGACGTGATCGCGTTCCCGAAGACGCAGCGCGGCCAGGACATGCTCGTCGACGCGCCGTCGGCGGTCACCGAGCAGCAGCTGCGCGACCTGCATATCCGAATCCGGCCATCGGATTCGATGAAGGCGGCGTGACAGGCGATCGACCGCGCACGATGCAAGCGCTCGTCGCTTCGCCGCCTCGCCTCGTTCGCTTCGTCCTCCTCGTCGCGTCGTTTGCGGCGCTCGCTGCCGCCGCCTCGCCTGCGGTCGCGCGCGGCGCATCCGATGCGCTTCCCGAAGTGGCCGTCGCGGACCTTCCGGGCGATGCGCGCGAGTGCTTCGCTCGCATTCTGGACGGCGGACCGTTTCCCTACGAGCGCGACGGCGTCGCCTTCGGCAATCGCGAGCGGCTGCTGCCGGCGAGGCCGCGCGGTTATTATCGCGAGTACACGGTCGCCACGCCGGGCGCGACGAGCCGTGGCGCGCGCCGCATCGTTTGCGGCGGCGAAGTGCGATCGCCCGACGCCTGCTATTACACCGACGACCATTACCGGTCGTTCCGGAGAATCCGTCAATGAATGTCCCGGACTTGAGTGAACTCGATAATGCCGGCGTGCACGCGTGGCATGGCGACACCCAGCCGCTCGCCGCCGCCGCGGCCGGCGCAAAGCTCGCGTTCCGCACCGTCGATCTCAAGAATGCGGCGAGCAAGGCGGATCTGATGGCTGCGCTTCAAAAGGGCCTCGAATTGCCGGACCATTTCGGCGGCAACTTCGATGCGCTCGCCGACTGCCTCGAGGACGCCGAATGGGCGGGGCGCGGCAACGTGATCGTGGTGAGGCACACGGCGCCGTTCCGCAAGGCTCACGCGGCGGACTGGGCGACGCTCGACGACATTTTCGCCGAGGCCGCGGAGTACTGGCAGGAACGGCACAAGCCGTTTTTCGTTTTCGTCGAATGACGCCGGAAGCCGGCGACAAGATACCGGTCTCGACGCTCGTCGTCGTGTACACACCCGATCTTCGCGTGCTGCTGGTCGAGCGCGCCGATCATCCCGGCTACTGGCAGTCCGTCACCGGCAGTCAGGAGCCGGGCGAGACGCTCGCGCAGACGGCCACTCGCGAGCTCGCCGAGGAAACGGGCATCGACGCGCGCGCGTACGGCGGCGTCACCGACTGGAATCTCACGAACGTGTTCGAGATCTACCCGCGATGGCAAAGCCGCTTCCCGCGCGGCACGACGCACAACGCGGAGCATGTGTTCGGATTGCGGGTGCCGCACCCCGTTGCGGTGTCGCTCGCGCCGCGCGAGCATCGCGCCCATGTCTGGCTGCCGTGGCAGGATGCGGCGGCGAAATGTTTCTCGTGGTCCAACCGCGCGGCGATCGAGGATTTGCCGCATCGCGCGCAAATGCCCGGAGGCCGATGATGCGTCGATCGATCGTGCTGTCGCTTGCCATGCTCGCGCTCGCGACGTCGGCTCGCGCCGCCGACGGGCTCGAGACGCCGTCGGTGCCGGTCGTGACAGTGACGGCGTCCGCGAACGCGAATGTCGCGAACGACAGGCTGCAGGCATGGCTGCGCGCGGAAGCGGAGAACGCGAGCCCAGCCGCCGCCGCGAACGACGTCAACGCGCGCGTCGCCAAGGCGGTCGCGCGGGTGAAGGCCTTGCCTGCGCTCACCGTGCAGACGTCCGGCTACACGACGCAGCAGGTCGCCGACCGCGGACGCCCCGTGCGTTGGCGCGTCGCGCAGACGGTGTCGATCGAAGGCTCCGACTTCGCGTCGATCGCGACGCTCGTCACCCAGCTTCAGGACGAGGATGGTCTGCTGCTGTCCGGTCTCACGTTCGCGGTCAGCGAATCGAAACGCCGCGAGACCGAGGATGCGCTGACGCAGCAGGCGCTCGCGGCGTGGCGCACGCGTGCGCAGAACGCCGCGCGCGGTCTCGGCTTCGGTGCGTGGCGTCCCGGCCGGGTCACCGTCAGCACGAATGATTTTTCGCGGCCGCAGCCGATGTACCGAGGCGGCGTCGCGGCGATGGCCGCGCCCCCCGCACCGGTTCCGCTCGAAGCAGGCGCGACGGATGTCACCGTCACCGTGACGGGCGATGCGGTGCTCGACACGGCGCGCACACCCGCACCGAATGCTGCCCGGTAAATTCGACGTCTTTTAGGACGCTGTCATAAGACAGCTGTCTGCGCCACGCAACAACCGCAGCCCACGCGCATCGCCCACGGCGGAAACCTTGCACCGCTCGTCCGGAATCTTGGTATTCTCTGCCGCGGTGCAGCGCTTCAGCGGACCAGCAGCGTAGCCCGCCGCAGCGCTATCCTGGCTAAAAAATCTTCTCTGCAACAGCCGCGTGTCGCTGCGTTCGCGCAGCGGGACAACCACCCGGGGGGGTATCGAATGGAAGGTAGACCCGCAATGAAGAAGGCGGTCGCCGTCGCGGTCGCCGCAGCGCTGCTTTCATCGTCCGCGAGCGCGAACGATCTGGCGCAGTTCGCAACGATCCCGAATACCGATGTCGCGTTCTTCGGTACCGGCGGGATGCGCAATATCAGCAATCTGAATCCGTCGGGAACGGGCACGATCACCGTAACCGGCATTACGGGGCCGGCCACGCACGCGTTTCTGTACTGGCAGGGACCGACCAACGATGCGAGCGCGACGGCGAACGCGACGGTCACGTTCAATGGCACGTCGGTAACCGGCGCCAACATCGGGTTCTCGTCGGACAACTGCTGGGGGTTCACGAACTCGCAGGCGTACCGCGCCGACGTCACCGCGCTCGTCCCCGGCAACGGCACGTACACGCTGAACAACTTCGTCAAGCCCACCGCCAACATCAATGGCGTGAGCCTGATCGTGTTTTACAGCGACGGCAATCCGGCGAACAACCGCGACTACGCGATCTTCGACGGCAACGATTCGCAGCAGCCGAACACGTTCGACGCGGCGGGCTGGAACGCATCGCTGCCGGGCATCACGTACACGTCCGGCACCGTCACGATGCGCGTCATCATCGGCGACGGCCAGAGCTTCGGCGACAACGGCTTGTCGGTCACCGTGGACGCGGGGGTCCCTACGACGATCGTTCCGGCAGGCAACAACTGGCAAGGCACGAGCCTGCCCGACTCGATTCCCGCCTCTTCCGCGGCGACCAACGGTGGTCTGTGGGACCACGCGGCGTACGACATCACGTCGCTGCTGACAGCCGGCACCCACACCCTGACGTTGAAGGACGCGGGATCGAGCAGTGATTGCCTGAGCATGATCGCCGCGATCTTCGATCTTCCAGGCGGCGCCGCGCCGCCCGGACCGCCGCCGCCGCCGCCGCCGGCTCCGGCGGGCCCACTGGCACCGATCCCGACATTGTCGACCTGGGCGACGATCTCGCTCGCAGCCATCACCGGACTGCTCGCGCTGATCGGATTGCGCAGACGCCAGGACGATTGATCGCGCGATCCTTACCGCACGCATACGAGCCCGGCGAGCCGCCGGGCTCTTTTTTTGGAGGATCTCAGCGCGGACGCACCGACAGCACGCGGCTCGCGTTGCGATCGTCGATCGTGTGCAGCGTGATCGGACGGCGCCAGATGCGCACGATGTAGTCGAGCACGCGCTCGGCGCGCGGCACGTCGAGCCCGCGGCCGTCGGTCTGATTGTCGTGCACGAGCGTGAGGCTGCCGTCGAGGTCCACGCTGGTGGCTGCGATCCGTGGTGCGCCGAAGTTGAATTTCGGCGCGAGAATCGCTTCGCGCACCGCGTGAATGTCACGCGATTCGATCTTCACCTCGCCATTGCTGCTCGCCTCGAACACGAACAGGTCGAGCTCCTTGGCCAGTTCGGCATCGAGGTGATTGCGCACGAAGCCGAAATCGTCCTCCTCGCTGCAGATGCGGCGCGCCGCCTCGATTCCCTGCTTGTCCACGATGCGCTCCCACATCGCGAAGCCCAGGTGATACGGGTTGATCGACAGCGCGAGCGAGCGCTCGGAGGCGTGCGGGCGCACGACGTCCGAATGCGCCTTGATCGCCGACACATACATGTCCTGCGGCAGGAAGTCCGCTTCACGCAGCAACCGCGCATGCCAGTACGACGCCCAGCCTTCGTTCATGATCTGGCACGCGAACACCGGATAGAAGTAGAACGACTCCTCGCGCACGGCGAGGAAGATGTCGCGCTCCCAGCCGTCGAGCTCCGGCCCGTACTGCGCGATGAACCACAGCAAGTCGTACTCGGGCTGCGGAGGCACTTTCGCGCGGCGCGGCCCTTCGTCCTTGGGTGCCGGCGTGGATTCGCCCGGCAACGCCTTGAAACGCTCGCGGAACACATTCGGCTTCGGTTTGCCTGCCGCGGCCGCAGCAGCCGCTGCGCTTGCTGCAGCTCCTTCGTACAACGGACGATGCAGCGGGCTGTTGGTGTCGATGTGCGCTTCGAGCGCGAGCGCGGCGTCGAGTGTCGCTTCCACGCGCTCCTGCCCGAATTCGGTGAGCGCTGTCTCGATTCGGTGCGCGCGCGCGGCGGCCTGCTCCAAAATGCGCCCGCCGGCCATCGCCATCGACCGGGTGAAGAGCGCGTTGCGCTTCGCGAAGTCGGCGTGGCCGAGCACATGCGCCATCACCAGCACGTTCTCGGCCAGCGTGTTGCTGTCGACCATGTACGCATGGCACGGATCGCCCGGGAACATCACCTCGAAGATCCGCGACAGCCCCATGTTGCGCTGAACAAGTTGATGGATGTAGCGCACGCCGAACGACCAGTGCGGCATGCGCACCGGAAGACCGTAGACGGCCGTCTCCATCATGAAGCGGTCAGGCACGAGCTCGAAGTCGACCGGGTAGTACTCGAGCCCGAGCGAATGCGCGAGCTCCTCGATCTTCGAGGCGTAACCAGCCAGTGTGGTCATGCTAGGAACCTCTGAACAAGTCGCGCGCGACCGCGACGATGACGTGTCGGGATGCCGCGAGCCGATGACTCAGTCGGCCGCGAGCTCGGCCTGCTGGACGAAGAAGTGGCGGATCGCCTGCAGCACATCGCGCGCGTCGGACACGACGTGGCTTCCCACCGGCGCGCCGCTCGATGCGAGCTCGCCGATCAATCCACGCATGTCGGTCTGCGCGAAGCGCACCGTGCCGGCGCGGGTCTCGACGTAGCCGAGATAATTCATCCGTTCGGCAAGCTCGCGCAGGGTTGCGGCCGCCGCCGGCCGGTCGTCGATCGAGTTCTCGCCGTCCGAGGCGTAGAACAGATAGGCGTTGTACTGGCCCGCCTCGTATTTTTCGTTCAGCAGATCGATGACGACGCGAAATGCGGTCGACGCCATCGTGCCGCCGCTTCCGGTCACTTCGAAGAATTCGTTCTCCGGAAACTCCCACGCCTCGGTCGTGTGCGCGACGAAGCGCACCTCGACGCGGTTGTACTGCCGCCGCAGACCCAGCAGCGCGAGGAAGAAGAACGACTTCGCGAGCTTGCGCTCGACCGCCGTCATGCTCATCGACACGTCGAGCGCGAAGAACACGACGGCGTTGCTCGCCGTGCGCGGCCGCTGCTTCAGCTGCCGGAAGCGCAGGTCGTCGTCGATGAACGGCACCGGATCCTGCTGGATCGCACGGCGCTTGAGCGCTTCCTTCAGCGTGCGACGGCGGTCGAGTCGCGCCCGAATGCCGCGCTTGCCGAAGCCCTCGTGGACGATCTCCTCACCTTCGATCGTCGCGCCCGACGTCGGTCGCAGGTCGGGAAGCTTCAACTCCTCGGCGAGCCAGTCGACGAGATCGTCGACCTTCAATTCGAGCAGCAGCTTGAACTCACCGCTGTCGCTGCCGCCTTCGCCTGCACCGCTGCTTTGCCCGGGATCGGCGGGCTGCAATTGATCGCCCGGCTCCGCCTTGCCCTGGCCGACGCCGCGCTGCGTGTCGCCGCTCGAAAGACGGAAGCGCGCGTGCTCGAGCAGCCGCACCGGCACGCGCACGGTGCGACCGGTGGGATTCGAGATGAAATCGCCGCCGGCAAGCAGATCGAGCAGCTGCTCGTTGACCGCCTGGCGCACCTTCTGGTTGTGGCGCAGCCAGTCGCGCGCGCCGCGCGAGAACAGCTCGTACCACGGCGTTTCGGCGGAGAAACGGATTCGAGTCGTCATACGCTCGTCCTACGCGTTCGCGCAACCGCACGCTCGCGTCACCCGCTCGCGCGGTCGCCATCCGCCCGGCGAAGCGCCGGGCCGATGGCGGCTATTCCTGCGCGAGCAGCGTCGTGACGTAGTTGAGCGCCTCGCGGGCACTGTGCGTATCGTAGCCGTATTCGGACACGAGCCGCTCGGCAACGACCGAAATCTTCTGACGCGCTTCCTCCTCGGGACGCGTCGTCGAGCTCACCAGGCGCAGCACGTCGCGCCGTTGCTCGAACAGATACTGCTCGATCGCATCGTGCAGCGGCGCGTGGCTGTCGAGCGTGAATTTGTCGCCGCGCTTGTACGCGCCCATCGCCTTGCGCACGACTTCCTGCCGGAACGAGTGCTTGCCGGAGTCCGAGATGTGGATCTTCTCCTCGACCGCGCGCAGCAGCCGCTCGTCGGGCTCGCGCTCCTCGCTCGTGATCGGGTCCTTGACCTTGCGGTTGTCGAGCGAAGCCTCGACCTCGTCGAGATACTTGTCGAGCAGATCCTGCGCCTCCTGCTCGAACGACACGAACAGCGCCTTGTGCACGTCCTCCTTTACCCAGCGGTTGTAGAAGTCCTTGCGCACGAGCACGAGGAAGTCGATCCAGCGGCGTTTCTCCTTCGGGTCGATGCGCGCGTCGCTCTCGATCGCATCCTTCAGCGCGAGGAGCACGTCCATCGTGGTGAGGCTCTTCGCGTTCGACTTGATGATCGCCGCGGACAGCGCGTTGATCACGAAGCGCGGCGACACGCCCGCCAGGCCCTCGTCGGGATACTTCTCGCGCAGCCGCTCGACCTCGGAGCGGTTGACGCCGTCGACCTCCTCACCCGCGTGCAGCCGCACGCGCTTGGTGAAGTCGGCGCCCTTGTCGTCGCCCTCGTGCAGCCGCGTCAGGATCGCGAACACCGCCGCCGTGTGCAGCACGTGCGGATCGAGGTGCACCTCGCGGAACGCCGGCTCGGCCGCCGATATCAGCTTTTCGTAGATGCGCGCTTCCGCCCGATAGTTGAGCGTGTACGGGACCTGGATGATCACCATCCGGTCGAGCAGCGCCTCGTTCTCGCGCTCCTGCAGGAACTTGCGGAACTCGGCGAGGTTGGTGTGGGCGAGGATCGTCTCGTCGACGTGGATCAGCGGGAAGCGCGACACCTTGACGTTCTTCTCCTGCGTGAGCGTGAGCAGCAGGTAGAGGAACTCGCGCTTAACCTTGAGGATCTCGATCATCTCGAGCACGCCGCGGCTCGCCGCGTAGACCGCGCCCGACCACGACCACGCGCGCGGATCGCCCTCGTCGCCTGACACGAAGATGCGCTCGACCGGCATCTTCATGAAGATGCCGGTCGAGCGCATCTTCATGAAGTCGCCGGCGAACTCGTGCTCGACGCGCACCCGGCACGACGGGCACAGCTCGCCGGTGATCTCGGCGCCGTACGTCTGGCGGAACTGCGGGCGCAGCGAATGCGGAATCAGGTGCAGCGGCGACTCGTGGATCGGGCAGCCCTTGACCGCGAAGATCGCGCCGGCGTCGGTGTAGCAGTACTCCTCCATCCCGCGCTTGAGCAGGATCACGAGCGAGGACTTGCCGCCCGACGGCGGCCCGAGCAGCAGCAGCAGCCGGCGCCCGACTTCGGAACCGGCGGCGGCCGCCTTGAAATAGCCGATCACGCGGGCGATCGAATCGTCGACGCCGAACAGTTCGTCCTCGAGCAGATTGCAGTGGAAGTGGCCGTCCTCGTCCTCACGGCCGTTCCAGCGCACCATGTCCCACAGGTACTGGTGGCTGGTGCGCGCGACCGCATACGGATTGGGGCGCAGACCAGCTTGTCGATGAATTGCGACTGTTGCGCGTCTGTAGCGGGTTCGGATGGGTTCATCTGCGTCTCACCACGGCTCTGCCGGAACGTTGATTGAGACTGCGTTACATCAGACTGCGCGTTTGCGCGGTCGTTCTCCGCCGATAGGGCGGCGGCGCCATCAGCGACGAGTCTGACGCCGCTGCGGGAACGGTGGTCGTCGGGGCACATAGGTCCCTCCAACGTCTAAAAAATCTTCCAAGCGCGTTCGCCCTTAAACGGGCGCCATCCGGCGTGGTTGACGTCGCGACTCGCGTCGCGCTTGCAGCGGATCGCCGCGCCGGGCGGCATGTGGCACTGCGCAATGCCATCCAAGCAATATCCGTTCCGTGAGGAGTCGAGACCCGTAGCAGGCGGCTTGAATCGTACATGGCGCTGGATTGGCTTGCCGTTGGGCGGCAGCCCTGCACCCAGAATAGGACACGCCCGCAACGATGCCAATGAAAAAAGGGCGCCGAGGCGCCCTTTTTTTCCGGCAATGCGAGTAGGGAATCAGGTGGTTGGCGCCGACTCCGCCGCCTTCGCCTTCTGCGCATCCTCTTCGGCGGCCGCCTTCAGCGACAGCCGCAGCCGTCCCTTGTCGTCGGCCTCGAGCACCTTGACGCGTACGATCTGGCCTTCCTTCAGGTAATCGGACACTTGATTGACGCGCTCTTTCGCGATCTGCGAAATGTGCAGCAGGCCGTCCTTGCCCGGCAGCACCTGCACGATCGCACCGAAGTCGAGCAGCCGCAGCACGGCGCCTTCGTAGATCTTGCCCACTTCGACTTCTGCCGTGATGTCCTCGATGCGCTTGCGCGCGACGTTGCACGCGTCCGCGTTGACGGAGGCGATCGTGATCGTGCCGTCGTCCTGAATGTCGATCGTCGTGCCGGTCTCCTCGGTCAGTGCACGGATCACCGCGCCGCCCTTGCCGATCACGTCGCGGATCTTCTCGGGGTTGATCTTGAACGTCATCATCCGCGGCGCGTGCTGCGACACCTCGGCACGCGGGTGCGGCAGCGCTTCCTGCATCAGCCGCAGGATGTGCAGCCGGCCCTCGCGCGCCTGCGACAGCGCGACCGCCATGATTTCCTTCGTGATGCCCTGGATCTTGATGTCCATCTGCAGCGCGGTGACGCCGCGGTCCGTGCCGGCGACCTTGAAGTCCATGTCGCCCAGGTGATCCTCGTCGCCGAGAATGTCGGTCAGCACGGCGAACCGGTTGCCGTCCTTGATCAGGCCCATCGCGATGCCGGCGACGTGCGCCTTCGTCGGCACGCCGGCGTCCATCAACGCGAGACTGCCGCCGCACACCGAGGCCATCGACGAGCTGCCGTTCGACTCGGTGATCTCGGAGACGACGCGCATCGAGTACGCGAACTCCTCGGCGGTCGGCAGCACGGCGAGGAGCGCCCGCTTGGCGAGCCGGCCGTGGCCGATCTCGCGCCGCTTCGGGCTGCCGACGCGGCCGGTCTCGCCGGTCGCATACGGCGGCATGTTGTAGTGCAGCATGAAGCGCTCGCGATACTCGCCCTGCAATGCGTCGATGATCTGCTCGTCGCGTGCGGTTCCGAGCGTCGCAACAACCACCGCCTGCGTCTCGCCGCGCGTGAAGAGCGCCGAGCCGTGCGTGCGCGGCAGCACTCCTGTTCGGATGCTGATCGGCCGCACGGTGCGCGTGTCGCGACCGTCGATGCGCGCCTCGCCCGCGAGGATCTGGTGGCGGACAACCTTGGATTCGACGTCGAACACGAGATTGTTCACCTGGTTCGTCATGCCCGCCGCGGCGTCGGCCGGGATGCACTGCGCGGCGACGTCGGCGTAGATGTCCTTCAGCCGTTGCTGGCGCGCCTGCTTCGATCGCAGCTGATAGGCCTCGCGCACTTTCTGCTCGGCGCACGCTGTGACCTTGCCGATCAGCTCTTCGTCCCTCGCCGGCGGCTGCCAGTCCCACAGCGGCTTGCCGCCTTCCTCGACGATCGAGTGGATGAGCTCGATCGCCGCCAGTTGCTGCTGGTGTCCGAACACGACGGCGCCGAGCATCACTTCCTCGGCAAGCTCGTTCGCTTCCGACTCGACCATCAGCACGGCGGCCTCGGTGCCGGCGACGACGAGATTGAGCGACGAGGTCGCAAGCTCGGTCTTCGTCG
>WNFU01005662.1_pt1 | contig 18988 bp, 19 predicted proteins | sample 5400121 | NCBI WGS metagenome assembly WNFU01 (sample SAMN13153360, study PRJNA577476) | soil metagenome | isolation source: 100 cm soil or saprolite under grassland replicate 1 | place: USA:California | collected 2016-06-15 | reverse complement strand
GAGCGGGATCGTCCGCGGCGACATCCGGTCGAGCTTCGGCGACTTCTCGGGTACGGCCGAAGGCGTCCCGTTGACGATCAACCTCGTGCTCAAGGACGCGTCGAACGGCTGCGCACCGCTCGCCAGCGCGGCGGTGTATCTCTGGCACTGCGACCGCGCCGGGACCTATTCGCTGTACACGGTCACGGACCAGAACTACCTGCGCGGGGTCCAGGCGGCCGGCAGCGACGGCGTTGTCACGTTCTCGAGCATTTTCCCGGCCTGCTACGCGGGTCGTTGGCCGCACATCCACTTCGAGGTGTATCCGAACCTGACCGCGGCGACCGACGACGCGAACAAGATCGCGACGTCGCAGATCGCCCTCCCGGAAGACGCCTGCAATGCAGTCTACGCGACCGATGGCTACAGCCAGAGCGTCACGAATCTGCAGCAGTTGAGCCTCCAGTCCGACAACGTCTTCGGCGACGACGGCGGGGCACGTCAGCTCGGCACCGTCAGTGGTAGCGTCGGAGAAGGCCTTCGGGTAGAGCTGACCGTCCCCGTCCAGACAGCGTGAACACCACAGGAGCCCCAACGCGTCGGTGGGGATGACCCGGCGGGCGAAGGCGCCCCAGAAAGGGGTTGCAAGCAGCCACTACTCGAACCCCTGCATCTCCATCGGGCTCTCCGACGCAATTACCGCGTGTAGCTCGCCGGATCCTCCTTGAAGTCCTCCAGGCACCCCATCGAGCAGAAGTAATACGTGGTTCCCTGGTACTCGTAGGAACCGGCGGCACTCTGAGGGTCGACTTCCATGCCACAGACCGGATCGATCTCCATGGTGATCTCCTCTCCTTCCACGAACACGTTCACTCCACCCTGGCCCGCCTCAACAGCAGTGCGTTGACGGCGACCAGCACGCTGGACCCGGACATCGAGAGCGCAGCGATCTCGGGCCGGAGAGTGAGACCGACCTCAGCGAATACCCCCCCCGCGATGGGCAGGGCCAGCGAGTTGTAACCGACCGCCCACGCGAGGTTCTGCCGCATCTTTCGCACCGTGGCTCTGGACAAAGCGATCGCCGTAACGACGTCGGCCGGATCGGATCGCATCAGCACGATGTCCGCGGTCTCCATGGCCACGTCGGTCCCGGCGCCGATGGCGATGCCCACGTCTGCCCGGGCCAGGGCCGGGGCGTCGTTGACCCCGTCGCCGACCATGCCGACCACCCGCCCTTCCTCTTGCAGGCGGGCCACCTCACGCTCCTTGTCTTCGGGCCTGACCTCGGCGATGACCCGCTCGATCCCGAGCTCGGCGGCTACCCGCTCTGCGGTGGCCCTGTTATCGCCCGTGAGCATCACCACCTCCACGCCCGCAGCCCGGAGGGCCGACACCGCCCTTCCCGCCGATTCTCTGGGCGTGTCGGCCAGGGCCACCACCCCGGCCGCCTGCCCGTCCACGCCCACGAACACCGCGGTCCGGCCCGCCCCCTGAAGCTCCTCGGCGCGGTCCGCTACCCCATTCAGGGACACTGCCTCCTGTTCCATCAGCCGTCGGTTGCCCACCACGACGCGGTGCCCGTTGACGTCGCCCACCGCTCCGGCTCCAGGGACGCTCCGGAACCGCACTGCACGAGGAGCCTCGAGACTGCGCTCGGCCGCTGCTCGCGCCACTGCCTCCGCCAGAGGGTGCTCGCTTTCCCGCTCCACGGCCGCCGCCAGAGCGAGCAGCTCGTCCTCCGATCGGTTTGTCGGCACGACCGCCACAACTCGGGGCTGGCCGAGGGTGAGCGTGCCGGTCTTGTCGAACACCACCGCGGTCAACTCGGTGGCCCGTTCCAGCGCGGAGGCGTCCTTGAACAGGATGCCCCTCCGCGCGCCCATGCCCGTGCCAACCATGATGGCGGTGGGGGTGGCCAGCCCGAGGGCGTCCGGACATGCGATCACCACCACCGTGATGGCGAACTGAAGTGCTCGGGCGAATGCAGAACCAATGAAGACGAACCAGGCGACGAACGTGATCACGCCGCCGCCCAGGGCAACCAGGACCAGCCAGAACGCCGCACGGTCGGCCAGCCGCTGGGCCGGGGCCTTCGAGTTCTGAGCCGCCTGCACCAGAGCCACGATCTGGGCGAGCGCGGTGTCGGACCCCACCTTCGTGGCCCTGGCTCTCAGGGAGCCCTCCTTGTTGATGGTGGCCCCGATCAGCTCGTCTCCAGGCCCCTTCGGCACGGGCAGGCTCTCCCCCGTCACCGTGGACTCGTCCACGGAGGACTCGCCCTCCTCGGCGACGGCGTCGACGGGGATCTTCGCCCCGGGCCTGATCAAAAGGAGATCGCGCACGCGGACCTCAGCCGTGGGGACCTCCACCGGTTGGCCGTCCCGCAGGACCACGGCCATCGGAGGAGCAAGGTCCAGCAGGGCGCGGACAGCGTCGCTCGCCCCTGACCGGGCCCGCATCTCCATCCAGTGCCCGAAGAGGACGAAGGATGCGAGGAGGCTGATGGCTTCGAAGAAGTGCTCGCCCTCCAACCCCAGGACCACCAGGACCGAGTAGATCCAGCCCACCGCGATCGAGGTGGCCACCAGAACCATCATGTCCAGGGTCCTGTTGCGCAGCGCTGACACGGCCCCGCGGAAGAATATGGCCGAGGAGTACAGGACCACCGGGAGGCTGAGTACCAGGGACAGGACATCGGTCCCGATTCCGAAAGGAGCGGAGAGCTTCAGCCCGAGAAGGTCGACGGCAATGGGCGAGTACAGGAAGATCGGGATGGAGAAGGCGATAGCCACGAAGAACCGCCGCCGCATGTCCCTGACCATCGAGTCGAGAGACATCCCGGCGTGGCCGCCGTGGCCGGTGTGGGCCATGACGGCGTGCTCGGCATCGGGAACATGGGCTTGCGGCCGGGCCGGCTCTTCCTGCGGGTCGCACACGTGACCGGGCACCGACCGTCCCGAGCAGTGGTAGCCGCACTCCTCTACGAAGCGCTCCAGGTCGGCCAGCGTGGTCCGGGAAGGGTCGTAGTCTACCGTGGCAGTCTGGTTCAGCGCATTGGCCCGGACATGGAGCACTCCCGGACGGGCGGCCAAGCGGCGCTCGACGCCCCTGCCGTCCATGACCCCCATGAGGCCACCGACGTGCAGGATCGCTTCCGCTGCGGCGGGGGCAGCTGTCCCGCTCCCGCTCATGTCAGGCCCGGAACCGGCGAAGCCTGAGCGAGTTCGAGACGACTGAGACCGAGGAGAAGGCCATAGCAGCCCCGGCGAAGATCGGGTTGAGCAGCCCAGCGGCGGCCAGGGGGATCAGCACGACGTTATAGCCGAAGGCCCAGAACAGGTTCTGGACGATGGTCCGGAAGGTCCGCCGGGAGAGCCTGATCGCCGTGACGACGCCCTTCAGGTCTCCACTCATCAAGGTGAGATCGGAGGCCTCGATGGCCACGTCGGTACCCGTCCCGATGGCGATGCCGACGTCGGCCTGGGCCAGGGCCGGACCGTCGTTGGTGCCGTCGCCGACCATGGCCACCGCCTTGCCTTCGCTTTGGAGACGCCAAACTTCCTCGACCTTCTCGGCGGGCAGGACCTCCGCCAGAACCCGGTCGATACCGGCCTCTCGGGCGATGGCCTCGGCGGTGGCGCGGTTGTCGCCGGTAATCATCGCGACCTCCACGCCCAGTCGGTGCAGGGCCGAGATGGCCGCGGGAGCGTTCGCCTTTAGCGTGTCCGCCACGGCCAGCGCGGCACGGGCCTTGCCGCCCCAGCCCACCCAGAACACAGACTTGCCCTCGGCCTCCAGGCGCGCCGCCTCCTCGGCCAGCCACCTAGGTAGCTCGCATCCCTTTCCTTCGAGGAAGCTCCGCCGGCCGACCAGGACCTCCTCGCCTTCGATCGTGGCCCTGACCCCGAGCCCGGCCACCGATCGGAAACTCGTGACTTCGGGGACGGCGCCACCACGTTCGGTGGCGCCTTCCACTACGGCTCGGGCGATGGGATGCTCGCTGGAGGACTCGGCAGCCGCGGCGCGGGCCAGAGCCCCGTCTTCGCCCACAACTTCCACCAGCCGCATCCGGCCCTCGGTCAGGGTGCCGGTCTTGTCGAAGACCACGATGTCGATGCGGCGGGATCGCTCCAGGACCTCGCCACTCCGGATCAGCACCCCCAGCTGGGCCCCCTTGCCGGTCCCCACCATGATCGCCGCCGGGGTGGCCAGGCCCATGGCGCAGGGGCAGGCGATGATCAGCACGGCCACGGCGGGGACGATGGCGTCGCGGGCGTTCCCGCTCGCGATCAGCCAGCCCAATGCTGTCACGGCCGCTATTCCGATCACGATGGGGACGAAGACCCCCGCGATTCGGTCGGCCAGGCGCTGGATGGGCGCCTTGTTGCTTTGGGCCTCGGACACGAGCTTCACGATCTGGGCAAGCGCGGTGTCGCTGCCCACCCGCGTGGTCCGGACCAGGAGAGCCCCGTCGACGTTAAGGGTGGCCCCCGTCACCTCGTCGCCGACGGCCTTCTCTGCCGGAACGGATTCCCCCGTGAGCATGGACTCATCGACCGTGGACGCTCCCTCCTCGACCACGCCGTCGGTGGGTATCTTCTCGCCGGGCCGCACTCGGACCAGATCGCCCACCTTGACCTGATCGATCAGCATCAAGAACTCCCGGCCGCCCCGCACGACGTGTGCCTCCTTCGCCCCCAGTTCCAGGAGCCGCCTGATGGCCTGGGAGGCCCGCCCCCGTGCCCTGGACTCCAGGTACTTGCCGAGGAGCAGGAACGCGATGATCAGCGCAGCCGTATCGAAGTAGGTGTCCTCGCCTGCGAACAGCGCCCACACCGAGTACAGGTAGGCGGTGAGCGTGCCCAGCGCAATCAGCGTGTCCATGTTCGCGCTGAGGCTCTTCGCCCGGTGCGCCGCCCCCTTCAGAAACGGCCAGCCGGCCCAGAACTGCACCGGCGTGGTCAGGACGAACGCGGTCACCCGGGCCCCATCGCTGTCCATGGCGAAGGTCGACAGGACCATGACCACCACGCCGAGGGGCCAGGCCACCCACACTCGCCGCAGCCAGTCCCGCTCTTCTTTTCTTGCCGGCTCGCCGTCCCGCCGGTGCCGGTGAACCTCGATGTCGTATCCGCGGGCCTGCACGGCCGCGCGGAGGCTGTCGAAGGGCGCGGCGTCCTCGGCCAGCCGGACCGTCGCCTCGGCGGTGGCCAGGTTCACCCGGCACTCCAGGACGCCTGGCTGCTTGAGCAGCGTCTTCTCCACCCGCTGCACGCAGGAGCCGCAGGTCATGCCCGTGACGTCGAGCTGCAGCTCCTTCTCGCGGGTCGTTCCGGCCACCCCGCTACCTCACGAAGCGGGCCACGGCCGAGACGAGCTCCTCGACCTTGCCGTCGCCCTCGCCCTTCTCGAGGCTCTCCCGGACACAGTGGCGTACGTGGTCATCGAGGAGGCCCACGCCGACCGCCTTCAGGGCAGCCGTCACCGAGTTGAGCTGGGTAAGGATGTCGATGCAGTACTTGTCCTCGTCGACCATCCGCTGCAGGCCGCGGACCTGCCCCTCGATCCGTCGCAGGCGATCCTGCAATTCCTTCTTCCTCATGGTGTAGCCGTACATCGGACCTCCCCGCTCGTGGGTGCTTGGCGTGGCTCAGCATACCATAGGGGGGTATGGCTTGAATCCGCGCCCGCCGCTCCATTCGGCGAGGCAGTCGGGGCCTGCTTCGCCGGAGGGCCGCCCTCAGAGAACCCAGAACGCACCAGCACGGACCGCTCTAATGCGTCGAGCGAGCTCAGAGCTCCCTCGACGAAGACCCCGACGTCCGGGCATGTCTCGTAGTCGGCAACCGCGGTGATGTTCAACTGACCGGCGTAGGAAAGCGCGCCGACGCCGAGGGTCATGTTCCCCATGATGGGCACCATCGGGAACACCTCAAGCAGCGGCGCCCCCGCGAGATGCAGCAGCACCGGCGGACCAGGAACGTTCGCAACATACGCATTCATGAAACGCTGACGAACTGCGTGACGCAGGAAAGCCCGCTGGATGAGACCGTTCCGAAAGAGCGTGCCTCCTGGCGGACGACTCTTTTTCTTTCGCTCCGCGGTCTCGGCTGCGATCAGCTGAAGCCTCTGTATGTGATCGGGCTCACCGATCGGGAGCGGCACGACCATGCCCCCGTCGAGATTGCCCTGCGCTTGACCGGGTTGGTCCCCGTGTAGCGACACGGGAACGAATGCCCGCAGGGTGACTCCCTCGATGTTTTCCCCCCGACTCCGCAGCAGATCGCGCAGGCCGCCGGCCACGGCAGCCAACAGGACGTCGTTCACTTTCCCGCCGTGTGAGAGACCGATCTCCTTGACGAGATCGAGGCTGCTCCTGATGATGGCCAGTCTTCGGCGCGAGCCAATGGGACGGTTGAGGCTCGTCCGGGGGGCCCGTCCTTCGGCGAACGCCTCCTGAAACGCCGGCCATGCACGGCGGGCTTGCCCTACGACGTCGATCGGATGGGCCAGCTTCGAGACGACGCCATGGAGCTCCTGCAGTCGCCGACGCACGTTGTCGTCGAACAGGTCACGCGTTGATGGGATCGGTGCCGGCGACCACGGCGGTGCGATCGGCTGGGGGGCATCAGGTGCGAAATCGAGGAACGCGCCGAACGCGGCCACTCCCGCGACCCCGTCGGCGACGGCATGGTGCAGCTTCATGAACACACCGATCCGTCCTCCTGGCAAGCCGGGGAGGAACCACAAATGCCACAGGGGGCGGGACCGATCCAACCGTCGTCGACGGAGTTCCTCACACGCCAGAAGAAGCTGCCATTCATCGGCGGGCGGGCGGAGCGGAAACACCCCGACATGCTCGGCGATATCGAACGACGGGGCGTCCACCCAGAGCGGCCAGCCGAGTCCCCTTCCTGGCACGTAGAGCAGCTGACGGAAGCGAGGGAGAAGGTGCAGCCGGCGTTCGATGTGCTCGCGGACAACCTCGATCGGGAAGCGGCCGTTCGCGTCGATGAGGCCGGATCCGTCGAGCACGGCCAGCGCACCGATGTCCTGGGGCCAGCCGAAATCCTCCGGCCACACCATGCTGAGATCCTGCGCCGTCAACCGTTCCATGTGGCATCACCCCTGTCCGAAGCCGCCAGTCGCTGCGTCACCTACACGCGCCTGGGGACGCTGCCTTCAGCGTGAACACGAAGCGCATTAGCCGCGCTGCCGCAACCGCCGATAGACCACGTTGCTTCCATGACTCTGCGGCTTCCTGGAGACCCCCGTCACGGCCACCCGCCAGTGGGGCCAGGAACTCGGATGCAGCTTCCTTGATTTTCGGCATGACTCCTCCCTTCTTCCTGGGGCGTGGCCTGCCTACTTACGCCCCCACGAGCTACCTTCTACGCTTGCTGGAGGGATTGGACTCCCGCGTAGAGGATCCCCGCGCTGATGGCGATGCCCGCCAGGAGGCATAGCCCACAAAGAGGCCGTCACTACCCCGTGGGCGACGACGAACCCTCCCAGTAGGAATCGAACCATTTCGTACACCTCCTCCAATCTGTCCTACCTGTGAGGTTTCCTCGATCGAAGGCCACAGATCAGGGTCCTTCGACCCCTGGCACAGAGGACCATTGGGAAGGCGGCCACCCTTCCGAGACGGATACCTTCTGACGGTCGAGGGCACCGGACGAACGGCCCTGCGCATTCGGTCCGGTAGTCCCTAGCGCTCCTCCCGACCACCGTGGACCCTTGAGGAGGATGAAAGGAGGACCTAATGAGTTCTCGCGAGACGCTGGAATGCAGGATCTACATGGCCGAGGACGCCATGTATAGGCGAAGCGACGAGCTGAACCGCCACCTGCATAAGCTGGAGTCGAGGCTGAAGGACATGACCGCTACGGTCCACTGGGTGCTGTGCGAGACGGGCCAGACGCCTCTCGAGGAGAAGACCGGCACGCTCGTGGGGGCGGTCGAGGCCTTCGAAGCTGGCACCGACCTAGCCGAGATCAGGGCCTTGGCCGAGAGGGTCACTTCGCTGAAGGGGCTTATCGAGGGCTTCGAGCGGGAGATCGCGGGGAGCGCCGAGACGCCCGGTCCGAGCTCGGAGGACCGCCCGGCTCTCGAGGGCCTGGCCGCGACGCGCTCATGATCCATCAGACTGGGCGAACGATGAACAAGCGAATTAGGTTCACGAGGGACGAGGCCCGGCTGTTGAGCTCGATCCTCGGGGTGCGGTGGGAGGAGAGCCCCTTCGACCTCGAGCAGTTCCGGCAGGGACTCGATGTGGAGTTGGAGCACGGACGGCGCGACCCAGCCACGAACGTGACGGACGACGACCCGCTGCTTACGGCGAAGATCGCTCTGGTTCACCTCCGTGAGCTGCCCGACTTCTACACGAGGCCCGCCCGTATGGAAAACGAGGGAGTGCCGGAGGAAGTGCCGGCATGATGCTCTGGGAGATCAGGTCGAGACCTGTCATCACGGTTCCGCCCGGCCTGCCGGTCAAGCACAAGGTGCACTTCGCCGACGAAGCGCCGGCCCGCCTAGGGGCGTGAGCCACTACCCGGCCGATCGCGAGGCGGACGTCGTCCTGCGCGACGGGTCCACGATCCACGTCCGCCCGGTGCGCCCGGAGGACGAGCCGGCCGTCTTGGCCTTCTACCGGGAGCTGTCGGAAGAGACTCGCTACCTCCGGTTCTTCTCCGGAACCCTCGACTTCGCTGAGGCCGCCAGGCGTGCGGTGGAGGTCGACTATCAGCGGCGGTTCGCCTTGGTGGCAGAAGCGGGGCCGGAGCGACGTGCGGCGGCGGACGCCATGTACCTCACTACGGCGCCGGGGCGAGCCGAGGTGGCCCTGGCCATCTCCGATGCCTACCAGGGACGGGGGCTGGGAACGATCCTTCTCGGCCAGCTCGCTGAGGCAGCCCATCACCATGGTATCCGGCAGTTCGAGGCGCCCGTGCTGCCGCAGAACTACCGGATGATCCAGGTCTTCCGAGAGAGCGGCTTCCCAGTCGATCTTCGCTACGAACTGGGCGAGATCAGCGTGGAGTTTCCCACCTCCCTCTCTCCCGAGGCCTTGGAGCGCTTCGAGCGCCGGGGGCAGACCGCGGCGATCGCTGCGATGGAGGCGTTCCTGGCCCCCCGCTCGGTGGCGGTGATCGGTGCGTCGCGGTCGCGAGGCACGATCGGCGGGGAGGTGTTCCACAACCTCCTGGCCACCGGATTTAACGGTCCCGTGTACCCGGTCAATCCGGGAGCCGAGGTGGTGCAGTCAGTCGTGGCCTACGCGGACGTCCGGGATATACCGGGCCCGGTCGACCTGGCCGTGATCGTGGTCCCCGCAGCCCTCGTGGTCGACGTGGCCCGTCAGTGCGGGGAGAAGGGCGTCAGGGCCCTGGTGGTCATCTCATCTGGGTTCGCGGAGACCGGCGAGGAAGGTCGGGGCCGCCAGCGCGAACTTCTCGCCGAGTGCCGTGAGTTCGGCATGCGCCTGATCGGGCCGAACTGCATGGGGCTCATGAACGTTTCCTCGGAGGTGCGATTGAACGCCACGTTCGCCCCAATGTTCCCGCCGCACGGCCGGGTCGGTTTCTCCTCCCAGAGCGGCGCACTGGGCCTGGCGGTGATCGACCACGCGAGCAGCCTGGGGCTGGGGCTCTCGTCGTTCGTGTCGGTGGGCAACAAGGCCGACATCTCCGGCAACGACCTCATTCATTACTGGGAGGCCGACCCGGACACCGACGTGATCCTGCTGTACCTGGAGTCCTTCGGGAACCCCCGGAAGTTCGCCCGGATCACCCGCCAGGTGGGCAAGACCAAGCCGATCATCGCAGTGAAGAGCGGGCGGTCGGCCGCAGGAGCCCGAGCGACGTCCTCCCACACCGGGGCGCTGATCGCGGCGTCGGACGTCACCGTCGACGCCCTCTTCCGGCAGGCCGGGGTCATCCGGACCGACACCCTGGCGGAGATGTTCGACGTGGCCTCGTTGCTCGCCAACCAGCCCCCGCCCGCGGGCCCCCGCGTGGGCATCCTCACGAACGCGGGCGGCCTGGGGATCCTCTGCGCCGACGCCTGCGAGGCGAGCGGGCTGGAGGTCCCCACCCTCCCGGAAGCCCCCGGCAAGCGGCTGTTCGAGTTCCTCCCACCTGAGGCATCGGTTGGCGTGCCGGAGTTCGCCGATTTCCGTTCGGCGGATGCCGCCGCACTTCTGGAGGCGGCCGTCGCCGACGGGCCCAGGTGGCTCCGCCCGGACGAGGTATCCGCCCTGCTCTCCTGCTACGGCTTACCCCTCGCTGACTGGCGGTTGGCGGAGTCGCCGGAGGCAGCCGCCCGGGCGGCGGAAGAGCTCGGAGGTCCCGTTGCTTTGAAGGCCGTCGCCCCGGGGTTGGTTCACAAGACCGAGGCGGGGGCGGTCCGGCTGGGCCTGGCCGCTGCGGCTTTGGTCGAGGAGGTGGCGCGAGACATGACAGTCAAAAGTGGGGCACCGGGTCGAAGGGTTTCTGGTCCAGCGGATGGTGCCCGCCGGCGTGGAGATGCTCATCGGCGTCGTGCACGATCCGCTGTTCGGCCCGGTCGTGGCCTGCGGGGCGGGGGGGACCGCAGTGGAGCTGGTGCGACGTGTCGGTCCGGATCACCCCGCTCACGGACCTTGACGTGCGGGAGATGATCCGGTCTCTCGCCACATACCCGTCTCTGGAGGGCTACCGGGGGCGCCCCGAAGACCGACATTCCAGCCCTCGAAGGGGCGATCCTGCGAGTTGGGGCCATGGTCGAAGCCCATCCGGAGATCGCGGAGATCGACTGCAACCCTGTCGTGGTCCTGCCCACGAGCGTGGCGGTGGTGGACGCCCGGGTGCGGGTGGAGGCGCCGGTCGCGCCCCTCCCGCTGTCGGCAGGCCGGCGCGAGCCCTGATCTGCCACCGGATGACGATGGGCCAGGTCAGCGGAGCCGATGGTCCCACCGATTCAGGGCCGATCTTCCCGAGACCACCTCTCGAGCGACCCGGCCGCCCGTCATGCGGCTGGGAGAACCACCCCTCGCTGTCGCCCGCCCAAAATGACGAGCCACGGAGACCCGGTGCTACGCTGCCGCTCCGTATGGCCGAGGGGGATGGGCGGAAGGACCTGCTGATCGAGGCCGGACTGGCGCTCGCCTCCGAGCTGTCCCTTCCCGCGGTGCTCCAGCGCATCGTGGAGCTCGCCGTGCGGGTCACCGGGGCCCGGTATGGAGCCCTGGGGGTACTCGGCCCCGGAGGCCAGATCAGCGAATTCCACACCGAGGGCGTCACACAGGAGCAGCGCCGGGCCATCGGCCACATCCCGGTGGGCCGGGGCATCCTCGGCGTCTTGATCCGAGAGGCCGAGCCGCTTCGCCTGCATGACATCAAGGAGGATCCTCGTTCGGTCGGCTTCCCGCCGAACCACCCCCCCATGCAGCTCTTCCTGGGCGCTCCCGTGAAGGCCCGAGGCCGGGTGTTCGGAAACATCTACCTGACCAGGGAGCCAGGAGCTCGCGACTTCACCCCCGAAGACGAGGAAGCGCTCGTGGTCCTTGCCTCCCAGGCTGGCGTGGCCGTGGAGAACGCTCGCCTGTACGACGAGGCTCAGCAGCGCGAGCGGCGCCTCGAAGCGGTGCGGGAGATCGCCACGGCGATCCTGGCCGGGATACAGCCGGAGACGATCCTGGACCTGGTGGCCGGACGGGCCCGCGAGCTCGTTGGCGCAGACCTCGCCACGCTCGCAACACCGGGCCTGGAGCCCGGCACGCTCGTGATCGACGTCGCCGACGGCGAACACGCCGAGGAGCTTCGGGGAACGGTGTTCCCCCGCGACGAATCCGTATCCGGGGAAGTCATCGCGAGCGGCGAGCCGGTCGTGCTCGAGGACGCCGCCAAGGACGGACGGGCTTTCCAACCTGTAGTGAAGCTGGGAGAAATGGGCCCGGCCATGTTCGTGCCGCTGATCGTGAGAGGTTCCGCGTTCGGGACGCTCGCCGTGGCCAACCGAGCGGGGGGCCGCCTGTTCGGCCAAGAGGATCTCGCATTCATTCAGACGTTCGCCGGCCAGGCCGCGGTGGCCCTGGAGTACGGGCGGGCTCAGCGGGACCTGCAGCGTCTGGCGGTCATGGACGACCGCGAGCGGATCGCCAAGGAGCTCCACGACGGGGTGATCCAGTCGCTGTTCGCGGTCGGGATGGGCCTGCAGGCCACGAGCACGATCAGCAGAGACCCGGACCTCCAGCGGCGCATCGAGAGCGCGGTGGAGGAGATGGACCGGGTCATCCGGGACCTCCGCAACTACATCTTTGGGCTCCGCCCGGGGATTCTGGCCGACCGGCAGCTCGATCAGGCACTCCGCGGCCTGGCCGAGGATTTCCAGGAGAAAACCGGTGTCGTTGCCGTCGTGGAGGTGGACCCGAGGATCGCGGCGGAACTCTCCTCACGGGCCGGGGACATCGTCCAGGTGGTGCGGGAGGCTCTGTCGAACGTCGGGCGCCACGCTCAGGCCGCGACGTGCCGGATCGCCCTCCGGCGGGAGAACGGCCGAGCAGTCGTGGAGATAGATGACGATGGCACCGGGTTCGATGTGGAATGGGCGCGCGGAAGGGGCCTGGGCCTGGGGAACCTTCATGAGCGAGCGAAGACACTGGGTGCCGACCTGACGGTCGACAGCGCCCTGGGAAGCGGAACCACCGTGCGACTCTCCATCTCGCTGTCATCTGGGGCGTAGGAGCGCCCCAACAGTCTCGACGACCTCACGGCGGTCCGGCGGCCAGGACAAGGTCGCAAGGTTGTCCTCGCAGAAGAGGTGGACCGCTTCCTCGGAGTGCGTGAGCGCGACCACCGGCAACCCTGAACCCAGGTAGAAGCCCAGCAGGTCCACGGCCGAAGTGCCCTCGAGAACAGCATCGCTCTCGAGCCACAGGTCGATCACTACCGCATCGGCTCCGGGCACCAGGGGACAACTCCCGGTTCTTCCGGCCACACAGCGATACTCCGGGCCAGTGGGGCCCGGGCAGTCGAGCACCTCATAGCCTGCTTCCTCGAGCCAGCGACCGATCCGGTCCAGATCCTCCCGCGATCGCTCCACCAGCAGGACGGTTCCTGGCTCTTCGCTCATCGCCTCCCCTTTCTGTCCAGATGTTGCGACAGGAGTCTGCGAAGCGGAGCGGTGAAAGTGCTCGGCCGAAGGTCCCAGCTTTGGCGGGTCCTTCGGCCCTCGGATGAGGCGCAGCGCACGCCGAGACTCGTAGCCATGTTCATCCGCTATTTCATCGAGATACCCCGATCCATGGCTGAGGTCGAAGTCGCGCTTCTCGAGTCGCCCGGCTACTGGTCGGCGGAGCCGGCGCGAGACGCCGAGGAGCGAGGCCGGCAACTGCTCGCGGAGGTCGGGTTCGGCCCCCCCGGCGTCCGGGTCGACAAGCGGGTGGAACTCCAGTTCGGGGAACCGGTCCGGTTCCCCTCGAAGACCATCCTGCCGATGTCGTGGAAGCCGGCCGGGCTGGAGGCCCTGTTCCCCGCCCTGGACGCCGACATCGAGATCGGCGAGCTGGGGCCGGAACGCACGCAGCTCTCGATCAGCGCCCGGTACACACCCCCGCTCGGCTCACTCGGGCGCGTACTCGACCGGGCTCTGCTCCATCGGGTCGCGGAGGCGACCGTCAAGGACTTTCTGGACCGGGCAGCCCAGACCTTGTCGCCGGTCCTTACGGCATCCTCCGAGGCCTGAGCCGCGCTCGCACTCTTCTGCCAGGGGTAATGGTCCCCATGCCGCGCGATGTGCGAGCATGATCGGCATGAGCCGGGTGCCTCTGCGAGTCCTGCTCGTTGACGACCACGAGGTAGTCCGAAGCGGCATCGCGGCCATGCTCAAAGCCACCGAGGACATCGTTGTGGCCGGCGAGGCCGGCACCGTGCGTCACGCGGTCGAAGAGGCCGAGCGCGCTCGTCCCGACGTCGTAGTCATGGACGTGCGCCTCGCCGACGGGAGCGGGATCGAGGCCACTCGAGAGATCAAGTCCCGCCGCCCCCAGATCCAGGTCCTGATGTTGACCTCGTTCGCCGACGACGACGCCCTCTTCGCCTCGATCATGGCCGGAGCCTCCGGCTATGTCCTGAAGCAGGTCAAGGGGGGCGAACTGGTCCGGGCCATTCGGGCCGTGGGCCAAGGCGAGAGCCTGCTGGACCCGGCCGTCACCAAGAGCGTCCTGGACCGCCTCCGCAAGGGCAAGCACCTGATGAAGGACGAGAAGCTGGCCCGCCTCTCTCCCCAGGAGGAGCGGATCCTGAAGCTGGTGGCCGACGGCAAGACCAACAAGGAGATCGGCGAAGAACTCCGCCTCGCCGAGAAGACGGTCAAGAACTACGTCTCGAGCATCCTGTCCAAGCTCGAGGTGGCCCGGCGGGCTGAGGCCGCCGCCTACCTCGCCCGCCACACCACAACCCCAGGAGCCTGAGGCATCCAGTCTGGGGACGGTTTCGAGGACCAGGCTTGCCGGCGAAGGAGGACCCCGAGCAAATCGGGCCTGTGGTCCCCCCGGAAGAGGGGCATTCGGCATGTGGCCCGCTCCAGGCCGGCCCTTACCGTGGGCTCAGAGCCGCCGGGAGGGCCGGCGACCCGAGAGAAGAAGGAGAGGGCCATGCCTCGCAGAACGTTCGACAAGCTGATGTCCCTGGGAGGTGTGGTGCTCACGGTCGCGCTCCTGACCGCCGGAGTCCTCGCCTTCTGGGGCTACAGCTTCGCCAATGGCAAGGTGCACACCCAGCTCGCCGCCCAGAAGATCTACTTCCCGCCGAAGGGCAGCGAGGCGCTCGCCGACCCGCAGATCGGGAAGTACCTCAACAAGTACGCGGGCGAGCAGCTCGTGAACGGCGCCCAGGCCCAGGCCTACGCGGACCACTTCATCGCCGTTCATTTGAAGGGAGTGGCAAACGGCCAGACCTACGCCGAGGTCAGCGCCCAAGCGCTGCAGAACCCGAACGACCAGAACCTACAGGGCCAGGTGCAGACGCTGTTCAGGGGCGAGACCCTCCGCGGCCTGCTGCTGAACGCCTACGCGTTCTGGAAGTTCGGACAGCTCGCCTTCATCGGCAGCCTCGTGTTCTTCGTGATGGCAGGGATCATGTTCGTGCTGACGATCCTCGGCTTCTGGCATCTGCGTCGAGCCCGCCCGACCGAGCAGATGCTCTCTCCAGCTATCGAGATCCCGATTTGGCGCTTGCCGAGGTTCCCTCCCAGCTCATTGGGGCAGGGGAACGCCGCCGTCGGGAAGAGAGGTCCGGGGAAGGAGGCCTCTCATCATGCACTTCCCGATCACGCCAGGCCCTTGGTCCTCTTGCGAGGGGGTCCATCGCCCCATCACTGAATGGACTGAACGTTGGAGTCTCTCTGAGTCAGCCGATGGCGCCGACGAGCCCGACGGTTTGATTGAGCCGGGTTCGGAGGACAATACGAGCTTCCTCGAGGGATCGAGGGAGAAAGGGAGGTGGGGCGGGATGCATCTGACCTATCGAGAGACCTGGGCGCTCGTCCACGGGATGATCCTGGGCGCGGCATTCCTGCTGGCTTTCGGGGGAGGACTGGCCGGGCTGTACAGCCTCCGGCCGGGCCTCGTCACCGGGAAGGGCATCGCAGAGAGGACGCGCCGGTTGATCATCGGGACCTGGGTGATGGCCATCGCCGCGTGGGCGACCGTGGCCACGGGCACTTGGATCGTCTACCCGTGGTACCGGGAAACGACGCGGTCCAGCCCGAAGTCGCAGCTCCTTGCCAATCCGTCCACCGCCAACTGGCACAACTTCGCGATGGAATGGAAGGAGCACATCGCCTGGATCGCCCCCCTCCTGGCCACGGCCGTGGCCTTCGGGGTCACCTACTACGGCAGGGACCTGATCAGACATCAGGGAGTGCGCAAAGCCCTCATGGTGACCTTCGTCGCCGCCTTCCTGGTAGCCGGAGTGGCCGGCGTGATGGGCGCGCTCATCACCAAGTCTGCCGCCGTCCATTGATCGGTCGGATCGATGAGAGGAGATCGCTATGAGCGACATCAGTGACATGACGGTGTCCGAACCGGAAAGACCCAGGCCGTTCGGCCCGCTGGCCGCGGCATTCCTGGCTGCCGGCATCGGCTCCCTGGTTCTGGGGTTGCTCACCACGATCGCCGAAGCGAACGCGACGTTCGCGGACAAGCTGAACTGGTACAACCCGGTCGGTCCACTCTCGGGCAAGACGCTGATCGCGGTGGCCGCCTTCGTGGCGTCTTGGCTCTTGCTCCACCTCGCCTTTCGGGGAAAGGAGCCGGCCCAAGGGGTCACCTACTGGGCGACAGGGTTGCTGGTGGTGGCCGGGTTCCTGTTGACGTTCCCCAAGTTCTTCGACCTGTTCGCGGGGAAGTGAGGCGGCGGTCGGCCGGTGGCTGCCGTTCCACGCCGTCCAGGTCATCTCCTCGGAGGGACACGTGTGGGCGGCTCGCGCCGGCTGGCGAGCACTGCCATCACTGGGTTCGACCTCTACGCCAACCGGGCCCGGCGACGTCGAGGTGCCTCATCGGCTGCGCTTCCCTGCTGGCGGGTCCAATTCCCGTCCGCCTCCGCCAGGGAGAATCGGGGAGGTGGGAAGGTTCACCTGGTCCTCGGTTGATGATCCGCCCGTTGCGTCGAGCGAGGGACTAGAGGGACTAGAGGAGAGCCAAGCGCCAACGTGGCCGCCGATGGGATGATGCTGGCCGTGGAGGACGCCATAACCGCTGAAGCCTTCGCCGATGGCTGGGAGTCGCTCCGAACTGGTCAATGGGGCCAAGCCAAGGCCGCATTCGAAGCCGCGCTCGCGGAACGGGAGACCGCGGCCACCCTTGACGGACTGGCTCGATCTCGATGGTGGCTCTCCGATGTCGCTGGAGCTATCGAGGCGTGGGATCGAGCCTACGCCGCGTACCGGCGTGAGGGCGATGACGCGGATGCTGCCCGGGTGACCCTGTTCCTATCGAAGGAGCACCGAGACACGCTCGGGAACCATGCTGTGGCCAACGGGTGGCTGGCCCGCGCTCGCGATCTGCTCGGTCCCCTGCCACCGTCGGCCGTGTACGGCTGGCTGAAGCTCGCTGAGTCTGAGGCCGAAACAGATCCGGCCCGATCACACGACCTGGCCTCACAGGCCCTCGAAGCAGGGCGGCGGTTCAGGGACCCTGATCTCGAGCTGGCGGCGCTCGGTCGGGTGGGCTTGGCAGAGATCTGGCTGGGCCGGGTCGAAGAGGGCATGACCAGGTTCGACGAGGCGATGGCGGCCGCTACCGCTGGCGAGCCCAAGGACCTCCGGACCGTGGGTGACCTGTTCTGTTCCATGATGCTGGCTGCTGAAGTGACCCTCGAAGCGGATCGGTTCGAGCAGTGGAACCATCTCCTGTTCGACTACATGAAGCGGAACAACCATCCGGACGCCCTGACCTTCTGCGGGACGTGCTGCGCCGAGGTGCTCGGCGCGGCTGGGCAGTGGGACGCCGGCGAGAAATGGCTGACCGACACCCTGCAGGCCCTCGAGTCCAGCGGGCAGCGGGCTCGGTGCGTCCACCCTGCCACGCGCCTGGCCTCGCTGCGGGTGATACAGGGGCGGTTGGAGGAGGCGGAGGCGCTGCTCCGAGGGTACGCAGACCTACCCGAGGCCACTCAGCCCCAGGTGGCCCTGTATCAAGCGAGAGGGCAGACCGCCCTGGCCGCGGCCCGACTCCATCGCAGACTGAACCAACTGGGGAGGGACACCCTGCTCGCTGTTCCTCTTTTAACCCAGCTGATCGAGGTTCAGCTCGCCCAGGGTGACAATGCGGGAGCCCAGACGACGGCTGAGACCTTGGTCGGAATCGCCGAGCGGTCCGGGCGCGACCGGGTGAGAGCAGAGGCCGAGATGGCCACCGGCTCGGTCGCGGCCGCCTTGGGCAACCCGGAGGAGGCAGCCGAGCGGCTGGGCCGGGCGATCGAGCTCTTCACCCGGTACCACATGCCCCACAAGGCGGCGCGGGCTCATCTAGCGCTGGCCCGCGGTGTGGCGGCCGGGGATCAGAACCGGGCGGTGGAAGAGGCTCGGCAGGCCGTCGACGCATTCGAGTGGCTCGGGGCAACCCGAGACGCGGACGAGGCAGCGAGGTTCCTCCGCGAGCTCGGGGTGGGTGGTCGGACCGGCCCGAAGCTGCTTGGGGAGCTCTCCAAGCGAGAGGTCGAAGTGCTGCGGCTCCTGGGGTATGGGCTGACCAACGCCGAGATCGCCGCTCGCCTGTACATCAGCACGAAGACCGTGGCCACCCACGTCGGGAACATCTTCGGCAAGCTCCACGTGCGAAACCGAGCCGAGGCGGCAACGTTCGCTCAGCGGCTCCTCGGGGACGACGTCTCCTCCTAGGCTGTGTCCGGAAATCAGTAATCCTTCCGATCCTTCCTCCGATCCGGTCTGCCACGCTCCCCTCGAAGACGAGAGGAGGCGAGGTACATGGCCAAGAGGCAACTTGAGCAGGATGGACGCCGAACGAAGTGGCGGAACCCGGTCCTGCGATTCGAGGAATCCTGCCGGGCTCCCGCCCAGGTGGTATACGAGCTGCTTGCCGATCTCCAGAGTCATCTGGAGTGGGGCGGCCGGCGCCAGTTCGAGACGACCCGGTTGCTCACGATGGAGGCACCGCCTGGACCGGCGGGCGTAGGGACCGAGTTCTTCACCACCGGGTCCGACGGCAAGGTGGCCCAGTGGTCCGACCGATCAGTGGTCACCGAAGCCACGTCGCCGGAAGTGTTCGAGTTCGTCACCGAAGGCAGGCGGCAGGGGAAGTCCGGGAGCCGGCCCTGGCTGTCGACAGCGGTGCATCGGTACGAGATCGCTCCGGGGTCCGGCGGGTGCCAGGTGATCTACACGGAGGAGCTCACCCGTCTGACCGGCGCGCCGAGGATCCTTCTCGCCCCGGGCATCAACCGGATCATGTTCCAGATCAGCGCCAAGTACATGCGGCGCGGCTTCCAGGCCCTCTTGGCCGTGG
>WNFU01011172.1_pt1 | contig 18990 bp, 13 predicted proteins | sample 5400121 | NCBI WGS metagenome assembly WNFU01 (sample SAMN13153360, study PRJNA577476) | soil metagenome | isolation source: 100 cm soil or saprolite under grassland replicate 1 | place: USA:California | collected 2016-06-15 | reverse complement strand
GCCGGGCCACCGCGCCCGGCGAGGATCACAACAACACATCAGCGTCGGTCTGCAGCAACAAGTCGGTGCGGCAGCGCCGGGCCACCGCGCCCGGCGAGGATCACAACAGTGTTCCGCCGGTGGCCAAGCTCGCGGCATTGAATGCAGCGCCGGGCCACCGCGCCCGGCGAGGATCACAACCCACGGACGGTGCGCCGCTCGGTGACGGTGGTACCGGCAGCGCCGGGCCACCGCGCCCGGCGAGGATCACAACGGTGTCAAGACGACCGGGCTCACCTCCTACTCCGGCGCAGCGCCGGGCCACCGCGCCCGGCGAGGATCACAACGGGTTCCAGCAGCGCATCGTCCGGTGGGCCGTCCACGCAACGCCGGGCCACCGCGCCCGGCGAGGATCACAACGACGACTGCGGCGAACTGGCCCCGACCGGTACGCCGGCGCAGCGCCGGGCCACCGCGCCCGGCGAGGATCACAACCTCGGGCTCGACCTTCTTGGAATCCCGGAGCTTCGGCAGCGCCGGGCCACCGCGCCCGGCGAGGATCACAACGGTCGGTGGTACTGCTGGGGGAAGGTGCCGGGTCAGGAGCAGCGCCGGGCCACCGCGCCCGGCGAGGATCACAACCGTTTTGGCGTTGGCGGACAACACCGCGTACTGCGCAGCGCCGGGCCACCGCGCCCGGCGAGGATCACGACACAAGGTCATCCGGCGTACGACCTTCGAGATCGGGCAGGCAGCGCCGGGCCACCGCGCCCGGCGAGGATCACAACTCCCGGTTCGGCGGGGGTCTCGGGGGCGGACGGTAGCCGCGGCAGCGCCGGGCCACCGCGCCCGGCGAGGATCACAACGGCCAGGTGCTCACCGGCGCCCGGCTCGACCGCGAGCAGCGCCGGGCCACCGCGCCCGGCGAGGATCACAACATCCCTGGCTCCTGATGTATGCGGCCGGTGTCCAGGGCAGCGCCGGGCCACCGCGCCCGGCGAGGATCACAACCCCCGGTATCCGTGGGATGTGACGGTCACTCTCGGCAGCGCCGGGCCACCGCGCCCGGCGAGGATCACAACCTCGACTTCGCCGACGGCAAGTCCCGCGTCCTCGGCAGCGCCGGGCCACCGCGCCCGGCGAGGATCACAACTTCTTCGACCGGCCGAAGAGCCACTACGGCAGCGCCGGGCCACCGCGCCCGGCGAGGATCACAACTGGGTCTACTAGGTCGTCCAGGCCGGGGATTCCTAGCAGCGCCGGGCCACCGCGCCCGGCGAGGATCACAACTGGCTGGCGGGCCGACGCAAGCGCTCGCAGCGGCAGGCAGCGCCGGGCCACCGCGCCCGGCGAGGATCACAACTGGGTCTACTAGGTCGTCCAGGCCGGGGATTCCTAGCAGCGCCGGGCCACCGCGCCCGGCGAGGATCACAACACTCAAGCCCGGCTCCTCGCCCCTCCTGACTACAGCAGCGCCGGGCCACCGCGCCCGGCGAGGATCACAACCATTGCTCTCGCTCGCACAGAGCGCGCGCCGCATAGGCAGCGCCGGGCCACCGCGCCCGGCGAGGATCACAACCGCATGGTCAGATGGAGTGTGCGATGGCGACGACTCTGCAGCGCCGGGCCACCGCGCCCGGCGAGGATCACAACTGGGGGCCCTACACCGAGATCGTGTCCGCCGGGGCCGGCAGCGCCGGGCCACCGCGCCCGGCGAGGATCACAACGATCTGGCCGACATGGGCTCGATGCAGGAGCTGGACGAGCAGCGCCGGGCCACCGCGCCCGGCGAGGATCACAACCGGAGGAACACGCACCCATACCGCAGCGGCCCGATCTCCGCAGCGCCGGGCCACCGCGCCCGGCGAGGATCACAACCCGTTCCAACGCCACATCGTCCGGTGGGCGCTCGGCAGCGCCGGGCCACCGCGCCCGGCCACCGCGCCCGGCGAGGATCACAACGATTCCGGTCACGCCGCGCCGCGCCCCCCCGCCGCCTGTGCAGCGCCGGGCCACCGCGCCCGGCGAGGATCACAACAGCCCCGAGTCCCGGGACTCGTGGGTCCGCGCGCTCGGCGCAGCGCCAGGCCACCGCGCCCGGCGAGGATCACAACGGTGGTCGCGACCCAGCGGACCACCATCGCGGCCGTCTGCAGCGCCGGGCCACCGCGCCCGGCGAGGATCACAACGACTACGCCTACGGCTTGGCGCCGTTCCTGCGGCACAAGCAGCGCCGGGCCACCGCGCCCGGCGAGGATCACAACACCGCGTGCACTATGCGGTGGAGCTGGGGCACTCGCAGCGCCGGGCCACCGCGCCCGGCGAGGATCACAACCCCGACTCGATCGCGGCCGCCAGGATGGGCCGCAGCAGCGCCGGGCCACCGCGCCCGGCGAGGATCACAACAACCGCTTAGCCTCCTCGTCGTCACCCTTGGTCGTGGGCAGCGCCGGGCCACCGCGCCCGGCGAGGATCACAACTGCACAGCGATCAGCGGGTCGATGGTCAGCTTCACAGCAGCGCCGGGCCACCGCGCCCGGCGAGGATCACAACCTCGTACGCCTGCGTGTCATCCGGCACCGTCGCGGCGGTGCAGCGCCGGGCCACCGCGCCCGGCGAGGATCACAACAGCGGCGCCAGCTCATCCCGCAGATACGCGTGGGTCGCAGCGCCGGGCCACCGCGCCCGGCGAGGATCACAACATCTTCGCCTTGGCGACATCGGCCGCCCCGCCGGCCTTGCAGCGCCGGGCCACCGCGCCCGGCGAGGATCACAACCACGGCGAGTCGGCCGAGGCCACGGCCCCGCTGCGGGAGGCAGCGCCGGGCCACCACGCCCGGCGAGGATCACAACAAGATCTCCACGACCAAGAACGGCACCGCGGTGGAGGCAGCGCCGGGCGGCGCGGTGCGGGGCGGCGCAGGGCGGTGACCGTGCAGGAGGGCACCGGCGCCGACCGTGAGCAGCGCCACCAGCACTCCGGCGATGAGGAACCTGCGTGGTCGCCTCGCCGCCCACCGGGGCGCCGGCGGGCCCGGCGATCGCCGGAGGCTCATCCGGGCGAGCCTGCCCCGGCGGGTGCGGTCGGGTCAGATGGTGACGACATTGATGACCAACGCCAGGATCGAGGCCAGCGCACGCGTCTGCCGGTACCGGGCGGGGTCGGGAGGAGGTCGCAGGTCGGCGTGGGCGCTCAGGGCGAGGTAGGCCAGGACCGGCGCGGCCAGGTCGTTGGCGGAGAAGCCGGGCAGCCCGTCGTCGTTGAGTTGGGGCATGTTGGCCGAGATCCGCCACAGGAACACCGCGGCGGCCGAGAGCACCGCTATGGCAGCCGGCTGCCGCCATTGGCGCGGTAGCCGCCATATCGCCACGGCCAGGGCGAACAGGCCGGTGGTCACGGCTGTCAGCGTGATGTGCGCTGTGCTGAACGTCATCTCTCATCCTCGATCGTTCAGGCCGTCGTTGGCCGGGCTGTCCGTGCAGTGCCTGACGGCCACCTGCCGTACGGCGGTGGCGACGACGGTCTGCTCGTCCGGACGGTCGCCGGTCATGCCGGTGTTGTCGCGACCTGGCGGGTGCACCAGGCGTAGAGCGCGTCGTAGACGAACAGGCCGCGTTCGAGCAGCGCCTGGTCGTCGGTCTCGACGTCCAGGCCGCCGACGCCGATGGCGAGCAGACCGGGCCCGAGCGGGTCGGTGCCCAGGTCGGGTGCGATGTCGGCGGCGTGCACGATCTTCGCCAGCCGGGCCAGCGCAGGATCGCCGCCGAGTTCGTGATGGGCGCGTGCGCGGCGCGTACCCATGTCAAGGGTTGTTCGGCTAACCGAGCTGACGTGGCGTTGTTGGCTACTGGTCGACTCTTCTCGTAACCGCCGCGCTCAGCGTGGCACCCGGCGCAGCGTTGCGACGGCGTCGGGCGGCAGCGCCCAGCCCGGTCTCGGCGGCGCCTCGGTCAGGGTGTCGACGAGTTTGGCGGGGAAGCCGTCCAGGATTGACCGGTCACCGAAGCGGTCGCGCTGCTTGACGCAGGCGCCGGCGCGTACCACCGACTCGGCCCCGACCACGCTGCCGTCGCACACGATCGCGGCCGGCTCGACGACGCTGCCGCGGCCGATGTGGCAGCCGTGGATCATCGCGCCCGGGCCGATCACCGCGTCGTCGTCGATGATCAGTTCGTTGTCGGGCAGCAGATGCAGCACCGTGTTCTCCAGGATCTGGACCCGGGAGCCGATGCGGACCGGACCGTGCGAGTCGCCGATGATCTTGACGCCGGCGCCGATGAGCGAGTCCTCGCCGACCACCACGTCGCCGGTGATCTCCGCCGAGTCGAACAGCAGCGTGCCGGCGCCGATCGACGGCGTCTTGTCGCGGTAGGCGTACAGGGTCCCCATGCGTTCTCCCGCTCGCATCGGCCCGCGCAGGATGGTGCCCGGGTAGTCGGTCAGGTTGGTCTGGTGCTGGCGCAGCACCGCCAGCCGCTCCCGGTCGGCGTCCGTGGCCAACCGGATGACGTGCGGCGGGCGCCCAACCAGGACCGCCTGGTCGGGGATCACGGCGCCCGGTGGGACCAGCGTGCCCTCGCCGAGGATGCAGCCGTTACCTAGCCGGGAGCCCGGCATGAGGACCGCACCGTTGCCGATCTCGCACAGGTCGCCGATGGTGGCGCCGACGATCGTGGCGCGGTGACCGAACACGGTGCGCTGACCCACCCGGACCGGGCGCTCCGGGGTGCCGATCACCGCCCCGTTCTCCAGGATCGCCGAATGGTTGCCGATGCTCACCGCACCGCCGCGCGCCCGCACGACCAGGCCCTGCGCGAGTACCGCGCCAGCACCGACGTGTACCTCACCCAGCACCACCGCGGAGCTGGCGACCACCGGCTCGGGCTGATCAACGAGAAGCTGGTTGAAGCTCACCATGTCACCGTCCTGCGGGCAGGGTCGATCATTACCACGCTACCCGTGGTCGCACCATGCCCACACCTGCCGGGGAGTCGGTGGCGTTCAGCGCCGGCCTGGACGTCGTAGGAGCTGTCGAGCCACGCATCGCCGAGGCCATCGCCGGTGAACTGGCCGCCCAGCGTGGTTCTCTGAAGCTCATCGCGAGTGAGAACTACGCCTCCCCGGCCACGTTGCTGGCGATGGGGAACTGGCTGAGCGACAAGTACGCCGAGGGCACCATCGGGCGCCGTTTCTACGCCGGCTGCCAACAGGTGGACACGGTCGAGGCGATCGCGGCCGAGCACACCCGCGCAGTGTTCGGCGGCCCCGCACGCCTACTTGCAGCCGCACTCCGGCATCGACGCCAACCTAGTCGCGTTCTGGGCCATCCTCGCCCACCGGGTCGAGACCCCGGCGTTGCGCCGCGCGCAGGCCCGCCACGTCAACGACCTCAGCGAAAGCGACTGGGCCGCGCTGCGCCGCGAGCTGGGCGACCAGCGGATGCTCCGCATGGCATTGGACGCCGGTGGCCACCTCACCCACGGGTTCCGGCCCAACATCTCCGGCAAAATGTTCCAGCAACGCAGCTACGGCACCGACCCGGCCACCGGCCGACTCGACTACGACGCCCTGCGCCGCACCGCGCAGGAGTTCCGCCCACTCATCCTCATCGGCGGGTACTCCTCCTACCCCCGGCGGATCAACTTCGCGCTCATGCGCGAAATCGCCGACGAGGTCGGCCACCCTGCTCGTGGACATGGCGCACTTCGCCGGGCTGGTCGCCGGGAAAGTCCTCACCGGCGACTTCGACCCTGTGCCGCACGCCCACATCGTCACCACCACCACCCACAAGACGCTGCGAGGCCCCCGGGGTGGCATGGTCCTGTGCCACGACGAACTCGCCGAACACATCGACCGCGGGCCGGGCCGTTTCGCTGCGCCAGAGTGTTCGCACCACTGGCGCACGCACCCATCGGCGCAGGTCAGGGCCGCGCGGTAGGCGGCCGGGCGGCCGGCGTGCGCCCCGCCTGCAACCGGAGTCCGAGCCGGGGTCGGTCTCCGGTTACGGCCAGACCGGCGCCGCGGCCTCCCACAGCGCGTCCACGTGCCGCACCGCCATCTGATCGAACAGGCCACCGGCCTGCCGGCGGCGCAGGTGCAGACGCGGCGCATCCGTGCCGGTCCGGCCGAGCACGCTCACCGTGAGAATCGCCTCGTCATCGCAGCGGGTCACGCCCTTGCCCCAGCACAGGAACGTCTGCCGGACCTCGACCACGTCGCGCAGCGGCTCCAGCTCGTGCACGGTGTGCCCGATCCGCGCGGCCAGCGTCAGCGGCGTCCCCTCGGCCTGTTCGGTGAGCCGGGCCAGCTCCGAGTCGGGGTCGCCCAGCACGAACCGCACCCGGGCGCCGGCCTCGGCCTTGGCGCGCAGCGTTGCGCTGAACGCGGGGATGTCCGCCCACAGGCTGTACCCGGTGAACACCACGAAGGTCAGCTCCCGGCTGGCGTTGTCGACCATCCGCTGCCGGACGGTGCGCGGCATCGCCGAGCGGGTGGGGTAGACGCTGACCACTTCCCGGTCCGGCCCGATCTTCAGTGCTGCCCGAGCGGCAGCAGGCCAGAGGCTCACTTCGTCAACTCCCAGGTGTTCGGCTGCGGCCCACCGCAACCGCGGGTACGGCAACCGGTCCTCGGAGATCCACCGGGAGATCGTCTCGGGGGCAACGCCGACCTTCTCGGCGAGTTGCCGCTCGGTCAGCTTCGCCTCGGACAGGGCGCGTCTCAACACCTCGTTCGGCACGACTCCGACGCTACCGGAAGCCGTCGGAGCCGTCAGGACGGGGATCATTCCCCGATCCCACCTGCCGGTAGCAGGGTGCTCGCATGGAGTCACCGAGCGGGCGCAGGTCAGCGGGTCTCTGGGATGCCGTCCAGGCCGCCGAGGATCGCGCCGTCGCTGACTTCCTGGCCCCCGCCGGTCATGCACTGGCGCTAACCGGCGGGGATGACGGGGGAGCGGCCGGCAACGCCGAGCCGGCCGTTCCCCTCCCCACCGACGTCGCCAACCTCGCCCGTCGGATCCACTAGCGGCATCGGACCGTCTCGCCGCGCACGTCTTCATTGCGCATCCGGAGCAGGGTTGGAGCCTGCTATGCAGCGGCGTCGTCGTCTTCGATGACCTGGGCGAGTTACACCCCGACCGGCGGATCGTCGTCGCGCCGCAGCGGCCTGCGGCTCCGCACCTGGCCGGCATGTCCGCGCGATGACCTTCCCCGACACCACCAATTCCCAGCAGCTCGGCGGTGGTCGTCTGTCTTTCGTGGGGCTGCCGCCGTGTGGGGATCTCGGGTGTGTGGTTCCGCGGGGTGGTGCGCGGTGAGTGCGCCTTTCGTGGTTGCGGTGGCGGGCGGCGGGGTGGCCGGTCGCCCGCCGCGCGGCGGCGGCCGGCCAGAGGAAGACAGTGCGAGCAATGGCGACCCGGCTGTCCGGCCCAAATACCGGATACCGGTACCCGCAGATACGGTTCCTGGTTCTCGCCCTGGTCGAGTTTCGGATTCATCGCCGCGGCGGACCTGGGGACCGTTGCCCGGGAGTCCGACGACGATGTCCGGGCCGTCATCGCCCAGCTTTCCTTGGAGTCGCCTACCGATCCGTAGTCGAACTTCTTCGGCCAGCCGCTCAGCGGCCGCGGATTACCGACCGCGCCGGCCGGCCGCGTGCTTGTCAGCGGCGTGGGAGGAGCGTGCCGTCCATGGCGGCCTTATTCGCTGGCTTGCGCACGGGTGGAAGCGCCGCAGCTACCAGGCTGTGGGACTAGGGGCGGGTGGACGGTGATGGTCCGGTTGTTGCAGACGCACCCGTACGCGATGTTCGCGTTGACGGCTGCGGTCTCGTATCTGGTGTCGGTTCTGCTGCATCCGAACACCGATTGCTCGGCGTGCCGGGGTTCGGGTGTGCGCCGGGGTGCGGTGTTCACGCGCAGTTCCCGGCCGTGCCGCTCCTGCACCGGATCGGGCAAGACGCGTCGTTTAGGCGCCCGGTTCTTCACGAGTCGGCGACGTTGAACAGGGTGCATGTCCGCTTCTCCGTGCCCTGTTCCCCCCGGGGTGCGGGGCCGCCTACTGCCCCACACCCCCAGGTGGTCCCGCACCCCTTCTGATCCTGTCAAATCCGCGGGAGTTGGCGAGGCGTGTCCCGGGGACCACCCCGGGCCAGCCGACCAGACCCAAAACCCAGAGGAAAGGACACACTCGTGACCGGTAGTCCTCCGCCGACGCAGGAGCACCCAACCGTGCCGCCTGCCGGCGCGGCCTGCGGGCGGAGCCCGGGGTTGTGGTCGGCGGTGTGGGCGAACCGGGAGTACCGGGGGTTGTGGGTCGGGTACGCGGTGACCCTGGCGGGTGATCAACTAGCCCGGGTGGCGCTGAGCCTGTTGGTGTTCGCCGATACCGGGTCGGCGGCGGCGTCCGGCGCGGCGTACGCGGTGACACTGCTGCCGGCGCTGATCGGCGGCCCGTTGCTGTCCGGGCTGGCCGGCCGGTACCCGCGCCGCACCGTCATGGTCGGCTGCGACCTGGCCGCCCCCGCGCTGACCGCGACAATGGCCATCCCCGCGCTGCCGCTGATCCGCAGCAGCTCGGCGACCACCGATCCGGGTGCATGGGCGGCCAGCCACCCGCAGGTGTCCTCGAATGTAGCCGTGTGGCGGGACCCGGGCCGGGTTGGACCACCGCCAGTTCTGGGACGCGATGGATGTCGTGGACGCCGCGGCGCTGGTGGAGATCGAGCGGCGGCCGGCGGTGCGGATGGTCGGCGAGTTCGGCCTGGGGGTCGGCGGGCTGGCGCTGGACATGACCAACTTCGCCACGTTCATCGACTCGGCCAACGGCAAGGCGCCGATCGCGGCGCGGGGGCACGCGAAGCAGAAGCGGAGCGACCTGCGGCTGGTCGGGTTGGGGATGGTGGTCAGCCGGGACGGCGGGGTGCCGCTGGTCGGGCACGCGTATGCGGGCAACCGGCCGGATGTGGCGGTGTTCGGCGCCGTCATCGAGGAGTTGGTGGTCCGCTACCGTCGGCTGGCGGCCGCCGACCAGGCGCTGACCGTGGTCTTCGACGCCGGGCAGAACTCCGCGGCGAACCTTCGCCCACCTCGCCGAGGTCGGGCTGCGCTTCGTCGGCTCACTGCCCCCCAGCGACTACCCACAGTTGTTGGCCATCCCGGCCCGCCGCCGCAGCGTCGACGCCGAGCGCTACCCGGGACTGACCGCCCTCGAAGGCCGGGCGGACGCGCTCGGCGCCCAACGGCGGGTAGTGCTGACCCACTCACCGAACCTGCACGCCAAACAGGCCGCCGGGCTGGACCAGACCATCGCCAAAGCCGTCCGCGCGTTGGCCGAGACCGCCGCGGTCCTACAACGCGGCAAGGGACGCCGCGACCGCGTCGGCGTGCACTCCGAGATCGGCCGCATCCTGCGGCCCCGCTGGCTGGACCGGATCGTGCAAACCACCCTCACCGCGACACGCCAGCCGAGCTGCGGCTGACCTGGACCATCGACCCCGCCGCCCGCCGCAGGCTGGAAACCGAACTGTTCGGCAAACGGATCCTGGTCACCGACCACGACGACTGGCCGGTCACCGACCTCATCGCCGCCTACCGCTCCCAAAACGACGCCGAACGCGGCTTCCGCCAACTCAAAGACCCGAAACTGGTCTCGTTCTCCCCCCTGTGGCACTGGACCGACCAGAAGATCCGCGTCCACGTCTCCTCCCCCCTGTGGCACTGGACCGACCAGAAGATCCGCGTCCACGTCTCCTACTGCGTCACCGCGCTGGCCCTCGCGCACCTGATGCGCCGCCAGGCCACCCACGCCGGCCTGCCCATGAGCGTGCGCGAACTCCTCGCCCACCTCGCCAGCATCCAGGAAACCATGCTGCTCTACCCCTCCACCGGCGGACGCCCCCGCGCCCGCCGGATGCTCACCCAAATGACCCCGACCCAGCAACAGCTGTACGACCTGTTCGGCCTCGACCGCTACGCCCCCACCCCACGACCCGCTCAGGTATTACACCCGCCACCGCCGAACACCACCCCTGACCAGCGCAAACACCAGTCAAGATCACGGTAGGGGGACCGGTATGAACTCGGCCCGTCCCAGGCACGTACTTCAGGTGATTACACGGGCGGAACGCAAGGAGGCCAGGTGTCGACGAGCGCTATCGTGGTCGAACGGGTGGGTTCCGCGGTACTGGTCCGCGCGGACGGGCCCCGCGACCCGGGCCTGGCGTTCGCGGCGACGCTGCCCCCCGAGCCGCGCCGCACCGCGGTGGTCGTGGACGGCCCCGGCTACAGCGCCCTGCGCACCCTCGACTCCGGGCTGCTGAGCGAGCTCGACGCACAGCGGGCGCACGTGGGACGCCGCGGCCGGCCGGCCGGTGGTCTGCGGCTGGTGGCCGCCGGCGCCGGCCAGGCCGGGTCCGACGGCAGCCCGCCGCTGGCCGCGCGGCTGGCCGACCGGCTCGAGGTCGAGGTGGTCGCGCCGGACGGGCGGATGCTGGTGCTACCCGGCGGCGGGCTGTTCTCGGCCGGGCCGGCGGCCGGCTGGCGGGCGTTCCGGCGGGGACGGCGGCCCCAGCGCGGCGGCCCGCGGTACCCGGCGCCGGGCTGGCAGTCCGCGCTACCGGAGGACATCGCGGCCCGGGCCGGCCTGAGCAGCCTCGGCGTGCTGCCGATCCCCGCCGGGCTGTGGGTCCGGCCGGTCGGCGCCGGACCGGCACCGCTGCAGGACTGGGCGTACGGGGTGCCGTGCGCGGCTGACCGGCTCGCCCTGGTGGTTGGCGCCGGATCGGAGAACCTGGCCGAGGACGCTGCCGAGGTGGACGACCTGGCCCGGATCCTCCAGGCGATGCCCGCCGCGTTGCGGCCGTCCTGCACCGTGATCCCGTACGGGCCGCAGGTCGGGCCGGTGCCGCTGGCGCAGCGGCTGGCCGACCGGCTCGGCCGGCCGGTCAGGTGCTGCAACGGGATGGTGTACCCCGGCGAAGGGGGCATCTGGTGCGTCGCCGTGATGAGCCGGTCCTGTCAGCCGACCTGGCGGCCGTTCGTGTCAGAGAGCGTGTACCACCCGGGCGCCGGCTCACCGGTACCGGCCGGCTGGATGCCGCCGGCCGCCGGCATGATCGGGGCCAGCGCGGGCAGCTACTGGCTGGCCGCCGGCTGGGTCGTGGACGTCGTACCCAGCGGGCTGCTGGTCCGGCCGGCCGGGGTGCCGGCCGAGCCGCTGGCCACCCGGCTGCCGGTCGATCCCGACAACGTCAGCCTCACCGTCACCGGCGCCCCGGGCGGTGTCCCCGGTGGTGTGCACGGTGGTGTCCCGGACGGTGTCCCAGATGGTGTCCCAGATGGTGTCCCGGGCGGCGTGCTCGCCGCGGTCGCGCGGTTGGCCCAGGCGTTGCCGGACGAAGTCCGCGCCCGGCTGCGGCTCCTGGCCGGCCCGCGCCTGGACCCGGCCCCGCTGGCCGGGCTGGCGGCCGCGCTGCGGGTACCGCTGTGGGCGCTGAGCCCGGTCGGCCCGGTCCGGCACGGTGCAGCACCGGTGGAGGTCGGCCGGGCGCCGGCCAGCGCTGACGCCCCACCGCCGCCCCGGCGGGTCGCCGCACCGGACGGGTTCGACATCGACGCCTCAGGCCGTGCCCGCCCGATGGGTCCCGCCTGGCGGCTGCCCGGTGGCCATCCCTGCCCGGCGCTCACCGCCGCACCGATGCACCGTACTGCGGTACCCCCCGCGACCGTAGGCTCCGCCGCGGTTCAGTCCACTATGGACGCTGCCAGCAGCGGCGACTCGGTCATAGGCGCGCCAGCAGATGGGACCCCTGTCGCGCCACCGTCCACTGTGGACGACCCCAGACCCGCCGCTCCCTGCTCCGGAGCGCCGGCCGACGCGACCGCTGTCGGGGTAGCGCCGGCCGACGCGACCGCTGTCGCGGAGCAGTCCACCGTGGACAGTGCCCGGCACACCGTACCGAGCAATGCACCCTCTGCCGCAGCGAGTCCCGCCGAACGACCCTCCACTGTAGACGGAGTCGCGACCGGCGGGATGGTCGCAGAACGTACCGGCGTTCGCCTCTCCGCCCTGGGCGTGTCCTCGTCGGCCCGGCCTCCGGTGCTCCCGGCAGCACCCGGGGCGGTCGCAACCAGCCCGGCGCCGTGGTCCCCGGTCACAGGCCGGGCAGCACCGGCTCCGGCGTCCTTGCCTCCGTCACCACCGGCTCCCGCAACGCCGATCCCGGCGCTGTCGGCTCCCGCATCACCCGGCCAGGCACCACCGCCGGACCAGCCATCACCGGCTCCCGCAACACCGAGCCAGGTGCCGCCGCGCCAGGCACCGCCCACCCAGGCACCGCCCACCCAGGCACCGCCCACCCAGGCGCTACCGAGCCAGGCACCGCCCAGCCAGTCACCACCGGACCAGGCACCGCCGAGCCAGGCACCGCCGAGCCAGGCATCACCGGCTCTCGCAGTACCGAGCCAGGCACCGTCCAGCCAGGCAGTAGCGAGCCAGGCACCGTTCAGCCAGGCAGTAGCGAGCCAGGCACCGTTCAGCCAGGCGCCGCCCAGCCAGGCACCACCGGCTGTCGCACCGCCGGACCAGCGATTACCGGCTCCCGCTACATCGAGCCAGGCAACGCCGGTCGCGGCGGCGCCGACCGCCGCCAGCGCGGCCGGGGACTTCCCGGTGACGTCCCGGCCGGCCGAGGCGCCATCGTGGGAGGTGCCGCAGCCGCTGACGCCAGAGGGATCCGCGCCGGGCGGGGAGCCGGCCGGACCGCCCCAGGCCGACCAGGCCAAGCCGGCCGGCGATCCGATGGTGCTGCCGGCCGGTCACCGCAGCACCGCCGAGGACCGGCAGCGGTTCCGTTCGTCGCTCGGCTGGCGGTACGACGCCGAGGTCCGGTCGGTGGCGAGACTGCTGGCCGAGCGCCCGGGACTGCGCGCCGTGGGGCCGCTCGGCGATGCGGCGATGACCGAACTGGTCGCCGTCGGGGTGTTCGCCGGTTCCGGGCAGACCGAAGTGGTGGCCGCGATCCGGTCTGGCGACGCCGGTCTGGACAGCGCGTACGTCTCCTGCCTGGCCGCCGGCCTGCGACTGCTGCCGGCGCTGCAGGGGGTGATGGTGCGCGGCGGCCCCGCAGACCCCGCCGCCGCGGACGGCTACCAGCCCGGAACCGAGCTGGTCGAGCCGGCGCCGATGGTGGCATGCGGGGAGCTGGACGCCACCGTGCCGGGCGCGGTGGAGGTGCTCATCTGGTCGGTCACCGCGCGGCGGCTGGACGGGCTGGCCGGCAGCGACCGGGACGGCGAGGTGGCGTTCGGCCCTGGCACGGTGTTCCGGGTACTGGCCGTGCAGGACGGCCGCCCGCGCCGGGTGCTGCTGACCGAGATACCGGCCGGATGGATTCGCGGCGGTGCCACCGAGGAGCGCCGGCTCGCCGGTATCCGGACCCGGCTGGAGGCTGCCGCGACCGCCCGCGCCGCGCTGCCCGGCACCGCACCGCTGGCCGCGGACCCGACCGGGTCCACCGCTTCACCCGCCGGGCTGGCCGGCCGCGCCGTGGGCCCGGCCAGGACCGCCGTCCCGCCCGCCGGGCTGGCCGGACGGCCCGAGGACCAGGCCCGGTTCGCCGCCCTGCCCGGCCAGCCGGCCAGGCCTGCCACCGTCCAGACGAGGAGCGCGTCGTGACCGCCGACCGGCACAGCATGCACCGCCTGCTCCTCCGGCTGGCCGGCCGGATCCCGGACGACGGCCTGGCGGTGATGCGCACCTGCCTGGCCGACGGCGAGGTGGACCACCTAGCCCGGATGCTGGTGGCCGCCGCCGAGAGCGGCCGGCTGGCACTGACCGCGGACGAGGCCAACGTGATCCAGGCGGTCGCGACGGAACACGGGCTGGCCGCCGACGCGGTGAACCCGGCTGGCCGGCTGGCCGAACTGCCCGCGCCGACTTGCCGGTTCGCCGCCGAGAACGGCTCCGGCCCGGCGGGCATGGACGGCCGGGCCACGCCGGCCACCGGCGACCGCGGGACAACCGGCGACCGCGGGACAACCGGCGACCGCGGGACAACCGGCGACCGCGGGACAACCGGCGAGGGCGGCGATCTCGGGAGCACGGCGGCGGACGCGGTGGCCGTCGAGGCGGCCGGCCGGGTCGGCGGGCTGCGGGCACTGTGGCGGGTGGCCCGGCTCTCCGACCGCGGCCGGATGCGGTTGTACCTCGGCGAGGCCGCGCCGGACGCCGACGTGGTCGAGCTGGTCGCCGAGATGCAGCACGGACTGGCCGAGGCCGGGCAGCAGCCGCGGGTGGAGATCTTCGCCGAGGGCACCGAACTGGCGCCGTACCACGAGGCCGCGCTCGCCGCGGCGGAGCTGGTGTGGGCCGCACAGCCGCGGCGGCCGGTGCGGCTGGCCCGGGTCTTCGACGGCGCGGACCCGGCCCGCGGGCCGTTCTTCCGGCCGGACCACCCGCGGCTGAACGGCGCCGGGGGGGCGCGGGTGCTGGCCTACCTGCGCGCCGGGGAGTCAGTGCTGGCCACCCCGGGGTTGATGGACGACGTGCTGGACGGCGACCGGGTCGCCGCGGTGCCGATGAGCTTCCGCTCCGACGGCGCCTGGATCTGGGCCGACCCGGTGGCGTACTACCTGGAGCAGTACCACCTCGCGCCCGAGCCCGACCTGGTCGCGCACGCGCTGGCCGCCCCGCCGGCGCCGCCGCTCAGCCGGCTCGCCCGCCACCGCGTGCTCGCCGAGCTGTGCGCCCCCGCGCCCGACCGGCGCGACCACGGGAACCACGAGAACCACGGGAACCAAACGGACCACGGGAACCAAGCGGACCAAGGGAACCAAGGACACGTGAACCACCGGAGCTACCGGGAGCGAGGATGATCACCACCGCTGGCACCAGGCCGATGCTGTCGGTGTCGACTACCGAGCCGGACTGCTACCGCACCATCGGCGACGCGGTGGCGGTCGCCGGCCCCGGCGCGGTGATCTCCATCCAACCCGGCAACTACGCCGAGTCGGTGGTGCTGTACCGCGACGTCACGCTGTCCGCGGCCGGGCCAGCGGGCGCGGTCCGGATCGAGTCCCGTGGCGAGCCGACGATCCGGATGGCGGCCGAGTCGGCGACGCTGTCCGGCATCGTGGTGGTGCACGAGGGCCCGGAGACCTCGGCCATCGACGTGCCGACCGGCCGGCTGCGGCTGGAGGAGTGCGGCGTCCAGGCGAACTCCGCCGCCGCGCTGTACGTGCACGGGCAGGCCGAGATCGCGGCGCTGGGTTGCGAGTTCACCAACCCGGGCGGAGCCGGCGTGATCGCGGTGGACGGGGCAGCCGGCAGCTTCGAACGGTGCACCCTGCGCGAGATCCGGACCTCGGCGATCGTGGTGCGCACCGGGGCCGACCCGCATTTCGTGGACTGCACGGTCACCGATGTCGAGGGCAGCGCGGTGCTCGCCGCGGAGGGCGGCCAGGGCGCGGTCCGGCACTGCCGTATCGTCCGGGCCGGCAACCCGGCGGTGGCCATCGAGGGCGGCAGCACCCTGCGGATGACCGACACGACGGTCGCCGAGGCCAGGGGTGTCGGCGTGCTGATCGCCTCCGGGTCCACCCCGATGGTGCAGGACTGCAGTGTCGATGACGCCGCGGCGCAGGGCATCGTGGTGGTGCACCAGGCGGCCCCCGAGATGCGCGGGGTGCGGGTCCGCCGCGCGGGCGGCTGCGGCGTCCAGGTGCTGGAGGGCTCCACCGGGTCGCTCACGGGGTGCGAGGTCGCCGGCGGCGGCGACGTCGGGGTGTGGATCGCCGGCTCGGGCACCGCGTTCGAGGATCTGCGGGTGAACGGCGTCGCCGGACCGGCCGTGGTGGTGGAGTCGGGCCGCCCGTCGTTCGTCGAGTTGCAGATCCACCAGCCGGGCGGGCACGGCCTGGAGGTCCGGGCCGGCGCCCACCCGCACCTGACCGGCGGTGCGATCCGCGCGGCCGGTGGGGACGGGATCGTGGTGAACGGGCAGGGCAGCCTCCGGCTGGAGGACGTGGTGATCGCCGACGCCACCGGGACCGGCGTCCGGGTCACCGGGCAGGGCGAGGTCGACCTGGGCGGCGTCACCGTGTCCGGCAGTGCCGAGGTCAACGTGCTGGTGAAGGACGCCCGGGCGGCGCTTCGGGGCTGCGACCTGTCCGGTGCCGGCCAGCAGGGCGTGCTGGCCACCGGCGCATCGGTGCTGGAGCTGAGCCAGACCCGGATCGGCACGTCGGCCGGCTCCGGGGTGGAGTGGGCGGCCGGCTCGTCGGGTGGGGCGACGCAGTGCGAGGCCTCCGACAACCGCGGCGACGGCGTGGTCGTCGGCTCCGCCGAACCGGTGGCGGTGCGGGACTGCCTGCTGCAGGACAACGGCGGCGCCGGGCTGCGGATCCTGGTGCGGCGTGACAACCTGCGCCTGTCCGGCAACACCTGCCGCCACAACGCCGACCCCGATGGCGACTCGCCGACCGACGGTGAACGGCCCGGGCCGGCGGGCCTGTCCGGCCGGCAACCGTCCGGCCGGCAACCGTCCGGCAGGCAACCTACCGGCGGGGACCGGTTCGGCCCTGGACATCCGGCCAAGGGTGAGCGGCCCGGGCCGGCCGGCTCCGCGGGCACCGGCCGTGCGCCCGCGGGGACCGGCGACCAGCCGCGGCCGCCCCGGACCGAAGGCCCGCTGGGCGAGCTGCTGGACGAGCTCGACGCGCTGGTCGGGCTGGCCGATGTCAAACGCGAGGTGCAAATTCTGACCCGGCTGGAGCAGATGACCGAACGGCGGGCCGCGGCCGGGCTGCCGATGCCGCCGATGAGCCGCCACCTGGTCTTCACCGGCGCCCCCGGCACCGGCAAGACCACCGTGGCGCGGCTCTACGGCCGGATCCTCGCCGAGCTCGGTGTGCTGCGCACCGGGCAGCTCGTCGAGGTCGGCCGTCCTGACCTGGTGGCCAGCATCATCGGCGGCACCGCGCTGAAGACCACCGAGTGCTTCGAACGGGCGCTCGGCGGGGTGCTGTTCATCGACGAGGCGTACACCCTGTCGGCGACCGGCGGCGGTGGCCCGGACTTCGGCCGCGAGGCCGTCGACACCCTGGTGAAGCTGATGGAGGACCACCGCGACGACATCGTTGTGATCGTCGCCGGCTACACCCACGAGATGCGGAAGTTCCTGGCCACCAACCCCGGACTGTCCTCCCGGTTCTCCCGCACCATCGAGTTCGCCGACTACTCCTCGGCCGACCTGGTGACCATCGTCGAGGGACTGTGCCGCGGCTGCGACTACCGGCTGGAGCTGGAGACCAGGGACGCCGTCCTGACGTACTTCGAGCAGTTGCCCCGGGATGAGTCCTTCGGCAACGGCCGCACCGCGCGGAAGGTGTTCGAGGAGATGATCGGCCGGCAGGCGTACAGACTTGCCGACGACCCGCACGCCGACGTCGTCGCGCTCACGCGGCTGCTCGCCGAGGACGTCGGCGCGCTGCCCGGCGCCGGGATCGGTGCCGGCGCCGCGGCCGGCGACGCCGCCACGGTCGAGCGGCTGCTGAACTCGCTGCAGCAGATGGTCGGGCTGAGCGAGGTCAAGTACGAGGTCTCCAACATGGTGGACCTGCTCGCCTCGGCGCGGCAGCGGCTGGCGGCCGGGCTGCCGGTGCCGTCGCTGAGCCGTCACCTGATCTTCGGCGGCCCACCCGGCACCGGCAAGACCACGGTGGCCCGCCTGTACGGCGAGATCCTGGCCGCGCTCGGCGTGCTCGCCCGCGGGCAGGTGGTCGAGGTCGGCCGGGCCGATCTGGTCGGCGAGTACGTGGGCCACACCGCGCACCGCACCACCGAGGCGTTCAACCGGGCTCGCGGCGGCGTGCTGTTCATCGACGAGGCGTACACGCTGGCCTCCCAGCGCGGGTCCTCCGGCGCCGACTTCGGCCGGGAGGCGATCGACACCCTGGTCAAGCTGATGGAGGACCACCGCGACGAGGTGGTCGTGGTGGCGGCCGGCTATGAGGAGCAGATGGAGGAGTTCCTGGCGGCCAACCCGGGGCTGTCGTCGCGGTTCTCGCACCGGGTCCGGTTCGCCGACTACACCAACGACGAGTTGGTCACGATCGTCACCCAGCACGCCGCCGCGGCCGGCTACGAGTGCACCGGCCCCACGGTGGCCGCGCTGCGGACGCACCTCGTCGCGGTGCCGCGCGGGGCGGCGTTCGGCAACGGCCGGTACGCCCGGCAGGTCATGGACGCGGCCATCACGCGGCACGCCAAGCGGATGCGGCTGACCCCGTCCCCCACGCTGGAGGACCTGTGCCTGCTGCTCCCCGAGGACGTGCCGGGCCCGTCGGAGATCGTCGGGGCATAACCCCTCGTCGAGGCCTGCGGACCCGGCTCTCGGGGGACCAGGCCGGGTAGTCGCCGGGGTGAAGACGGTGTCTTCCGCGCGTGCAGTGCGAGCGAGTTGGACGCGGTGACTCCGCCAACGTCTCGACGATCACCTGCTCTTCCCGGGCATCGGTGATCTTCCGGGGAGCACCCGGTCGGGGCCGATCGGACAGCCCCAGCCAACCGGTCGCGCACGAACCGGTCCGCCGCTTACTCACCGTGATGGGCGACCCGCCAGCTCAGTAGCGATCTGCAGGTCCGACCCGCCTCCCCAGCCAGCGACAGCCCCCATTCTTTCTCAGAATGGTGGTGGTTCGTCGTTCGCATCGTGCCGTTCGGGTTGGGGTTGGGGTTTGGGTGGTGGTTGTGGTTCGGCGATCGGTTCTGGTTCCCGTATGTATTGCTGGCCGTCGGGGGTGGTCCAGATGTGTCGGCCGTTGCGGTGTTCCACACTCCATCCGCCTTCGTGTTTGAGCCGGTGGTGGTGTCGGCATAGGCAGCCGAGGTTCTCCGCGCTGGTGGTGCCGTGGGGGTAGGGGTTGCGGTGGTCGATGTCGCAGGCGTCGGCGCGGTGTAGGCAGCCGGGGAAGACGCAGTGGTGGTCGCGGGCGCGGATGAAGTCGGCGA
>WNFU01004027.1_pt1 | contig 18991 bp, 19 predicted proteins | sample 5400121 | NCBI WGS metagenome assembly WNFU01 (sample SAMN13153360, study PRJNA577476) | soil metagenome | isolation source: 100 cm soil or saprolite under grassland replicate 1 | place: USA:California | collected 2016-06-15 | reverse complement strand
CTACAGGGAAACCATAACGTGCGTGATCAGATCATTAAAGACGCCAAGCGCCTCGTGCTCAAGGTGGGCAGCCGCCTCGTCGCCTCCAAGGGCAGCGGCCTCAACACCGAGCGCATCGACCAGCTCGCCAACGAGCTGGCCACGTTGAAGGCGCAGGGCCGGGAGATTGTGATGGTCTCCTCGGGCGCCATTGTGTGCGGCATCGAGAAGCTGGGGCTGCCGGAGTATCCCAAGAGCCTCCCGCACAAGCAGGCCGCCGCCGCCGTGGGCCAAAGCCGCCTCATGTGGGCCTACGAGAAGGCCTTCGAGAAGGTGGGCCAGAAGGTAGCGCAGGTGCTGCTCACGCGGGAGGACCTGGCCAACCGCGCGCGCTTCCTCAACTCGCGCCACACCCTGACCGCGCTGCTCGAGTACGGGGTCGTGCCGATCATCAACGAGAACGACACCGTCGCGGTGGACGAGATCCGCTTCGGCGACAACGACAGCCTGGCCGGCATGGTCGCCCACCTCGTGGATGCCGACCTGCTGGTGATCCTCTCGGACGTCGAAGGGCTCTACACCGAGGACCCGCGCCACAACCCCAACGCCACGCTGATTCCGGTAGTCACCGAGGTGACGGCCGAGATCGAGCGGCGTGCCGGCGGGACGACCAGCTTCGAAGGGACCGGCGGGATGCAGACGAAGGTCCTCGCGGCCAAGAAGGCCGCGACGTACGGCATCGCCACGGCCATCGTGAGCGGGGAGCGGACGGGCCACCTGACGGCGCTGTTCCATGGGCATCCGGTCGGGACCCTCTTCCTGCCGAAGAGCCAGAAGCTCACGAGCCGGAAGCACTGGATCGGCTACACGGTCAAGGCCAAAGGCCGCCTCACGCTGGACGACGGCGCTGTCGAGGCCCTCACGCGTAAGGGCAAGAGCCTCCTCCCCTCCGGTATCACGGCCGTGCACGGGGACTTCGAGAGCGGCGACGCCGTCGCCTGCGTGGACAATTCCGGGCGCGAGTTCGCGAAGGGGTTGGTGAACTACTCCTCCGAAGCCATCGGGAAGATCAAGGGATTGAAGACATCCGAGATCCAGAAGACACTCGGGTACAAAGACTACGACGAAGTCATCCACCGCGATAATTTGGTGATCTTGTGAATCTCACCCCCACCCAACCCTCCCCCCTCGAGGGGGAGGGTGAGGGAGGGGGGCAATCATGATAAAGAAGGACGCTGATGGATCTGACTGAGTACGTGGTGCAAAAGGCGACACAGGCCAAGGCTGCCGCACGGCAGCTGGCGACCCTGTCCACGGCCGTGAAGAACAAGGCGCTCCTCGCCATGGCCGACGCCCTGGAAGCCCGCGAGGCGGAACTGCTGGAGGCCAACAAAAAGGACCTCGCCGCCGCGCGCGGGCTCTCGAAAGCCGCCATCGACCGGCTCACGCTCAACGCGCAGCGCATCAAGGAGATGGCCGTGGGCCTGCGCGAAGTGGCGGCGCTCCCCGACCCCGTCGGCGAAGTGACGAAGATGTGGCGGCGGCCCAACGGGCTGCAAGTCGGCAGGATGCGCGTGCCGATCGGTGTCATCGGCATCATCTACGAGTCCCGCCCCAACGTCACCGCCGACGCCGCCTCGCTCTGTCTCAAATCCGGCAATGCGGTGGTGCTCCGCGGCGGCTCGGAGGCCATCCAGTCCAACGCCGCGATCGTGAAGGTGCTGAGTGAGGCCGGCGAGAAGCTCGGCATCCCGGCCGGCGCGATCATGTTCATCGACAACCCCGACCGCCAGGTCTCCGCCCTGCTGCTCAAGCAGGACAAGCTGATTGATCTCATCATCCCGCGCGGCGGCGAGGACCTCATGCAGTTCATCATCAAGGAGTCCACGATCCCGGTGATCAAGCACGACAAGGGCGTGTGCCACACCTACGTGGACGAGAAGGCCGATCCCGCCATGGCGGAAGCCATCTGCTTTAATGCGAAGGTGCAGCGGCCGGGGACCTGCAACGCGATGGAGACGCTCCTCGTGCACCAGACCGTCGCCCCGACGTTCCTGCCGCCACTCATCAAGCGCTATCAGGAGGCCGGCGTGGAGATCCGCGGCTGCCCGCGGACTGTGAAGCTCGCGCCAGGCGTCAAGCCCGCCGCCGACTCCGACTGGGGCACGGAGTTCCTGGACCTAATCCTGGCCGTCCGCGTCGTGGACGACATGGACCAGGCCATGGGGCACATCGCCCGCTACGGCTCGCAGCACTCCGAGGCGATCGTGACGCAGGACCATGGACGGGCCATGCGCTTTTTGAACGACGTGGACGCCGCCGCGGTCTTCGTCAACGCCTCGACGCGTCTGCATGACGGCTACCAGTTCGGTCTGGGGGCTGAGATCGGCATCAGCACGACCCGCATCCACGCGCGCGGCGCGATGGGCCTGGAGGAGCTCACCAGCACCAAGTTCATCGTGCTCGGCACCGGTCAGCTCCGGGAATGAAGCTCGGGCTGTACGGCGGCGCGTTCAATCCCATCCATCGGTGCCATCTGCTCGTCGCCGAGACCGCGCGCGCCCGGCTTGGTCTCGACTCGGTCCTTTTCATTCCGACCGGCGGCCCGCCCCACAAGCCGCCGGCTGACTTCATTCCGACGAAGCACCGCCTGGAGATGGTACGTCTCGCCATCGCGCCGTATCCCTACTTCCAGCTCTCGGACATCGAGACGAGACGCGAAGCTAAATCCTACACGATCGACACCGTCCGGACCCTGAAGGAAACCTGCCCGCCCGACACCCACCTGGTCTTCATCATCGGCCTGGACGCCTTTCTCGATTTGCCAAGCTGGAGGGAGCCGGAACGCCTACTGGAGAGTTGCGATTTCGCCGTGGTCTCACGTGCCGGCTTCCAGTTTAAGTCCTTGGAAAAACTACCGGTTCTTGGCATCACAGACACGGAGAAGCTGGCCCAATTGGATGCCGGTCAGCTTGAGAAATATGCGTTCCGGCTCAAGAGCGGACGCTCGCTCTGGGCGCTGGCGATGCCCCCCTGCGAGGTGTCGTCACAGGAGGTCAGGAGACGACTTAAATCGAAGCAGGGCATCGAAAATCTCTTGCCGACAGCCGTCGAGTCTTATATACTGCGTTATCATTCTGGAGCAGGAGGGATACCGCAATAATCCGAGGGTCACGAGTAAAAGTCCGGTTGGCTGCCCTGGCAGCCGAAGAGAAAAAAGCCTCTGAGATCGTGGTCTTAGATGTCGCCCTCAAGTCCGGAGTGACGGATTATTTCCTAATCTGCTCAGCCGAATCCGAACGCCAGGTCATCGCCGTAAAGGACCATATTGAGAAGGTCCTGGACGAAAAGGGATACCGCCTCTACGGCCTCGAAGGCCTCGAGGCCGGCGTGTGGGTCCTGATGGACTACGATGACGTCGTCGTCCACATCTTCACGCACGGGGTGCGCGAGCATTACGGGCTGGACCGGCTCTGGGCCGACGCGAAGCGACTGCCGCTCCCGAAGGCCCGCGCAACTGTAACGGCCGGCCGTCCCAAGGTACGGATGCGTAAGGAGCGAACCGCCAGGCAACGGGGATAACCGATGCGCTTCTTCCTGTGGGTGTTCACGCTGATCGCCGCGATCGTGGCGGCCGTCTACTTCAGCGACCTCAACCCCGATCCGATCACGCTCCGGCTGTCGCGGCAAACCTCGACCGCAGTCACCCCGATCTACCTCGTGCTCTTCTGCATCGCAGGCGGCGCGCTGGCGGTTGTGCTGCTGTTCGGCCTGCGCGAGGTCCGCGCCCTCATCCTCAACTGGCGCTCCACCCAGCGGCGCAAGCGCGAGGAGAAGCTCCAGAGCTATTACAACAGCGGCCTGCTGGCCTCGCTCTCCCGCCGGACCAGCGAGGCGATCTCCCAGTTGCAGAAGCTGCTGGCGCTGGACCCCACCAACACCCGCGCCCTGCTCTCGCTGGGCAACATCTTCCGCCGGGAGAAACACTACAACGAGGCGATCCGGCTGCACCTGAGGGCCCGATCCCTCGAAGAAGGCAATCTGGAGATCCTCTTCTCCCTGGCCCGCGACCTCGAAGACGCCAAGCGCTACGACGAGGCGATCCAGGCGCTGGAGGATGCGCTCAAACACGACAGCACTAACCCGACCGCCCTCTACCGCATCCGGGACATCCACATCCAGAACGACAGGTGGAAAGCGGCCCATGCGGTCCAGGAACGGCTCCTGAAGGCGGGCCTGTCCGACCACGAAGTCCGCGCCGAGATCCAGGTCATGACGGGGCTGAAATATGAGGTCGGACGACAGTACTTGGAACGCGGCGATCTCGACCTCGCCAGGCGCTACTTCCGAAATTCCATCAAGCTGGACAAAGGGTTCCTGCCCGCGCGGATCGGCTTTGGCGAGCTGCTCATCCGGGAAGGCAAGCTGAAGCAGGCAGCGGAGTCTTGGGAGAAGTCGTACGTCAAGACCGGCAATCCGCTCTTCCTGCAGCGCCTGGAGGATCTATATCTAGAGTTAGGCGAGCCGGGCGAGATGCTCCGCATCTACCAGGTCGCCTTGAGCCGCAACGACCAGAACCCGCTCCTCAAGCTGGCCCTCGGCAAGCTCTACTACCGGCTGGAGATGATCGACGACGCCTTCGATCTGCTCTCAACGCTGGAGGGTCTCCAGGATCCCAGCGGAGCCCTGCATAAGATCATGGCCTGCCTTTACATCCGCAAGGGTGACACGGAATCGGCGCTGATGATCCTGCAGGAAGCTCTCAACCGGCCACGGCCTGTCGGAACCCCCTTTGCCTGTACGGCCTGTCACTACGAAGCGGGGGAATGGAGCGGGCGCTGCCAAGCCTGCGGGCGCTGGAACACGCTGGCCCATGTGCTCCCTTCGTTCGGCAGCGCGGGCGAGCCCCGCGAGAGCGTGCGCGAGCCCGTTCAGCCCCACCCCTATCCGGGCGTCGCCTCGCCGTTCGAGCCTGTGTAGACGGGCTGGCCTTTTTTTCCAAAATCAGTAACAATGCCGGATCTCATGACCACGACTGTGAAACCTGTCGCGCTGATCATCTTGGATGGCTGGGGCGTGAGCCAGAAGACGGAGGCCAACGCCCTGGCCCTCGCACGGCTGCCGTTCTACAACTCGCTTCTTCGGAACTGTCCCTGCACCTTGCTGTCGGCGTCCGGCGAGGACACGGGGCTGCCCGACAACCAGATGGGAAACTCTGAAGTCGGCCACATGAACCTCGGCGCCGGCCGCATCGTGTACCAGGACTTCACCCGGATCAATCGGGCGATCAGGGACGGCTCCTTCGCGACGAACCCGGTGCTCGCGCAGGTCCTGCACAAGGTCCGCTCCACCGGCGGCCGCCTGCACTTGTTGGGGCTCCTGTCGGACGGCGGCGTGCACAGCCACATCTCTCACCTGGAGACAATTCTCGAGATGGTGAAGAAGGAGGGCCGCCCGCCGGTGTTCGTGCACGCGTTCCTGGACGGACGGGACACGCCCCCGCGGAACGGCCTCGGCTACGTCAAAACTATCGAGGCGCGGATGCGCAAGCTGGGCGTCGGGACGATCGCCACCGTGATGGGGCGCTACTACGCGATGGACCGGGACCAGCGATGGGACCGCGTGGTCAAGGCCTATGCCGCCCTCGTGGAGGGACACGGCGTGCACCGGCGCTCGGCCGAAGAGGCCGTAACGGCGAGCTATGCGGCGAACGTGACCGACGAGTTCGTGGTCCCGGCCATCATCGTGGACCAGCACGACCATCCGATCGGGAGCATTGACGACGACGACGGGATTTTCTTCTACAACTTCCGCGCGGACCGGGCCCGCGAGCTGACGCGCGCGCTCACCGAGCCGACCTTCGAGGCGTTCCCGCGTCCGGTCGTGCCGAAGCTGGCCGCCTTCGCGACGATGACCTCGTACGACGAGACCTTCACGCACCCAGCAGCCTTTCCCCCGTTCCGCCTGACGCGCATCCTGCCGGAGCTCATCAGCGAGCGGGGGCTCAAGCAGCTCCGCATCGCCGAGACCGAGAAGTACGCCCACGTCACGTACTTCTTCAACGGCGGCGACGAGAAGACCTATCCGGGCGAGGACCGCGTGCTGATCCCCTCCCCCCGCGACGTGACGACCTACGACCTCAAGCCGCAGATGTCCGCGCGAGAGGTCGCCGACGAGGCCGTGCGGCGCATCGAGTCCCGCCAGTACCACCTGATCGTGCTGAACTTCGCGAACCCAGACATGGTGGGTCATACCGGAAATCTGAAAGCCGCGATCCAGGCGGCCGAGGTCATTGACGAATGCCTGAACAAGGTCATCTCCGCCATGCGCCGCATCGGCGGGGCCGTGGTCCTGACCGCCGATCACGGCAACCTGGAGCAGATGGTGGACTACGAGACCGGCCAGCCTCACACGGCGCACACCCTGAACCCGGTGCCGTGCATCATCGTGGACGACCGACCGCACGCCTTGCGCGCCTCCGGCGTCCTCGCGGACATCGCCCCGACAATTTTAATGTTGATGGGACTCCCCCAACCGCCCGAAATGACCGGCGTGTCTCTCATCAAGGAGTGACGACGATGGACGATCGCGACTATCCGAATGGCGCGTTTCGCGCTTGGGCCGACAAGGCAATCGCCGGCGAGGCGCTGACCCGCGAGGACGCGCGGGCCGTGTTGCGGACGCCGGACGACCGCGTGCTGGAACTGCTCGACGCCGCGTACACCGTCCGCCGGCGGTTCTTCGGGCGCAAGGTCCGCCTCCAAATGCTCCAGAACGCCAAGAGCGGCGCCTGCCAGGAGGATTGCGGTTACTGCTCGCAGTCGGCCGTGTCCACGGCGGACATCCGGAAATATGGACTGCTGAAGAAGTCGCACATGGTCGAGGGCGCGCGGCGGGCGGCGGCGTCCAAGGCCATCCGCTACTGCATCGTCATCAGCGGGCGCGGCCCGCTCGACCGCGAGCTCACCGAAATCAGCGAGGCCGTACGCGAGATCAAGGGCACGGTGCGTGTTCAAGTATGCTGCTCGCTGGGCCTGCTCACGGAAAGCGACGCACGCCGGTTAAAGGCAGCCGGCGTGGACCGGATCAACCACAACTTGAACGCGTCGGAGCGGTTCCACCCGCAGATGGTGACGACCCACACGTATCAGGACCGCCTCACGACGATCCGGAACGCGCGGGCCGCCGGCCTGGAGATCTGCTCCGGCGGCATCGCAGGCATGGGCGAGACGGACGAAGATTTGATCGACCTGGCGTTCGCGCTGCGCGTAGTGCAGCCGGACTCGATCCCGATGAACTTCCTGCATCCGGTTCCCGGCACGCCGATGCAGGATCAGAAAAACCTGACCCCCCAGCGCTGCTTGAAGATCCTCTGTCTGTTCCGCTTCCTGCACCCGCGGACGGAGCTGCGGGTCGCGGGCGGGCGCGAGTTCAACCTGCGCGCCTTGCAGGCGCTGGCGCTCTATCCCGCCGACTCGCTCTTCGTCGGCGGCTACCTTACGACGCCGGGCATGCCCGCGCCCGAAGCCTGGAAGATGATCGAGGATCTGGGCTTCGAAGTGGATACCGTCGGCGCGCCGGTGGTGTAAGGGGACTGGGCTATTCGTACTGCAGGCTCTCCGCAACCGGGAGGCGGGCCGCCCGCCGGGCCGGCCAATACCCCGCAAGCACGGTCGCGAGCAGCGCCAGCGCCACCGCTTCCAGCAGGACGCCCGGCGCCGGATGGAACACGATGGTCCAGCCGAATGACTGCTTGTTGATGACCTCGACCAGCAGGACGGAGAGAACCAGGCCTGCCGCGGCTCCCAGGACCGTCCCCGCCAGCCCCAACAATCCAGACTCCCACAGGATGAGCCGGCCGACCTGGGCCGGCGTCCCACCGATGGCGCGCAGCACCGCGAGCTGGCGCTGACGCTCCAGGATGCCCGCCAGCAGCGTATTGGCGATTCCCAGGAGCGCTACGGTCACCGCGATGACCTCCAGCGCATACGTGATGGCGAAGGTCTGGTCGAAGATCCGCAGCACTTCGCGCTTCAGCTCGCCGTTCGTCAGGATCATCACCGGCGGATTGCCCTGTAGCCGCTCCAGGACGGCGCGGCGGACCGCCTCCGGATCGGCGCCGGGCGCCAGGTACAGAGGCACGACTGTCGCGTTGCGATCGCCCCAGTGTCGCGCATAGAGGGAGCGGTCCAGAACGATCTTACCGCCATCCGTCGAGTAGTCATAGAACACCCCCGCGATGGACAACTCGACCGGCCCGTGCGGAGTCGGCAGCGCGATGCGGTCGCCACGTCGCAGCGAGAACTGCCGGGCGAAGGTCTCCGACACGATCACCCGGTCGCCGCGGACCGCCTCGGTCAGGACCGTGGTGGAGTCCCCGTCCAAGAAGAGATACCGGCTGTGCCGCGCGTGTATCAGGAGATCCCGGGCAACCACCCTTACCGGCCTGTCGCGGTAGTCCATGCGGACGTCGCGATAGCTATCCGCCGCCACGACGCCGGGCAGCGCTTGCAGGCGCTGGTGCACGGATTCCGGCAAGGCCCATTCCGGGCCGTCGCCCAACCATGTCGGCGGCGCCACAATCAGGTCCGCCTTCACGGTCTGGTCCAGCCACAAGTCCACCGTCTGGCGGAAGCTATGGATCATGACGCTGACGCCGATCATCAAGGCCAACCCGACCATCAGCGCCGAGACGGCGACGGCGTTCCGCACGGGCGCGCGTTCCAGCTCGGCGGCCGCCAAGCGCGGCAGGCAGCCTGCCTGCCGAGGCAGCACCCACCGCAGGCAAGGAGCAATCGACCGGATCACCACAGGGCTCAGCCACGCAAAGCCCAGCACGACGAGAAACACCGCAAAGTACCCAAAGAGCGGCACGCCCTGCACAGGGTCCTGCCAGGCGGCCAATCCGGCCAGGAGAAAGGCAGCCGCCGCGCGCGTGAGGGCGGTCGCGACCCGCACCGTCCCGACCAGTTCATATCCTCCCGGAGCGAGGGCCTGGGTCGGCTCCACCGACACCGCTTCCCGGATCGGGCCCAGCGAGCCCACCACCGCCACGACGATCCCGATGAGCAGGCCTTGCACCAAGACATCGGACGACACCCATATCAGGCGAGGAGGAACCAGCGACTGGTAATAGAGGCTGCTCACGGTCGCCGCGAGCGTCTGCAGGACGCCGTTCGAGAGCGCGACGCCGAACCCGATGCCCACCACGCTACCCACGATGCCGACCAGCACGACCTCCGTTAGCAAGAGCCATGCGATGCCGGCGGAGGACAGGCCCAGCGAGCGCAGGATCCCGATCTCCCGGCGGCGGCGGAGCACTGCGAAGGAGACCGTGTTGTAGACGAGGAAGAGCCCGACCAGCAGCGCCACCACGCTGAGAATGCTCACGTTCAAGCGGAACGCGCGAGTCATCCGCTCGATCTGGGCGTTGCGCTGCTGGGGTCGCTGGGCGATCAGTTCCGGCGGCAGGAGCGCTTGGACCGCGCGTTTCACCTCCTCCACGGGCCGGGCCGGGTCCGTGACGAGGTCGATGCGATCGAGGCGGCCCAGTCGGTCGAACAGAAGCTGCGCCGCCGCAATGTCCATGACGGCCAGCTCTTCGAACGTGGACCGCGCCGGGCCGTCCCCCTCCAGGATGCCGCGGACGATCAGCCGCCGGACGCGTCCGCCGACGTTCACCGCTAGCGCCGAGCCTACGGCCAGGCCGTGGCGCTGGGCCAGCCGGCGGCCCACAAAGACCGTGTCGGGCTCGAGGTACCGCTCCCAATCGGATTCGCTGCCGGAGTTGTCGCGGCCGCTCTCGGCCACCCGGTAGTCACGGAATGAGGATTCGGCTAGGAGATCCACGCCCAAGATCGGCAACACGATTCCTCGGGCCGAGCCCTCGGCCCTCCAGATCCCGGTGAGGTCCAGCACCGGCGTGGCCAGAAGGACGCCGTCCGCGTGGCTGAGGAGCTCGATGATGCGCTCGTCGAAGCCGTCCAGGGAGTCCGTGGCGTTGAAGACCTGCAAGGTCGTCCGTCCTGCCACGCCGAGCACGGCCTGCTCGAACGAGCGGACGATCTCGACGTTCGCCGTCGCGACCGCCACATACACGGCGACCCCGAGGGCCACGCCGCCGACCGTGAGGGCCGTGCGCGGGAGTTCCCCGGCGACATGACGCCACACCAGGAGACGGAAGACGGTCACAGTTCCTTGAGGCGACCCACGACGGCGGTGGCGGACGGATAGCCTTTCTTTTTCAGCACGGCCTGTAGTTCGCCGGCGATCCGGTCGAAGACCTTGAGTCCTTCCTCCACGAGGGCCGTGCCGATCTGCACGGCCGAGGCCCCGGCCAGCAGATGCTCGAACGCGTCCGTTCCGGACACGACGCCTCCAACCCCGATGATCGGAATCCTCCCGTCGAACGCTTTCCAGAAGGCCCGCACGTTGGCCAGCGCGACCGGCTTGATCCACGGCCCGCCCAGGCCGCCGAATCCACCCTTCGGCTTGATCACGACCGACTCACGGTCCGGGTCGATCACGAGCGCATTGCCGACGGAGTTGATCAGCGAGAGGAAGTCCACCGGCGCCCGCTTCAGGACCTCGGCCATTGCGGCGTGGTGGGCAGGATCGAAATACGGAGGTAGCTTGACGCCCAGGGGGCAATCCACGACAGCCCGCACGCGGCGAATCAGTCGCTCCGAGGCCTCGAAGTCATACCCGATCTGCGGCTTGCCGGCGATGTTCGGACAGGAGAGATTCACTTCGACGAGATCGGGCCCGGCGCGAGCGATCGTCCTGGCGATCTCCGGAAAGTCGTCCTCGCAGAGGCCCGCCACGCTTGCGATCACCGGCTTCCTGAACGTCTTGAGCGCCGGGATCAACTCCGCATACGCCCGGTAGCCGAGGTTCGGCAACCCCATCGAGTTGATCGAGCCGCCAGCAAAGGGATAGTACCGAGGCTCCGGGTTGCCCGTGCGGGCCTCCAGCGTCATGGACTTGGTGACGATGGCTCCGGTGCGGGACCGCCCTAGCGCCTCGAGCTCCTCGCGCGTGACGCACAAGGCGCCGGAGGCATTCATGAGGCAGAGGGGAAAGCGGACACCGGCGATGGTGCAGGAAAGGTCGACCGTGTCGTGGGCGAGGGTCACTGCAGGTTTTGCTGGTTAAAGCTGCACTTGACCACAAGTGTCGTGGCGCCTCGCCCTCCCACACACTTATCCTGGCCCTTGTGATAGTCCAGCTTGCCGTCCAAGTTCACGATAAATTCGAAGGAGAAGACCGTCGTCATGAACATGTAGCGGCCCGGCCTCAGTTTGATGGTGGCGACCTTGTTGGTCATCATCCGGTCTCGAACCGACTGGAGCGGCTCCGTCACTCCCGGCACGCTCCAAGCCCTTGGAGGCACAATCGCGGTGGCGTCGATCACGATCGGATGCTCCTGTGCCAAGGGAAGCTTGGGCTGATTCTGTTCTGCTATCGTTATGCCAACCACTAGCGTGGCGCCAGTCGCAATCATAACCGCGACGACCGCTGCCTTCATGCTCGCACGTCCTCCCCATCCACAGAGCCGTCCCGCATGAGCACGATCCGATCCGCCTCTTCCGCCACGCTCCGGCTGTGTGTGGCCAGGATCACGGTCTGCCCGCCCTGCCGCGCCAACGTCTTAATCAGGTGGATGATCTCCCGCCCCACTTTCGAATCCAGGTTGCCCGTCGGCTCGTCCGCCAGCAGGAGGGCCGGCTGATGCACCAGCGCCCGCGCCACCGCGACGCGCTGCTGCTCTCCCCCGGACAGCTCCGATGGGCGATGCTCCCCCCGGTTCGCCAGGCCTACCGCCGCCAGACACTCCTCCACCCGTTTCTCGGGGTCGGCCTCGCCGCGCAGCAGGAGCGGGAGCGCGACGTTCTCGCGCGCGGTCAGCCCCGGCAGCAGGTTGAAGAACTGGAAGACGACCCCGATCCGCTCCCGCCTGAGCTGCGTCCAGTCGGCTTCGGCGAACCCGCGAGTGGAATGCCCGTCAATGACGACATCGCCTTGCGTGGGCCGGTCCAGGCCGCCGATCAGGTTGAGGAGCGTGCTCTTCCCGCTGCCGCTCGGTCCCATGATGGCCAGGAGCTCCCCCTTGGCCACCTCCAACGAAACCCCTTGCACTGCCCGGATGATCGAGGCGCCTCGTTGATAGACCTTGGAGACTCCTTCCAGCCTGACCACGCTCCCTCACAAGCTGCCCGCCCACCTATAACACAAAGGCGCGAGTCCCGACAATGTAGGGAACGTGAGGTGACGGTTGCGCCGGGGCGGTGTCCAAGGAAGAGAACAGCCGCCATGCCGGACGCGCTGGACATGATCTTGCACTGGGTCTTTCCCACCGACTGCGCGGTCTGCAAGCGGCCGGCAGTGGACCGCCGGCTGCCCTTCTTCTGCCGGGACTGCTGGGAGACGATCCGGCCCATCGATGGCCCGGTCTGCCCCCGGTGCGGACGCCCATTCGACTCGCCGCTCGCGCTGACCTCCAGTCCGGGACACCTTTGCGGCCCGTGCCGGAAAAAACCTCCCGCGTTCGACCGCGCCCTCTCCCCGTACCGCTACGAGGGCGTCTTGGAGAAAGCGATCCACCTGTTCAAGTACCGGCGCCGGGATGCGCTGGCAACGCCCCTGGCCGACCTGATGCTCATCTGGGTGGATAAGCTGCCATCCGTCTCCCTGGTCATGCCCGTCCCGCTCCATCCCAGCCGTCTGCGCAGCCGCGAGTTCAACCAGGCGCTGTTGCTGGCGGATCGGCTCGCCGACCGGCTCAGCCTCCCGCTGTCGTTTGAGCAACTCGTGCGGGTCCGCGCGACCCGGCCCCAGACGGAACTGGACCGCAAGGAACGCGCCCGGAACGTGCGGCGCGCCTTTGCCGTGCCGAACCCGGCCGGCTTGGCCGGCCAGCGCGTACTCCTGGTGGATGACGTCCTGACGACGGGGGCGACCGTCAACGAGTGCGCCAAGGCGCTCCGCCGAGCGGGGGTCGAATCCGTCACGGTCCTGACCCTCACCCGACGGGCGTAACGGAGGGCACGATGAACGCTTACTGTAGGGGCTTACGTTGATTCCCTCGCCCCACCGAGGGAGAGGGTTAGGGTGAGGGGGGCTTCAGAACTGGTCGGCGTTCCTTCACGTCGCAAGGGCGCGATGTGTGATTGCAATACCCGGCCCTCAAACTCTGCTCTTGGCCAAACTGACATTGGTGAGTCTCTTCGCTGACGTTGCTATTCTCGCCGTCTAACGCTGGCGCTGACCCGCGGCCGTCTCGGCCGCCGAGTCCAGCGGCTTGTTCGAAAGCAACTCGGGGCTCACAGCAGTCCTTCGTCGAGCGCGCTCGAGGAACGGGAACTGTTGGCACTGGTTCGGTCCCCTCTGCTGTCTAACGGCTTGCGCTTCAGCCGCCGCGCTGGAGCAGCGACAGCTGCGAAGCGCGGTCGGTCTGCAAGCGATTGTTAGGTGACATCAACACGGCCCCCTGGTTTTGGCAGCGGGCCGGCACCTACTTTGGCAGCCATGCGCATTTTTTGATCCGCCAATCTTTCGTGATCTTTGATTCAATGACCACTGCAAGATAGCCGTGGCCTCGCCGCGCTCTAGATCGCTGTAGTTGTTGAGTAGGATGCGAGCCCCTCCCTCATACATGCGCCGCGCAAGAGAGGGCGCCAAAGTTTCGAATAACGGGCCGTGTTCCTCTAAAAGTACAAATTTTTCGAAGGTGACCTCAACTCCCTTGCCACCGGGACTAGGCCTCCTCTTGGGATTGATCCCCACCCAATTGATCTTACGATCGATACCGAAACTCTTCGGCTCTTGCCCGATGCCCCCAATGCCAATCACCGCATCAAAAGCGTAGTCTCGGACGCGGCCCATGCAATCGTAGATCCCAAACCGGCCATCTTGGTCGGGATCCCCGATATGGGTTCGCTTGTATGTGAGGATGCGCATGTAAACCCGGCCTTTCTCACCTAACGTTCGCGATGACGCGCACCACATGGAGCGCGTAGCAGCGATCGGGCGGTGTCGCTGTCGATCGCGTTGTTAGACGGCAACGACCCTAGAAGCGATTCTTCTCGAGCCATACTGTGAAAGATACCGCGTCTTGTTTGTATTGACCGGACTCGTGGTCCGCAAAGAGCACGACTGGCTCCGGCTCATTCACTCGAGCCCAGCAATAGAGATCTCCACAGCCGTTGTCCGCAAATGGAATGTGCTCCGCGTCCGGCAGGTACTTCATCGCATCGACAATCTCTTGCGGAGAAAGCACACTGTGGTGGATACGACGTTCGGATAAACCTCCCAGCTGCAGGAACTCGCGATAGCTATCCGGAAATCGGAAGCGCAATGCGGTTTCTGCTCCAGCAACCTCGCCATCTGTCGGAATGGCGACGCCCTCTGCCCGGTCCGATCTTCCAACGCTCAAAATGCGAGCGATCTCGTCCATTGCCGTCTAACGTGGAGGTTACCGGCGCGCAGCTACCGACGCGAGCCTAAGGCACGATGCCTCCCGCGCGTCCGGGTAAACCGCCATGTTAGACCTCAGCATATGACGTGCGCACGCGGCGAACTTTGCTGGTTGACTCAAGTGGTCTTTGTTTTGGCTTTCATCCATGCCCAACCCCAAGCCAACACAAGGCACACGGCGAAACATAGTAGAAGTAGTAATAGAAGTAACCCAACGACACCGGCGATATGGACGTATGAATCTTGTGGGAAGTGACCGAATATCCAGCGACGAATGACACCGCCGCTCACTAAATCGATGAAATATACAAGCCCCAGCATAGCCGCGAGGAATGCGGTAGACACGGTAAAGAACGTTACCCCTCGTTTTAGTACAACCAGCACTTACCGTTCTCCTGAGGTCTAACGCCCGCGGTGAGCAGCCGCGGCGAGCGAATGCGAGCCAGCCGTCTGCTCGACTGCGAAGTTAGGTTGCCTTCGCATTGCTGATTTCGTCAGAGATGAGTTTCGAGTGTGCCTGAGTGAGCAGACTCCGCACGACATCGAAGCTACGCGCCGTCCAAAGACCGCCAAGTGTTCGCTCAGTCCGGCTGCTGACCGCGGCCCATCCACCTTTGCGATCGCGGTGTAGCGTGCGCCGCTCGGTCTCACGCTCTTTGCGATAAAGAGCGACGACACGAGGAGTGAGGCGGCTGAACACGCCGATGTCCGGCGCATCAACGCCGCCCTCTGACGGGCTGCCCTCGCATAGCATTGAGACTCCAGGTGTCCAGCGGAACCCAGGAACGGCGGCTGGCGCAGGCCAACCACTGAATGCTTGGGAGACTTCCGCCACGATCCCCGGCTCTACCAGGGCACAGGGCTTCGGGATCGCGCGAAAGAGCGCAGAGCTAACGTCCCGAGCCGGGACGCCGGAAGCAAGAACGGCGATATTACCTTTCGAATCGTAGTAGTCGACGAAGCGGATCGGCAGGCCGGCGGCAAGGAACGCAGCGCGGCATCGACGCTCGAGCTCGTACATCGAAATGGTTCCGCGACCGAACGCGTTCAGGCCGCGAAAAAAACAGAGCCACAAGCCTTCTGGTTGCTTCACTCGGTCTACCTCTTCAGCAACCTAACGTCGTTTTAACCGGCGCGGGCCTCGGACCCAAAACAAAGCTCCGCCGTCACACCGCGTCCGGTTGAAAACACAGTTAGGCAGCACCAGTTCCCTCAGTCGCCTTTTTATATCTCCTTTCTTGGATTACCCACACGAGGTAACCAAAAAGGCTTCCGCCTGCCACTGCGCAAATGAGGAAAAGAACGATGTAATCGATAACTATTAATGGCTTAGTAGGTGGGTTCATGAAGTTCAGGACCACGAACATTGGCACCCCAAACGAAAATATGCCCGTAACGGCGACGAAGCGAACCAAACCTTTGTCTCTGACTTTCTTCCATTTCTCAATTTCTTGGGGTTTCATATAAATGATCTCCTTAATGCCTAACGTCCCGGTTTTGCCGCGCCGAACGAAGCGCGCAGCGCTGGCTGGTAGGCGTCGGTCAAGAACCGGCTGTTAGGTGCCTCAGCACTCATACTCGGGGGAAGACTCTGCCTTAGTATTGACGCCGATCAGCCGGCCTTTGTTATCGAACTCAAACCGTAGACCGTTTAACTGAATCATGCATTTAGTTTCGACAATAAATCCCTGGGGCTCTAATTTCCGGAGCACCACAAGGATGTCTTTCTTGTTGTATCTATCGCGAGGAAACGCATCGCCCAGTGTCTTCAAGTCCTTTTCGGTTCGGGAATAGCCATCCGACATATGCGTGATAGTGACAGCTTGGTCTACGACACTGTATGCGAGCAACCCGATGACCGCGACTGCAATTATTAGCGTCACAAAGAACGCTATTCGCCATTTTGGGGAGAAGCCGGCCATATTCGCGGGCGCCTAACGCGCAAGCTCAGCGGCCGGCCGCTTGCGGCCAGTCCGCTGTAGCGACGGGTTGGGCGGCGCAAGCGAAGGCCTGCGGCTCACTTCGAACTCCGAACCGGCTGCCACGAAGCCCTCGCAGGCATCACCCGGACATCGCTGATGAGAACCCGCTCATTGGAGCCGTCGGCGTCGATCACCCAAATTTCGGCGGTCCCGCGTCGGTTGGTGTCGAACAGCAGCTTGGTGCCGTCAGGCGACCAAACGGGGTTATCGCTCGATGCAGGAGCTGGCGCTCTGGTGAGCTGCGTCTTGTTGCGGCCGTCCTGGTCCATGACCCAGATCTGGCCGTAGGCGTGCTCGATCCCCGCCCAGTAAGCAATCCGCTTGCTGTACAGCCACGCCGGAGCGTTGGCACTGCTGCCCTTGGGCGTGTAGTCATTTTTCTCGGGAAACGTCAGTTGTTTCTTTTGAGTTCCGTCGCTGTTCATGACCCAGAGCTGGCCAAACCCTTTCTCGTCGCCTGACCAGTAAGCGATCTTGTCGCCCTCCGGCGACCAGACCGCGGCGGCGTTGCTGCCCTGTTTCGTCAGTTGCCGTTCCGTGCCGCTCGCCAGGTCGACGACAAAGACTTGCCGAACGTTCTCAAGTTGCCGGAAGAACGCCAGCTTCTTGCCGTCCGGCGACCACGCGGGCAGGAGGCCGACAGTGATCTTTCGTTGCGCGGTTCCATCCTTTCCCAGGATCCAGACCTCCGGAGTGTTGTTGATAAGCCGCATACAGGCGATCTTGTCTCCGTCGGGCGACCAGACCGGCCAGAGGTAACCGCCGGGGCCTGTTGTGAGCTGTTTGCGGTTCTTCCCATCGGGATTCACGGTGAAGATGTGTGCGTCCGGCCAAGGCTCAGGTCCGAGTTTGCTCCCCGGAGCATCGGCAAAGGCGATCAAGCCGTTACCGGGCGGCTGTATTCCGTCTTTCGCGCCCCACACCACTCCCGAATTGGAGAGCCCGAGGATTGCACCGATCAGCAGTGAGAGTACTCGAACAAGCATAGTCTTGACCCGTCACCCAAGCGCCGCCCAACGTCGCGCTTCAGGGGCGCCCGCTCGCGGGCGTCCCCTGCAAGCGCTGGTTGGGCGTCGCCTGTGCGCGTGCTTTGCCGTGCGACACGACCCAGCGAAGAAAACGCACCCACAACGACCAGGACTGGACTCGAGGCGCCTGTCCAAGTGATGCTTCGGCGGTAGCGAGGGAGTCTTCGATCAATGCGTCATGCATGGGCCGGTAGACCGCTGGCCAGGACAAAATCGCGCGACCGTGAGTGGTCATCTCTAGCGTGTGGCGGAGCACGACCGTGTTTGCGGTCGTCTTGATCCGCTTGTAGCCGTGAAATCCATCGAACCCCTTTGGTCCGGTGAACCTGAACTTGATGGACTCCCCAGGTACATACTCCTCTACGAAATACCTGATTGGGCCGTGTCCGCCGCGCGCACCGACGCTAAGCGGGCGGTCGAACTCCATCCGGGGCCACGCGTACTTTGGCCAGAGCGCATCGTCTCGAGATGCCAGAGAATCGACAAGTGCTCCGACTCGATCCGGGCTCGCTTGTAGCTCCCGTTCGTGAACGTTGAGTATCTTCATGACGACTCCCTTGGTGACGCCCAACGTTCGCAATGACGCGCACTGATCGGCGCGCGTAGCGGCGCCGAATAAGTGTCGCTGTCGATTGCGGGGTTAGCCCTCATGCTCCCTTTTTCTTGAGCGTTTCGACTTGATCTGCGACGCCATTGAACAAGTCGAAGACGTCCACCTTCTCACCTCTTTCGATTCGCTTCGAAATCATACTCAGCGGGTAGATGATGATTGAGGTCGTTGGAACACGTACCGCGGGATCGCGACCTTGTGAATCCTCCACGATCACCCATTCCATCTTCAGTTCTTGGACAAAAGCGTCACCGAGAACAACGCCCATACTTTGCAGTTCGTAAGTCTGAGTTGGCTTAAATGTCCGTTGCTCAATTAGTGCCCTCAGGAGGCCTAGCTTTCCGGCCGCAGTCTGGTAATTCTGTTTCGACCGCTCATCAGCAAGGTACTTCTCTACAACTGCACGCTGTTTCGCCAGGCGTTCTTCATCTTTAGGGGTAGGTGCGGTCACTTTTTGCGCGTCGGCGGCCATGGAAAAGGTTCCAACTAGCAACAGCGAAGCTAAGAACGCTCGCAGCATATGAGGGCTAACTATTAAGTGAGCTGCGGGTAGCCATGTCGTTCAGTGGCGGCCTATCCCAACAGCCTTCTTATTCCTTCATGCCGGATTTTCGAGGATTGTCCTCCACTTCTGAACACGTGTCAATGAGGCTTCCCAGGATAAGACCGCCGGCCTGGCAGCCTATCTCCCTATTGGCCCGCGGCCTATTTCTTGGCCCACATAGCGAAGCGGGGAGGTATAAAACCCTCCTCTACTAAGAATCCCCCTCACCCTTCACCCTCTCCCTCAAGGGGCGAGCAACTGTCTTTCCTGTCAAGCGCACTGAGCTATTTCAGTGCGCCACGGGGTCCGATGTTTCATTATCGCATTCAGAATGATCAGCAGTTTCCGCATGCAGGCCGTCAGCGCGACCTTC
>WNFU01004023.1_pt1 | contig 18997 bp, 18 predicted proteins | sample 5400121 | NCBI WGS metagenome assembly WNFU01 (sample SAMN13153360, study PRJNA577476) | soil metagenome | isolation source: 100 cm soil or saprolite under grassland replicate 1 | place: USA:California | collected 2016-06-15 | reverse complement strand
ACCTCAAGGGACGGACGGACCGGCGCGATCAGAAGTCGACCAGAGCCGCTCCGGCGTCCGGCCCGTCCTCTGCGAACCGTACCGGTAAGACGACGGAGAGAGTCGCGTGATGCCCTTGACTTCCCTTAGGAACTCATTTGGGGGGCGGAGTTGAAGTCGAGGGTCCTCCAACTCTCGACCTCAACTCGACCTCAGGAAAAAATGCAGGTCAACGGCGGTGAAATGTCCGCGAATGCCGAGTGAGCGGGTTGCCAGGTTCACCGGGCATCAAGTACAACGTGTGCGCCCTCATGGCCGAGAGCACACGTAGACGCTTCGCGCTGTCGCCCGACGGCTCGAGCACAGAAGGCTTGACCGGGTTCCTGGGCCGCGATATGGCGGTCGATCTTGGGACCGCGAACACGCTCGTCTACGTTCGCGGAAGGGGCATCGTCCTCAACGAGCCGTCGGTCGTGGCCATCAACACGCTGAACGGGGCGATCCTCGCCGTCGGCGCCGAGGCCAAGCGCATGATCGGCCGCACGCCGAGCCACATCCGCGCGGTGCGCCCGCTGAAGGACGGCGTCATCGCCGACTTCGACGTGACCGAGAAGATGCTCCGGTACTTCATCCAGAAGGTCCACCGCCGGCGGATGCTGGCCAAGCCCCGGGTGGTCGTGTGCGTCCCGAGCGGCATCACGGGTGTGGAGCAACGCGCGGTCGAGGAGGCCACGATCTCCGCCGGCGCGCGCCGGGCGTTCATCATCGAGGAGCCCATGGCCGCCGCCATCGGCGCGGGGCTGCCGATCCACGAGCCGACCGGGAACATGGTCGTCGACATCGGCGGCGGCACCACCGAGGTGGCGGTCATCTCCCTCGGCGGGATCGTCACCTCGACCAGCCTCCGTATCGGCGGCGACGAGCTGGACGAGTCGATCATCCAGTTCGTCAAGAAGGAGTACTCCCTGCTGCTCGGCGAGCGGACCTCGGAGGCGATCAAGGTTGCCGTCGGTTCCGTGTTCCCGCTGCCCGACGAGCTGATCGCCGAGATCAAGGGCCGCGACCTGGTCTCCGGCCTCCCGAAGACGATCCACATCACGGCCGAGGAGGTCCGCAAGGCCATCGAGGAGCCCGTCTCCTCGATCATCGACGCGATCAAGAACACGCTCGACCGAACCCCGCCGGAGCTGGCGGCGGACATCATGGAAAAGGGGATCGTGCTCACCGGTGGCGGGGCGCTGCTCCGCGGCCTGGACGAGCGCCTGAAGCACGAGACGGGTATGCCGGTGCACATCGCGGACAATCCGCTGTCCTCGGTCGCCATCGGGTCGGGCAAGTGCCTGGAGGAGTTCGAGGTCCTTCAGCGGGTGCTGGTCAGCCCGTCTCGCCGGTAGGAGGCCCTCGTGGCGATCGGCGGCAGGACCCGCAGCACGCGCGGCATGGTCATCCTCTTGGTCGTCGCGTCCCTGGTCACGATCACGATCGACTACCGCGAGGGCTCGGGCGGCCCGCTGGCGAAGGCCTCGGACGCACTCCAGACCGTGGTGACGCCGATGCAGCAGGCCGTGTCGACCGTGTTCCATCCGGTGGCGGCGTTCTTCGGGGCCCTGGCCCACCTGCAGTCGAACGAGCAGAAGATCAAGTCCCTCCAGGGACAGCTCCAGGCGGCCAAGCGCGAGCACGAGCAGTACATGATCGCGCTGGCCCAGCTGCGCGAGCTGCAGCAGCAGCTCGACATCGCCCACAGCTACGACTTCCAAACGACCGGGGCGGACGTGATCGGCAGCGCGATCTCGAACTTCGAGTGGTCAGTCGACATCGACAAGGGCTCGGGCGACGGGATCCGGAAAGACATGCCCGTGATGTCCGCGCAGGGCCTGGTGGGCAAGGTGATCGACGTCTGGTCGGGGGGATCGAAGGTCCTGCTGGTCGCCGACCCGGACTCCTCGGTGGCCGCGCGGCTGGTGGGGTCCCAGGAGACCGGCATGCTGACCGGACAGGGCCACAACGACCTCCAGATGAGCCTGATCGACCAGACCACCGAGGTGGCCACGGGCGAGGGGGTCATGACCAGCGCCTACAACGGTGGGCTGTTCCCCGCAGGCATCCCCATCGGCAGCGTGTCGAACGTCGCGGTCGACGCCGCCACCGGCGAGAAGCAGATCAGTGTCGCGCCGTTCGTCGACTTCTCGAAGCTCGACGTCGTCATCGTGATCACGTCATTCGACGGAGGATGACGGCGACTCGTGCGGCGCGGACTGTTGTGGACCGCGGTCATCCTGACCGCGTTGGTCTTGCAGAGCACGGTCTTCCACGAGATCACGCTCATGCGCGTCAGTCCGGACCTCATCTACCTGATCACCGTGCTGGTGGCGCTGCTCGAGGGGCCGGCGTCCGGCGCCGTGATCGGGTTCGTCGGGGGCATGGGGGAGGACTTCCTGCTGAACGCGCCGAAGGGCATCACCGCGCTCACCCTGACGCTGCTCGGGTACGCGGTCGGCATGGTCCGGCAGTACATCGTGAGCCCCTCGGCCCTCGTGCCGGTGATCATGGTGGCCGGAGGGACCGCGGCCGGCGAGATGTTCAACGGCCTGGTCAAGTTCCTGCTCGGCCAGCTGCACCCGGGCTGGGGGTTCCAGCTCCGGGTGGCCATCCTCGCGGGGCTGTACAACGCGATCCTCACCCCGCTGGTGTTCCCGATCGTGCGGCGCCTGGCCGAGTCCTCGCGGGCCAAGCGGGTGTTCCGGTGGTAGGAAGGGCGCCGTGACCGAAGGAAAAACCGGAGCCCGGCTGAAGGTCCTGGCGTTCCTTTGCGCGTTCATGTTCGCCGCGCTGGGGACCAGGCTGTGGTTCGTCCAGGTGCTGGCGCACGCGGAGCTGGCGAGGGGGGCGCGGGCCAACAGCATCAGGGAGGTGGCCGTCCCGGCGCCCCGCGGCCGGATCCTCGACCGCCACGGCGAGGTGCTGGCCCGCAACCGGACCAGCCTGATCGTCACCGTGAACCGCCAGGCCCTCCCGGAGGACTCGCGGAAGCGCCGCGACGAGATCGGCCGGCTGGCCGACGTCCTGGGTCTGTCGGTGCCGATGCTGGACTCGCGCATCGACACGAAGCGGTACTACGTGTACACGCCGGTGCCCGTCGCGTTCGACGTGCCGAAGCGGACGTTCTTCTATCTGGGGGAGCACCGGCTGGACTTCCCCGGGGTCGCGGTGGTTGAGGACACGATCCGGGACTACCTCCAGGGACCGCTCGCCCCCCACGTGCTGGGGTACGTCGGTCCGTTCTCGCCGACGGAGGAGAAGGACCCTCGCTTCGCCGGCTACGGCCCCGACGACGTGGTCGGCAAGTCCGGCGTCGAGCTGACCTACGAGCAGTACCTGCGAGGCCGCAGCGGCGTGACGCAGTTCCTGGTCAACTCCGCCGGCAAGAACCTCGGACCGGTGAAGACCACCCAGCCCAAGCCGGGCGACGACGTGTACCTCACGCTGGACGAGAAGATCCAGGAGCTCGCCGTGGACAGCCTGGACAAGGGGATGAAGGCGGCTCGGACCTTCGGCCTGCTGGCCAACCACGGCGCGGCGATCGTCATGGATCCGAAGAGCGGGGCGATCCTGGCGCTGGCGTCGAACCCCGCGTTCGATCCCAACTGGTTCGCCACCGGCAACAACGCGAAGATCAATGAACTGCTGGACCCGAACAACAAGGCGACACCGACCTTCGACCGGGCGACGCAGGCGACCTACCCACCGGGCTCCACGTTCAAGCCGTTCGTCGCGCTGTCCGCGCTGAGGGAAGGATTCACGACGACCTCGCAGTACATTCCGTGTCCGGGGAGCTATCACGTCCCGGGGACGACCAACCCGCCGGAGATCAAGTCGAACTGGGAGCCGGTGGACCACGGCTCCATCCAGCTGAACCACGCGCTGGTCATCTCGTGCGACACCGTGTTCTACGAGCTGGGGTGGCGCAACTGGGTCGACTGGTTCGACCACGGCCGGCACGACAAGCTGCAGAACGACCTGCGCTCGTTCGGGTTCGGCCGTCCGACGGGGCTGGATCTCCCGAGCGAGAGCAGTGGCCTCATCCCCGACGAAAAGTTCAAAGCGGTGCACTACGCCAAGTCTCCCGACAAGCATGCGTATCAGTGGCAGCCGGGGGACTTCATCAACATGTCCATCGGGCAGGGCGACGTGGGGGTCACCCCGATGCAGCTGGCCACCGCCTATTCGGCCCTGGCGAACGGCGGAACGGTGTACCGCCCCCACGTCCTCGAGAAGGTTAGGGGCACGGACGGTTCCACGGTCATGGTCGAGAAGCCCCACGTGAACGGGCATCTTCCGTTCACCAGGAAGCAGATGAACTATGTCCGGCAGGCCCTGACCGGCGTGGTGGCGCCGGGGGGCACCGCGAGCTCGGCGTTCAGCACGTTCCCGCTCAACCGGATCCCTGTCGGGGCGAAGACCGGGACCGCCGAGGTCAGCCCGTTCCAGCCGTACTCCTGGTTCGCGGCGATGGCGCCGGCGAACGACCCGAAGTACGTGGTGGTCTCGCTCGTGGAACAGGGCGGCCACGGCTCGCAGTCCGCCGCACCGATCGTGCGGCGGATCCTGGACGGGCTATTCGGGCTGCCACTCACCAACCCGACGACCGAAACCGGGCCGGTGGACTGATGGAGGCGCGCCGATGGCGGTGACCACCAGGCCCCGGGGGACCATGCACGTGCGGACCCTGTCCGACCGGGCGCCGATCCGGCATCTCGACCCGGTGCTGCTCGGCGCGACGTTCCTGCTCACGCTGATCGGGGTGTTCGCCATCTACTCGGCGACCCACCAGGTGAGCGGCACCGAGGACCCCTGGTCGTTCGTCAAGAAGCAGATCGCGGCCTGGGTGATCGCCGCGGTCCTCCTCGCGGCGGTCTCACTCTTCGACTACCGCCTGGCCAAGGTGTGGGCGCCGATCCTGTACGGCGGCTCGCTGTTCCTGCTGCTGCTGGTGCGGACGCCGCTCGGGACCGCGGCCAAGGGCGCCCAGCGCGGCTTCTACCTCGCGGGATTCCAGTTCACGCCGTCGGAGTGGGCCAAGGTGGCGCTGGCGATCATGCTGGCCGCGTTCCTGTCGGAGATCAAGGCCTCGGAGCTGTCGTTGCGCGACCTCATGCGGGCCTCGGTGCTGGCCCTGATCCCGATGTTCCTCGTGTTCATCCAGCCGGACATCGGGACGACCATCGTGCTGGCGGCTGTCCTGGGCGGCGTCGTGGTGGTGGCCGGGGCCCGGCCGAGGCACCTGGCGGTGCTGGCGGCGACCGCGGTGCTGCTCATCGCGTTGGCCTTCCAGGTGGGACTCATCAAGCAGTACCAGATCGACCGGCTGTGCGGCTTCGCCGGGTGCGCCACCTCGCAGTCCACGTACAGCAAGGACCAGTCGGAGATCGCGATCGGCGAGGGCGGCGTGTTCGGGACGGGCTACCTCAAGGGGACGCAGACGAACCTCAACTTCGTCCCCGAGCAGCACACGGACTTCGTGTTCACGGTGCTCGGCGAGGAGTTCGGGTTCGCCGGCGCGGTGGTCGTGCTGCTGCTGTACGCGCTGCTGCTGTGGCGGGCCATCCGCATCGCGATGCTGTCGAAGGACAGATTCGGCACCTACCTGGCGGCGGGGATCGCCTCGATGATCGCCATCCAGATGTTCGTGAACATCGGCATGACCGTGGGGATCATGCCGATCACCGGGATCCCGCTGCCGTTCGTGTCCTACGGCGGCTCGTCGCTGATCGCCAACTACGTCGCGATCGGCTTGCTGCTGAACATCCACATGCGCCGGCTGACGGTGGGCGCCGGGATCTGACGCTGGCGGGGGCTGGGCGGCGCTTCAGCGCGCCGGCGGCAGGGCGAGCGTCCACAGGAACGTCGACCCGCCGGGCCCGGAGCGCTCCAGCACCACGTCGCCGTCCATGGCCCGGGCCGCGGCGCGGCCGAGCGACAGCCCGACCCCCGCGCCCTGGTGGGTGCGGGCATCGAGGGCCTCACCCTGTTCGAGGGGCTCGAACACCCGGTCGCGGTCCTCGGGGCGGATGCCCTGGCCGGCATCGGTGACCCGGGTCTCGAGGACGCCGGCTCCGGCGGAGACCTCGACCCGGACGGGCGACCCCTCCGGGGAGAACTTGCGCGCGTTGTCGATCAGCTCCTCCATGATCCGGCGGGCCAGCACGCGGTTGGCGAAGACGTCGGGCAGGTCGGGCTCGGCGGACACGACGACTCCCGGGAAGGAAGCTGCGACCTCGCGGGCCAGCACCGGCAGGTCGATGCGGTCCTCCGAGCCCGTGTCGAGCGCCGACTCGAACCGTTCCACCAGGCGGGCCAGGCCGGTCGCCCTGCTCACCAGGCGGTCCAGCAACTCGCGGCGCTGTTGCACGTCCACGCCCTCGGCGGCGAGTGTCCGGGCGACGCCGAGCATCACGGTGACGGGCGTGCGGAGCTCGTGGCCGAGGCGCGCCACCAGCTCGTGGCGGCGGCTGACCCGTTCGACCAGCGCAACGTGGGCTTCCTCCAGCTCGCGGGCGCGATGCCGCTCTCGCTCCAGGGCCTCGGTGAGCTGCTCGATGACCCGCGGGGCCACCGTGGGCGACAGCACAGCCCCGCCGCCGGCGGCCTCGGTAATCGCGTTGAGGATCACATCGCCGTCGGAGTCCTTCAGCACGTAGCCCGACGCGCCGGCCACCAGCATCTCCCGCACGATCGTGTCGTCCTCCTGCGCGGTCAGGGCCACCACGCCGAGCAGCGGCCGCGAGGCCTTCAGGCGCCGGGTGGCCTCGATGCCGTCCATCACCGGCATCCGGATGTCCATCAGCACGACGTCGGGATCGAGGGTCTCGATCATCTCGAGGGCCTGCCGGCCGTTGGTGGCCTCGCCGACGATCTGATGCCCGCCGGTAGCGAGCAGGGCCACCAGGGACTCCCGGAACCCGTCGTTGTCGTCAACGACCATCACCTTCAATGCGTTCGGCTCGCCCGCCTCCGACCCGGTCGCCGAGGGTGAGAACAGGGTTCTCGGAGGGCGGGCGGGGTCACCGGGAGGGGTGAGAGGACTACGCCATGAACGCCGGAAGGGATCAGCCACGATGGACCAGCATCTCCGACGACATGGTGATCCGTCCATCGGCCGACGGGCGTGCCCCCTTGATACGCACTTCCGACGGGCTCGAATGATCGGTTGTGACTAGTCAATTCCGGTGATCCACTGTCGGCCGAATGGCCCGGGTTGGCCCCCCGCAGCATTGATATGCTGGTGGTAGCCGTTCGCAGGTTCGCGCGCGGCCGCGGCGGCCGGTTGGGTCGCCGTACAGCAGACGTGCTCGCCGGTGTTCGGAGGCCGGCGCTCCGCTCATCCGGTGAGCGCCGCCGCCCGCCCGGCGAGAGGTGAACCTTGGCCGCGCAGCGGTCACCGGCCGCCGCCGGGCTCCGCCCCGGCTCAGGCGCCGGATCCGCCCGCGGAGGCAGAAGTTGTCCGTGCGCGCAGGCGCGCGCGTTCTTGGGCCTGAAGCGGCCCGCAGCGCCCCACGCACACCCCTTCCGCGTCCCGAGGTTCCCGACGAAGGAAGGGAGCATTCGCATGAACGACGAGCCCGAACGGGCCGTCACGCAGGCCGAGGCCACCGAGGCCCGGCCCGACCCGGGGCGCTCGGAGCCCCGGCCCGACGATTCGGAACCCACGATCGACTCGTCCTCAGGCCCGCCCGACTCCGCCGAGGCTCCTGAGGCTTCTTGGGAGACGGCTTCCGAGGGAACCGGCGGCACGGAAACGGCCGCCGGCCGGCGCCGCCGCCGGGGAAGCCGCGGGCGGGGGAGGAGGCGCTCCGGCGGCGCCCGCGCCACCGCCGACGGCCGGTCCCCCGAAGACCAGAGCGGAGCCGCAGACAGCGGATCCGGGAACGGCGCCGCGGATGACACCGAGGACCCGCCCACTACCGTTTCCACCCGGTCGCGTTCCAGTTCGGGACCGCGCAGCCGCCCGAGAGCGCCCGCGAGGGCGAGGGCGATAGCGACGGCGGAATCCTCCGGCGACGGCCGGGACCAGAAGGAGCCATCCGAGGACCGATCCTCCGGCGACGGGGCGCGCGGTCCGGCAGATTCCGATGCATCCGCGGTGGGCGCCGCCAGGTCGGCGGGCGTCGAGACGGCCGGCGCCGAGGGAAGCGAGGACGGCGCCGGGGACCAGGGCACGACCACGACCGCGAAGCGGCGTCGCCGGCGGGGGAGCCGCGGGCGGGGCCGCGCGCGGTCCGGCGCGGCGTCGACACCTCAGGGCCATGGGGACGCGAATGGCGACGATGATGCCGTGGTGACGGGTGAGTCCCGGGCCGAGCCCCGGACCGCGCCCGCGAAGAGCCGTTCCCGTTCCGGGGCCCGTCCCCGGACGCGGGCGACGCCCGCGGGCGACGCGGCCGAAGCCGAAGCCGCGGGTCCCGCCACGGACGTCACATCCGAGGCGCCCGCCGAGAGGACCGAGGCCGCTCCGCTCTCGGCCTCCGCCAAGCGCCGCCGCCGGCGCCGCCGGACCGGCGCCTCCGCGACCGGCGAGACGCCGGCCGCCGAGCGCGAGGCCGCTCAGGCCGAGGCGCCGGAGGCCGAGAAGAAGCCCACGGCCGCGCAGCCCAAGCGGACCACCGCCACACGCACGGCACGGCGCCGCACACGGGCCGGGGCAGCGGGTGCCGCCAAGGAGACCGCGGACGGCGGGCCGACCCGGACCCGGCGTTCGCAGGCCACGCTCCGCCGCCGCGAGTCCATGCCGGTCGTTCCGCGGGGCCAGGACAAGCTCATGCTCATCACCGAGCACGGCGACCGCGACCAGATCGCCGTGGTCGAGGATCGCCAGCTGGTCGAGCACTACATCACCCGATCCGGCGCGAAGTCGATGGTCGGCAACATCTACCTGGGCCGCGTACAGAACGTGCTGCCCGGCATGGAGGCCGCGTTCATCGACATCGGCAAGGGCCGCAACGCCGTCCTGTACGCCGGCGAGGTCTCCTACGACGAGGACATCGGCGGCCGCCAGCAGCGCATCGAACAGGTCCTCAAGCCCAGCCAGGCAGCGCTGGTCCAGGTCACCAAGGACCCGATCGGCGGCAAGGGCCCGCGCCTGACCCAGGAGATCAGTGTGCCCGGCCGCTACGTGGTGATGGTGCCGAACTCCGACGTGTTCGGGATCAGCCGGCGGCTGCCGGACAACGAGCGGCGGCGCTTGCGCACGATCATCAAGAAGGTCCGGCCCGAGCAGCACGGCGTGATCGTGCGCACCGCGGCCGAGGGCGCGAGCGAGGAGGACCTCGCCGCCGACCTGAAGCGCCTGGCGGCCGAGTGGGAGCAGATCTCGAAGAAGGCCAAGAAGGCCAAGGCCCCGCACCTGCTGTACGAGGAGCCCGAGCTCACCGTCCGGGTCGTGCGCGACCTGTTCAACGACGAGGAATTCAAGGAGATCGTCACCGACACGGAGCCGGTCTACGCGCTGGTCCGCGAATACCTGGCCGGTGTGGCGCCGGAGCTGGTGGACAAGGTCCGGCTGCACGAGGGCAAGCTCCCGCTGTTCGAGCAGTACCACCTCATCGAGCAGATCCACAAGGCGCTGGAGCGCAAGGTGTGGCTGCCGTCGGGGGGCTATCTCGTCATCGACAAGACCGAGGCCATGACGGTCATCGACGTGAACACCGGCAAGCACGTCGGGAAGGCCAACCTCGAGGAGACGGTGACGAAGACGAACCTCGAGGCCGCCGAGGAGGTGGCGCGGCAGCTCCGGCTCCGCGACATCGGCGGCATGATCCTGGTCGACTTCATCGACATGCTGCTCGAGCAGAACAAGAGAGAGGTCATCGACACGCTGAAGAACGCGATGGCCAGGGACAAGACACGTTCCCAGGTGTTCGACATCAGCCCGCTCGGGATCCTCGAGATCACCCGCAAGCGGGTGTCGGGGGGCCTCCTGGACTCGTTCTCGGAGACCTGTCCCACGTGCGGTGGGCGCGGCATACTGATCACCCACGAGATCTGAGCGACGGCGCCGCCGTGCGCGGCTCCGTGCGAGGGAGGCAACCGACATGTACGCCGTGATCAAGGCAGGCGGCAAGCAGCACCGGGTGAAGACCGGGGACGTCATCGAGGTGGAGCTCATGCACGGCGGCGACGATGCCGTGCAGTTCCACCCGCTGCTGGTCGTCGACGACGAGAATAGGACCCACGTCGGCAAGGAGCTCCAGAAGGCCACCGTGACCGCCAAGCCGGTGGGCGAGCATAAGGGCGACAAGGTCAAGGTCTTCAAGTACCGGAACAAGACCGGGTACTCGCGCCGCGCGGGGCACCGCCAGATGTACACGCTGGTCGAGATCGGTGAGATCAAGCTGCCGGGCGCGCCCGCGAAGAAGGCCGCCGCCACCTCCGCCGCGAAGTCCGAGGAATCCACGGAGACGCCCAAGGCGGCTCCCAGGAAGTCGACGGCGAAGGCCGCCGCGGCGAAGACGGGCGCCGCGGCCGAACCGGAGGCCGCCGCGACCGAGGATGAAGTCGCGGAGCCGGCGCCCGCGGAGACCCCGCCGGCGGACGTCGCGGAGGTCGCCGCGGAGGCGGAGACCGGCCCGGAGTTCGAGGACGCCGGGACCGGCCCGGAGACCGAGACCGCCGAGGACGCCGAGACGGCCAAGGACGCCGGATAGCGGCTGGTACCCTGGAACGACCATGGCTCACAAGAAGGGCGGCGGCTCATCCAGGAACGGCCGGGACTCCGAGTCCAAGCGGCTCGGCGTGAAGGCCTTCGGCGGTCAGAACGTGACCGCCGGGACGATCATCGTGCGCCAGCGCGGCACCCGGATCCACCCGGGTGACGGCGTCGGCAAGGGCAGCGACGACACGCTGTTCGCCAAGGTCGAGGGCCAGGTGGGGTTCCACCTGTCCAGCGGCCGCCGCTTCGCCACGGTCACCGCGGGCGCCTCGCGCACCGCCTCCGAGTAGCCCCCGGCAACGCCTCGCTCGAGCGACGCTCAGTCTCGTCGCGCCTCGCGGACGGCCTCGCGGATCGCGTTGCGCCACGACCTGGCGATCCCCGCGACGTTGCCGCTCTGATGCCACATGAATCCCGCGTTGTCGCTGCGCCTGCGGCGGGTCTGGAACTCGGGGGCCCCGAGGTCCACCGGCGGGGGCTGGGCGAAGAAAAACGCCAGGCGGACGTGCTCCTCGCCCCTCGTGTACTCGACGTACAGCGCCGGCGAGCCGAGCGGGCGACTCACCTTGCGGATCGCGGCCAGGGGCACGTGCTCGTGTTCCTGGCCCCGCCGGTGGTCGAACCGCAGGTGAGTGCGCGTGAGCGTCAGCGTCCCCTCGACCTCGTTCCGGGCGGTGCCCAGGCGGCTCATCCACACGCGGGCCGGCGTCACCGGGGCGACGCCCTGGCGGGGATCGGTCTCGGGCTCCATGGCCGCCCATCATCCAACTCCGGAGTGATTCCGGGACAATCGAACGCATGGCGTTCTCGGACGAGACCGTAGTGTTGGCGCGGGGCGGGAAGGGCGGCGACGGCGCCGTCTCGTTTCGCCGCGAGCCGTACACGCCGCGCGGCGGTCCCGACGGGGGCGACGGCGGGCACGGGGGATCGGTGATCCTCGAGGTTTCCACCGGCGTCCGCGACCTATCGTGGCTGGCCGACCATCCCCACCAGCGCGCGAGGAACGGGCAGCCCGGCGGCAAGAGCCGCTCAACCGGCGCGGTGGGCAAGGACTCGGTGCTGCAGGTCCCCGACGGCACCGTGGTGAGCGACGAGCGAGGGTTCGTCGCCGACCTGGTCGGCGTGGGCGCCCGGGCGGTCGTCGCACGCGGCGGCCGGGGAGGCAGGGGGAACGCTGCGCTGGCCTCGCCACGGCACCGGGCTCCCCGCACGGCCGAGGCGGGGGAGCCGGGCGAGGAGCACCGCGTCGAGCTGGAGCTGCGCATCGTGGCCGACGTGGGGCTCGTCGGCCTCCCCAACGCGGGGAAGTCGACCCTGCTGTCCAGGCTGTCGGCCGCCCGGCCCAGGATCGCGGACTACCCGTTCACCACGCTGACGCCGAACCTCGGCGTGGCGGGCGACGACGAGCGGTTCGTCGTGGCCGACATCCCCGGCCTCGTGGAGGGCGCGTCGGAGGGACGCGGCCTCGGGCACAGGTTCCTCCGGCACGTCACGCGGTGCCGGGCGCTGGTGCTCGTCGTGGACCTCGGCGGTCCGGATCCGGCCGCGGATCTGGAGACCATCCGGGAGGAGCTCGCCGCCTACGATCCCGGGCTGGTCGTGCGCTCCCGGGTCGTCGCGGGGACGAAGGCCGACCTCGTCGAGGATCCAGCCGAATCGGTCCGGCGGCTGGGAGACGATGCGCTGGCGGTGTCGGGCCTGACCGGCGAGGGCCTCGACGATCTCAGCGACCGGATCGCGGGCGCGCTCGTGGAGGCGAAGGGCGCCGCGCTCGACCGCGAGCCCTACGTCGTGCTCCGGCCGGCCCGGGACCGGTTCGTGGTGCGCCGGGAGGGGGAGCGGTTCCGGGTGGTAGGCCGCGACGTGGAGCGGTGGGTGGCCGGGACCGACTTCGACGACCCCCGGGCGGTCGCCACCCTCCAGCGGCGCCTGGTCAGGGAGGGAGTGGAACACAAGCTGGCGTCGGTGGGGGCACACCGGGGCGACGAGGTCGTGATCGGCGACCGGGCGTTCGAGTTCTTTCCCGAAGACGAACCCCGGGGCCCTTCGGGTCCGTAGGATCGGGAGCGACATGGCCGACCGCAGGTACGAGCTGATCCGCGAGGAGGACGCGCGGTGGTCGGAGCTGTGCGACGCGATCCGCGACGTGCCGCCCGACCGCCTGCTGCAGGCCGGCGTCACCGAGGACTGGACCGGCAAGGACCTCCTGGCGCACCTCGGGTGCTGGATGGCCGAGGCGGCCGGCATGCTCGAACGGATCCGGCTGGGAACGTACGAGTCCCGCCGAGTGGACCTCGACGCCCTCAATGCGCGGTTCTACGAGGCGTGTCGCGACCTGTCGCTCTCCGACGTCCGCGCCGAGATGGAGGCCGCCCGGACCCGGATGTTCCAGGAATGGGGGGCACTGCCGGAGATCACCCCCGACGCCGAGGAATGGTTTCTCGAGTCCGGTCCCGAGCACATCGCCGAGCACCTCCCCCAGCTTCGGTCGTTCCTCGACGGCGGGTGATCGGTACCGGGGCGACGGGGCCGGGCACCTACAATCGCGACCGTGGAGCGACGCATGCGCCTCGGCGTGATGGGCGGGACGTTCGACCCGATCCACCACGGGCACCTGCTGACCGCCGAGGAGGCCCGGGTTCAGTTCGAACTCGACGAGGTGCTGTTCGTCCCGACGGGGCAGCCCTGGATGAAGTCCGAGCGGAAGGTTTCCCCGGCCGAGGACCGTTACCTGATGGTCGTGATCGCGACGTCGGGGAACCCCCGGTTCATGGTGAGCCGCCTCGAGATCGAGCGCCACGGTCCCACGTATTCCGTCGACACCCTGCACGCCATCCGAAGGGAGCGCGGCGATGTCGACCTCTTCTTCATCACCGGCGCGGACGCAATGCTCGAGATCTTCCAGTGGAAGGACCCCGAGGACGCGCTGTCGCAGGCACATTTCATCGCGGCGACCCGGCCGGGATACGACCTGTCGCGGTTCGAGCGGGGCGCTCCGACCGAGCACCCCAACGTGAGCGTGATGCAGATCCCGGCGCTCGCGATCTCCTCGACCGACATCCGGCAGCGGGTGGCGGCGGGCCGTCCGATCCGGTACCTCGTGCCCGAAGGGGTTCAGACCTACATCGAAAAGGCGGGTCTGTATCGCGGCGGCGGTGGCAGGTAGGCTACGTGGCGACGACGCGCGGCCGTGGGGCCGGCGTGGTGAGGAGGATCTCGCGGGCGGCATGACGGAACCGGGACGTGGCGGAGCGTAGGAGCAACGCGGGCGCGCCGCCCGCCCCGCAGGACCTGGCCCTGGCCGCCGCACGCGCCGCTGCGGACAAGCAGGGCGAGCGCATCGTCGTGCTCGACATGCGGCAACTCATCGTCATCACCGACTACTTCGTGATTGCATCGGCGGGCACCGACCGCCACGCCAAGACGATCGTGGAGGAGGTCGAGCGGTCGCTCCGGTCGTCCGGCGTGAAGCCGGTCCGCCGGGAGGGCGAGACCGAGGGCATCTGGATCCTGCTCGACTACGTAGACATCGTGGTGCACGTGTTCCGCGAGGAGGAACGCGAGCTCTACAACCTCGAGCGCCTGTGGGGCGACGCCCCCAGGCTGGCGTGGGACGAAGCCGAAGCCGCCGCGAGAGGCTGAGGCCCGGAACACGCCGGTCCCCTGCGCCGCATATGCTTCGGCCATCCGAGACGGAGGAGGTGCCACGGTGGCGGAGAGTGTGTACCGGGTGACGGAGGTCATCGGGACCAGCAGCGATTCCTGGGAAGCAGCGGCCAAGAACGCCGTGGAGACCGCAGCCAAGACGCTCCGCGACCTTCGCGTCGGGGAGGTCGTGAGGTTCGACGTGACGATCGAAGAGGGCAAGGTCACCTCCTACCGGGCCCGCGTCAACGTCTCCTTCAAGTACGAGGGCTAGCAGGGCCGGCAGGCTCGGGGCCGGCCTTCGCGCCGGACGTGACCCCCGCCTGGAGTTCCCCTACACTCGAAAGCACACAACCAGGCGCAGCCGAATCCGCGCTGCGCCGATCAAGGGCCTGTAGCTCAGTTGGTAGAGCGCTTGCTCGGCAGGCAAGAGGTCAGGGGTTCGAATCCCCTCAGGTCCACTGCTTCTGACCAGCGGAAACGACATTGCTTCAATTGCCACCTAGCCTTCCAGGCCCGCTCCGTGTACCATAGGTGTACTGACTCCCGGTCAGCTCGGGAAAGGGGCGAAGATGGCGCAGCCGTTCATCCAGGGCTACAAGACGCCGACGGGCAAGCAACGTTATCGAGCGTGGTACTACGACGCCGTCGGTCGGAAGGTCGGAAAGGTCTTCCACACCAAGAGAGAAGCCGAGGGGTTCCTTCGCGATAGGGCTGGAGAAACGGCGGCCGGGACGCTGATCGATACCAGGGCAGGCAGGGTTTCGCTCCAGTCAGTCTGGGACGAGCGACATGCTCGGGAGCCGTTCGCGGCTGCCACCCTGAAGCTCCATGCCGAGTTCTGGAAGGTGCTGGGGCCCATCCTCGGGTCGAAGCCCATTGCCGAGATTCGACCGGCTCAGATCGACGCGGCGCTCGCCGAGTTCAAGGCACCGAGCATGAAGACCAAAGCGAGAGCGGCCCTGTCGGCCGCTTTCAACTACGCCATCGCGGAAGGACGGATCGCGATCAACCCCGCGAAGGCCCGCCAGAAATCGAGGACCCGAGCCGCCAGGATCGCGGCGATGAAGACATCGGCTGACGATGACCAGCGGTATCTCAGTGGTGAGCAGCTCGCCGCGCTCGTGCTCCAGGTCCCGGATCGGTACCGGGCTCTCGTCGAACTGATGGCATGGGTGGGACTGCGGCCCGGCGAGGCGTACGCGCTCACGGTGGGGCAGTTTGACGCGAGACGCCGCGTGCTCAAGATCGATAGGACCGTCGATGGGCCCACAACGAAGACGGGCGAGACCCGGACCGTAGCCCTCCCCTCGGTCGTTGCCGAGATGCTCACGGAGCACATCGAGCGGCACTCGAACCCGGAGGACTCGGCCGCGCTCGTCTTCGCGACCGAGAGGGGCAGTGGACTCGACCGCAACACCTTCAGGCATCTCTTCCAACGGGCAGCCAAGCGCGCCAACGTGAATCATCGTCTCTCGCCGAACCACCTTCGCCATACCGCCGTAGCGTTTGCCATCGAGAACGGCGCGAACGTCTATCACGTACAGCGCATGGTGGGTCACGCAAAGCCGAGCATCACCCTCGATGTGTATGGCCATCTGTGGCCGGATTCTTCCCAGCGTTTCGCCGAAGACCTCGACGTGGCGATCCGTGCGAACCGGTCGAAGTACGGCTTGTGAGGGCACAGGACCTATCGCTTGTGCTCGTCGATCCAAGCTCGAACATCGGCGGGATCGAAGCGGAGCCCGCGCACGCCCCATCGCACCGACGGCAGCTTGCGGTTGAAACCAGCTTGTGGAACTGCGGCAAGATCGTAGACCCTCTTGCGGCTGACGCCGAGCAGTTCTCCAACCTGCTCGGCCGTGAGGAGTCCCTCCAATGCTCACTCGCCTCCTGTAGAAGCGAAGAAGCCCCTGCGCATCATGGATGCAGCCGTAGTGCCGAGGTGACAAGGTTGGTGCAGTGCGGGCACCCGTTGGATCAGTCCGGTGTAACGCGTGGTGCTGCGTGCCTGAGGATCGGTGTGCCGTCCTTGTTTGAAGCGGCCGTCGTCGCTTCCCGCGCCGCCGGCCCTCCCGTAATTGAATGGGAATGGCGACTTCCTGTGCGTCATTTCAAGGCTCGGGCCGTGCTGCGGGGACAGGGAGGTGTGGGGCGGCGGTCCGACCTTCCAGGCGGGCTACCCGCTCCCGCACATCCACCACGTTGTCGGTGAGCCGGTCGACCTTCCTGTCGAGCTGCTCGAGGAGACGTCCGAGGGGAACCGCGTTCTCGGTGGCCGTCTGCCGGCGAATGGATCGGGAGTTGAGGTAGCCGACGATCGCTCCGAGAATTCCGGGGATCGCGGCGATGGCCGCCACGACGATGGCTTTGGTCACAGGCGCCTCCTACTCGCGGCTTGTTCTTCAGTCGGCCGCGCGGGCTCTCAAGCGCGGAGCTCGTCGAGCGAGTCTTCCTCTTCGCGCGTCAACCAGATCTCGCGGAACGACTGCCAGCCGGAGAACCGTTCGACGTCTGCTCTGTCGACAAGGGGGGTGATGCGGGTTCGTCCCGTGGGGCCGTCGAGCGAGAGGCCGTCGGCTTCGTCCGCGACTCGATCGACGAGCAGGCAACGCGCTCGCTCGATCGGATACGCGTCCGTCCCGAGCCTCGGCTCCCATTCGGGAATACCCACGGGGCGGAACCAGAGGGCGAGCGCGGCCTGCTCGCCGCTGAGCTCCAGGCGGAACGCACGGTCCACGACCTCCCGGAAGACCACGCGGTCGGCCTCGTAGACCTCGATCGTGGCGCCGCCGGCCAGGAGCTCGAGAAGCCTGCGCTGGAGCAGCTGGCGAAGTTCCGCGCGCGTCATCTGGTCTTCACCACCTCGTCGACCGGGTGGCCGGCGATCTCCGTCGCCCCGACCTTCGCCAGCGCCTCGAGGACCTGCTGCCGGTCGGACTCGCTCGCCACCCAGATGTGACGGACGCCCTGAGGGCCGAGCACGGGGAGCGCGTTCTTGAACATCACCTCGTTGGACGAGCCGTTGAAGGCGGCGAGCGCCGCGGGGTCGGTCGTGAACGAGTGCGACGAGTAGTGGTGGTCCGAAGGATTGATCGCTCCGTAGTGGTCGCTGGGATACCCGAACCAGTCGGAGCGCGACAGCACGTTCTCCGGGTCCCATTCCAGGTCGCACTTCGCGCCCTTGCCCCTCACCCGGGTGAACACGTACGCGGCCCCTCCCGTGTGCTGGTCGGCGTCGGGCGACATGGAGTGGACGTGCACCCCCATGCGGGCCCGGACGTCGGTCGAGGCGAGGAGTCCTCCGGACTCGATCATCTGGCAGAGCGTCCCGACCTTGTTCCCGCTCGTCAGCTCGTGGACGATCCTCTTGGTCCCAACGGCCTTGTGGATCTGCTCGGGCGAGCGGTCGAACCGCCTCCAGGTCAGGAACCCCGGGCCGGCCTCCGGCTCGGGACGGTAGGTGGGGAGCTTCTCCAGGCCGCCTTCGGCGAGCCCCATCCGCTGTTCGAAGAAGCGCTTCAGCATGGCCGTTCGGGCCGGAATCACGCGGCGCTCCGCCCGCAGGGCGAGCGAGCGGGCGAGCGCGCCCAGCTGCGACTGGTCCATGCCGGCGAGGTCGGAGTAGGGGACCTCGTGTGCCACCTTCTCGAACTCCGCGTCGTTCAGTGCCTTCGACTCCTGCTGGATCTTCAGGTAGCCGGGCTCCTTCGTGAGGCGCTGCGCCCACACGTTGCGCTCCAGGTACATCAGCTCCGCTTCTTCCTTCGTCGCCGGCGCGGACTGGATGTTCAGCTTCTCGAGCTGGGGGAGAAGCGCCTCGGGGCCTGCGCCCTTCGGCGCCACGACTTCGAGGGTCCCCTGCCGGGAGAACGGGACCTGATGGGACTTCGCGTGGGACCGGTAGATCGCCTGGTACCCGTCGCCGAGGTCGATCAGGTGCTCCTTGCCCTTGCCGGGCTTCCGGGGGGCGCCGTCCCACGACGCGACGCCCCCCTCTTCTGTCGCCGCGAGCTTCGTCGCGTCGCGGAGCTTCGCTGGGAGCCCCTGCAGCGCGTTAGGATCTGGAGGGAGCACCACCTCTTCCTTGACCGTCTTCGTGTACGTCGTCTCGAACGGCGGGACCCAGGGAGTCTTCACCTTCGTTTCGGCCGCTTTCCTCACCTGGTCCAGGGCCTTCGCGTAGGCGGAGATCATCTCGGCGTCCTGCGGAGAGATCGCGAGCTTCTGCGAGAGCTCGAGCAGATCCGTGTGAAGGCCCGACATCGCCTCGGTCGTGTGTGCGGGGATCTCCGTCCCCTCTCCGATGTGGTGGTTCACGCTCTTGGCCACCTTGGCGAGCTGCTCGTAGAGGCCCTTGTCCACGTCGAGGGGCAGCCGGCCCTGGGCGTCGACCTGCTTCTCGACGAGCGTGGTCTTGGGTTCGGTGGCGGAGAGCGCGTCGATGAGCTTCTCCTCTGTTTCGGGGCGCACCTTGGTGTGGAGGACGAAGCGGTTGCCCTCACCTGACTGATAGCCGACCACCACCGCCGTCATGTCCTCGACGTCGGCTCCGCCGAGGAGAAGGGGCTTGCCTGGCGCTCCTGCGGCGATCACCTCTGCCGAGAAGCCCTCGGCGATCGGCGTGAAGAGGTCGTCCGGAGCCGAGGAGACCACACCAGGGAG
>WNFU01006619.1_pt1 | contig 19006 bp, 12 predicted proteins | sample 5400121 | NCBI WGS metagenome assembly WNFU01 (sample SAMN13153360, study PRJNA577476) | soil metagenome | isolation source: 100 cm soil or saprolite under grassland replicate 1 | place: USA:California | collected 2016-06-15 | reverse complement strand
ATGTCAGGAACCGCAGGTTGAGCGATGAGCGATCCGCAGAAGGCGAGGACCGCGGCGGTGAAAAGAACAATTCTGCGTGACATTGGCGCCTCCTACTTCTGACTCGTCGGCTTGACGGTTTGAGGCTTCAGCAGAATCTTCTGCGAACGCCAATCGTTGATCTCAGCGGTGAAGATGACGTCGGGATCGCGGCAGTCCATCTGATGGAGCGTCGCGAATTCGCCGACTGCTTTTCCGGCCCGCCCGAATTTCCCGACGATCGTGCCGTCGAGCTCGAGCTTGTAGACCTCGCCGGTGAATTCCGCGGCATCGGCTGGCGCGCTATCGGGCCAGGAGTTGGAGGCATAGAGATACTGCTTGCCGGGGTTCTTCGGACCGGGCCCGCCGGAGACGCACACCGCCCATGGAGTGCCGACGTTCGCGTAATTCGCTTTCCAGTTCAGATCGTTGTCGAGCACCTGGACGCGGTTGTTGCCGCGATCGGCGACATACACATTTCCCTGAAAGTCGGTCGCAATCGAATGCGGCGTGTTGAACTGCAGATTCCCGGTGCCGCGCGTGCCGACCGCTTTGATGAACCGCCCGTTCTTGTCGTACTTGACGACACGAGCGTCGAAATATCCGTCAGCGACGAAGATGTTGCCCTGCTGATCGAAGGCGACATCGGTCTCACGGCCGAAGCGGTACTTTTCGTTGCGCCCGTGGAAGGCGCCCGCGCCGGGCATATTCGACAGCATCGCGACCGGGTCCTCACGCCGGCCGATCGTCATCAGTATCTTCCCCTCAGGACTGAACTTGACGATCGTGTCGGTTCCTTCGTCCACCGCCCAGATGTTGTCCTGCGCGTCCACCCGCACCGAATGCGCAAACGCGAAGCCGTAATTGTGCCGGCCGATCTCGCGCACGAAATTGCCTTGCGGGTTGTACTCGAACAGCCGCGTCTCATTCGCACGGTGAAAGATGTAAATGTTGCCCTTCGAGTTCGTGGCGATTCCCATGTTCTCGCCGGTGTAGATGCCCGGCGGGTTTTTGAAAAAATTCGCGACGGCTTCGTGAGCGATCACCGGCACGTTCGTCGCCGTCGCTTTGCTCTGGGCCGCGAGCGGGCGGACAACGAGGGAGACGGCGCCAGCGAGAACGATGGCAAACAGCAACCACATAACGCTGCGTTTCATTGGTATCTCCGCAATTAGGGAATTGAGGACCCTTCGGCAGGATCCCTAAGTGAAGGGTCCTCGGGGAAGGACGCTTCGGCAGGCAATCATATTACGTCCGAAGAATGGAATCCGCGGCTTTCTCGGCAATCATCAAACAGGCGGCGTTTGTCTGGCTGTTGACAACGACCGGCATCACCGACGCGTCGGCAAGGCGCAGGCGCTCGACGCCGCGGACGAGCAGTGCCGGATCGACGACGGACTCGCTGCCGCTGCCCATGCGGCAGGTGCCTACCGGATGGAAGATGGTGTCGGCAGACCGCCGGATCCAGGCTCGAACTTCGTCCTCTGTCAGCGTCGCAGCCGCCGGATCGACGGGATCGCCGCGGAGATTCGTATAGGCGTTCGCCGAGGCCAGGCGCTGGGCGAGCCGGACACCTTCTCTGAGCGCCTCGAGATCACGCGCGTCGGCAAAGTAGCCGGCGTGAATGAGCGGCGGGTCGGCCGGATCCGCAGAGCGAAGTGTGAGCGATCCGCGGCTCTTCGGCTGCGCGAGCGCGACGGTCAGGGTGATGAAGTCGTCGGCGGCATCGAGGCCGCGACCCACGTAGAACTGAAGATCCGGCGGGTCTACAGACCCGCCGCTCCGTACGAACAGGCCCGCCGAGGTCGTAGACGGCGGAAGCTGTCGCAGCGATTTCCAGCGGACGGATACGCGCGGATGATCGTGGAGGTTTGATCCCACGGATGGCGACTCCGCGACGACCGCGATGCCCGCCGTCCGCAGCACGGATGGGGGACCGATGCCAGACAGCATCAACAATTTTGGCGATTCGATGACGCCGGCAGCGAGCACGATTTCCCGCGTGACGCGCAAGCGCTCCACGCGACCGTTTCGAGTAATTTCCACTCCGGCTGCGCGCTGCTGTTCGAAGATGATGCGGCGAACCATCGCATGGGTCAGCACCGTGAGGGTGCGCCGATTCAGCACAGGAACGAGAAAGGCATCCGCCGCCGACTGTCGCCTGCCGTTCGAAATGTTTTTCCTGTAGTACAGGGGTGTGAACCCGAGCTCGCGGGCTGCGGCGACAAACGCGCGATGTCCGTCGTGCGGATCGTTCGTGTCGGCGACGGCCAGCTCTTTCTCGATGCGCGTGAAGTACTTCTCGATCTCCGAATATCTCCAGGACGTGTCGGCAAGTCGCGCCCACTCGTCGAAGCAGGCGGCATCACCGCGCACGTACGCCATGGCGTTGATGGCGCTCGAGCCTCCCAGGACTTTGCCGCGCGGCCACTTGATCGATCGTCCACCGAGACCCGGATCCGCTTCGGTGGCGTAGTTCCAATCCCAGCGGGATCCGAGCAGCGATACCCACCTGCCTGGAGTGGTCAAGGCCGGATCGCTCCCGGACGGTCCGCCGGCTTCGATCAGCAGCACACGATGCGCGGCATTGGCGCTCAGGCGGTTTGCCAGCACGCAACCCGCCGATCCGGCGCCGATCACGATGTAGTCGTACTCGCCGCTGGCGGCGCCGGTACGGACGGAAAAGGAGTGCGTGGCGGCCGCGGCAGCAACTGCCCGAACAAAGTCGCGACGGCCTGTGGAGAGCGCGTGGGACTGGCTTGTCGATAGCGCTCGCGGCGCCTTCATTGACGTTGCAGGTAATCGATTAGCACGTCGAGCCGCCGCCGCACACGTTCTCTGCCGAGCAGCGCCAGCATTTCGAAGAGGCCGGGACTCACCATCCGCCCGGTCATCGCAATCCGCGTTGCGTGAATGAGCGTGCCGGCTTTGATCCCACGCTCGTCGGCGACGCGTCGGAGCGCCTCTTCGAGCGCTTGCTCGCTGAATGCCGTCACCGAAAACCTTTCGCGCAGCGCGATGAGATGCGCGAGAAGTCCCGGCGCCTGCAGGTGTTTCTTCACGGCCTCGGGATCGTACTCACCCGGGTCTTCGAGGAACGGGCGCGCACCGTCCATATATTCAGGCAAGCGTCTGGCCCGCGGCCTCAAGAGTCCCAGCACTCTGCCGAACCACTCGCGCTCTGAAGTGCCAAGCTCGTCGCGCCACAATCCAGCGGCTTCGAGAAACGGCTTCAGCCGCGCAATCAACTCTTCGTCCGCGAGCGACAGCAGATGCTGCTGATTGAACCAGTCGAGCTTTTCCGTGTTGAAGACGGCGTTTCCGCCGCTGATGCCTTCGAGCGTGAACCGATCGATCAGCTCGCGTGTCGTAAACAGCTCCTCATCGCTGCCAGGCGACCAGCCAAGCAGCGCGAGGAAGTTGACCATGGCCTCGCGGATGTAGCCCTGACGCTGGTACTCCATGACCGACGTGGCGCCATGCCGCTTGCTCAAGCGCTTCTTGTCGGGTCCCATGATGAGCGGAACATGCGCAAAAGCGGGCGCCGGCTTCTCGAATGCCTCGTAGAGCAGAATCTGTTTCGGCGTGTTCGAAATGTGATCGTCGCCGCGGACGATGTGTGTGATGTCCATGTCGAGATCGTCGACCACAACGGACAGATGGTACGTCGGGTGACCGTCGGATCGCAGGATCACGAAACTCTCGATGTGCTCGTTGTCGAAATCGATCGGGCCGTGCACGAGATCGGTGAACGATGTCGTTCCGGTCGGCACCTTGAAGCGAATGGCGCCCTCGTCTCGAAATGCCTTGCCGATCGACAGCAGGTGCTCCGCCGCCGTGCGGTACTTCTCGAACCGCTCTGATTGGAAGTACGGCCCGTGTGGTCCGCCGGCCTCCGGTCCTTCGTCCCAGTCGATGCCAAGCCACAACAGCCCGTCGAGAATGCCCGTCACCATCTCGTCGGACGATCGTTCGACGTCGGTGTCTTCGATCCGAAGGATGAACACGCCGTCATGCCGCCGCGCGTACAGCCAATTGAAAAGAGCGGTGCGAGCACCCCCCACGTGAAGGTACCCGGTCGGGGATGGGGCGAAACGCAGACGAGGCGTCATCGGTGGGGTAGATTCATTGGTCCCTGAGGACGCTAAGAGGATTATCGCTTTTCATGTGAAACGGACCCGTTGAGGAGTAACATCGGCACCGTTTCATTCACCGAGGAGGCGGCGTCATGACGTCAGGCCGTTGTCGCACCGTAGTCACCCTTCTGGCGATTCTGTTGGTTTTCCTTCCAATACACGCGCGCGCCCAGACCGGCACGGCGTCCATAACAGGACTCGTCCTCGACGAAACGGGCGGGGCCCTTCCGGGTGTCACCGTCACAGCGACCAATCAAGCCACGAACGTTGATTACATGGCGGTCACCAACGAGGCCGGCAACTACACGATCACGCCGGTCACGGTCGGTCTGTACGTCATCCGGGCAGAGTTGGCGGGGTTCCGAACGGCCACGACTCCGGCGGTGACCCTCGAGGCAAGGCAGGTCGCGCGTCTGGACTTCAAGATGGCCGTGGGCGCCGTCGCGGAAACCATTCAGGTCACCGGCGTCGCGCCGATTCTGCAAACCGAGACGAGCAGCGTCGGCGAGGTCGTGTCCGGCACGACGGTGCAGTCGCTCCCGCTCAATGGCCGAAACACCGGCCAGCTGACACTACTGCTGCCTGGCACCATCACCTACAACCCGCGCGGCTTCACAAATATCGGCAGCGTGAACATGAACCGTCCGTTCGTGAACGGCAACCGCGAACAGACGAACAATTTCACGGTCGACGGCCTCGACGTGAACGAGACGATTGATAACCGCGTTTCCTATCAACCGATTCCTGACGCGCTCGCGGAGATCAGCGTCGAAACCAACAACTACGCCGCCGACGTGGGCAACGTCGGTGGCGCGGTGATCAACAGCGTGGTCAAATCAGGTGCGAACCAGTTCCACGGCAACGCCTTCGAGTTCTATCGCAACAGCCGTTCGGTGGCCGCCTCATCCCCGACACGTTGTTCTTTTTTGCCGACTACCAGGGGTCGCGTCACGACGCTCCGGGATTTGCCACCGCATCGGTCGCGCCGGAGGCTTGGCGCCACGGCGATCTTTCGAGCATCAGTACGCAAATCCGAGACCCGCGAACGGGTCTGCCGTTTCCAGGAAACCAGATCCCGCCCGATCGGATCAGCCCGACCGCGCGCGCCATCCTGAACGATTTGACGAATTATCCGTTGCCGAACCGAACGGTGCCTGGAGGAATCAGCGGAAACTATGTTGGCGAAACGCTGCTCACCGTCCGCGCGCATCAGGGCGATGTGCGTGTGGATTGGAGCGCGTCCCCCAAGGACAAGTTCTTCGGCCGTTACTCATTTGCGCTTTACGACGATAAGCGCGACAAGCAGGCATTTCCGCTCGTCTTTGCGACGCACAACGATCAACCCTTTCACAACGTCGGCTTCAACTGGAATCGCGTGTTTGGCTCCTCGCTCATCAATGAGGCGCTCGTCGGCTATAGCAGCACCACCGTCGTCGCCGAAACACTCGACTGGGCGGGTGTCGGTTCAGCCAATGCGACCTATGGCATTGCCGGCGGACAACCGATCGCGGGTTTGAGCAACATTGGATGGGCGAGCGGACTGACAACGCCGGGCGTCATCGCCACCGATTCGGACACCCTGGCCAAGACGTATCAGATCAACGAGAAGGCCACCTGGATCAAGGGCCGCCACTCGATCAAATTCGGCGGGCAGCTCCTTCATTACAACCAGCGCCGCTTCTACGCGGGAAACAATGGACTGCTCGGATTCATCAACTTCAACGGCGCGTTTACCGGCTACCCCTTCGCTGACTTCCTGCTCGATTTGGTGTCGAGCAAGGGCAGAGGGGGCGGCGACCCGGACGACCCGTGGACCCATTTGCAGAATCGGATCTCCGTCTTCACTCAGGACGACTTCAAGATTCGGCAAAACGTCACGCTCAACCTGGGTCTGCGCTGGGCGTACACGTCGCCGCTCGTCGAGAAGGACAATCGACAATCGAATTTCGATCTCGCGACGGGCCAACAGATCTTCGCGAAAGACGGCAGCATCGAGGAACGCGCCCTCTACAACCCGTACTACAAGGGCTACGAGCCGCGCATTGGTGCGGCGTGGACGGCCACTGAACGTCTTGTGTTCCGCGGCGGCTACGGGATTACGCAATTCATGGAAGGCACCGGCGCCAACCTGCGGCTTCCGCTCAATCCGCCGTTCTTCTTCGAGTCGGCCGTTAACTACGATGTGACGACGGGGCCGGGAACGATCAGGACAGGCTTTGCGGAGCTCGTGCCCGGCACGACACCGAGCGGCAACGTGCGAGCGTACGATCCGAATCTGCGGCCGCAGTTCAGCCAGCAGTGGAACGCGTTCGCGGAGTATCGGCTGACGCCAGCGATGACGGCGCAACTCGGCTACGTGGGTCACCACGCGGATCATCTCGTGACGCCCGTCGAAGGCAACCAGGCATTGCCTGGCGTTGGGGATCCCTCAACCTGGGCGCCGAAGAACACTCGCCGGCCGCTTTTCCGGGCGCAGCCGCTCGTCACTACGATTGCTACGACCGCAGCGCGTTCGGGCAGCCGGTACCACTCGATGCAGGCCAGCATGCGCCAGCGATCCGCAAACGGAGTCGAGTTCCTGGCGTCGTATACGCTTGGCAAGGTTCGCACGAACAATCGCGGCTTCTATGGTGTGTTCGGCGGGACCGGACTTCAGGGCGTGCAGAGTGGAACAGAAGGGGCGTACTGGCAGAACACGTACGACCCCGAGGCCGAATGGGGTCCGGCATTCCATGATGTGCGGCACAACTTCATCTTCTCGTCCACTTATGAGGTGCCATTTGCGAGGGGCAGCTCGGGTGTGCTGAACGCGATTGCGGGAGGCTGGCGAATAGGCGGAATCTTCCAGGCCCGAACCGGACTGCCGGTGACCGTCACCGACGGTCGTGCTCGATCGCTGCAGGGTGAACGCGGCAGCGAACGGCCGAACTGTGTGGGGGACTGGAAGCCCTCCGATCAGTCGATCGACAAATGGCTGGACATCAATGCCTTCGTGGCTGCGCCGCTCGGGACCTTCGGGAATTGCCCGGTCGGCGTCGCGCGAGGGCCCGGTTACACCAACGTCGATCTGATGTTTGCGAAACGGATCGACATGCAAGGCTCACGCTCCGGGGAGTTCAGGGTCGAGATGTTCAATGCATTGAATCATCCGAGCTTCGGAGCGCCGGCACGGGACATCTCGGTGCCGAATGACTTTGGCAAGATCACGACTACGGTTAGCTCGCCGCGCGTGATCGAGCTGGTGTTCAAGTTCAACTTCTGACGATCTGCGGCGGTACAGCCGGAATGATCCAAGGTCTCGCGCCTCGCTGCCTTGCCTGCGCCGTTGCTGCTGTCGCGCTCGTCGCGTCGATCGCTGCGCAGCAAACGCGATTGACAGACGCGCAGGTCAAGGCTGCCGAGACCGAGGTCCCCGAGCTCGTCAAACTGCTTGAACTCAAGCCAGGCATGACGGTGGCCGACCTGGGCGCCGGTTTCGGCGCCTGGTCGATTCGACTCGCAAAATTCGTTGGGCCCTCGGGACGCGTGTATGCGATCGACATTGCCGAGCCGCAGCTTGCGGCACTGCGCGACTATGCCAAGCGAGAAGGGCTGGCTAACGTGACGGTGATCGAAGGAGCGGCGAACACGACAAACCTGCCCGCCCTCTGCTGCGACGCCATTCTCATTCGCGATGCGTACCATCACCTGACGGAGCCGGAAGCCATCATCAAGAGCGTCGCCGCCGCATTGAAACCGGGCGGGCGCTTCGCAGTGATCGACTTTCCACCACGTGCCAACTCTCAAGTGCCGTCAGGCGTACTTGCCAACCGTGGCGGACACGGCGTGCCGCCCCAGGTCGTCGCCAGCGAAGTCGGCATGGTGCTCACCCACGTGCAAACCATTCCCGACTGGGCTCCGAATAGCCAGCCGGCTTCGCTGTATCTCGTGCTGTTTCGAAAGTCGTAGCGACGACAACCTGACCGAAGCGTTCGATCCGAGCTCGTTGCGGACGCCGAACGGCGCGCGATTGCGCATTGGCTCCCACTGCGGCATTGACGGACGCGCAGGTATTCGGCGTCATCGATCGAAACGCCGCCGGCGTCCCGACCGCGGGTGGCTCTGCGCCGGGATTCGCGGTGGTGCCCTCGGCCAACGTGACCGGGCAACCTGGGTTCTGCACGTTGGAGCGCTCGGGCGATCCGAACTACGAGTTCCTGGTCCGGTTTTTCGTTCGTGCGACCGGCGCGATGGCGGTTACCGTGCGCGATGCCGGTTGGAAGGTTCGACCATACCGTGCGAGCCTTTGCGCTCAGCTCGATATTGGCCTTTGCACGTTGCCTCGCATCGAGAGTGGCGAGGAATGCCTCGGCAGCGGTGAGCACACGCCGGTCGGCGGCGCTTGCGGTCTGCCGAACGGCGCCGGCGCCGAGCGTTGCCGTGACGACTACGGAGCCAACAGCAAGGGCGAAGAGGAGAGCGACTGACTGGCGCATCCGCGACATCGGGCCTCCTATGTCGAGGCGAACGAGCATCCGGCCGGGATTGGACAAACGACAGGCTGCTAGACCCCGTCTCTGGTTACCGGGTTCCACCGCCCGTCGTTGTTCTTGCTATACCAGAGCAGCCACGCGCCGGCGTCGTGAGGCAGTTCCTGGCCCGTGACGTCGCGCAGCGCCTGAAACACCCATTTTCGAGTTTCATCATTCAACGAATAATCCTGCGCGAACTCCAGCAGGCGAGGTACGGCTGTCCGGCGCTGCCGCTCGTTCAACATGCCGGATTGTGCCAGTCCGCAGGCCGCGCGCTCGCGAATCATCGGTGAGGGATCGTCGTGGAACGTGTCCAACAGCAGCGGGATGACTTCGTCGGTTCCCACAACCGCCAGGCCCTCCACCGCCCAGTATCGGAAGTTCTCGTTGGCATCCTGAAGTGCTGGGGACAGGATCCGGACGGCGCGTTCCGGCTCGACGCCTCGGTTTGCGACGAGGGCGATGTTCCACATGGCATTCACCCGCGGTGCTTGCTCGCCGGACACCGCGTCATGTTCGAATCGATCGATCGTCGCGGACGTTTTCTCGAGGCCGCGAGCGGCGATGTCGATTTCGATGGCCGCCGCGCGGACCCGCAGGTCATCGGAATTGAAGGCGGTCGAGAACAACCGGTTCAACGTCCCGTCGAGAGTGAGATGATCGCTCCAGCCGTCGACGCGTGCGGCAATCTGCTCGTTGGCTCCGCGGTAATGATTGATCGAGCGCTCGAGCAACAGTTCGGCCTGACTTTGTGGCGGCATCCGATCCAGCACTTCGATCTCGTGTTCTGACAGGACGTTCGCCGACACTCGCTCCGGCGCGCCACTAAGACTGAGCGCGCGGGCGATCTCGTCCCAGGCGGCGCGCGCCGTTTGCGAGCCGCTGGCGAACATCCCGATAAGAATTCCGGACAACACGCCCGCGGTCAGCCGCCAGTGCTCCGCGCGCCGCGGAGGCGCGTGTCCTTCAGGTGTCATGGTTCGAGTATTACACGCGAGAGGCCGCGGCAGGGAATGCGCGAATTTGCACAGAGGTCTACCTGCGGCTTTTGAACCTGAAGCTCACTTGTGTTCGGAGCGCCAACGGTGTCAAGAAGCTCGAACAACGCTAGTTTCGGCCCAGACAATCGAATCACCTCGATGCCACGACTCTCAATACAAGTGAATCGAGGGGTTAGAAGAGCAACTTCATCGCGAACTGCCACTCCCGCGCTTCGTTGGCGGTCGACGTGTACGTGCCGACGTCCGATCGATCGAGCAGGAAGACCGGCACCTGGAAATTCGCCGTGTTGAGCAGGTTGAACGCCTCCATCCGCATCTGCAGCTTCACATCATGCGTCACGCGAAACGCCTTCGAGAACGACAGGTCCACGTTCTTGAAAGCCGGACCGATCAGGATGTTGCGTCCTGCGTTGCCATAGAGATTTGGGTCTTCCGCGGTCGCTACCGGCCGCGCGAACGCAGCGGGATTGAATGCAAGGCCGGGCGGGATACTTGCCTCCGGATCCCCGATGAGATCTGGCCGCTGCTGCGACACATCGGCCGCCGAGTACTGCGGCGTGAACGGCCGTCCCGAAAGCAGCGTCACGATGCCGTTCACCTGCCAGCCGCCGAGGAGCGCGTTCGTGAATCCTCGGGCGTTCGCGATGAACCGCCGGCCACGGCCGAACGGCAATTCGTAATTGAAGCTGCCCGTGAACTGGTGCTCACGATGGAAGTCCGAGAGCGACCACTCCGCGGCCAGATCGTAGATGTTCTGCGGGAATTTTTGCGTGCCGGTGGTCGAATTGTTCGTCGACGAGGCATTGTCGTACGCGCGCGAGAACGTGTAGGACACGAGCGCCGTGAGCCCATTCGCCGCGCGCCGCCGCATCGACACCTGCAGAGCGTTGTACTCGGAGCTCGCCGTCTGTGACTGATACTGGATGTCGCCAAACTCCTGATACGGCCGCACCGTCACGAGCGTGCCATTTGAATTGAGCGCGATCGGTATCGGCTGATTGAGGTTGTAGCGGCGCCCGAGGCGGCGTCCGCGCGATCCCACATAGCCCACCTCCAACGAGAGGTCGTACCCGAGCTCGCGCTCCACCGTGATGTTGTACTGATAGAACTCGGGTGTCTGGTAGTTCATGTCCATCCCGAACGGCGTGTTGAGTCCTTGTATGCCGCCGCGGCCGGACGGAAAGGGATTGTCGAAGCGCAGCAAGGATGGATCGGTCGACAGCCGGCTGAATTGCTCGCGCACCAGGAATGGGTACGTGACCGCGAGTTGCTGGCGGATTGGGTTGAAGGTTTCGAGGCTGTAGTAGACACCCGCGCCGCCGCGGATGACCGTCTTTGCGTCGCCGAAGGGCCGCGCGGCGAAGCCGGCGCGCGGGCCGAGGTTGTTGGTGTCTTTCGCGACGAGCGTCTCCGGATACCCCGGATCACCCGAGACCGCGACGGTGCCGGTTTCCGGGATGAAATTTGCCAGCCGCCCGGTCGCTTCCTTCAGCGCCGTTTGGTACTCATATCGGAATCCCAGATTCAGCGTCAGCCAGTTCGCAATATGCCAGTCGTCCTGCACGAAGACCGCCGACTGCCAGCCGACCAGGTTCGCCGGATCGGCGCCGATCTGACGCTGCGTTGCGTCCGGCAAACCGAGCAGGAAGTCGGCAAACGAGCGGAAGCCGCTGGACGTGCCACCGCTCGGGTTGGTGTTGCGCCCGCGGAAACGGAAGTCGCCGCGCACGTTGCGCACGTCGCTCTCGACGTAGTTCGACCGAATGACGTCGACGCCGAACTTGACGTTGTGACGGCTCTTCGCCCACGTCGTCATGTCGAAGAACTGAATGTTCTGGATGTCGTAAATAAACGGGTCGTTCGGCCGGTCTCCAAATTCCGAGTAGCCGTCGATGCGAACCGCCGGCCAGCCCTGGAGGTCCTGTGTGATGGTGAGGCCCGGAATGCCGAATTTCGCCACGAAGTCCGTCGCGCGGTTTTCTCCGAGGTTCTCGTTGCGCTGATCGAAGACGCCCACGCGCGCTTCATTCACCAGGTTGCCGGAGAAGACGTGCGTGTCGCTGAGCGCGAGTGAGTCGTTGCGCCGGACGGTGTCGCGGCCGAACCCCGGATAGAAGTTGCGGTCCGAAGGGAACGGATCGAAGCCGTCGCTCCACTGTCGTGCCCAGCGCACGAACATGTTGTTGCCCGCCGAGAAGCGGTGATCCACTTTCGTGAGGAACTGGTTGCGGTTCGTCGCACTGAGCCCGCGCGAGTTGTAGAGCTCGAGGCTGCCGCCGATGTTTGCGGCCGGGATGAACGGCAACATCTGCCGCGAGACCGCGTGGAACATCGACTCCGGGATCACGTTCGGGATATCGAACTCCGCCCGCGTGAACGGATTGATCACGCGATTCGTGTCGTCGGCATCGCCCAGGATGCCGTTTGCGCCGGCGCCGCGCACATTGCGGAAGTCGCCCCGCAACCAGTCGGCGTTCGGCGCTGTCGTGTTCCGCGTCTCCGAGCGCCGCTCATAGGTGTGCTCGTAACTCACGAAGTAGAAGGTCTGGTCGCGGCGTATCGGCCCGCCGAGGGTGCCGCCGAACTGGTGCCGCCGCAGCGACTTGTCATCGCCCGGCTGCGTGAAGTAGTTGTTCGCATCGAACGCATCGTTGCGCAGGTATTCGAAGACCGAGCCATCGAGCGTGTTCGAGCCGGATTTGGAGACAACGTTGATTTGCGCTCCGGCCGTGCGGCCGTACTCGGCCGAGTAGGTGGACGTTTGAACGTTGAACTCACGAATCGCATCCACGCCTGCGTTGACGCCGCTGCTGGCGTTGCGATCCGATCGGTTGACGATGCCATCGAGGATGAAATTGGATGCGTCGGTTCGCGTGCCGCTCGTGGCCAACCCTTCGCCTTGATCGTCGTCCGTGGGACGCCGGTAGACACCGGGCACGAGCAGCGCGAGCTCCGTGTAGTCGCGGCCGTTCAACGGCAGATCGGCCACCTGACGCGCCGTGATCACCTCGCCCTTATTTGATGTGTCCGTGTTGATGACGGCGACATGTGCGGCGACGGTGACCGCCTCGGCGACGCTGCCCACTTCGAGCTTCGCCTCCACGCGCCGCACCTGATCGGTCTCCAGCGAAAGCCCGCTCTGCACGAACTTGCGAAAGCCGGCGAGCTCCACGGTCAAGTCGTAGCGGCCGGGTGGGAGCTGCGCGAGCGAGAACGTGCCATCGGCGTTCGTGGTCGTGCTCATTGTCAGGCCCGTGCCTTCCTGCGCGACGGAGACCGTGGCCCCGGGCACGATGCCGCCACTCGCATCGACCACCGTGCCGATGACAGTTGCCTTGAAGCTCTGGGCGGACGCTCGACACGTGAATCCCGCGAGCAGCACGAGGAGCAGAAGCGCGACGAATTTAGCGCCATTCCAGGTCATGACGAACTCCTGTCGATAATCAGCGTCATCTCGATTCGCGACTTCGTCTGCGGCGTCGTCGTCAGCGTCAACCGGGAGCCGCGTTGTTCGCGCTCACCCTGCTCAACGCTGCCAGGGCGGCCTTGCGTCACGACAACGTGCGGCTCCACCGACGCGGCGAGAGGCTGGTTGACGCCGACTCGGAGTACGGTGTTCTCCGCCGCGATCTCGTACGTGCCGTCAACCCGTCGAACGATGTCCCGGTCCGCGTGCAGAATGACCGACGTCTTCCGCGACTGACTGATCGCCACCTGGTCGCGGATGACGAACGATTGATGCCCGTCGAACCGGAACGTGCGTATCCAGGACTGCAGGCCCAGATCGGCGGGATATGCCGCCGTGCCATCCGCGACGATCTCCACGACCCCGTCACGCGCCGTTGCCGAAATGATCCGAATCGTCGTCAAGCGGTCGTACGGCAGGCCGCGAAACACTTCGTGGCGGCCATCGTTCTCCTGTCCGCGTCCATCAATCAATAAGGAGTTGTGATCCGCGGTCATCTTCACACCGGTGTAGCCGGTATCGCCGGTAAGGTAGCGGCCATTCGCGATGACGATGAACGAACCCGCATCCGGGTGGGCGTGGCCCGTGGACAGACGCCACTCGGGAATACGGGGCAGCAGGGCCGCGACATGGTGACCTTCTGGCGGTCCGCAGCGGAACGCAAAGGCGATGGCGTCCCTCTGCCATGACGTCCGCGAAAACACGACCCCGGCGTTCTCGAAATGATGGAAGCGAGGAAGATCCTCAATCGAGCCTGCGGCAACAGTGGAATCGCGCCACGCAAACGTCCACAGAGGCTCGCGCCATGGGAGGTTCATGGAGGTGCGCACCCATTCGGCAACCGTCTGAGAAAGCGGGTCGCGATAGCGCGCGGCAAATCGATAGAGCACGTTGTGCGCGCCGAGGATCTCCTGCTCGCCCTGCAGCCGGTCGGTTGCGCCGCGCCCGGCATCGCCGAAATCGAAGAACAATGCCGCCGCCTTGCCCGCCGCAGCGTCAGCGAAGGCGGGGACGAGCGAGTGCGCCACGTAGTGCTTGGTGAGATCGAACCGGATGCGCGAATACCAATCCTCGCCCGTGGCCAACTCGATCGCGTCGAGGAAGTGAACGATCCACGGCACCGAGAACTCGAAATAGTGATAGCCCTCGTAGTAATAGCCGTCGGGCGAATAGGTGCGGACCACGCGATCGAAGACAGACCGCGCGAACCCGATCCACTCGAGCGTCTCGTTGCGCGTGCCGTGCAATGTCAATCCGGCAAAGCCGATGGCCGCCGCATTGATGAACGTGTGGTTCTGGCTGAAGCTGTATTGCTTCTTCGGCGACGGCTTGTACTGCCGGTAGAGCAGCCGCGTCTTCTCGACGATCGTCGATTCGATGCGCGCGCGTTCGGCTGGTGTGAGATCAGGTGCAAGCAGGTCGTACGCGAACGTGAGGCCGTAGAGCAGGAAGCCGGCCGGGATGTCCTCGTCCGGTTTGCTGAAGGTGTAGCCCCACGGTTGATAGGCAAGCACCGCGTCGATCCACGCGCGTGCGCGTGTCAAGTGCGCGGGGTCTCGGCCCACCGCATAAGCAAACGCCGCTTCGGGCAGCGCGAGCCCCACCCGGTAATGCAACCCGCGATCCTGCGCGGGGGGCGGGGGCGGCGCGCTGTTCACGGCCCACGACTGTGTGAGGAACGCCTGCCACTCGGCCGGGTGACGCTTTGCTTTCTCGCGCAGCGCGTCGAGACCGGCGCGGTCGAAGAAGAGCCGCGGATGCGTGGTCGCGTACCCGGGCTTCAACGGCACCGGTTGCTCGAGGAGTGTTGCGAAAGACGGAATCTTCTCGTCCTTGATGACGGTCAGCGTCGCGTCGATAACGGTCCTCGTCGCCGGCGGCGTCCGCACGACCAGCTCGAAGCCGCGCTGATCTTTTTTCCCCTGCTCGATTGAACCTGGCTCGCCGGGCGCCTGGACGTAAGTGGGTCCGGTCGTCTGTGTGCTCGCCGCTGGTGCTTGCACCGCAACATCCAGCGACACATCGCGATCGCCAAGTCGATGTCTGTCTCCCGCCTTGGCAATCGCGGTGTCCGAGTGGAGGTACCACTCGATCGTCCGCGGCGACGCGGTCTCGACGACGTCGCTTACCGCGAAGCGGTTCGGCGGCTCGAACGTGAACGTGCGCGCAAAGCGCTTCAGGCCTGCCTTCGGGTCGTACGAGGATGCAGCCTCTCCGACAATTCGCACCATCGACGCGCCAAGCGACATGTCGGTGATCCGCGTCGCATCAAGCGCGTGATAGTCCATCGCGCTCCAGACGTCGTGCTTGCCTTCGATGCCCTGGCCGACCCCGCCGATCGTGACGGTGTTGTGATGACGGGCCGCGGTAAGGCCGGCATATCCCGTATCCCCGGTGAGGTAGCGGCCGTCAGCCCAGATGATGAAGCTGTTGGCGTCGGGCTGCGCGTGTCCGCTGCTCAACCGCCACTCCGGGACCCGTGGCAGGAGCGCCGCCACGCGGTGGCCCTCGGGCGGGCCGCACTTGAATGCGAACGCCGTCGCGTTCTTCTCCCACGACGTGCGGACGAACACGACACCCGAGTCCTGAAAATGATGCGACAACGGCAGCGCACTCAGTGGCGCGGCCTTTCGTGCCGGATCGCGCCAGAGGAGCGTCCAGTACTCTTCGAGATTGCTGTGGCGGAAGCTGGCGTAGCGATCGGCCACCGTCTGCGACTGCGCGTCGCCCAGCCGCGCGGCGACGCGATACATCACGTTGAAGTTGCTCTGCAGCGTGCCGCCGGGGTAGACGCGGCTGTACTCCTCGCCCCCCTGCGCGCGCGTCAATGAACCTTCCCAGATGTCGCCGAAGTCGAAGACAGTCTGTCCGTCCGGCAACAAGCTGTGCGCGAGGTACAGCTTCCAGTTGCGGAAGATGTCGCGGTCCCACAGGCTCTCGCCGGTCGAATGCTCCCACGCGTCGAGGAAGTGCACGAGCCAGGGTGAGGAGAAGATCCAGTACTCCATGCTCTCGTAGTAGTAGCCGTCCGGCGACAGGAGTTGGCCGGCGCGATGATGGTGCGCGCGCGCGAGCGCGGCCCATTTCGGCGCGTCCGCCGATTCTCCGAGGAGCGCCAGCGCCGTCACCGCGAGGCCGGAGGTCGGGATGAAATCGTGGTTCTGCGTGAACTCGAAGCGCTTGTTCTTGCCCGGTGCGAAGTAGTCGTACACGAGGCGAGCGTGCCGCTCGAGCGATGCCTTGATTCGTGTGCGCTCGGCCGGCGTGAAATCGTGGTAGAGGAGGTCGTAGGCCCAGCCGATCGCATAGAGCAGATGGCCGGCGGCGAGATCGACGTTCGGCTTGTTGGAGGGGTAGCCCCACGGCTCGTAATCGATGGCGGCGAGCGTCCACTTCTTCGCGGCGGAGAGATACGCAGGGTTTTGCTCGACGACGGCGGCGAGGCTCACGCCGGCAATGGCGAAGGCTACATCGTTCTGCGACCGCCGCTCCTGCGGGCCCGGCGGCGGAGGAGGATCGCCCTTCGTCGCGGGCAGCGCCGCGAGCACACGCTGCCAATGATCCTTGTGCGTGGTACGCGCGCGCTCGTGCAACGCTGCGATCTCCGCTTTCGTCACGAAGACGCGTGGATGCACGCCCTCGAGCTCGGGTCGCAGCCGTACCGGATGCGCGAGAAGATCCTCAAAGGACGGAATCACGTCTCGCAAGCCGGTGATTTGGTGATCGCGGACGTCGCGCTTCGCTGCTGCGACGTTGGGTCCGGTCAGCGCCACCGCGAGACCGAGGACCGCGAAGATGCGTGCCTTCATTTCAATTTCTCCACGCGCAACGGCTCGATCCGGCCTGCCAGCAGCAGCACCGCGAGCAACCCCACAGGACCGAGCACGCCAGCGGTCATGAACACTGGCGCATAGCCGGCCAGATCGACGACCCGACCGGTCCCCCAGTTGAAGAGCACGCTCGAAACGGCCGCCGAGGTTCCGCCAAGGCCGAATACCGACGCGACTGCAGTCTGCGGAAAGAGATCACTGGGCAAGGTCTGCAGGTTATTGATCCAGACCTGAAAGCCGAAGAGCACGATACCCATCAGCACCAGCGCTGTGTACGGATTGTCCGCTCGGACGGCGAGAATGCCGGCAGGCGTCAGCAGGGCGCCCACTGCCATCACGGTTTTGCGCGCGCGATCGACGGTCCACCCGCGATGAATGAGGTGGCCCGATGCCCAGCCGCCCGCGAGCGCGCCAACGCCCGCCGCGAGGAACGGGAACCACGTGGACCAGCCGACCTGCTCCAAACTGAAACCGCGCGCCTCCTGGAAATAACTCGGCATCCAGAAGACGTACAGCCACCAAATCGGATCGGTCAGAAACCGGCCGATCACCACGGCCCACGTCTGCCGAAAGGTGAGAAGCGCCATCAAACCTGGTTTCCACTCCACGCCGCCGCTCGTTGGCGGCACGCCGCGGCCCGACACGATGTAGTGGCGCTCGACGGCAGAAATCCACGGATGCTGTTCCGGGAGCCGGTAGACGATAAGCCACGCCGTGAGCCAGGCAAATCCGAGCACGCCAGTGACAACAAACGTCGATCGCCAACCGTACGTCGTCGCGAGCCACGCGATGATTGGGGGCGACAGCGCGCCACCCACCGCCGCGCCTGTGTTGAAGATCCCCATGCCGAGCGCGCGCTCCTTTACGGGGAACCACTCGCCGACGGCTTTGGCCGCACCCGGCCAATTGCCTGCCTCGCCAAACCCGAGCAGGCCGCGCCAAAGCTGAAACGCGCCCGCGGTCGAAGCAAGCGCGTGCGCTATCGCCGCCAACGACCAGACGATGATCGAAACGGTGAAGCCGAGACGCGTGCCGATGACGTCGTACATGCGGCCCGACACCATCTGGCTGATGCCGTAGAAGATCAAGAAGCTGTTCTGGATGGCCGCGTACTGCGCGTTCGACAGGCCGAGATCCGTGCTGATGGCGGTCTTGAGCACCGATACCGTCTGGCGGTCGATGTAGTTGATGACCGTCGCGCAGAAGATCAGGCCGATTACGAACCAGCGCAGATTCCCGATCTTCATCGGCTCATCTCATGAACATGCCGCCGTTGATCTCGATCGTCTCGCCGACGAGATACGTGGCGTCGTCGCTGGCGAGGAATGCCACGACGCGCGCTACTTCTTCGGGCGTGCCGGCGCGGCCCAGGGGGACGGTCTTCGCCGCCGCCTCGAACGCATCCGGCTTCGTGAACCGTCCGTGAAACTGCGTCTGACCGATCAGGCCAGGCGATACGCAGTTTGCGCGAATGCCCTTTGGCGCCAGCTCCCTCGCGATTGCTTTCGTGAACGCGATGATCGCCGCCTTCGCGGCGGCGTAGGCGAACGCGCCCGGGCCGCCCCCGTTGTGTGCCGCCAGCGACGAGAGGTTGACGATAGCGCCCGAGCCGCGGGCGATCATCGACGGCGCCACCGCCTGACAACAAAGGAACGTGCTCGTCAGGTTGACGTCGATGACTTGTCGAAAAAGCGATTCGGACATCTCGAGGAGCGTGCGGCGCTCGAGGAGATCGCCGGCGTTGTTGACGAGGATGTCGATGGGCCCGAGCCGCGCTTCGACCTCGCGCACCAGATTGTCGACCTGACTATGGCTGGTCACGTCCGCTTGAAAGGGCACTGCGCGATCGCCAATCGCGCGGCACGCCGCCTCAGCGCCCTCGCGGCTCTTGAAGTAGTGGACGGCGACGGTGGCGCCGCGCGCGCCGAGCGTTTCAGCGATCGCGCGTCCAATGCCGGCGCCCGCGCCGGTTACAAGGGCGACTTTTCGAGCCAGATCAGTCACAACAGCGAGTCCTAGTCGATTGACGGATATTCACACGGCT